>Ga0247813_10000017_pt1 | contig 345393 bp, 278 predicted proteins | sample UWRJL169409C1_FD_180719 | JGI IMG/M metagenome (GOLD analysis project Ga0247813, IMG submission 180719) | Plant litter microbial communities from Arlington Agricultural Research Station in Wisconsin, United States - UWRJ-L169-409C-1 | ecosystem: Environmental > Terrestrial > Plant litter >...
GAAGATTGAGTAAGTAATACAGAGTTTGCAGTCGGATCAGTGCTGAAGTTATTTTGACCTTTTACATTTTTGTAAACAAATGCAGTGCTCTTTTTTAATTTGATGTTATTTTGAGTTTTCATGGTAGTAGTTATTATTTGTTGAAGATGTTTGACATTGAAGATTGAGTAAGTAATACAGAGTTTGCAGTCGGATCAGTGCTGAAGTTGTTTTGACCTTTTACATTTTTGTAAACAAATGCAGTGCTCTTTTTTAATTTGATGTTATTTTGAGTTTTCATGGTAGTAGTTATTATTTGTTGAAGATGTTAGACATTGAAGATTGAGTAAGTAATACAGAGTTTGCAGTCGGATCAGTGCTGAAGTTGTTTTGACCTTTTACGTTTTTGTAAACAAATGCAGTGCTCTTTTTTAATTTGATGTTATTTTGAGTTTTCATGGTAGTAGTTATTATTTGTTGAAGATGTTTGACATTGAAGATTGAGTAAGTAATACAGAGTTTGCAGTCGGATCAGTGCTGAAGTTGTTTTGACCTTTTACGTTTTTGTAAACAAATGCAGTGCTCTTTTTTAATTTACTTGTGTGTTGCGCTTTCATATTATGTATAGATTATATTTTAATTGTTGTTGTTTCGATTAACTGTTGTAAAGGTGCAGCGAAATTGAAGCGACTTCGAAATTTTTACACAAACCCGCTGTTTTAGGAGATAAACTCCATATTTTAGTAGATAAAACCCATTTAAATGAACTTTCAAAAAATAAAAAACTGGTATAATAAAAACCATATACATGTAAAAGCCTGGGCATTTTTTATTCTTTACGATGTTTTTATAACTGGATTTGCTTCTAGCCTTTGGGGATATTTAGAGTTTTATCTACTCCATTATACTATGAACATTTCCTTGTTTTATTTTCATGCTTATGGAATAAGTAAGATTCTTCAAAGTAACTTCAAAGCCAAATATTGGTTTATCATCCCATTTGTTTTACTGGAACTAGTCGCTTATATGATTATTGCCTTTCCAAGTGAATACCTGATCATGTCTACAGTTCTTGCAAATAAATTCAAAGAACCACTAGTATTTAACCAGGTTTATATAATGAGATCCGTATGGAGATCGCTTTATTTCATTGGCTTTAGTACAGGATATGTGTTTCTTTTAAACTCCTTAAAGGAAAGAAAAAGAGTACAAAAGCTTGAAAAGCAAAACCTTGTAAATACGATTGAAAAACAGGCTTTAGAAAACGATTTGGTTCAATCTCAGAACAACTTTTTACGTAGCCAAATCAACCCGCACTTCTTGTTTAATACCTTAAATTTTATTTATAATGACGCAAGAAAGAAAGCCCCTTTAGCTGCAGATGCAATCATGAACTTATCAGAAATGATGCGTTATGCTTTGAAACGGCCTGAAGCATCAGAATTAGTTCCGTTAAGCGAGGAAGTAGAGCAAATAGAGCATTTGATCAACTTACACAAACTTCGTACGGCTAATACCATTAACTTTGATTTAGAGGTAACTGGCGACTTGTTTGGCCTCCGCTTTCCTCCATTAATATTACTTACATTGGTAGAAAACATGTTCAAACATGGTAATATTGCGCATTCTAGTCAGCCATCAGTGGTACAAATTAATTACGATAAAAGTAGTTTGAATATAACCACCATCAATATGATTAATGAGGTCAAAAAGAAGGAATCAGAAAGCCATCATGTTGGTATCGAAAACATTGATAAACGCTTAAATAACTTCTATAAAGATAAATACTCATTTAAATTCTATAAAGACCCGCTTAACAGATACTTTACAGAAATAAAAGTTGATATAGACAACCCAATGGCTGGTTTAAATTAGAATCTTGAATAGACATTCTTTATTTCATCATTGCGTTTCTCCGTTGCACGTCCTTTAAAAGAAAATAATATACAACCATTTCATGTGTACGTTGATCTTTATTAAACAAACGATTAACGTGCATGTGAAACAAATCCGTTAAAAGCTGTACCCTTTTTGATGGATTGCAAACCTGCAGAATGTTTATAAATGATTTAGCGAACAAATCAAATGCATGTTTTTGCTCAACATTTAATTCTGCATATTCGGCTTTTTTATAAAGCTGATACTGTGCATTTATCTTTTTAAAATCGGTTGCTTCCAGGTTATGTTCCATATTAAACGAATCAGACATCATTCTGATTACCTCAGCAAAAATTTTATTATCGAATAATCCGCTTGTTTGTATTTTTTCAATCAGATCTGCACAAAATTTATATTTACTATTTGTGTCTGCATAAGTTTCAAAAAGAGATAAAACATATTCACTATCTTTCGAAAAATGCTTTTCAACTTCCTCAATTAAACTATTTCCGTAGCGTTGAGTTTCGCGTTTATAAGTTCTTAATTGCAAATCTGATACTAACCCAGTTGCGATATCTTGCTCCAGATAGGTAGAGAAAGCTTCGGTAAGAAGTTGTCCGTTTTTTTTATCATTTAACAATACTCTAAGCCTTAAATGATAACCATTTTCGTTATACCGAATAAAGAACCATGATTTAATTTGGTTATTATGCTCACTTAAAAAATGAGCAATTGGACCTGCGAGTATTGCATCCGAACGCTGCTGGTGGCAGTAAATCTCAAAATATAGCCATTCACTACCAGGCAAAAAGCTTTGTTTTACTACAGTTTCATCTTTAACTAGCTTAGTAAATCCATCATAAATCTTTTCATTATGATATAAATTTAATATGAATTGAGCTAAATATGGTTTTCCCTCTTCATCTACAACAGCACTTTTTTCAGGAATTATAACTTCTTCCAAATAGACTGTACTTTGTTTTTGCATGTATAGCAGAAACGCCGTTAAATCTGAATTACTATCTGTTTCAAAACATAACGTTTGATCGGAAAGACCTGCCTTAAAATACTTACCCAAGCCAAGTTTTTTTAGATATTCTTTACAATCTTCAACACTTAAGGAAATAATTTCCTCTTTACGTATTTGCCATTTACGTTGAGATAAAACAATATTTTGGTATTGAATTCTTGGATAATATGGTAACTCAGGATATAGTGTTTCGATAAAAAGAGAAAGATTTGTTTGAATATTTTGATGTTGTAAATCGCATAACAATCTAAATACAGATAAATCGGAACGAGAATAATTATAAGCTGATGCCATTCTCGGCACAATTCTTTTATTTAATTTTTTTGAACGAAGTATAACTTCAGCTCCCTGAACAGAAAGCATAATATCATCTAATGTAAGCGGCTCATCCGAAGTATCGAAATTTAGTATTGATAATTGATTGTTATAAATTAGTTTTCGCCTGTTTATATTATCCACGTTGGTTTCGACCATGTAGGCCACATCAAAAAATAAAATATCGGGATTTGCTTCTTGCTCAATTTTCGAAATACTTTTACAATGTGCGTAAACATTATTGCTTGCCATTGTAAAACGACCGCTTAATGCATTCGCCGTGCTTCCACCTGTTTGATCTACACATACCAAATCATCAGCAATAGACATTAACATACTGAATGAATTCGGTATAATTACAGGCTGATCTGATAATTGGATACCCAATTTATCCAAACGAATTTCATCTTTAGAAAGGAAAGCACCTTTGTTTACAATATTTTTAAAATTCTCTTTTAACTTTTCATTCCCGTTTTCTACCTTTTTATTCTGCTTACCATGAAACTGGGCTATAAAATCATCACCTTGTCCAGCCTGTTCCAGCTCATCATAACCAATTCCCATTTCAGGATCTAAAGCCATTGATAATGGAATTTCGTTTTGTTCAAATTTCTTTCTAAACTTATTTATAAAATCTTTTAACGCATCTCGCCCATCAATAGGTAAAATATGCTCCATCAAGTTAATTAAACCTGGAACAGACTGAAGCAGTTTTTCATCAACACCCCCAGAAATAACAGTTCTTTCAGCAATTAAATATTCATTAGTTTCTGCCGAAGGTTGTATATTAAGTCGTTTAAAATAATCTTCTCCAATAATATTTGGATCGTGGTCGCTTAATAAAAGCTGTAAAGACAACATATCTTCCAGTAGAGAAAAAACATCTTCTTTTCCATCCTCAGAAATATTCAGTTTTTCTAGTAAAGAATTAACGGTAATGGGCTCCGAGCAGTCCCTGAGAATTTGAAGAACAAAATGATTCTGATCGATTTCTGCGAGTTCGAACAAACCATCGGTGCAAGCAATATATCTTATGCTTGTTGTAGTGAAATAATAACTGCTGTTTGCAAAAAGTAAGCAGTTGTTTTTAAGCAATTCTGAAAGCGAAAATTCTAGCTTATTTTTATACGGCCAATCTACAAATTGATGAACAATTTGCTTCTCTGCAACTTTAATTTCAGTTTGCGAATTACCTAGCCCATCATCCAGAATGCTAAAACCTGCAAATGTACCGTAAGGCGTAGAGCGAAACTTAGCTCTGTTATAGTACTTCCATATCGTAAAAAATATTTTCGGCGGCAACAAGTTCAAATCATCAGCTTTTACATCTTTAATAGTTTGATAAAAAGCATCTGATGATATAGCGATTGCTGCTTTAAGCTCTTCCCAACAATCCTTAAGTTCAGATTGATATGAAAACTTAGGTGTTCGAAAAATTAAGCCTGGATATATGTTTACTTTCATGAAAGGAATTGATAAGCGAAAATTACAAAGATTTAAGTTAATACATAGAATTAACCTGGTAAAGTTTAGCAGGATTTTATTTTCAGAAAACAATAAAGCCCTGCAAATTTCTTCGCAAGGCTTTGTTATCGCTTAAATATTTTACTTTATTAAATTATACAACTCATCTAATTTTGGTGAAAGTACAATTTCAATTCTTCTGTTTTTACTTCTTCCATCAGCACCAGTATTTGGGCCTAAAGGTTGATACTCGCCTTTGCCTGTTGCGGTCATTCTAACACTTTCTACTTTCTCAATTTCGGTTAAATAACGTACAACAGAAGTAGAACGCAAAACGCTTAAATCCCAGTTATCTTTTATTTGACCTAAATTATTAACCTTTTGATTATCTGTATGGCCTTCCACAGCGATATTAATTTCTGGCTGCTCTTTTAAAACCTTAGCCAATTGCGCTAATGCTTTCTTACCATTTTCATCTATAATTATACTGCCAGATGGAAACAAAAGCTTATCCATAAGTGAAACATAAACTTTACCATTCTTAATTTCAACTGTTAAACCACTTTTAGTAAAACCTAACAAGGCTTGCTGTAATTTTTCTTTTAACTGATTTGTAGCTTCATCGCGCTTACGAAGCACTTCTTCAACTTCCTTCAAGCGCTTTTCACGAGCAGCTAAATCGCCAGATAATTTAGAAATTTCAGTAGAACTATTGTTTTTAAGTTTATTGTAACTAGAATTTACATCACTAAAACGACTTTGTAAATCCCGAAGATCCTCGCCCATTAAGGTAGTATCTTTTTTGAGTTTTTTAACTTCGTCTTCCAGATTTTCGATTTTAATTAAGCCTTCATTAAATGCAGTATACAAAGAATCTTTAGTGCCCAATAAAGCTTTATATTTTTTAGGAGAAAGAACTACACAAGAAGTGAATGAGGTTACAAACAGGGAAATCGCGAATGCTAAAAAGATATTTTTCATTTTATGTTTAAAGGTTATATCAAAATTTAACTTATTAAATCTGATCAGTTAAATTAAAAATTATTGCTCAATGGCATTTCGTAAAAATGCAACTAATGGGCTTACTGTACTAAAAGAACTTACTAACTTATTAACGATATCGGGTTTTAAAAACTCTTCATCGTTCAAATTCATCGAAGCCTCAAAGCTTTTCAGTTTCAAATATTCAATATTTGGGTCGGCTGGATCGTAACCTTTTGGTGCATTTTTTAATGCTGCTCCTCCTCCGAATTTAAACTGAGTCTTAAAATTTTTGTTATTAATTATGTCTTTAAAATCGCCAATATTATAATCTATTTCCTGGCGGATAAGTTTTAAATGTGCCGCATCTGGCATCCAGTATCCTCCCGCAATAAAGCTTAAGCCTGGCTGAATGTGTAAATAATAACCTGGCTCATTTCCCCCTTTACTTTTAGATGAAAACCACATCCCAAAATTATTCTTGTATGGATCCTTGTTCCTACTAAAACGAACATCGCGGTAAATCCGCAATAAACATTTCTTTGGGTCTAAATCGGGAGAAATAAGTGTATCTATTTTAGAAAGTTCTGGAATAATTGAGGCAACTAACTCCAAAACGTTAGCTTTCGATTCTTCGTATCTGTGCTTGTTTTCGGCAAACCACTCTCTATTGTTATTTTCAGCAACGTCTTTAATAAAACTGAGCGTATCTTTCTTTAACATGTAATTCTGTGTTCTTTTAATATATAGCTTCTAGCTTAATCGAAACTATGGATTATCGTAATATGGTTTATACTTTATATTGGGCGATAAAACATGGAGCAAAATCATTCTGGAATATCTATAATTGAATGGGTAAAGAATAAAGCATCCAGAAAAAATTGCAATTAAATAAGTCCAGAACGTATTATCTTCTAATGGGCCCACACATAAATAAGTAATGAAACTAACGATAAGCATTTCGATAACGTTCATTGCGTAACTTACATACATAGCCGCATAAAAATAGCCAGGTTCTATTTCTATTCGCTGACCACAGTGACTACAAATTTCTTTGGTGTGTTGAATACTGAAACCGTACATACTACCTGTAAAAATATTCCCTCTTCTGCAATGCGCACATTTTGCACGAACTATTGCATACAGTTTGGAAGTTTTTTCAGACATAATTCTAATTCATATTAATAGAATCTGATTTCATATTCAAATGAACATTTTTCTTACGATATTTTTTATACCAGATTATACCTACAACAGTTGCAAGCAAATAAGGAATAGCCAGTAAATACAAAACGCCAGTGTTTAATCCAGCAGCTTGAGTATTACCATTTTTAACACCTTGTTCGGCATTAATTGTGCACATAGCACACTGTGCATTAACTTTTGGAGAAATTGAAAAGATTAATGCGAATACTAATAAGATAAAAATTGCTTTTTTCTTCATCACCACAAATATACAGATAAACGCCTTGATGGACTTAAAAATTGTGTCATAAAAAAAGTCCAACTATAAAGTTGAACTTATTATTGTCTTATAGTGATTAATACTGATAATAGGGCGATATCATCAGATAAACTACAACTCCTGTCACGGCTACATAAAGCCATAATGGAAAAGTAATTCTGGCTATTTTTCTGTGCCGATCAAATCTTTCTGCTAACGCCCTTACATAAGTTACCAAAACCAGCGGTATTATTGCAATTGATAAAAGTATGTGTGTTAATAAAATGAAAAAGTAAACATATTTTATAGCTCCCTCTCCACCAAATTTTGTTGAAGGCGTTGTCATATGATAGGCGATGTACATCACTAAAAACAGTAAAGAACAGCCTATTGCTGTTTTCATTAAATTTTGATGTAACTGTATCTTTCCGTTTTTGATCGCCCAAACCGCAACCACTAATAATATAGCTGTTACACCATTAATACCTGCATAAATTGGTGGTAAAAATGGAAGTGGACTCACATCAAAACCTAAATCTTTTAGTTTAACTACGAAGAGAGCAGCAACTGCTACAGGTATAACAATTGATAATACAATGATCCACTTATTATATTTTTTTTCTATTGAGCTTTTTTCCATCAGATTAATAAACTTCAGGGATTTGATATTAATTATTTTGTTGGTTTGGTTTTATCTACCATCTTTTAAATTCCGCAGGTCTTCTGCAACAAGAACTTTGATTTCGTCGTCTAGTTTTGCTAAAGCATCAGGATTTGTTGCCTCATAGTAACCTCTAATTCTATGCTGATTATCTAAAAGGATAATTTTATTACCATAAATAAATTTAGTCTCCCCTGCTTCTTCATGATATATCATATCTAGTAGCAATCCATGGCGAATAAATGGATAGGTTAGCAAAGTATCTCCACTTAAAATATCCCATTTACCTGACTTTGCTTCTAAAGAAGAAACTAAATCTTTTAAGTTAGACGGGTTATCTTTAGGATTTACCGACAGGCTTAAAAACCTAATTAATGGATTTTTCTGGTACCCATCAGCAATGCTTTTAACATTTTCATTTACATCTTTTAACGAGCTCTCTCTATAAAAAAGATTTAGAATAACAATTTTCCCTTTTAATGACGTCCAATTAATAGTCTCATTTTCCTGGTTAACTAAACTAAAATCTGGAACTGTATGGTAAATGGTATCAGGAATTTGTTTCCCTTTTACTGAATGAAAAGTTTTGGCAACAATCTTTTCGCCATAAATTGGAAGGCTCTTGTACCTGTTTTTAGCAAATTTGGGCAATAGGTAGAAAAACAAAAATCCTGGTATAGCTAATATGCTTACCAGGATTAAAGTTTTTTTTATTGAAATAGGTCTCATTAAAAATTAGGAGAATGATGGAATATAAAACCACCTTCTATTAGCATTAAAACTAAAAAGTAAATAATAAAAATAAATGTTACCGTTAATGCAAGTTGCAAACCTAGCTTTTCAAATTTTAAGTGCATAAAGTAAGCTACAATATAAAATGCCTTTACTAACGTTAAAGCGATATAAATATAGTTACCTATGTGTTGAGGGATATGTCCACCTGGAATTGCCCAAAGTGCGATAATAAACTCAATACCAGTGATTAAAGATAAAATACCTGCAACTTTCCAGATTTTAGCCTTATTCATTCCACCATGATCATCGTGCTCGTGACCTTCTGCTGTATTTGGATGTTCTGACATGTTAAATATTTTTAAAAATTAAAATTAAACCAAATAGAAGAATGTAAATACAAACACCCATACTAAATCTACGAAGTGCCAATATAAACCAACTTTTTCAACCATCAAATAATGACCTCTTTTTTCGAATGTACCATTAATTGTCATGACTAGAATGATGATATTAATCATTACACCACTAAATACGTGGAAACCGTGAAAACCTGTAATAGTGAAGAATAAGTTAGAAAACTGCTGAGCAGCTACTAAAGAAACATCTCCGTTAAATAAATGATGTAACTTTTCCGTAGTAGGAATTTCTCCCCATCCAAAACCTTCGTGGAATAAGTGAGTCCATTCTAATGCCTGACAGCCTAAGAACATAAAACCGCCAATGATAGTTGCTACCATCCACCAAATAACTTCTTTCTTTGCACGACGGTGACCAGCCTCTACAGCCATTACCATAGTTACAGAACTTAAAATCAGGATAAAGGTCATGATACCTACAAAAACTAACGGTGCACCACTATCCATTACACCTGGAATTGATTGGAAAACCAAATCAGGATCAGGCCAGGTTAATTTAGAAAAACGCTGAGCGCCGTAGTAAATCAATAAAGATGAAAATGTAAAAGCATCTGATAAGAGGAAAAACCACATCATGATTTTACCATATTCTACCGACCACGGAGAACGACCGCCACTCCAAGGTCCGGTTTTAACTTGATCTAATTGTGATACTGAATTCATTGGGAAAAAGTATAATAGTTTGTTAACAAATTTAACGGTTCAAAAGTAAAAAAACATACAGATATATCCATAATATATCTACAAAATGCCAAAAAATAGAAGTAATTTCCATACGGAACTTATTTCTAGCTAAAGAAATATTCTTGTAGCTACCTACTAAGCTACTGGTTATAAAGCCTAAACCTGCAATAATATGAAATAAGTGCATTAAAGGCACTACATAAATAAATGATATCGCCGCATTATTTCCAACTAAAGTTGCACCAGTTTTAACCATGCTACCCCATGCGGCAAACTGCATAAAGCCAAAACCGAAGGCTAAAATAATGGTTAGCCAAAGCATTTTCCTCTGTAAACCAAAATTTAACTTTCTTAATGCTCTCGAAGCTAATGTTAAGGTAACACTGCTTGCTATAATTAATAACGTACTGTAAATAAAAGCATCTGGAAGCACTAATCCATGTCCTTTACCTTTCGAAGCTGCAAATACCAAATAATAACTGGTAAAACCGCCAAACATAATGGTAGATGAAACGACAAAAAGCCATACAATAAACTTCTTGGGCTTAGGGTCGAATAGATCTGTTGTATTTTCCATTGTTAAAACCATAAATAATTATTTTGCTATAAAATCAAACATTAATACCAACTGTACCGCAGGTATATAAAAAAAAGAACAAAACATCAGCTTCTTTGCATCAACAAGTTCTCTACTCAAAAACAATTTAAAAGCTAACCAGCTAAAAATAGCTCCAGCTAAAATTGATAGTGCTGCAATGTAATAACCACCAAAACCATAAAAGGTAGGAAGTAAACTTACAGGAATTAATATTAATGTACTTACAAAGGTAACCAATGCGGTTGTTTTATCTCTTTTCTTTGTAGGAAGCAATCTAAAACCTGCTTTCTTGTAATCATCATCCAATACCCATGCAATTGACCAAAAATGTGGAAACTGCCAAACAAACTGAATGAGAAACAATATACCAGCAATGTAGTAATCAATTTCGTGAAACATTTCAGCCTTTAAACTTCCAAATGCTGCCAAATAGCCAATAAGTGGAGGTAATGCACCTGGAATTGCACCTACAAATACCGCAATTGGCGACTTTCTTTTCAATGGTGTATAAGCAAAGGCATATAATAATATCGAAAAGACTGAAAGTAATCCAGTTTCTAAATTTAGTTGTCCTAAAAGCCATGTACCTAAAAAGGCCATAAAAATGCCTAATATCAAACCTTGTCCTGTAGTCATTCTTCCAGCAGGCATGGGTCTGTCTTTGGTGCGACTCATCAGTTTATCCAAATCAACCTCAATAATTTCATTAAAGCAATTTGCTGCTGCAGTAACCAAAAATCCACCAGCAATCAATATCAGCCAATTTCCCCAATCAATAGCAGGAATATGCCCTCTCCCAACCTGCATTTTCTGACCTATTAAAAAAGAAATAGATGCAGAGAACACTACCGTAAAGGAGAGTCTGAATTTAATGAGCTTAGAAAAATCTGAAAAAATTTGTTTCAACTTTCTTATTATTATTGTTTGTAAGTTCTTGTTCTATAAACCAACAGGAACAGATAAAACTGTAAACTAAATAGCATTGTCGAAAATAAGATATGCAATGCTTGTGCAAATGGTGGTAAAGAAATATAAGCTAATATAAACCCGCTCAATACCTGAATTAGTAATGTTAATAGTATAAATCTAGCCGTTAATAAGGGAGCTGCTTTCCCACTAAATCTATCAATTACCATTTTATAAATTATACCGTTTGATATTACAACCAAAATGGCTAAATCTCTATGGTAATTAAAAACTGATCCTACTTTAGAAATCCAAGTATTTCGTTCATTAAATAATAGCGACTTGGCAATAACATCAATAGCTTCTCGAACTTCAGTACCTAAAATAATCTGAGCAATACTAACGGCTAAAGTAAACAACATAAAGCCTTTTAACCATGCTATTCGATACATAATCACCGAAGGCTCTTTGTGCAACTGCTTCGCGTAGTTGTAGGTGTAAATAGAGATTGCCAAAATCACTAAAGCCAAAAGCATATGAACAGTAACAACCCACTGCATTAAATTAGTTGAAACCACTATTGAACCTAGCCAAGCTTGATACCCAACTACAAAAACATTTAATACACTTAAAACAATTATTCGTTTAGCTGTTTTTTTATAAATAAACGAATAAGCAGCTGTAAGAAATAAAAATATTCCAGCTAAAACACCAGCTAATCTATTCAAATATTCAGTCCAAGTTTTAGCAGGATTAAATTCTTCAGGAACCGAAATAGTTTGATCGTGTCTAATACTATCTGCTAGTTCCTTTTTGCCCATGCTTTCTAAATACTTAGCAAACTTCTCATTCTTCTTAATTCTTCCTGCTACATACTTTTCTTTGTAGTTTGCTGGCAATTGAGAAAGATCAGTAGGTGGAATATACCTGTCGAAACATTTCGGCCAATCAGGACAACCCATACCTGAGCCAGTACTACGTACAATACCACCCGCAAGTATAACCAATAGCGTAACGATAATGGTTATAAGGTTAATTCTAATAAAACGTTGCTCCGATCTGCTGATCATATATCTATTAAGATGAAAAGGGTATCCGGATAAGCAGAAACTTAATCAGATACCCCTTTTAAAATTTTGTTAAAGCTATCTAACTAGCCCTTATTTTGTGTCACAGGATTGGCAGCTTCCCAGTCTTGTTGAATTTTTTCAGCTTCAGTATTTCCTTCAAAGTCATGAGGTAAGTTAGAGCTCATTGTTTGAGAGAAAGGAACCGTTTGAGGAATAAAATCTTCATCATGACCTGGTTTGCTATAATCGTATGGCCATCTGTAAACAGTTGGAATTTCACCTGGCCAGTTTCCGTGAATATGTTCTACTGGAGCAGTCCATTCTAATGTATTTGATTCCCAAGGATTTTGAGGTGCAACCTTTCCTTTGAAAACTGAATAGAAGAAGTTAAATAAGAACGCTACCTGAGCTAAAGCAGCTAAAATAGCAGCCCAAGTTACAAATACGTTAACAGTTAACCATTTCTTCATGAATTCAAATTCTGTGAATGCATAGTAACGACGTGGAACACCGTCTAAACCTAAGAAGTGTAATGGGAAGAAAACCAGATAGGCAGCAATAAAAGTTAACCAGAAATGCAGGTAACCTAATTTAGGATTCATCATTCTTCCAAACATTTTAGGAAACCAGTGATAAACACCTGCAAGCATACCAAATATAGCAGCAGAACCCATTACTAAGTGAAAGTGGGCAACTACAAAATACGTATCGTGTAAGTTAATATCTAATGATGCATTACCTAAGAATAATCCAGTTAAACCACCTGAAATAAAGAATGATACTAAACCAATAGCAAATAACATTGCTGGAGTGAAACGGATGTTACCTCTCCATAAAGTTGCTAAATAGTTGAATGTTTTTACAGCCGATGGTACAGCAATAATTAGCGTTGTAATCATAAATACGCCACCCAATAATGGATTCATACCTGTTACAAACATATGGTGACCCCAAACGATGAACGAAAGTACGGTAATACCAATTAATGAATAAACCATTGCATGGTAACCGAAAATTGGTTTGCGTGAATTTACTGAAATAACTTCTGATGAGATACCCAAAGCTGGCATAATTACAATGTACACCTCAGGGTGACCTAAGAACCAGAATAAGTGTTGCCATAAGATTGGAGAACCACCTTCATTAGGTAAAATATTCGTACCCATTACGATATCAGATAGGTAGAAACTTGTTCCAAAACTTCTATCGAATACTAATAACACAACACCAGCAACTAATACTGGGAATGATAAGATACCTAAAATAGCAGTTAAGAAGAAAGCCCAAATCGTTAAAGGCATTTTCCATAAATCCATACCTTTAGTACGCATATTTAAGATTGTACTAACATAGTTAATACCACCCATTAAAGATGATGCCACGAAAAGTACCATACTGATCAACCACATGGTCATACCTGTACCTGATCCTGGTATTGCTGTTGGAATGGCTGATAAAGGCGGATAAACGGTCCAACCACCAGATGCAGGTCCAGTTTGAACAAAAAATGAACCCATCATAATCACACAGGCAACAAAGAAGAACCAGTATGAAAGCATATTAAGAAACGGCGATGCCATATCTCTAGCTCCAATTTGTAATGGGATTAACAAATTACTAAATGTACCACTTAAACCTGCGGTTAATACAAAGAATACCATGATGGTACCGTGAATGGTAACCAAAGCAAGATAGAAATCTGATTTGATACGACCACCTTCTGCCCATTTACCTAAAAAAGTTTCTAAGAATGGAAAGTTTTTATCTGGCCAAGCCAATTGAATACGGAATAAAATTGATAATACCATTGCAATAACAGCCATAATAATACCTGTTATCAAATATTGTTTGGCAATCATTTTATGGTCCATACTGAAGATATACTTCGAGATTAACGTCTCCTTATGGTGCCCGTGATCAGCGTGATCGTGATTGTGTTCGTCGTGTAATGCTATTGTTGACATAATTCTTTTCGCTCTTCGGTATATTATTTATTTAAGGCCATTTTGTTTGTATTCGCAGCTAATGAATCTGTAGCTGTCGAATCTACTTCTGCTTTAACAGCAGTAGGTGCAACTGGCAAATTAAATTGTTTTCTTAAATCATCGTTTAAATACGTTTTCTGTTCTGCTAACCAGGTTTTGTATTCCTCTTCAGAAACTACACGTACAACTTTTTGCATATTATAGTGACCAGAACCGCAAATTTTAGCACAATAGAATAAGTAGTGAAAATTTGGATCGTTTGTTTTTTGCTGCATCTCTGCAGTAGTAATTGTAGGCGTAAACTCAAAAATAGTTTGCATACCTGGTACAGTATTTAATTGCACTCTGAAATGAGGCATATAGAAACTGTGGATAACATCTTTACTTGCTAAAAGAAGTTTTATTGGCTTACCTACAGGAATAACCATCTCATCAGCCATTTGATCATCACGAGATTTTATATCCTTAAAATCGATACCTAAAGTATTTGTAGCAGTAGTTAACTTATAGTTTTTATGACCTACAACTCCATCAGCTCCTGGATAGCGGATAGACCACTTAAACTGTTCTGAGGTAACTTCAATTTGAATCGGCATATTTTTAGGATCATCTACTTTGTAGAAAATAGATCTCCATGTTAAAAAGCCCATTAAAACTAACACAGTTAAAACTAAAGCAGGAACTATCGTCCAGATTTTTTCAATTGTATTGTTGTGTGGATAGTAGTATGCTTTTCTTTTAGCAGAATATTTATACAAATAAGAAAAACCGAATAATAAAATGTGCGTAACTACGAAAACAATTGTTGTTATAATTAATGTTAAGTTAAACATCTCATCGATGCGTTTTCCGTGTACAGAAGCTGCATCAGGCAATAACATTGCGCCGTGAACTGTATATTCCCAATAAACACCATATAAACCTAAAACTAGGAATAACGCAAATAAACTTGCGTGTACTCTGTTCCAGTTAATGCCTACAGGCTTTCCTTGTGCTTCGCGGCTTAGTTCATAAACTCTTATCGATTTCCCGATAATTGCGATGAATAAACATACGGCCAGGAATATCAGTATATAAAATATTACTGATTTATAAACCTCGCCCATATCAACTTTTGTTGCCGCTGCAGCACCCGCTGCTGCATCTTGAGCAAATACGCTCGTGTTTGCAAAAACAGTAAGTAATACTGCTAGAGCTGCGGTCGTTTTATTCGTGATTAACTTTCTTAAACTCATTTTCTTAAAAGTAGTACGCTGTACTTCTATATAATAATTAAAATATTCGCTTTTATAAAATCATCAATTAAAGCTGATGATGCAAACTTTCTTGTAGTAAAGGGTGATTTTTTGCTATTAATGGTTTTTTACTAAGCGCTGTTAAAACCGTAAAGGTAAACAATCCTACAAAACCTATAGCAGTACCAATCTCAACAATTCCAAAACCGTTATGTCCATCTTCTACAGCACCTGGCATAATCATTTGATAATAATCTACCCAATGGCCTAATAATACGATGATGGAAACAAATAGTAACTTAACATCTGTTCTCTTATTATCTCTATCCATTAATAATAATACTGGCGCTAAGAAATTCATTGCAAGGTTTAAGAAGAACCAAAACTTGTAATATTCAAAACGTCTGTAGAAATAAACAGTTTCCTCTGGCATGTTTGCATAGTAAATTAACAAGAACTGTGCGAACCATACATAAGTCCAGAAGATAGAGAAACCAAAAATAAATTGACCCAAGTTATGTAAGTGGCTATTGTTAACCCATTGCATATAACCTGCTCTTCTTAATAGAATAAGTATAATTGCAATAGTTGCTAAACTACTTACCCACATTGCTGCAAAGTTATACCAACCGAACATTGTAGAGAACCAGTGTGCCTCTAATGACATGATGGTATCGAAAGCAAAAATTGGAGTTGTAAAACCGTAAATCACTAAGAAGATACAAGCATTCTTAAAGCTCTTTCTGTACGAATTTAATCCACCTGCTAAATCTTCATTATATGAAAGCTTAACAAAAAGCATAGCAAAAATACTGTAAACACCTAAAAACACAACCTGACGCCCTAAAAAGAATGGTACGTTTAAGAATACTGATTTACCAGCTATGATAGAGTCATAGTGTGGACTGTTAGGGTCAGTTAAACCTTCAGCATTCCAGTGGTGATATAAGTTGTGTGTGTATAAACCTGCAGAAATAATTACAACAAGTATTACAGCAGCAATAGGCAATGTTTTTGCCATAGCTTGCGGTACACGTAAAATTGAAGCAGACCAGCCTGCCTGAGCAACAAATTGAATTGCTAGGAAAAACATACCAGACATACAAACGCATGCAAAGTAATATCCCATAAGCAACAGGTTGGCAAAAGTACGCTCGTGCATAACTTTATCACCAGCGATGAAACCATAAGCAACAGCAGCGATACCTAAAGCGATACCAACTATACTTAAAGTTTTAACTTTTCCTGTAAACTCAAATTGTTCACTAAAATTAATATTGTGAGTTCCCATTTATATTCTGCTTTACTTATTGTCCTTTTTGTAATTGTTGAACATACATCACCACTTTCCAACGATCTGTTGGCGAGATTTGTGAAGCATGCGAGCCCATGTTATTTACACCATATGTAATGGTATGATAAATTTTACCAGCGGTAAGATCTGCCATATTTCCACCTCTTGATGAAGCACCAGTTTGATAAGCAGGAACACCGTTAAATTTCTCAATTTTAACTAAATGACCTTGTCCATCTCCTTTTTCACCATGACATGGCGCACAGAAAACTACAAAAGAGTGTTTACCTTGTGCAAGGTTTGTACTATCTACTGGTAATGGATTTACCATTTTTGCACCAGCTTCGTTGTAACCTTCTAAAGTATTAGGATATTTATCATATTCTTCAAAACCTACTGGTTTTGTATTTGCAGGTGGTAATTGTGCAGTTTTACCATCTTTAAAATTTTTGTTTGGCTGATCTGGATTGTAAGCAATCGGATCATACATGTTCCTGGCATATTCTAAACCAGTACTGCGTTTATCTTTACAAGCCGAAAAAGTAGCTGCAAAAGCGATAGCTAAAAACGCGGCATAAACAAATTTATTCTTATTCATAGCTAATGTACTTCCTTTCATTATACTTTACTTCTAAAGCACCGGCATCTTTTAATAAACCATCTATTACGGTGTGAGCTGCATTTTCGTGTGCATCTACTGCGATAACAAAGCGGTCATCAGTAGCACGTAAATCCATTACTCTTGGTGCTCTACCTGGAAATAAGTGTGTAGAAGCATAGTAAGTTAATACCATACCGAAAGCACAGAATAATACTGTAAGTTCGAACATTATCGGAATAAAATCCGGCAATGCAAATGATGGTTTACCACCTATGTTTACTTTCCAATCGATTACTGCACAAAAATAAATTAATGCAAAAGCTGCGCAGGTACCTGTAATACCAAAGCAAAATGCAGCGATATCAATTCTCGATCTTTTAACTCCTAATTTGGCTTCTATTCCGTGTATAGGCATTGGGGTATAAACATCATAAATACTGATGTTATTTTCCTGAAGTTTATCGATGCCATGCATCATTTCATCAGGATCGCCAAAGCTGCCTAAAATATATTTGATATCACTCATTGTTATATTTTTGCGTAATCTTCTTGTTTAACACTATCAAATTTTTCTAAAGACTCTATGTATTCTGCTACATACTCTTTATTCTCATGTCCTTCTTTAATCTGTTTCATCTTAGCCTGCTCACTTGCAGTTTTCAATAATAACTTAACCTCTGCTATAGCGATTGAAGGTAATACTCTTAAGAATAATAAGAACAAAGTAAAGAATAGCCCGATTGAACCCACGAACACACTTACATCAACCCATGTTGGATAAAACATTGCCCAACTTGAAGGAATATAATCACGGTGTAATGAAGTAACGATAATTACGAAACGTTCGAACCACATACCAATGTTTACTACGATTGATAAAATCCATGTTGCTCTGATGCTCAAACGGATTTTCTTAAACCAAAGTAATTGTGGAGAGATTACATTACAAGTCATCATCATCCAATATGCCCACCAGTAAGGACCGGTAGAACGGTTGATAAATGCATACTGCTCATATTCTGAACCAGAATACCATGCAATAAAGAACTCAGTTAAGTAAGCCACACCTACAATTGAACCGGTCAAGATGATGATTTTATTCATCGACTCAATGTGGAACATTGTGATGTAGTTTTCAAGACCTAATACTTTACGCGCAACCAATAATAAGGTTAACACCATCGCGAAGCCTGAGAAAATCGCACCTGCAACGAAATAAGGAGGGAAAATTGTAGTGTGCCATCCTGGAATTACTGATGTTGCAAAGTCCATTGATACAATAGTGTGCACCGATAATACAAGTGGTGTAGAAATACCTGCAAGGATTAAAGACACAGCTTCGAAACGTTGCCAGGTTTTAACACTTCCACTCCATCCGAATGAAAAAATTGTATAAACCTTTTTGCGCATGCCTGTAGCACGGTCGCGAATGGTTGCAATATCTGGCAATAAACCTGTATACCAGAATAATAAGGATACAGAGAAATAAGTTGAGATTGCAAACATATCCCACACAAGTGGCGAGTTAAAGTTTACCCAAAGTGATCCAAATTGATTTGGTAAAGGTAAAACCCAATAAGCTAACCAAGGACGGCCCATGTGAGATACAACATAAGTTGCCGCACATATTACCGCAAAGATTGTCATCGCCTCTGCTGAGCGGTTAATGGAGTTACGCCAGTTTTGACGGAAGAGTAAAAGTACAGCTGAAATAAGTGTTCCGGCGTGACCGATACCTACCCACCATACGAAGCCGGTAATATCCCATGCCCAACCCACTGTTTTATTTAAACCCCATGCACCGATACCATTCCAGAAAGTGTAGCTTACTGCTACAACCCAAAGTAAAGCACCTAGTGAGGCAAAAATGAACCCAATCCACCAAGCTTTGTTTGGCTTATTTTCTACCGGCATTAAAATATCGTCCGTAATTTTTGCATACGTGATATTATCGCCGGTAATTAATGGTTCTCTAAGTATTGATTCGTTATGTCCTGACATAATTTGTATTTTCTTTATACTAAAGCTTACGCTTGTACTGTTGTATCTGTATTTCTAATTTTTGTCATATATCCGATACCTGGTTTCACGTTTATCTCTTCTAAAACGTAGTAGATACGCTCAGAACGTAAAGCTTTTGAAACCTCAGAATTAGGATCGTTTGCATCACCAAAAATGATTGCATTTGCTGAACAAGCTTCTTGACAAGCCATTTTGATATCGCCATCCTTTAATGGACGTTTCTCAATTTTAGCTTGTAATTTACCTGCCTGAATACGTTGAACGCACATTGAGCATTTTTCCATAACACCACGTGAACGTGTAGTTACATCAGGATTTAAAACCAATTGAGTAAACTCGTTATTTAAATAGTTATCGAAACGTGAATCGTTCCAGTAGTTGAACCAGTTAAAACGACGTACTTTGTATGGACAGTTATTCGCACAGTAACGAGTACCTACACAACGGTTATAAGCCATTTGGTTTAAACCATCTGATGAGTGTACCGTTGCCAATACACGACAAACTGTTTCGCAAGGTGCGTGATCACAGTGTTGACATAACATTGGCTGGTGAACAACAGAAACGTGATCTAAATCTTCTAGATTAGCAATTTCTTTTTCTTTTGTAACATCACCAGTTGGTGTTTCGTAGCTATAATAACGATCGATACGAATCCAGTGCATTTCACGACGACGGCGAACCTCATCACGTCCTACAACAGGAATATTATTTTCTACGTTACAAGCCACAACACAAGAACCACAACCTGTACAAGCATTTAAATCGATAGCCATAACCCAGCTGTTACCTGGTTTCTCGTATTCATCCCAAAGGTCATAGTTTTTATGATCGCCCTTGTGATTACCTGCAGAACTATCTTTTAAGTATGCTGCGAATGTAGCTTCTTTAATTACTGCACGACCTTCGAAAGAGTGGTGAGTTTGTGTTTGTGCTAATTCGTAATATCCACCAGTTGGTGTAATGGTTACGTTAGTAGCATATTGCATTGTTCCATTTACAAACGAAATGAAAGGGAATGCATTTTTACCAACATCGTTACCTGCTTTACCAACTTTTGTACGACCGTAACCTAAAGCGATTGAAGCTGTTCCTTGCGCCTGGCCTGGTTGAATAAGTACTGGTAAGTCAACTGAATATCCGTTGCTTCCTTTAACAGTAACAACATCAAATTCTTTTATTTTTAATTTCTCTGCGAATTTAGGTGCAAGAGCAACATAGTTATCCCAAGTTACTTTTGAAACTGGATCAGGTAATTCTTGTAAGAATGCATTATTTGCATTTTTACCATCACGCATTGGGATGTTTTCGTAAACCTGTAATTCGATATCTTTTGTTAATGCTTTACTGCTATTTACAATTGAAGTTGCAACTGCTGCTAAAGAAAGACTGAAGCTATATGCAGCTGCTGGTTTAGCAGTAGAAGTAACAACACCTTTTTCTAAAACATCAGACCAAGACATACCAAGTGCTGGTAACATTTTAGCCTCCCAGTTGCTGCGTACAAACTGATAGTAATCTTTAACTGGTGCATCAGCCCATGTTAATAAACTTTCTTCTGCCTGACGGCTGTTGAAAACTGGGTTGATTGTAGGCTGAACGATTGAATAATATCCTTCGTAAGCACTTGCATCACCCCACGATTCTAAATAGTTATGGTTAATCGCAATAGCATCACAAAGTGAAGCTGTTTCATCAGCTCTATCTGCGAAAGAGATTTTTGCAGGAACTTTAGCCAAGGCATCAGTAAATGCTTTTGTATTCATGAAATCGTAAGCAGGGTTGCTGTTTAAGAATAAAACAGCGCCAACTTCTCCACGGCTCATTTCAGCAACTAAACCATTAAATTCAGCATCGTTACCTGCGTATAAATAGCAAGGGTTATCTAAATCGATGGTAGTACCATAACTACCGATAGCAGCGTTAATGGCATTTACTAAAATTTGAGTTGAAACATCGTTAGAACCACAAACTACTAACGATTTGCCTTTAGCTTGTGTAAGTTCTTTAGCAACTAATTTAATTACTTTATCAGCAGTAGTATTGTTACCCAAAGTTCCGCCTGGTAAAGATTGACCAGTAATTGCGTTATATAAAGCAATTAAAGCAGGACCTTCTTCTGATAATTTAATTGGTACACGTGTATCTGCATTTGTACCTGTTAAGCTCATTCCACTTTCAAATTGAATGTGGCGGCTCATTTTTTTACCTTCTAAAGATTTATAGTCACGGTTGGCAGTATATTGAGAAGTAAATTCCTCACCGCTAATCCATGTACCTAAGAAATCTGCTGCAAAACTTACAATTAAATCTGCTTTATCAAAATTGTATTTAGGTAAAACTGCTTTACCGAAACTATTTTGATTAGCCTGAATGATACCAGTATAAGAAACCGCATCGTACTGAACCAGCTTAGCCGCTGGGTATTTAGCAACAAACTGTGCTAAAACAGCATTTGTTGATGGACTGCTTACTGTTGATGCAACAATACGAATCTTTTTACCTGAAGCTTGTGCTTTTGCCAACTCGCCTTTTACAAAGCTGTCGATCTTCGCCCAAGTTGTTTCTTCATTTTTAAGAACTGGTGCTTTTAATTTTGATACATCGTATAAATCTAAAACCGAAGCTTGCGCTCTTGCATCCGTACCACAGTTAAATTTACCTGCGTTTGGATTTGGTTCTATTTTAATCGGACGACCTTCTCTTGTTTTAACTAAAATACTCTGGCCATTAAAGCTAGAAGTATAGTAGTTAGGAATACCTGGAGTAACCTCTTCAGGTTTTACCAGGTAAGGAATAGATTTATGAATCGGGGCTGTTTGACATGCCGCCAAAGTAACTGCACCTAAACCAAAACCTAACGCCTTTAAAAAGTCGCGGCGTGGGGTAACGGTACTTAACCCTGCTTCATTTAAAACATCTTCTATTGGAAGTGGCTCGGCGAATTCGTTTTTGCTATTTTTAACAAAATCGGGTGTATTGTTATACTCCTCTAAGCCTTTCCAGTATTTTTTATTGCTTTCCATTTAAGCTATATTACTGTTTATCGAACGTTCTTACTAAAACTCTAACTATTAATAGTGGCACTTACCACACTCTAAACCACCCAATAACGCTGGTGTAATTTTCTCGCCTTTTTTAATTTTCTCATGCGCTTCGATAACCTTAGCGTAGAAAGCATTATTTTTCTGACCAGAAATATCAGTTTCCTTATGGCAGTTAATACACCATTTCATGGTTAATGGAGAATATTGATAAATTTCTTCCATTGTATTAACAGGACCATGACAAGCGAAACATACAGGCTCTGTTGGTTGTAATCCTTTTGCTTTACGAATTGCATCTTCTGCAACAACTACGTGTTGAGAGTGATTGAAGTAAGCGAAATCAGGAAGATTGTGTACACGTACCCACTCCATTGGTTTTTCTTTACTCTTATCGTATTTCTGCGTTTCAGGATCGTAACCCAAAGCATTGTAAATTTTCTTAATTTCAGGAGAAACTTGACCATCTTCCGTTCTTGCTTGTACCGCTTTGTGGCAGTTCATACAAACATTTAATGATGGAATTGAAGCATTTTTAGATTTAAATGCACCTGAGTGACAGTACTGGCAATCGATTTGATTGATACCTGCGTGTAACTCGTGTGAGAATTTAATTGGTTGTACTGGTTGGTAACCTGTATGAACACCAGTGTTCCACATACCCATCCAACCCCAAGAACCTAAAGCAATGATTAAACACAAAATGAAGAACATAACAAATTTCTTGTTTTTGAACATTTTGCGAACACCAACCTTTAATGGCACATCTTCTTCAATCTCGATACCTTGTTTTTGTAGAATTAAGCGTTCTAATAATTTAGAAGCACGACCTAAGATTACTAAAATCACAATTGCAACTAAAACTATTGCAACGATACCCGCAATAGATAAACCTGAAGTGGTATCATCTTTTGGAGCAGCAGCACCTTCAGCACCAGCTTTCGGCTTAGGCTCGCCTTCCTTAATGTAAGCTAAAATGTCTTTAACCTTCGCTTCATCCAATTCTGGAAAAGCAGTCATTGCTATTTTACCATTCTCATTGAAAAGCTTAACAGCTGCAGGATCGCCAGAAGCAATTAATGCACCACTGTTCGGAATCCACTTTAAAAGAAAATCTTCTGGGTGACGATCGCTCACACCTGTTAAGGCAGGACCAATCATTTTTGCATCTAATGCATGGCATGATGTACACTTCGCCTTGAAAAGTGTTCGTCCAGCTGCAGCATCTTGTGCATTAACGGTAGAAACCGCAATTACAGAAATGGCTGAAAACAGGAATAACGACTTCCAAACGTTTTTTAAAATCATCGAGATATCTCTCATAATGAACACTTTATACTTATTTAATTTACTTTTTGTTGTGAAATTGATGCTTGGGATGCAATATCCCCATCAAAACTTGAACAAAAGTATAACTTATTAATAAATCCCATGACATAATACTGACTTGAAATACAATTTATAATCATTCTAAACAAATGCAGTTTCAAGCCAATCAGTAAACAAAAATGCCTATTTTCGAAGTTAATCTCCAATAGGCATACTCAAAACCAATTTGGTTTTGACATAAATTCTGATTATTGTTTTAATATCCAGGCAAACATTAAAGGCGCTACGATTGTAGCATCACTTTCTACAATGAATTTAGGTGTATGAATATCTAATTTACCCCAGGTGATCTTTTCGTTTGGTACAGCACCAGAATATGAACCGTAAGAAGTTGTCGAATCAGAGATCTGGCAGAAGTAACTCCAGAAAGGAATATTTTCCATTTCCATATCCTGATAAAGCATAGGAACAACGCAAATCGGGAAATCACCAGCAATACCTCCACCGATTTGGAAGAAACCAATTCCTTTTCCACCGCTGTTAGCAATATACCAATCGGCTAACCAACCCATATATTCAATACCGCCTTTAACCGTTGTAGCGGTCAGCTCTTTTTTCATTACGTAAGAAGCAAAAATATTACCCATTGTAGAATCTTCCCATCCAGGTACAACAATTGGCAAATTCTTTTCAGCAGCAGCAAGCATCCACGAATTTTTTGGATCAATTTCATAGTATTGCTCCAAATCACCGCTCAAAAGCATTTTATACATAAATTCATGAGGAAAATAGCGCTCACCAGCCGCTTCCGCATCCATCCATATTTTTTGAATGTGCTTTTGTAAACGACGGAAAGCCTCTTCTTCAGGTATACAAGTATCGGTAACGCGGTTATAATGGTTTTCTAATAAATCCCACTCATCCTGCGGACTTAAATCTCTGTAATTAGGTACACGTTTATAGTGTGAGTGCGCAACAAGATTCATAATATCTTCTTCCAGGTTTGCACCTGTACAAGAAATAATAGCCACTTTATCCTGACGAATCATTTCTGCAAGTGAAATACCCAATTCGGCTGTACTCATTGCACCAGCTAAAGTGATCATCATTTTCCCACCCTCATCCAAGTGTGTCTCATAACCTTTAGCTGCATCCATCATTGCTGCAGCATTAAAATGGAGGTAATTACGCTCCATGAACTGAGATATTGGTCCTCTTGTATTACTCATTTTGTTTTGTATTGTTTGCCGCAAAAATAGGCAAACCGTTTGCAATTTGCAATTCGCTTTCACTTATTGGGTTTAATGATCCATTTGTTACAAATAGAATTGGCAAGCAGCTCACACAATACTCATAATTAGATTTTGATTGGGCTGACCTTAAAAAACATATTCCATAATATCAATACCAGAGAAATCATCGGATGACAAACGAACTAAAATATTTTCTTTTCTTTGCACTATGAAAAAACTGGTTATTTTACTTTCTTTAAGTCTGTTTTCTTTTTCGGGTTGGGCACAAATGAAATTGATTAAGAAAATGCTGTCGAATGAGAAAGATACAACACGAAAAGCCAGTTTTTTACCAATACCTGCTTTTGGTTATTCTCAAGAAACAGGCTTTGAATTTGGTCTTGGCGCTATTTACTCTTATTATACGGATAGAAAGGATACAATCACTAGAAGTTCCAATTTCTCGGTAAATGGCACTTACTCAACAAAAAAAACCTATAATGTTGCCTTAAAAGGAGATGCTTGGTCGCCTGGAAATAAATACCATTTTATTGGCGATGTTCGTTTTAAAGAAATGCCTTTTAACTTTTATGGAATAGGAAATACAACGCAAAAAACGGACGAAGATAAATTGGTTATGAACCAGTTTAAAATGCTGTTTGATGCAGAAAAAAATCTTTTAAAAAATGCTTACACTGGTGTATCCTTGGGTTTTGAAACTTATAAATTTACTGATCAGGTAACTGGAGGAATTTTCAGCAACAACCCTGCAATTTTAGATAAAGATGGTGGCTCGGTTGCTTACCTTGGCTTAAGCCAAAGTTACGACACGAGAAATTCGAACAATTACCCGAGTAAAGGTTTCTTCGGTAGAGTTACTTATCAATATGCGCCAGATTTTTTTGGTGGAGATAGTTTTACAGGAAGCCAGATTAAGGTCGACCTTAGAAGTTTCTGGTCGATTAGTAAAAAGGTTATTTTAGGTGTACAAGGAATTTATTACACCATACAAAGCTCTAAAACACCATTCTACTTACTTCAGCAATTAGGGAATGACCAAATTATGCGGGGTTATTATGGCGGCCGCTACCGTGATGAGAATCTAATGGCATCGCAATTAGAATTACGTTATCGTTTTATGAACCGCTTTGGAATCGTAGCCTTCGCAGGTGCGGGTAAAGTTTTCAATAATGGAAATTTTGATTTTAAAAGCTTGAAACCTAATTATGGTTTTGGCGGAAGATATTTCTTCGACACTGCAAAAGGACTTAGCGTACGTGTTGATTACGGAATAGGTGAAAAACTAGTAAATGAAAAACGTCAAAGTGGCTTTTACATCAGTTTGGCCGAAGCATTTTAACAGCGGGATTTTCACATCAAATTATTGGCTTCTTCTTCGCTCCTCTTCGTTACCTGCTTTGGCAGTTCTTTGTTTAAGCTTATCGCTTCCAAAATTATACCTAATGGTTAATCTTAGCTGACGGCTATCGTAATAGTTGTTGTACTCCTGTTTAAGGTTATTAATCAAACTACTAAAACGATACTTATTCGTTTTTAAAACATCAGTAGCATTCAAAGCAATTTGCAGCGTTTTATTCATCAATATTGTTTTCAAACCTAAATCTAAATTATACTGACTTTTATTTTTATTCAAACCATCTATAGTTGGAAACTGATACCAGAAACTTACATCGCCCAAAAATGTTTTGGATTGGTTAAATCTGAATTGATTTATAGTCGATACGTAAGCCCCATAACCTTCTACCCTATTTAAGGTTTGCGGAATATTGGATTTAAAAACAGAGTAGAATACATCAAGCTGATTTGTACTATCAAACCATTTTATTTCGCTAAAAGTAACAGCATTACTAATTTGATAATTGTAACCCGTTATAAAGTTAATGGGCTTCAAAACCTGAATATTTGAATTCGCATTAATAAAATTAACATCGTTATAACCGTCGGATGTATGGCTATAAGTGAACGTAGTTGAAAAAACACTGGCGTAATTATGTGCTATTTCTATATTATTATTGTAAGATGGCTGCAATTGAGGATTACCTTCTGCATAAGCATATTGATTACTATACCACCTAAAAGGATTAAGTTTTTTATAAGCTGGTCGGTTAATTCTTCTGCCATAATTTACTGAAAATGTACTTTTATCATTTAACTTATAACTGAGGAAAGCGGTTGGAAAAAGTTTAAAATAATTGTTAGAATTACTGTTGTCTAACGAAACGCCTTTGATCTGCGTATGTTCTCCACGTAATCCAAGTTGAAAACTCCACTTTTTTACACTCTTATTCAGATTAAAATAAAGCGCCTGTGTATTTTCCTGGTAGTCGAACAAGTTGCTCTGTTCGGGATTTAATTTATAAATATCATTTACCGATTGATAAAACGCAACATCGCTTTCGTTTTTAATAAAACTGAGTTTGGAACCGAATGATAAAGTAAAAGGTTTGTAAGGCAAATCAACATCTATCTTTAAAGTAAATAAGTCTATATTTTGTTTACTTGTGGATAGATATTCAGCAAATGAACCAGGAATAACCAATCCATTTCCAGTATAACTTGTATTATCAAACTGTCTGCTTTTATCATCTTTATACTTAAACCAGTCGCCATTTATGGTAATTTGTTTACCTGCAGAATCTAAGGCCTGTTTAAAATAAATATTTACAGCATTATAATGAGAGCGAATTTTTGCATTTGCATCCGAATTAAGGAGTGAATCTAAACTTGATGCGTTATTAAAAATGCTGGTAACAATTTTCTCCTCTGAATGAAAATTGGTAAACCCGCCATTATAGGACAATCCTAAAATCGCTTTCTTAGATAGTTGATAATCTATTCCTATTTGGCCAGAAGGAACCGTCCTGAAATTTCGATCCTTATTAATAATGTTCCAGGTTTGGTTTGGGTAAAAAACATTACTTTGTTCAAAAGGAACAAGCGATCCCTTTCTAAAATTAAGGTTCGAAAAAATGGTAATTTTATTCTTTCGGAAATTTAAATTTCCTCCAGAAGAAAAAGTAGGATGAGCAGCTTGATTAAAGCCCGCATTAACGGAACCGCTAAAAAGTTCAGTTGAAACCTTTTTTAATACGATATTAATTAAACCACTGTTTCCCTGGGCATCATATTTGGCAGGCGGATTAGTTATAATCTCTATTTTTGAAATATTATCTGAGGAAATAGATTTCAGATAATCAGATAAATCATCAGCGGTTAACTGAATGAGCCGATCGTTAATCATTACATTAACAGTGCCCTTCCCTACTAAAGAAACTTTATCATTTAACACCCTAACCCCAGGTATTTTGGCAAGTAGTTCTAATGCATCGGTTCCAATTGCTGCAATACTATTTTCGGCATTGAAAACAGTTCTATCTATTTTCCTTTCAATTATATTTTTCCTGAAACTGATGTTTACATCTTTAAGGTTGTTCGAAATTTCATCAACAGTTACATTGATAATCGTATCGCTTTTTAAATTGATAATCCTTTTCTTCTCCGTAATAAATAAACCTGAGTAGAGGACTGAATATGCTCCTTCTTTCAGATTATTTAAATTGTAAACGCCTAAACTATCTGTTTGGCTATAGCTTATTTGCTTATCCCCATTAAAAATTTTAACAATTACAAATGGCAAATCATCATTTTTAGCATTTGTAACCTTACCCGAAATTTTAAATTGCGCCTGAGCGTTTAAAATATTGAGAAATAAAAAAGATAGAAGTATAAATCCTTTCATTAACACTTCGTGGTCAAGGTTTGCATTGCCGTTAACATCCCGCTTTAAAGAAAGATTCAAAAGCATCTAAAATTAAGTTGCTAATTCGACGTATGTTCTTCTCATTGTTAATATAATTTAAACTCTTTCCATCGGCAATATTGCCCATTTCGATTAAAACAGAAGGCATTTTAGAATCTCTTAACAAAAGTAAATTAACATTCCCTAAAGAATCTCTTACCGCCATTCCGTCAAGGCGATTAAGTTTACTCAAAATACCAGTTCCTAATCTTTCGGCACCTTTAATATTTCTATTTAATTTTGAAACATAAACTTCGATACCGTCAAAAGCTTTATTTGCAGTTATCGGCTTTGAATTATGGTGAATGGATATAAATGCAGTTCCCTGCTGCTTAGGTAAACGATCTCTCAGAGATAGAAATCTGTCGTCGCTTCTCGTTAACACAACCTTTATTCCTCTTTTTAACGCTTCTTCTTTTAAAAACATAACAGCCCTTAAATTCAAATCCTTTTCTTTTTGGCCATCTAATGCTACCGAGCTATTATCCTCGCCTCCATGTCCAGCATCAATAATAAGTACCTGCTCTTCCATTAAGTTATTGTTTTCAACAATACCATTACTTAGAAAGTAATTCGTTTTTGAAAAATCTACCTTTCGCGTGCTTTGTAGTTGGTTTGACATCCGTTCTTTTTCTACTATAACTTCTTTACGATTAACAAAAGCAAAAGAACAAACTAACACCAAAGGAATTACAGCAAAATAGGTAAGTCTTTTAACTGGATTGTTTGGCTTTTTGTACATCATCATAATTCGATTTTTTAGTGGAAGTTTACTAAAGTTATTTGCAACAGAATTATTAGTTTGACTGGCCAGATTTAGCAATAATGAAGCATAAACATTTTTATCAATGGTTTCAGAAGCCTCTTCATCAGCTAAAAACTCGTGATTATTATCTATCGCTATTCTCCATAAATAAATTATAGGATTAAACCATAAGATACAACAAGCTATATTGACCAGTAACTTATCGAAGCCGTGCCCTTGCTTAACATGTACCGATTCATGCCTGATAACCATTTTTTGTTCTTCTATAGTAAGCGAAGAATCGATAATTATCTTATTTAGAAAAGTGCAGTTTTTTATTTTCGAATTCTTTTTAACAAAAACAACTGAACCTAATTTCGACATTTCGAACTTGTTAATGGCATACCTGATGTAACCCATTGTGAGCAAAATCCTTATTAGAAAAGCGATTAAAACTGCATAATAACCATATTCAATGATCTGTTTCCAGTTATGAGGTTGAGCGACATTGGCATTATCATCATTAATATTTTCCTCGAAAGAAATATAGTTGCCGTAAGCAGCTTTTAATTCAGTCGCTTTATTATCAACACTCACTTCACGTTTGTTCTCGATGGTTAATGCTGGAATAATGAAACTAACCATAAGCGCAAACAGCAAATATGTTCTGTTTAACTTAAAAAAGGTAAGCTTTGCCAGCAGCAATTGGTAAGCTGCGAAAAATATTGCGATACAAGCCGAAACTTTTAACAGATAAATTAACATCATAACATAGAATTTTGGTCGATAATTCTCTTTATTTCTTCAATATCCTTTTCATTAAGCTTTTCTTCTTTTACCATAAACGATAATAAACTAGCTGGTGAACTATCAAAATAGCTCGAAAACATCTTAGAAAAAGTTGTCTTAGCATATTCATCTTTCGTAATAGCAGGAAAGTATTCGTAAGTTTTTCCGTAAGCTTTATAGCTTAAATAACCTTTTTTTTCTAAAAGCCTTACTATCGAAGAAATGGTATTGTATGGTGGCTTTGGCTCTTCATCGAGCTCTTCGATTACATCTTTAACAAATGCCTTTTGCAATTTCCAAAAAACCTGCATAATGCGTTCTTCGGTTTTGGTTAATTCTTCCATAACCCAAACTTATAACTTATTTTTCAGTTATACAACTTAAAAATAAGTTACATTACTGATTTTTAAGTTAATAAATGTAATAAACAGATATTTAGATAATTAATTTGAATATTTAGAGAACGAAAGAACATGTAATTCTTCGCAGCTGTAGTCCTGCCATTTGCTATAGCCCTGGAAAAAACCAGGGGCTGCCACTTCTGTCCCGTAGGCTTGAGAAAGATTCTTCTACTGGTTGGTGCCTCAACAACCGAAAAATTAAGAGGCCTTATCCCGAAAAATGAAGAAGAATCAATATATTTTCATCTATCGGTTGGTGTCTCACCGACCCTAAAAATTAAGAGACCATTATCCCGAAAAAAGACAAAAACCAAACTGTAGAAGCAAACCTTTTAATAAGAAATCAATATATTAAAAGACTTATAACTGTGAGCGAGAAGATAAGTTAAAGCCAATTACTTACTTAAACCAGCAAGTGCGTTTATAGTTAACGCAACAATAACAGTATTAAAAATGAAAGCAATTAAACTATGCAAAAGTGAAAGTCTACGGATTTTTCTGGAAGAAATCTCCACGTCGGAAACCTGAAAAGTCATCCCCAAAACAAACGAAAAATACGCAAAATCGATAAAATCAGGTTCATCGTTGCCTGGAAAATCTAAACCAGAGCCTTTGTTTGTTTTGCTATCGCCATAATAAAGATGAGCGTATCTCATACCAAAAGTTGTATGAACCAAAAACCAAGATAAAAACATACCAGATATGGCGACAATAAGATCGAGCGGTTCTATGTCTTTATTAATCAGCAATAAAATTACAGCCAGTAATCCTGCAAAAGTTGATATTAGCACGATTGCAAAAATTTCACTCCGTGTTTCATCCTGCATTTTTGCCTTTATATGTGTTTCGGCGGCCGAAGTATGAAAAAACATATACCAATGCAGGCTAATCAACAGGATGCAGAATACATCCCACCCTAACATAACATGGGTTAGCGTACCCATAGTAATAAAAAGCGAACCAAAATAAGCAGTAATCCCTACAAAAAAGCTTAACAGCAAAATACGCAATGCCGATAATTTTTGAATACCTTTTAATTTTGGTTCCATCTTAATTTTTAAATTTTAAGCTTAAAATGTTCTTTTGCCTGTCCTTTTTTGAAATAAACCAATCCAATCCAAAATAAATCGACGGTAATGGTAACGTCGGGATGATTTTTAATCTCTTCCCATGCCTCCTTCATCCCCTGGCTCCAATAAATATCATCAAAAATCAACAATGAATCTTCAGTTATTTTGGGCAAGCACCATTTAAAATAATTCAAAGTTGCTTCTTTTCGATGGTTCCCATCAATGTATACAAAATCTAAAGTTGCTTGCTTCGCAATAATATCTGGTAAAATTAAATCGAAGTTACCAACGTGCAAGTCTATATTATTTAAGTTTAAATCTGTAAAATTTTTCTTTGCAACACCAGCAGTTTCAGGGCAACCTTCAATTGTAATAATTTCTGCATTAGGGCAAGCTTTCGATAAATAAGCAGAAGTAATACCCAGACAAGTACCCAGTTCGATAGCCGATTTTGGTTTAGTGTGTTCTGCTAATCTATAGATTAGCTGAGCTAGTTTTGGGCTTTTTAGTGCATTTTTAGCAATCTGACTAACTTTTTTTGTGCGGTTTTTATTTAAATGAGAGCCCGCACCAAGGTCTGTAACCGTGATTGTAGAATCGTCATTAAAAAGTTTTTTTCGCTGAGCTTCTATATTTTTATATTCAGATTTGTTGGTAAAATCGTAAATTACCTCGTCTGCTAGCTTGTAAACGAATGGTGAATGCGTTCCGTGCCGAGTTTTAGCAGTTAAACGGTGTTTTAGGTAGTCTGTAATAAATTGAATTATCATATATATTGCAAAAGTAATTAAACACCGCAAACGTTGTATATTTTATGGAAAATAACGCAGAGATAAGTGCCTTAGTTAAATTGCTTGATGATCCTGATGAAGAGGTTTACCACCATGTTGAGCAAAAACTGCTGGAGTATGGCGGAGAAGTTATCAATTTCTTAGAAAATGCTTGGGAACAATCTTTTGATGGGCTCTTGCAAGAACGTATTGAAAATATCGTTCATCAAATTCAGTTTAAAACGGTTAAAGAAGATTTAAATCTGTGGCATTTAAGTGGCGCTTTTGATTTATTGCATGGCGCATTGATTATTAATCGCTACCAATACCCCGATTTGGATGAACAAAAAATCATTATTCAGTTAGAAGACATTAAGCGTGAGATCTGGCTTGGCCTACAATATGAAATGAGTTCGGTTGAAAAGGTTAAACTGATCAACCATGTTTTATACCAGCAATTTGGCTTTGGCGGAAACACCAAAAATCATCACGATCCTCAAAACTCCTACCTGAATCAGGTTTTAGAAAGTAAAAAAGGAAATCAAATTTCGCTTGCCATAATTTATTCTACAATTGCTCAAAAACTCGATTTGCCAATTTATGGCATCAATTTACCCCAGCATTTCATATTAGGTTTTATTGATGAGAGTAAACAGGAAAGCACTGAGTATGGCGTTTTATTTTATATAAATGCATTTAATAAGGGCAATATTTTTGGCAAACATGATGTAGATCAATTTCTTCGCCAGTTAAATTTAGACCCAATGCCAGAGTATTATCGCCCTTGTACGAATACCGATATTATTCGCCGTGTAATCAGAAATTTGATTTCTGCTTATGAGAATGCTGGAGCAACAGAAAAAGTTGCAGAACTTAATGAACTACAAGAGATTATAAAAGAAGAGCACAAACCAAAATAAACCCCATCGGAAATGCAAATTAAACTGAACAACGCCCTATTTATTCCAATAGTAATAATTTGCACCTTGCTATTTAGCTTAAATCTAAAGGCACAGAAAACAATTAAACCCAATGTTATTGCTTACTACACAGGCGGCGGCGGAACAGTGATCGATAGTTTCCCAGTTGAAAAAATTAGCCACCTGATTTACAGTTTTGGGCATTTAAAAGGCGATAGCTTAAATATCCATTCTGCTAAAGATTCTGCTTTAATTACCCGTATGGTTGGTTTAAAAAAACGTAATCCAGAATTAAAGGTTATGATTGCTATGGGCGGTTGGAGTGCCTGTCAAAATTGCTCTGAAGTTTTTAGTAGAAACGATGGTAGAAAAACTTTCGCAAAAACGACTAAAGACTTACTCGATTACTTTAATGCCGATGGTATAGATATCGACTGGGAATATCCTGCGGTAGTTGGTTATCCTGGGCATCGATATACCGAGGCGGATAAACAAAATTTCACTTTATTAATTAAAGAACTGAGGAAGAAATTGGGCAAGAAATCCGAAATCAGCTTCGCAGCTGGCGGCACAAAAAACTGCCTGGATTCTTGTTTTGAGTGGAGTAAGGTAATGCCTTTGGTAAATCGGGTTAATTTAATGAGTTACGACTTAGTTAGTGGATATGCAACAACAAGCGGGCATCATACACCGCTTTACAACTCGACCCAACAAGAACTTTCGGCAGATTACGCGATTAAAGTAATGAACAATTACGGTGTACCATCGAATAAAATTGCCCTTGGTGCTGCTTTTTACGCAAGAGTATTCGAAAATACAACTGATGCAAACCAGGGCTTATATCAACCAACTAAATTTATCAGGGGCGTTTCTTATAAAAACTTCAACACTAATTTTGCAGTAGAAAATGGCTTTAAATATTACTGGGATGACACTACAAAAGCACCCTATTATTATAATGCCACTACTAAAAATTTAGCAACATTTGATGACCCCAAATCGATAGATTTAAAAACAAAATATGTTATTAAAAATAAGCTTAATGGCATTATGTTTTGGGAATTAAGCGATGATGCTTACTCGAATGGTTTATTAGATGTTATAGATCGTACAATTAAAGAGTAGTATATCTTCAAGTCCAACAACATACTTATTTGTTGGCACCTATATCAATGAACTGTCGAGTGAGTTAGATTAAGCTATAGGCAATTCGTAAAGCCTTTATTTTATACCTAATTAATACTTGAAGCAACTATCATTAATTATATTACACCTAAACTATAGTGTTTTATGAGTATTTGTTAACCCTTTGTTAACCCTCAGGGTAAGCATAGGGTTAATAAGGGGTTAACAAAGGGTTAAAAATGGGTACAGAAAGGGTAAACAAGGGGATAACAAATCTGCACCAAAGGGTTAACAAATTTAGAAGTATTACTTTTCTTTAATACATAACTCTTTAGCTTATAATTAAATGGATGAATTTGTTTCAGGGCTTTGATTTGATGAATATGCTGAAATAATTTCAGCATGGCCAATGAACGGATTGCGATCAAAAAAACAGAAAAAAAAGGTCAATTCCTGCTAAAGAAATTGACCCATTTTTATATTTTGAATCCGATGCTTAAAATTTATTTCTCTTCAGCCATTCAGCTAATAAATTAAACCAATCTACATCAGAGGTTTTATTTTTTAAGCCAAAGCCATGGCCACCTTGTTCGTAAAGATAGATTTCAGTTTTAACACCATTGCTTTTCAAAGCATCATTTAATAAAATACTGTTGGCCACTGGCACCGATTTGTCGTCTTTAGCATGAACCAAAAAAGTGGGTGGTGTTTTTTTATTTACATTTTGATCAGCAGAAAAATAATGCTTCAACTGCTCTCCAGGATTAGGGCCTAATAAATTTTTCATCGTTCCAGTATGTACCGATTGTTCGAAACTGATTACAGGGTAAATTAATGCAGCAAAATCAGGTCGAAGATTAATCTTTTCCGCATCCGTAATTTTAATATCGGTATAATGAGCTAATAAGGTAGAAGCCAAATGCCCTCCAGCCGAAAAACCCATTATGCCAATTTTATTTGATTTTATACGATACTTTTTCGCATTTTTTCTAACCAGGTAAATCGCTTGCTCCGCATCCTGTAAAAGTGCATAGGTTTTATCTACCATGATTTCATCACTTGGTAAACGATATTTTAAAACGAATGCGGTAACGCCAATTTCATTGAATCGTTTTGCAACATTATAACCTTCATGATCGATTGCAAGAATGCCATAACCACCACCAGGACAAATGATCACTGCCGTTCCATTTGCTTTGTCGGCCGATGGCGAAAATACCGTTAATGTTGGCGTTACTACCTTACTCACTCTCGAAATTCCATCAGTACCTTTAACCGTTTCTTCAATATAGGTAGCAGAATTTTTAGCACCAGGAATAGCACCATCATAAAGCGGAATAACCTCCTGAGCTTTTAAAGAAACCGTTACCATAGTAAATAAGCTTAAGATAATTATTAATTTCATCGTGAATATTATTTTTAAAACTCCATTAAATACGCTTTTAAGAACTCGTCAATATCACCATCAAGCACCGCTTGTGGATTAGAGGTTTGATAATTTGTACGGTGGTCTTTTACACGTCGATCATCCAGAACATAACTTCTGATTTGCGAACCCCATTCAATTTTCTTTTTAGAACCTTCTATTGCAGCAATTTCTTCATTACGTTTTCTTTGCTCAATTTCGTAAAGCTGCGACTTTAATAAACGCAGTGCATTTTCCTTGTTCTGTAATTGCGATCGCGACTCCTGATTTTTGATGATAATGCCAGATGGTTTATGATATAAGCGAACGGCTGTTTCAACCTTGTTCACATTTTGACCACCTGCACCACCAGCTCTGAATGTTTCAAATTCAACATCGGCAGGATTTATGTAAATCTCTATGGTTTCATCAACCAAAGGATAAACATATACCGACGCAAAAGAGGTATGCCTGCGGGCATTCGAATCGAAAGGTGAAATACGCACTAAGCGGTGAACGCCGTTTTCGCCCTTTAAATAGCCGTAAGAAAACTCACCGTCGAACTGTAAAGTAACGGTCTTTATACCTGCAATATCCCCTTCCTGGCTATCTTGCTCGGTAATTTTGTATCCATTCTTTTCGCCCCACATCATGTACATACGCATGAGCATATAGGCCCAATCGCAACTTTCAGTTCCACCTGCACCAGCCGTAATTTGCATTACCGCAGAAAGCTGATCTTCTTTTGTACGAAGCATATTTTTAAGCTCCAGATCGGCAACAGCTTGTTTGCTTAAATCAAATTGCTCTTGCAGTTCTTCTTCCGAAGCATCGCCAGATTGAAAAAAATCAAACATTACGGCTGCATCTTCTACCGCATTATTTGTTTTTTCAAAACCATCCGTCCATTTTTTCTTTGAACTTATTTCTGCAAGAATTTTTTCTGCCTTTTTAGGATCATCCCAGAAATTGGGCGCCATTGTTAATTTTTCCTCTTCGCGAATAGCGTAAAGTAGCTCTTCGACGTCAAAGATGCCTCCTCAGAGACGTTATTCTGTCTCTTAAATCCTGTATTTGTTCTTTGGTCATAATGGCAAATGTAACCAATTAAAAATTTTATCTATTGTTATAATTAGATAGTTGTCGTTCTCAGCCTGTCGAAGAACCTTTTAAATTACCAACAAGGCATTTCGACAAACCCAATTTGACACTGTATTAAACAGCTTATTCACATTAATATTTTTTACTTTTTCATCGCCATATAATCCAAAGTTAGATTTGATAACAGCTTAACTCCCAAAACAAAACCACTTTCATCCAGGTAAAAATCTGGGGTATGGTGCGAAGGTGCTTTTAAAGGATTTTTTCCTTTAGGCATCCCCCCTAAAAACACAAATAAACCAGGGATTTTTTCCTGAAAGAAAGAAAAATCTTCTGCACCAGTTACAGGCGGTTTCAATTTCACATGATCTTTTCCTGCTGTAGCTTGCATGCTTGGTAACATTTTTTCCGTTAAAGCCACATTATTAAAGGTTACGGGATAATGATTGCTGTAAGGAATTTTAACTTCCGCCTTTCCACCACCTGCTTCGGCAGTTTTAATAGCAATGGTTTTAATCCTTTCGATAAACATCGCCTCATCTTCTTTGCTGAAGTTTCTAACGGTACCGAGCATTTCTACCTTTTCAGGTATGATGTTCGAACGAACACCCCCATTAATTGCACCGATGGTTACAACACCTGGGTTCTCTGTTACGTTTAAATTTCGACTAACTATAGTTTGAAGATTATTTACAATTTGTGCTGAAATTACTATCGGATCGATACTACTCCATGGATACGCACCGTGGGCCTGGCGACCAGTAACCGTTATTTTCATATCATTTACCGCAGCCATTGTTCCGCCAGGGCGATAGGTTACATCGCCAACTTCTGTTTGCGAATTAATATGCAGGCCGAAAATAACATCAACTTTAGGATTTTCTAAAACGCCTTCTTTTATCATTAAAGCAGCTCCACCCTCTTCACCTGCAGAAACACCTTCTTCGGCTGGCTGAAAGATAAACTTCACAGTACCTGCTAAATCCTTCTGCATAGAGGCCAATACTTCTGCTACGCCCATTAAAATGGCTACGTGACTATCATGACCGCAAGCATGCATAACGCCAACTTCCTGCCCGTTATATTGTGTTTTTACTTTGGATGCGAAAGGAATATTAACACGTTCAGTAACAGGTAAGCCATCCATATCTGCTCTTAAAGCAACTACTGGCCCAGGTTTGCCCCCTTTTAAAATCCCAACAACTCCTGTTTTTGCTACACCTGTTGTAACTTTTAAACCTAATCCTTCTAAATGTTTTGCAATAATACCAGCCGTTCTAACTTCGTTATTGCCAAGTTCTGGATGTTCGTGAAAATCTCTGCGCCAGGAAATCACTTTTTGCTCAATTGCATCCGCTTTTTTAGAAACGATTGGCTTTAAATCTGATTTTTGTGCAAAAGCACCTGAAGATATTACAAGAAGATAAAGAATGTAGATTTTTTTCATATTGGATAATTTCTTTAATGGTTAAGTTATAAAAAAAGCCTTATGCAATGCATAAAGCTTTTAATTATTTTAGTTAAATAAGCCTTTTAGCTTATCCATAATCCCGCCCGATTCAGCCGTTTCACCAGCTTTAGCCTGGCCACCACCATTAAACATTCCGATCACATCGCTAACATCGAATTTACCGTCGGAACCACCTGCAAGTTTTCCTAAAACATCTTGAATGTTAAAAGAATTATCATTTGGGTCGGCCGTTTTCTGCGTTAGTTTCCCTAAAATCACTGGAATTATTGATGCGGCTAAACCTTTAGCTGTTTCTGCATTTATGCCTAATCCAGCCAATTTATCAGTGAAATTTCCTGCAGCTTGTGCCGTAACAGCCGAACCTTCGGTATTACCTGTATTAAAAATCTCTGCCAAGCCACCAACATTCCCCGATGACAACTGATCTTTAAGCGTGTCGAAAATAGAACCTGATGCCGCTTGAATTACTGCTTCATTTTGTTCATTTGGTACAGCAGCATTATTTACAACTGTTTCTTGTACGTTTGCACGTACTAATTCATTTAAGTTTTCTAACATAATTTCCTTAATTAATAATTACAAAACAGGATGCTCAAATTAACGGGATGTTATATGCAAGTTAACTGCTTTAAAAGAAATAATGAAATGAATTTTTTGAACATTAAAAAGACGATTTTAACTATTTGCTTTATTACTTTTACAAAAACAAAAAGATTATGTTACCAAAAATAAATTTTACAGAAACCGAAGCCTATAAATATTTGGCCGATCATTTTATAGATATTAACCAGAAAAGCATTAAAGATCTTTTCTCGGAAGATGCAGATCGTTTTAACAAATTTTCAGTTTTTTTTGAAGACATTTTATTGGATTACAGTAAAAACAGAATTACTGACGAAACTTTGGCTTTATTAATTCAACTTGCCCGCGAGTGTAAATTAGACGAAGCGATTAAATCTATGTACAATGGAGATAAAATCAACGAAACAGAAGATCGTTCGGTGCTTCACATCGCTTTGCGTAATTTAAGTAACACGCCAATTTTAGTAGATGGTAAAGATGTAATGCCAGATGTGAATGCTGTACTTGTTAAAATGGAGAAGTTTAGCAACAGTATTATCAGCGGCGAATGGAAAGGTTATACTGGAAAAGCAGTTACCGATATTGTAAATATTGGAATCGGCGGTTCTGATTTAGGTCCAGTAATGGTTACTGAAGCTTTAAAGCATTATAAAAACCACTTAAATATTCATTTCGTTTCTAATATTGACGGAACCCATATTGCAGAAACACTTTCTGATTTAGATGCTGAAACTACTTTATTTTTAGTTGCATCGAAAACTTTTACTACACAGGAAACGATGACAAATGCGCATTCTGCACGTTCATGGTTTTTAGAAAAAGGTGGTAAAGAAAATGATATCGCAAAGCATTTCGCAGCCCTATCTACCAATGCAAAAGATGTTTCGGCATTTGGTATAGATACCGAAAATATGTTCGAATTCTGGGATTGGGTTGGCGGTCGTTACTCTTTATGGAGTGCCATTGGCCTATCTATCTCTTTGAGTATTGGTTTTGATAACTTTAAACAATTGCTTGCTGGTGCACACGCAACTGATAACCATTTTAAAACGGCAGAATTTGAGAGCAATCTACCTGTAATTTTAGGTTTATTAGGTGTTTGGTATATCAATTTTTACAATGCAGAAACGCAGGTTATTTTACCTTACGATCAATATATGCATCGCTTTGCAGCCTATTTCCAACAGGGCGATATGGAGAGTAACGGTAAACATGTAGATAGAAATGGTAATGAAGTAGATTATGAAACTGGCCCGATTATCTGGGGTGAACCAGGTACAAATGGTCAGCATGCATTTTATCAGCTAATTCACCAGGGTACCAGAATTATTCCTGCTGATTTTATTGCTCCTGCGCAAAGTTTAAACCCGCTTGGCGATCATCATCCAATTTTATTATCAAATTTCTTTGCTCAAACAGAAGCCTTAATGAACGGGAAAACCGATGAAGAGGTTTCATCAGAATTAAAGAAAGATGGCAAAAACGAAGAAGAAATTGCAAAACTTGCGCCTTTTAAAGTTTTTGAAGGAAACAGACCAACCAATTCAATATTGCTAAAAAAAGTTACACCCTACACTTTAGGTAGTTTAGTTGCCATGTACGAGCATAAAATATTTGTTCAGGGCGTGATTTGGAATATTTTTAGTTTCGACCAATGGGGTGTAGAATTAGGCAAGCAATTAGCTAAGAAAATTTTACCTGAACTAGAAGGTGATGGAAAGGTTTCTAGTCACGACAGTTCAACCAATGGCCTAATTAACCAATATAAAGCCTGGAGATAATTAATAAATAAAAGCGAGCTAAACACTCGCTTTTTTTATTAGAATTATTACTTTAGCAAAAATCTCCTGCATGTTTAGTTTTCAACTCAAACAAACAATAACTTATTAAAAAAACTAGATTCAGGGCAATGTTATGCCTGTTTTTAAAAACAAATTATCTAATGAAAAAAAGAATTCTTTTTGCTCTGGCCATTTCTGGTTTGTGCTTTAGTGCTTCGGCCCAGAAAGTGCAATTTACCGAATACGATTTGGACAACGGTCTTCATGTTATTTTACATCAAGACAAAACTGCTCCCGTTGTAGCTGTATCTGTTATGTACCATGTTGGTTCGAAAGATGAAGACACCACACGTACAGGTTTCGCTCACTTCTTCGAACACCTTTTATTTGAAGGCTCTAAAAACATTAAAAAAGGCGAGTTTATGAAACTGGTAAGTAGCAATGGCGGACAAAACAACGCTAACACCAGTCAGGATCGTACTTTTTACTACGAAGTTTTTCCGTCGAACCAATTGGAGTTAGGTTTGTGGTTAGAAAGCGAGCGTATGCTGCACCCAATCATTAATGAAGGTGGTGTTAAAACACAAAATGAAGTTGTTAAAGAAGAAAAGCGTTTACGTGTAGATAACTCGCCTTATGGTAAGTTTACAGAAAAAATATTTACGCACTTATTTGAAGGTCATCCTTACAGATGGCAGCCCATTGGCTCTATGGAGCATTTAGATGCGGCAAAGCTTGATGAGTTTATCGCATTCTTTAAAAAATATTATGTTCCAAATAATGCTGTTTTAACCATTACTGGCGATTTGGACATCGACAAAACAAAAGGATTGATTAAACAGTACTTCAGTGAGGTTCCAAAAGGTGCGCCAATTGTTAGAAAAGAGTTTGTATTGCCAGAAATCAAAAAAGAAATTATTGATACGGCTTATGATGCAAACATCCAGATACCAGCAATTTTTGCAGCCTACCGAGTTCCTGGTATGAAAAGCAGAGAGAATAAGGTTTTGGGCATGATTAGCTCGATCCTATCAGGTGGTGGTAGCTCGAGATTAAGCACTAAAATGGTTGATGAAAAGAAAACTGCATTACAAGTTGCAGCATTTAATTACACGCTTGAAGATTACGGCGCTTACATCACTTTAGCACTCCCAAACAAGAATACGCCACTTAACGATTTGTTAAAGGATATTGACGAAGAAGTTTTACGCTTACAAACAGATTTAATTAGTGAAAGCGATTATAAAAAACTACAAAATCAATTTGAAAATAGTTATGTAAGCGCTAACAGCAGAATGTTAGGTGTTGCAGAAAATTTAGCCAATGGTTATACTTTCCACAATAAGGATACCAATGATATTAACAAAGAGCTTGATGTTATTAAATCCATTACTCGCGAAGAAATCAGAGAGGTTGCTAAAAAATATCTAAACAAAAATCAAAGAATTGTTTTGTATTATTTACCAAAAAAATAACCGCAGTTTCATATTACATCATTTAAAAACATGAAAAAATTATTCATATTAGCTGCAGTTTCCTTATTAGCTCAAGGTATTTCAGCTCAAACAATAGATCGTAGCCATAAACCAAAACCTGGTCCAGCGCCAGTAATTACCATTGGCGACCCAGTTATTTATAAATTAGCTAACGGAATAACTGTGTTGGTGGTCGAAAACCATAAACTCCCAAAAGTATCTGCAAATTTTAGCATCGATGCTGGTCCGATTACAGAAGGTGCAAAAGCTGGCGTAATAAGTTTAATGGGTAGTATGTTAAACGAAGGAACCACAACTAAAACAAAGGCACAATTTGACGAAGCTGTAGATCAGCTTGGTGCCGATGTTAACGCCAGTTCAAACGGTGGTTCGGTATCTGCATTATCCCGCTACTTCAGCCCTGCGTTTCTGTTAATGGCAGAAAGTATTCGCCAGCCTTCGTTCCCTGCTGCGTCCTTCGAAAAACTTAAATCGCAAACAATTACGGGTTTAAAATCAAGCGAGAAAAGTGCAAAGGCAATTTCAACCCGCGTTGTTAATGCTTTAGCTTATGGAAAAAATCATCCAAATGGAGAATTTACTACTGAGGCTTCGGTAAACGGAATTACTTTAGACGATGTTAAAACTGCCTACAAGAAATACATAACACCATCGAGAGGTTATTTAACTTTTGTTGGTGATATTAAGCCTGAGGCTGCTAAAGCACTGGCAGAAAAAGCTTTCGGCGATTGGAAAGGTACAGCTTTAACTTTACCTGTTTTGGCAAAAGTTAGTAACCCAGCTAAAACAGAAGTTGATGTGGTTAATGTAAGTAACGCAGTTCAATCAGAAATTACAGTTACAAATCTTTTAGATTTACCATTAACCAGTCCTGATTATTTTGCTGTTCTATTGGCAAATCAAATTTTGGGTGGTGGTGCAGAGTCGAGGTTATTTATGAATCTTCGTGAGAAACATGGTTTTACATACGGCGCTTACGCAAGTACAGGATCTGGTCGTTTCCAATCGAAGTTTTCTGCTACGGCAGCCGTTAGAAATGAAAAAGTGGATAGTGCTGTTGTAGAGTTTCTAAAAGAGATAAATATTATTCGTACTGTAAAAGTTTCTGCCGAAGAGTTACAAAATGCTAAAAACCTTTACAATGGTTCATTTGCATTAGGTTTAGAAAATCCTGCCCGTACAGCTAGCTTCGCAAGCAATATCTTAATTAATGGTTTACCAAAAGATTTCTATCGTACTTATTTGCAAAAGCTAAATGCAGTAACTACTGATGATATTTTAAGAGTGGCTAAAAAATACTTTAACCATGATAACACCCGTGTTGTTGTTGTAGGTAAAACCGATGCCTTTGTGGCGGGTTTAACTAAAGCTGGTTTTACGGTTAATGCATACGATAATTATGCAACTCCAGTGTCGGCAACAGCAGCTACCGCAACAGCTCCAGCTAAATCTGCAAAAGATATAATTAACAGTTATATTACGGCTATTGGAGGCGAAGCTGCCTTGAAAAAAGTTACTGCAATACAGCAAAGCGGAGAAATGGATATGCAAGGAAATAAATTAGGTGTTGCTTTTAAGAAAATGGCACCAAATTTAACTAGCATGGAAATGTCGATGGGCGGGCAAACCGTGGTTAAGCAAACTTTTAATGGTACCTCAGGTTATCAAATGCAGATGGGTCAGAAAGCCGAAATGAAAGCTGATGAAATTGCAGAAGCGAAAGCAGATAAAGGACTATTTAACCAATTGTTTTATACAACCGACGGCAGTAAACTTGAGGTTGCAGGCACAACAAAAGTTGGCACTGCAAATGCTTATAAGTTAGTGGTAACTTCGGCATCTGGTAAAAAGAAAACTGAATACTATGATGTAAACTCGGGATTGCTATTGAAAGAAGAAAGTACAACAACTAAACAGGGTACAGAAATTACACAATCAACAGAGTATGCTGATTACAAAAAAGTGGGCGATGTTTTGTTTCCTCATTCATTAGTTCAAAGCATTCAAACTGCTAAAGGCGGACAAGAATTCAATATTGTAATTAAAGAAATTAAGGTTAATCCAGCTTTACAAGCTTCAGATTTTAACTAAAATTATTTTTATATCGAAAGCCGTTCTGAATTAATTTTCAGAACGGCTTTTTTATGCCAAAATTCGAAAATCCTGCATTAAAATTGGTTATATTTATATAGGTATTTGAAACAAAACACTGTCAATTTATGGAAACAAGCAAACTCCGTCATCTTTAAATTGTTAAACATTCAAAACACCAAAAATGAAATACACTAAATTATTTTTGAGTTTATTTTTCGCAGTAATTATAACTCAGGCATTTGCCCAAACAGATAAAGAAACTACCGCTAAAATAGTAGGTAATAAAAACTATGTTTTTGTAGCAAATTCTGCCACGCCATTAGCCAATAACGAAGTAAACCAAGTACTAAGAAGTTTTCCTGGTGCACAGGGTGGCGGAACGATTAATCTTTCTGGCGCTCAATATGATCTTGTTGTAAAACCAGATAGTTTAATTGCTTATTTACCTTATTATGGAAGATCATTTTCTGCTCCGTATAACCCATCCGAAGGAGGAATTAAGTTTACATCTAAAGATTTTACCTACAAGGAAACCAAGAATAAAAAGGGTGGGTACACTATAAATATCCGTACTAACGATTTAAAAATAGAGAACTACCAGCTGGTTTTAAATATTTCTCAAAACGGATATGCAACCTTAATGGCTTACAGCAATAATAAACAAACCATAAATTTTAATGGCTATCTGGATGAGGTAAAGAAAAAATAAACAGGATTTTAAGATTTAAGGATAAATAAGATTTTAAGACTGATTTATCCTTAAATTGATTTATTTAACCCTGGAGATTTGGATCTGGAAAATATAAGGCCATTTCTTGCCCGCTACAAAAAGTCGCTTTCCAGCTTGATCGTAAGCAATACCGTTTAATACATTATTACCTCTTGCATCGTCTGTTTTAAAATAATCTGCAACGGGGAACAGCCCAGTTAAATCTATTTTGCCTTCAACAGCTCCGTTTTCTGGATTGATAATTACAATTGTATTGGTTTGATAAACATTTGCGTAAATTTTACCGTCGATATATTCCAATTCATTTAAACTTCTTATTTCTCCTTTATCATCATAAACATCAATTGAACCTATTTGTTGATAGTTATCTTTATCCAGGAAATAAATGGTATTTGAACCATCGGAAGTTAGAATTTTCTGCCCGTCAAATGCCAAACCCCAACCTTCTCGGTTATATGTTAGTTCAGCTAATTGCTTGAAAGTATCCTTGTCGTAAACAAAGGCTTTTTTATCCATCCAGGTTAACTGTAAGATTTTGTTGCCAATTATGGTTATTCCCTCACCAAATAAAGCCGTATCCAATCTTGCCCTTTGTAAAACTTTCCCATTTTGTACATTAACCTTACGCAAATCAGAACTCCCCTTTTCTCCTGTTCCTTCGTAGAAAAATCCATTATGATACTCTAAACCTTCTACGTAGGCAGAAGTATCGTGAGGAAATTTTGAAATAACTTTATACGTATACAAATCGGGTTCTTTAGCTGCAAGGATATTAATATTCGACGTTAAATCTTCTGATTCGCCAGCATTGTAAATTTTAGCCGTTAACAAATGGTTGCCAAGTTTCAAATCCGTTGTTGTAAGTTTAATTGCCGTAGTATCTGTTTTCGAAATTGCTTTAACAGTATCAATTAAGTAAACTACAGAATCTACTTTCTTTTCTTTACCAAAGAGTATTTTAACATCAAAATCGTTTCCAGATTTTACGTTTAATCCTACTAATGGCGAAATAAAAGTTCTGTAGGTAGCTTTTGTAGAAGAGTTGCTACATGAACTTGCAAGGCTAATTACAATTGCAATAAAGAGTAAGGTTTTAAGTTGGTTAATCTTCTGGCCAAAATGCATCTTCAATATGGTTTAAAATGTAAGTACTATCTTTTCTAAATGTTACTGCAATAATATCAAAACGAATTTCATTTTGATGATTCATAATTTCGATATAAGCTAATGAAGCTATTTCCATTTGTTTTTGCTTTGCTTTCTGTACAAATTCTTCAGGTTGCCCAAAAGCAACCGAACTTCTACTTTTTACCTCAACAAAAACCATAATGCCTTCTTTGTAAACAATCAAGTCAACTTCGGCCTTTCCAGATACCCAGTTCTCATCAAGAATTTCATATCCATTTTTCTCCAGATATGATTTGGCCAGTTCTTCGCCCTTTCGTCCTAAATCGTTGTGAACCGCCATGTGTATAAATGAGTGAATTTAGATTTTTGAATGGTTAAAATAACGGCTAAAACCCCTTATTTCTATTTAACGATAACAGAGCCAAGGAACTTTGATATTTCACGCTCAACGCCTTTAATTACGCCATAACGCTGCATTAAAATCATTTGATTGTCGTTATCCTTTTCATCTTTAATTTCCTTTAAAAGGTTTGATAAAATTTTATCGACCTTACGTTTTTTTAAGTGAAAAATACCACCCAAAATAGTTGCTTTTAAATGCATGGATTCATCTTTAACATAAATCTGATGCTTATTTAACCAGTTCTCACTTAAAGCATATTCTGACGTGGAAAGGGTAATTGCCAAATCGGCAATATCTCGATCTTCATGTTTAACAAAGTGATTTGCAGTAGGCAAACGGCCATTGTCGATTTCCGACTTGTAATATTCTATAATCTTCTTACAAATTTGATTTTCAAATTCTACATCAGCCAGATTTTGCATGATGAAAGAACCGATCACCATATCATCAATATTATCCCAATTTACAAATTCATGGCCATAAGCTAACAATAGGCGAATGATTTCCTTTTCCTGGTTTTCATCCGTTTCAACCGCCTGACCAGGAATAGAAGGCCCTGCCTGGTCATCCCATAAATCATCTGGTGGACCAAGTGGCTCTGGCGGACCCGATGAATATGGATTGCCGCTGTTATTATTATTTGCTCTTTGATTACTTTCGAAGGTCTTTTTACTTTTAGCTGAACGCATTTTATTGAGCTCAGAGAGCAAAATACTTTCTTCAATTTGCAACAGGCTGCTACTCTCCCTTATAAAAACCGATGCTTTTATCGGATCGGGAATTTTAGCAATACTTTCTACAATATCACGAATAATGCCTGCCCTTTTTATTGGGTCGTTTCCAGCTTCTTTAAGCAAAACATTGGCTTTATAAAGGATGAAATCTTTGCGATTATCTTCTATATAAGTTTTAAAAGCACCAGCGCCTACATGATGCATATACGAATCGGGATCGTGACCATCGGGAAAAGAAACGATTTTTACGTTTAATCCTTCTTCCAAAATCATATCTAAACCCCGAAGTGAAGCCTTAATCCCCGCTGCATCACCATCAAAAAGAATGGTTACGTTTTGCGTAAAACGACCAATTAATTTAATCTGCTCAACGGTTAACGATGTTCCTGATGAGGCTACAACGTTTTCTATGCCCGCCTGATGAACGGAAAGTACATCGGCATAACCTTCGGCCAGATAACAGTTATCCAAATCGCGAATTGCTTTCTTAGCATGAAACAAGCCATAAAGCACATTCGATTTATGGTAAATTTCGCTTTCAGGAGAGTTTACATATTTGGGAACATTTTTATCTGTTTTTAACGTTCTTCCTCCAAAACCAATTACTCTTCCCGTAAAGTTGTGAATTGGGAACATTACACGACCGCGAAAGCGATCGTAAATTTTGCCATTATCGTTTTTAATGGATAAACCTGTTTGTTCTAAAAATTCTAATTTATGACCTTCTCTTATAGCACTTTGTGTCATTGCATCCCAAACATCGGGCGAATAACCTACTTCGAATTTCTTTAATATATCTTCTCTAAAACCTCGCTCTTTAAAATAGCTTAAACCTATGCTTTTACCTTCGTCGGTTTCCCAAAGTTGCTTTACAAAAAAGGCTGCTGCAAATTGAGAAACGATGTACAAACTTTCCTTTGCATTTTGAGCTTCCGCATCCTGAGGAGATAATTCTGCCTCTTCAACTTCTATATTGTATTTGTTAGCTAAAAATTTAAGTGCTTCGGGATAAGAGTATTTCTCATGATCCATTATAAAACGGACAGAATCGCCCCCTTTACCACAACCAAAACACTTATATATCCCCTTAGTTACCGATACGTGAAATGACGGTGTTTTCTCGCCATGAAAAGGACAGTTTCCGATTAAACTTGTTCCGCGTTTTTTTAAGTGCACAAAATCCCCTACTACCTCCTCTATACGGGCGGTATCCATTATCTTATCTATTGTTTCGCGGTTTATCAAAATAGTATCAAGTAGTTAGTATCAAGACTGGGCTTTTAACACCGCTCTGTCTTTACATCAAATCCCTAAAAGGGCTTTTCTTTTATATGTTTATTTTTAATTGTGAAAAACATGCCTCCGATTTGTATTAACCCCCTTCGGGGGATTAGGAGGTTACTTTACTAGAGGCAATAACTGATCTGCAACCAGCTTATTACCAGTTTCATTTAGGTGTACCCGATCAACGGTTAAAATACCCTTCTCTTTATCTTCTGGATTATTTTTGGCTTCATACTCGGCAAATACCTTTCTTAAATCGCATACTGGTAAATTGTTTTTAGCGGCTAGTTGTCTGATTCCTTCTGCGTATTTATTTAAGTCAGCATCAAGTTCATTTGTACCGTCTTTTTTTTCGCCAACAACCGAAGGCGTTACCAATACAACTTTACTTCCAACGCCTTGAATTTTGTTAATCAGTGCCTGGTAGAATTTTAAGTATTTATCGTAATCGGTTCCTGTATGCGAAGATTGCTTATGCCATACATCGTTAATACCAACATAAATTACCACTAAATCTGGTTTTTTATTCAATACATCATCTTCCAAACGCAGGTATAAATCATAAACTTTATTACCACCAATACCCGCACCAATTACATTGTATTTGGTAGAATCAAGTGCTTTTTTAATTAACGTAACATAACCATTGGCAGATACACCTTGTTGTGTTATTGAATCGCCAAAAAAGATAATGCGTTTCGGTTTAAATGTCATTGAGGTTAAAAATAGGATGCATACAGAAAAGAATAATGTAATTTTTAGTGTGGTTCTCATGGTATGATTATTTGGTTTTTTTAAAATCTAAATCCTGGAAATCAAAGCTAAAATCTGTTAGCGGCGAAATTGCTGCTATTTTAAATCCGTTTGCGTTTGCGTTATTATCAAGCGTGAAATTCACAAATGCATCGGCATCTAAACTTCTATCGTACCATTTTACAATAAACGTATTGCCTTTATAAAAAGTCAGATCTCCTTTTAGCTTTGGTGCATTTTTAGCTTGAAAATGCATTTTTCCATTAACTTCACTAATGGTAACCTGCCCAAACCAGGCATCATTATAGGTACCAAAATAGCTTTTTACATCAGGCTTAATGGTATTATTCTTTTGTTGTGATTCAATATCGCTAGAAACTTTAGCTACCATTTCACTAGCCTGCTTCTCATTTTTAAGTCTGTTATCGTTATAGGCTTTAATCCTGTCTTGCCCTTTAATACCTAAATAGCCATCTCTAATGGAACTTGTTATTGAATTAAATGCAGCTCCAGATTGTTGATTGGTTAAGACTATAATGCCCAACTTCATTTCAGGAATAATGGTAACCTGTGTTACAATACCCGATAAGCCGCCAGTATGTGTGGCCTGAAATTTTCCGTTAACATTACTTAGAAACCAGCCTAACCCATAACTACTAAAGCTCGATGGATTTCCTCCGGCAATAATAGTTTGTGGTGTCCACAATTCTCTGTGTATTGCAGAACTAAAAAGTGATTTATCCAATTGATCACCATATTTACCACCATTAATCATAGCGGTAACCCATTTACTCATATCGGTTACGCTAGAATAAATTCCGCCAGCTGCATTTGCAACCTCACCAAAGCTTAAACCTACGGGAAGTAACTTTCCTTCGTACGGTGCATGTCCGTCAATTACGTTCGACTTATCCTTTAAACGATACCAGGATGCAGCAGTTTTGCTCATTCCAAGTGGTTTAAAAAATCTGGTTTCTATAAAATCTTCGTAAGTGATGCCCGAAACTCTTGCAACTACATCGCCTGCTACAATGTACAATAGGTTATCGTAATCATATTTTGTACGGAAAGATGAAACAGGTTTTAAATATCGAAGATTATGGATAAGTTGTTTTTTATCAACAGTTGACGAATCTGGCCAAATCATCAAATCGCCAGCACCTAAGCCTAAACCGCTACGGTGTGTAAGCAAGTCGCGAATGGTAAATTCTGAAGTTACAAATGCATCATACATCTTAAACTCGGGGATTACATCGGTAACTTTTGTATCCCAGGTAATCTTTTTTTCATCAACCAACATACCTAATGCAGCTGCTGTAAATGCCTTGGTATTCGATGCTACACCAAAAAGTGTATTTTCATCAACTTTCTGGTTGGTTTTGATAGAGCGAACACCATAACCTTTCAAATGAACGACTTTGCCATCTTTAATTACAGAAACAGCAATTCCAGGGACATTAAAAGTGCTTAAGGTTTTTTCTACAACACTATCAATCTGTTTTGAAGTTAAAACCTGTGCCTGTAAGGTTGTTGCTGAAATAAAAGCTAATAGAAATGTTAGCTTAATTTTAGAAGAAATGAATGAATGCATTTATCGATTATTTTGAAGGTTAAAGATAATAAATCTTTTTATCCGATAACCGATCCTACTTTCCGAGCTTGTAATCTTTATGTACAATTAAAAAACTGGCCCGTTCTTCCTTTTTAAAAGGATAATCCCAGTTGCCCTGATAAGTAATTTTGGTTGGCAATTTATCCTCCCCAAAATAACCCATTTCAATGTTCATCTGCACATTAAAATCGAACAGCATATTGCCATACTTCATATCTACATAGCGACCAAGAATATTGAAATTACGTTTATCAAAAATGGTTACCAGCTCCTTAATCATAATTCCATCTTTAGTCCAGCTGCTTAAATCGGGCTTAACTGCAACTTTAAAACGATATACAGGAATAGAATCCAGATAAGTTCCGCTGGTAAAAGAGTAATCGTAATACTGACGCATATTTGCGGTGAATATTTCAGTTTTACTGCCTATAAATGGAACCTTAACTGGTCGGCCAGGATTAAAAATTAAGGTTTTCAATTTTGCTTTATAACCTTCGTTTGTTCCACCTTTACCATCTTCTGCTGGCGCGTTTGGTACAAAATCGGTATTATAAGCATTCATGAAGATATAATCGAACATTTCAACGGTATAAAGCTGATATTTTCCATTCTTCTTATACATTTTCCCTTCATCTTCTTTAACAAGGTATTCCATTTTATAAGGACCATTGTTATTGTGTCTTATTTTACGGTAAATTCGGCCATCTACTTTGTTCTTTTTATCGTAGCTGTAAATTCTGTTTTCGGCAATAAAACTGTAACGCTTCATGTCTCTGAAAGATTGATAGAACGACGTATCGTTAATTACCTTATTTATAAAAGTTTCAATATTCAGCTTTTCTGCTTTAATATTAACACTCGAATCAAGGGTAATGGTTTTAATGGTATCGGGATTAAAACGATCGATTATCTGACTATATCCTGTAAAGAAAAATGATGATAATGCTATAATTAACAGTAATTTTTTCATGTAGTACTCTGTATTCAAAAATGATGCCCCTTTTGAGATTGAAAATGGATGATGGGATACGGATGATCGAGAAAGTCAGGTTGATTGATTCAACTAATTATACCATCTCCAATTTTAAATAATTCTCTCTTTATATTAATTCCCCAGCTGTTTAAGTGCAATATAAGCCATTAAACCTGTTGAAATTTTAAGTGCATCTTCATCAATATCAAACTTAGGTGTATGTACCGAATATTCTGTGTCTTTAATCTTGTTTCCTGTTCCTAAACGGTAAAAACAAGCGTCTGTTACTTGTGAGTAGAAAGAAAAATCTTCGGCAGCCATCCAGATATCTAAATCAACAACATTTTCCTTGCCCAAAAAATCTTCTGCAAAACCTTTGGCATTTGCAGTTAATTTTTCTTCATTAATTAAAAATGGATAACCTTTATGAATATCAAAATCACAGCTTCCGCCCATGCTTTCGGCCATACCTTCAGCCATTTTTTTCATTCGCTTATGTGCTTCTGCTCTCCAGTTTTCATCCAGGGTTCTAAATGTACCTTCTATCTTAACTTCGTTTGGAATAATATTAGTTGCGCCATTTGCGGTAACTTTTCCGAACGATAAAACAGATGGTAAACGTGGATCTGCATTGCGACTTACAATTTGTTGTAGTGCAACGATGATGTGTGAAGCAATTAAGACTGGGTCGATGTTTTGGTGCGGTTGTGCGCCATGACCACCTTTCCCTGTTACGGTTACATATAATTCATCTGTTGATGCCATATATATCCCCGAGCGGAAACCAACTTTGCCCGATTCGATTAAAGGCATAACGTGCTGACCGACGATGTACTGTGGCTTTGGATTTTCTAATACACCTTCCTTAATCATAATACTGGCACCACCTGGCAATAACTCTTCTGCTGGCTGGAAAATTAATTTAATCGTGCCTCCAAATTCATCCTTTAACTGATTAAGGATATAGGCGGTTCCTAAAAGTGATGAAGTATGAACATCGTGCCCGCAAGCATGCATTACACCATGGTTTTTAGAGCGATAAGGCTTATCATTATCCTCATGAATTGGAAGCGCATCCATATCGCCACGAAGTGCAATGACTTTCTCTGATGGAAGATTGCCTTTAATTAAACCAACAACACCAGTATTGGCGCAGCTTGTAAATTCAATTCCCCATTTTGTTAACTTCTCTTTAATAAATAATGAGGTTTCAAATTCTTTAAAAGATAATTCGGGATTTGCATGTATATGACGACGATAACCTACTACATCGTTAAAAATGTTTTCGGCTAAGTCTTTAATTTTATTTTTGATCATCTGTTGTGCTATCTAATACTGGTGCGTTAATTTTTTCCCTGAAAATAAATAATGTTGGGAAAGTTGGTCTGAGTTCGCTCATCAAACGTTGGGCTTCGAGCCTTGTTCTAAAATCGCCAACACGTAAATAATAATTGGGTTCCTTATAAATGATATAAGTATTGATTTTGGGATAACTGCCTTTAAATTTGGCTTGCTGATTAAACATTTCCCGCCGATCGGAACCATAAAAAACCTGAACCCGATAACCATAATCAGAAACGACTGGTTTATTTGGTTTTGCAGAAACATCGCCGCCTGTTCGGTATACTTCAATCCTTTTAGCAATCAAACTATCTATCATCGGATCTTTTACCACCGTTACCTCGCCCTTTTGAGCAAAAGAAGCTTTAAATAAAAAAAGGAAGCAGGCAATGGTATAAATTATTTTCATGACTATTTAGATTCGATTAGGCTAAAATTAAGAATGCCGAAATCTTTACAAAAATCGGCATTCTTTATGGGTTGTGCAAATGTTAGCTATTCTTAATCGATGGTATCAATTTATTCGAATTTTGATTTAGCACATCTTTTTTGATTTTGATAATATCAAAATCTTTAATAAACTGTTTTACCATTAAACTTTTATCATTGGAATTTTAATCAACAATGTTTCCATATATCGAATTATTAGCAAAATAAAGGTAATCAAACAGACCATATTTCTTTACACAAAAAAAGCCCCGACTGTTGTCAAGGCTTTGATTTATAAATTTATTTAATTCTTATTAGCTCGCTCCGTGGCAGTTTTTATATTTTTTACCGCTACCGCAAGGACAAGGCTCGTTACGTCCAACTGTTGCTTCTTTACGAATCGGTTGTTGAGGAAGTGCTTCGCGAGTATCTCCAAATTCAACACCTGGTTGCTCTGCGCCAAACTCTTGTTTAGTAGTTTGCAACTTTGGTTGTTTTACCGGAGCTGGTGCTTCTCTAACCTGATCTGGTTCTTGCTGAACTGGAATACCACCTTTATATAAGAAACTTACCACTTCTTTATTAACTGCGTTAAGCATGTTTTTAAATAAGTTGAAGGCTTCCATTTTATAAATCACCAATGGATCTTTTTGTTCGTAAACTGCATTTTGAACAGATTGTTTTAAATCATCCATTTCACGTAAATGCTCCTTCCAGCTATCATCGATTAAAGCAAGAACAATAGTTTTTTCGAATGAACGAACAACTTCCTTTCCTTTATTATCAATTGCTTTTTTCAAATCAACTGAAACTTGAATACCACGAATTCCATCCGTAAAAGGAACTACAATTTGTTCGATATGCTGACCGCGTTCTTCGTAAACCTGAGTTAAAACAGGTAACGATTGCTGAATAATTGCTTCAGATTTACGGGCATAAAATGTTTCAGCCTCATCGAATAATTTTTCGGTTAAAGCCGTGATATTACTTGTTGAGAATTCTTTTTCTGTAATTGCGGTATCAACAGAGAAGTTTTTAATTACTTCAAGCTTAAAGCCTTCGTAGTTACCTTCAGTTTTGTATTCGGTAACGATATCTTCTGCAACATCAAAAACCATGTTGTTCATATCAACATCTAAACGTTCGCCGAATAAAGCATTTTTACGCTTAGCATAAATTACCGTACGTTGCGAATTCATTACATCATCATACTCTAATAAACGTTTACGAATTCCAAAGTTGTTTTCTTCTACTTTCTTTTGCGCACGTTCGATCGATTTTGTAATCATGGAGTGTTGAATCACTTCTCCATCTTCAATACCCATACGAACCATAATGCTTGAGATTCTTTCAGAACCGAATAAACGCATTAAATTATCTTCTAGCGATACAAAGAACTGAGATGAACCTGGATCACCTTGACGACCAGCACGACCACGTAACTGTCTGTCGACACGACGAGACTCATGACGTTCAGTACCTACAATAGCCAAACCACCCGCTTCTTTAACACCTGCTCCTAACTTAATATCGGTACCACGACCAGCCATGTTGGTTGCAATAGTTACCTGACCAGCCTGACCAGCTTCGGCAACGATATCGGCCTCTTTCTGGTGCATTTTAGCATTTAATACATTGTGTTTAATTCCGCGAAGTTTAAGCATACGGCTCAATAACTCTGAAATTTCAACCGAAGTTGTACCTACTAATACCGGGCGACCAGCTTTTGATTCTAATTGACCAGTTTGAGGATTTACCGCAGGAATTAAAGCTCCTTTAGCATCTAACTTAGGTACAATTCTACCTGTAGCATCGAACTTAACAACTGGCTTGCCATCTTTTTGTTTAACGTTACCTTCTTTATCAAGCTCGTACTCTGGCTCGTAATGTGTGTAAGGGAAAACTAAGAACTGTATTTCGGCAGCAACTGCGTTGTATTTCTCACGAACGGTACGGTAAACGTAATCCTGGTCATCAATTCTTGAAATATTTCTATTGGTTGGAATTTCAACTACATCTAATTTATAGATAGACCAGAACTCACCTGCTTCTGTAGTTGCTGTACCCGTCATACCGCAAAGTTTGTGGTACATACGGAAATAATTTTGCAAGGTTACTGTTGCATAAGTTTGAGTAGCATCCTCAACCTTTACATTTTCTTTAGCCTCAATTGCCTGGTGTAAACCATCAGAGTAACGGCGGCCATCCATAATACGGCCCGTTTGCTCATCAACAATTTTAATTTTTCCTTCATCGATGATGTATTCCACATCAATTTCGAATAAAGTATATGCTTTTAATAACTGGTTCACCGAGTGAATACGTTCTGCTTTTACAGAATAATCACGCATTAAAGCGTCTTTAGTTACTACTTTTTCCTCTAAAGGCAAATCAGATTTCTCTAACTCAGCAACTTCTGTACCTACATCAGGCAAAATAAAGAACTGAGGATCTTCACCTGATTGCGTAATTAACTCGATACCTTTCTCTGTTAACTCAACCTGGTTATTTTTTTCGTCGATATAGAAGAACAATTCAGAATCTACCTTTGGCATATTCTTAGATTGATCTGCCATATAGTAGTTCTCTGTTTTCAACAACAAACCACGAACGCCGCTTTCACTTAAGAATTTAATTAAAGCTTTGTTTTTTGGTAAACCACGATAAGCACGTAATAATGCTAAACCACCTTCGCCTTCTTCGGTTCCAGAGTTACCTGCATTTATTAATTTTTTCGCTTCGTTTAAAGCTTGTGTAACGTATGCTTTCTGTGCATTAACCAAACGTTCGATGCGTGGTTTCAACTCATAAAATTCGTGTTGATCGCCATGAGGAATCGGACCTGAAATAATTAAAGGTGTACGGGCATCATCAATTAATACTGAATCGACCTCATCAACCATGGCAAAATGAGGCTTGCGTTGTACCAATTGGTCTGGTGTTTGCGACATATTGTCACGCAGGTAATCAAAACCGAACTCATTATTTGTTCCGTAAGTAATTCCAGCAGCGTAAGCTTGTCTTCTTTCTTCCGAATTTGGTTCGTGCTTATCAATACAATCTACACTAATTCCGTGGAACTCGAATAAAGGACCATTCCACTCACTATCACGACGGGCAAGGTAATCATTCACTGTAACGATGTGAACACCTTCGCCAGCCAATGCGTTTAAATAAGCAGGAAGCGTACTTACCAAGGTTTTACCCTCACCTGTAGCCATCTCGGCAATTTTACCGCTGTGCAAAACAACACCACCAATTAACTGTACATCGTAATGAACCATGTTCCAAACAACTTCAGTTCCGGCAGCATCCCAACGGTTAGCCCACTGTGCTTTGTCGCCAACAATTTTTACATTGCTTTTGCGAGCTGCGTAATCTCTATCAAATTGCGTTGCTGTAACTTCTAAGAAATCGTTTTCGCTTAAACGACGAGAAGTTTCTTTAACTACAGCAAAAGCTTCTGGGAGAATTTCTAAAAGTACTTTTTCTAACTCCGCATCTCGGTCTTTACCTAAAGCATCAACCTGATCATACAAAGCTGTTTTTTGATGAAGATCTAAATCTCCGTTCTCTGCATCTGCTTTTAAAGTAGCTATTTTACCATCGATATCGGTTAAAAATGCAGAAATTCTGCCTTTAAACTCTATCGTTTTAGCACGTAACTCATCATTGCTTATAGAAGATAACTTAGCGTATTCTTCATTTATTTTAACAACTAATGGCTGTATGCCCTTTATATCTCTTTCTGATTTACTTCCGAAAACCTTCGCTAAAAATCCTAACATTATATTTTATTCGTATTTATTATTTAAAAAAACAGGTGTATTACAACAACCAAGCCATGCCTAATTACAAGTCATTTTGGCTGTTAATGGTATAAATGGGGTCAAAATCTTATTGCAAGATTTTTTTGTAAGAAGAAATTACGGGCTATTATTTTTTGGATTTTTACGGATGGTTAAATCGGCAATAACCTGATTTGCACTCACATATTTCTCAACTTTTAATGGATTTTGAGTTCCAATTAAAGCAAGACTGGTGTACGATAACAGATAAGGATTGCGATCTTCATTAAGTTGAACGGAACCTTTATCAGCCGTATTAGTGCTAATTTTATGCTCATTACAATATTCGTTTAATATCCTTAGCCCTTCAACACGTTCGGCCTTTGCCAAATGTGTTAAGCTAAAAAATACAAGAGATATGGTAACTAGGTGTTTCATTATTAAGCGGCAAAGCTAATTTTAATCTTTTACAAAAAGAAATTAGATTATTGCAAAAACTGTTCCCCATTTTTTAACCGCTCCGCATTTCTGCTATTATCTTATCAATAGTCTATAATCATAAAGAGATTTTTACAGATAATTTTGGGTGCTCTTTCCTTAAAATTCAAGCATTTAACGTTTCAAAACATTTGTATATCGATACATTTGTTACAGACAAATTCTTTCTGTGCACCTTTAAAATAGGTAACCAACTAATAAAAACATATTACCATGGAAAGAAAGAATTTCATCAGGAGTTTAATGATTGGAGCAATCTCAACTCCAGTTATTATCGAAGCCTGTAAAAAAAGCAGCATCACAGATGGCACAACATCGGGTTCAGGTTCAGGAAGCGCAGGCACAACGACTAGCACAAATGGAAATTGTACGGTGGCTCCAACAGAAACTGAAGGCCCTTTCCCAACAAAAGTTCCAGCATCTTATGTAAGAAGCGATATTACCGATGGAAGAACGGGCTATAAAATGACTGCAAAAATCACAATCGGCAAATAAATAATAGTTGTGCAGCTTTAGCAGGTGCAATTGTAGATATCTGGCACTGCGATGCAGAAGGTAATTATTCGGAGTATGGAGGCTCGGGTATGCAAAGTACCAACTACCAATCCGTACATTTTTTACGTGGCCGCCAAACTACCGATGCGAACGGGCTGGTAACTTTTACGTCGATTTTTCCAGGTTGGTACAGCGGTAGAGCAACACACATTCACGTTCATGTTTTTAATGCCGCAGGAACATCTTTAATGGTTACCCAAATTGCTTTTCCCGAAGGCTCGGGTTCGTCTGTAGCATTGGTTAATGGCTATAGTAAAGGCCTAACTGGTTATACCTATAATAATGCAGATAACGTTTTTAGCGACGATAAAACAGGTATTGAAATTGCAACCGTAAGCGGAACTTTAACCGCTGGTTTTGAACTTACCTTTAAAGTAAATGTAAAAGCATAAGAATTATAATTGTTTGTTTATTTTTATCGAGGCGTTAGGAATTGATTTCTTAACGCCTTTTTTTAACTCGTTATGACTGAAAAAATAATCACACTGTGCTACCGAAAAATAATTGATATCACTAATTCCAACCCATGGGATAAGTTTGTACATGAAGATAGTTTCATCGAGTTTAAAATGCAATCGCAGTTATATAATCAAGAAAAACAATACAACACATTTGCTGAAATGAATTTGAATGTTCCTGGTGCTGATAAATTACATTTCTTGGTTGGCGGCTCAATTGTGGGTTATTTACAGCAGCTTAATGGTGTTATTCCAGATATTTTAGATGATTTAGGGAGACGTTTCCTAACATTTGAAAATTTCAAATTCGAGTTAATCAATTCAGATATCAATAATATAGAAAAGCATAAAATTGCAATAAATTTCTTTTGCAAACCATTGCTGTGGCACGATACAATTGGAGAGCACCTTTTAGTTTCTCAATTTAAAGAAAACCTTGAGGAAGAGATTTTTACTAATTTATTTCAATTACAACCTTTCTTAAGCATTCATTCTATCAAAAACATTTAATATGGATTCGCCAGGCAAAATATATTTAGCAGACCAACGTGGGCTGACCGAAACTTCGATTTTACGAAGATACAGCACTTTTAATTTCGAAAAGTATTTTAACGAGTTTAAAGAACCTTTTGGCAGCTTGTTTCTTTGTAATGATGAATTTATTGCAGGAGGAAAATTAACGTTCTTCTTATGCAAGGCTAACTCTACTCAAATTTTTATACCAATAACTGGTGGAATCGATATTGTTGCGAAAACAAAAGAGTACGCTGTTGAAACGGGCCAAGTTCAAATTTTGAATATGGAAAAAGGAGAGGTTTTAGAAATCAGTAATCCTTATAAAGATGATACTATTAATTACTTACAGCTTGGAATTAGTAATGAAGATTATTTCTTCAGCAAAAACACATCATTCGATTTCGACTTTGAGAAAAACCCAAATCAACTTATAGAGATTATTAATGATGGTAAGTTACCTTTTAAATTAAGTGTAGGTCTTTTTGCTGGAAGAAAAGAAGCTGTTTACGAAATGAAAAGTTCTGCAAACAGCCTTTATACTTTTATTGTTGATGGTGCTTTTGAAATTGAGGGAAGACTAATGCATGCAAGAGATGGATTAGCACTTTGGAATACGGAAAAAATAGAATTAGAAGCGCTTAGCAATAATGCAATTGTTGTGGTTTTGGAACTATTCTCAATATTCTAAATCAGTTTTTAAGTTCTTTACGTAATACTTTTAATGCATCGTAAATGGTATTGTAAGCCGTTTTTATGGTTTGACTGGTTTGTTCTGCAATTTGCTCGTAAGTTAATCCATCAAAAAATTTAAGGTGTATAAGTTGCTTTTGCCTGAAAGTTAATTTTTCCAATGCATTTTTAAGTTGATGCTTAACCAGTTCATCACTTTGTACCTTAACGATAAACTCTTCGTAACTCATTTCCATCCACTCGCCATCTGCACCAGCATTATTTAATGCAATACTTAACTTTTTCTTACGCTCGAGGATTCGGAGTAATTTCCTTTTAAGAAAAGTCCGCAAATATGCCTCAACATTATCTACCCGATTTAAGGTTTCGTGCTTCTCCCAAATGGTTGTAAAAACCAGATCAGTAGCCTCGCTTGATAAATCGGCATCAGCACAAACACGAACTCCAAAATTTACCAGGGGATAATAAAGCGCTTTATAAAGATCAAAAAAAGCATCCTTATCTCCAGTACGTAATCGTTCCCATAGCAAGTGATGCGTTAATTTGTTCTCCATATTTTAGTTAGTTGTAAGGCGGTAATGACAGCTAAAATAGACAATAATAACACAAAAAAACCTCCGATAATCAGATTTCTTTTATAAAATCTGATTATCGGAGGTGAAGGCAAGATAAATCAATTATTATTTTAATGCCTGTTTGCTAAATATATGATATTCGCCGGGAGCAAGTGTTGCTAAATAGGTGTTTGATGATAAATTTAGTGTGCTTCCAACTGCATCAATCCAGGTTCCTGACGAACCAAAATCGATATTTGCAGTTTGATTTACCACATCAAAATTCCCAACCACAACAACGGTATTAGCGCCTTCAACCAATTTAATATATTTAATTCCTCCGGCTAAATTATAAGTCGAACTGGTTGAATTAAAAATTGAGTTATTCTTTTTTAAACGGATGAATTTGGAATAAGCATCGTACAAAGCTTTACGATTTGGATCACTGTAATATTCCCATCTTATCGGTTTCTCGCCTGTTCTTCCATTGAAATCGATATTAACATCGTAACCTAATTCTCCAAATTGCCAAACCATTTTCGGTCCTGGGATAGCGAATAAAAATGCTGCAGCCATTTCTTCTCGTTTTAAGGAAGTAGCCAAATTGCCTTTTATCAAATAACTTCCAGACATATTCCCGAAAGATATATTTTTATAATTCAATCGCTCTTCATCATGACTTTCGCCATAAGTCACTAAATTTTCTGATTTCGAAAAACCATGATTTACGTAAAAACCCCATTGAAAATTAGAGTTTGTTAACCAACCCATTGTTGCCTCATTCATATTATAATTTAGATTATTCCAAAGCATCATACCATCATCTGCCAAAACCTTTTCTTCTGATTCTTCGGCGAAATGCTCTAAAATAACATAGAAATTATTTGGGTCGATACTTTTGATATAGCTGTTGTAATCTTTCCAAATGGCTACTCTGCCTGCATCATACTTTCTAAAAACGGCATCATCAGCAGATTGAGTTTGTGTAAATCCCTTAGACAAATCAAAACGGAACCCATCAATTTTATATTGCTGCATCCAGAATTTCATCACATCTTTCGAGAACTTTTTAGTAGCAGCACTTTCATGGTTAAAATCGTAGCCAACATTAAACGGGTGTTTTGCATCAACATTAAACCAAGGGCTATTCGCTGTTGGTTTCGATCCATCGAAATATAACTGAACCATGGGTGATTGTCCAAAAGAATGGTTTAAAACCATATCCAAAATTACAGCAATTCCTTTACCGTGGCATTCATCTATAAAGTTTTGTAAAGCTGTTTTAGTTCCGTAATATTTATCAGCAGCGAAATAAAAGGATGGATTATAACCCCAACTTAAATTCCCCTCGAATTCGTTAACAGGCATTAACTCGATTGCGTTTATCCCCAAACCAATCAAATAATCCAATTTCGCTAACGTTGATGCATAAGTATGCTCAGTCGTAAAATCGCGGATTAGCAATTCATAAATGACCAGATTGTTTTTTTCAGGACGAACGAAGCCATTATTTTTCCAGTTGTAAGTTGGTTGATTTGCTTGCATCACACTTACAATACCCGTTGTTTTCCCTGTTGGATAGGCTTTTAAATTTGGATAAATACTTGAAGTGATATATTTGTCATTATCTGGGTCAAGCACTTTCTCACAATATGGATCGGCAACCTTTAACTTTCCATCAACATAAAATTGATAAGCATATTCAGTGCTCGGATTTAAGTTATCGATTTGAATCCACCAGGTATTTCCGTCGCTTGTTTTCTTCATTACAGAAGCTGTTGTAGACCAGTCATTAAACTCTCCCATTAAAGAAACGGAGTTTTTTCCAGGTGCATAGAGGGTAACAATGGCTGATGTTCCGTTGTTAATGAAGGCAACTCCATCTTTTGCACCAGCAGGTAAATCTACAGACGGTAGAGTTGGAATTTCTGTTCCGCCATCCGTTGAGGATTTTTTGCAGGAGGTATTGAATGCGGCTACGAACAGCAATAGGTAAATGATTTTTCTCATTTGGTTAGGGATTTATAGAGGATTTTCGTCATTGCGAGGCACGAAGCAATCTTAAAGCTATGGTAGTAAGATTGCTTCGCACCTCGCAATGACGATTAATTAAACTGATCTATTTTCTTCAATAGCCAGTTCTGAAGCTAATGTTTCATCCGTTTTCTTTGGTTCTCTGATGAACAGGTAACAAATCAAAGCGGCTAAAATCATCAAGCCACCGCCCAACTGAACGGCTAAAAGTCTGTCGTTATTTAAAACATTGCGCATTAACCAGCCAAAACCTAAAGAGGCGATAATCTCTGGCAATACAATGAAGAAATTAAAAATCCCCATATAAATACCGATTTTATCTTTTGGTAGTGAACCGCTCAACATGGCATAAGGCATAGAAAGAATACTTGCCCAGGCAATACCAACGCCTGTCATACATAAGTACAACATGTTTTTATCGTGAACCCAGGCCACGCTGATTAAGCCAATTGCACCGCAAAGCAAACATAAAGCATGAGTGGTTTTTCGGCCCAAAGCATCAGCAATTTTTGGCAGAACCAATGCAAAAAGAAAAGTGATTACACTATAATAAGCTAAAGTTAAACTTCCAAAATCGGCACCGTGAGCGTAAATTGGATCAGCAGCGTCTTTACCGCCAAAAACATTTACTGCAACGGCCGTTGTGTAATAAAACCACATTAAAAATAATCCTGGCCAGGTAAAAAACTGAACCAAAGAAACGATTTGCATGCGTTTTGGCATGTTTCTTAAAGCACTGAAAATTTCTTTTAATCCATTACTGAAACCTTTATCGCTTTGTTCTTTAAGCTCTTCTTCTCGAGGTGGGTATTCTTTGGTGGTAAAAACCGTCCACAATACAGCAGCGAAAAAGAAGAATGCGCCGATATAAAAAGAGAATTTTACGTTTTCAGGAATGTTTCCTTGCGTTGCAGTATTCTGTAGATGAAAAACGTTATTCATCAACCAAGGTAAGGCCGAAGCTATACTTCCTCCCAAACCAATCATCATGCTTTGCATAATAAAACCACGGTTAACCTGACTATCAGGCAATTTATCTGTAACAAAAGCACGGAAAGGTTCCATCGCGATATTACCGAAAACATCTAAGATCCAAAGCAGACCTGCCGCCATCCATAAAACGCTGCTATGTGGCATAAAAATTAAAGCAATACTACTTACAATTGCGCCAATCATGAAATAAGGTCTTCTTCTGCCCCATTTCGGGTGCCAGGTTCTATCACTTAAATAGCCTATAATCGGCTGAACCAAAAGACCAGTTAATGGAGCCGCTAAAAACAATAATGGAACCTGGTCGGGGTTTGCACCCAGGTTTTCGTATATACGCCCCATGTTGGCACGTTGTAAATCCCAACCAAATTGGATTCCGAAGAAACCTACACTCATATTGATAATTTGTGCAAGTGTTAGTTTCGGGTTCTCAAAAATTGTTTTTAAGCTCATTATTTTTGGTTTTTTTAACCGCAAAGGTCACAGAGTGAAAAAGCGCTAAGGCCGCAAAGCCAGGTCTTCTATTCTTTGCGAAAATCTTTGTGTTCTTTGCGGTTAATTATAAAGGTTTAAAATTCTATTACTTGTGCCGAAACTGGCCCAAGTTTTACAGGAATACTCGTTCCTGCTGGTATATTCAATTTTCTATCAGTAAGTAAATCTGTTACTGGAGAAGAGTTTTTCACTTTTAAAATATGGTCGGGGATTTCGATATTGGCCTCTAAAGTTTGATTTCTATCGAAGTTAGCCACAACCAATAAACGCTGTTTGCCAGAATAACGAATAAATGCATACATGCGGTTATTCATATTTCCCGCTTGCGGAACATCATAAATTTCGCCGTTCACAACCGCATCACTTGTTGAAGTTACCTTTAAAAGCTGCTTATAATAAGCTCTTAAATTTTGCTGTGCTGCACTTAATTTATGTCCGTCGAATAAACCGCCATTCATCCATTTTTGATGATTAGGAACGCCCCAATAATCAAAGATTGTGGTACGGTTATCATCGCCACCGAAACCCTCAGCACCTTTTCCAGGCTCGCCAACTTCCTGACCGAAGTACAACATAACAGGACCAGAGCCAAGCGTAGCCGAAACCACCATTGCAGGCAAAGCCAGTTCAGCTTTTCCTGCAAATCCTGCTGATGCAATCCGCTCCTCATCGTGGTTTTCTAAAAAGCGCAACATATTTTTGCCAAAACCAGCGCTTTCTTTCTGCCACACGTAACGAATAGCGGCTACATCTGCATGAGGTTCGTTTCTAATTAATCTTTTCAGTCCGTCATACAATCCGACTTTATCATATAAATAATCGAATTTTCCCTCTTCTAAATATTGTTTATACACTTGCGGATTATAAGCTTCGCCAAGGAAAATTAAATCGGGATTGACTTTTTTAACTTGTGGGATAACCCAATTCCAAAAAGCAATAGGTACCATTTCGGCCATATCGCAACGGAAACCATCTACACCTTTTTTAGTCCAATAGATTAAAATGTCACGCATTTTAGTCCAAACAGGCGGAATGGGTTCGAAATGATTTTGTCTGCCGTTTTGATAATCAACACCGTAATTTAACTTAATGGTTTCGTACCAATCATCATATTTCGGCGATGCAGTAAAAGCATCATTACCTGTTGCTTTTGCAGGATTTTCATCAAATTTTCCATCCTGTAAAACAGATAACGGCGTTTTTTGCCCGTTGGTTGGTACTACAAACGGCTGACCTGGAACATAATAAAAATCGTTCTGCGTACTAAAACCTTTGGTTACATCATCTTTCGCACCGAAATCGATCACATTTTTTGGCTTAGCGTAAGAATGATAACTTCTGGCTACATGATTTGGTACAAAATCAATAATTACTTTCAGATTTTTAGCGTGTGTTCTTTTGACCAGAGATTCGAACTCTTTCATTCGGTTCTTTACATCAACGGCTAAATCTGGATTGACATCGTAATAATCACGAATGGCGTAAGGCGAACCAGCTCTCCCTTTTACCACATCTGCATCATCAACCTTAATTCCGTAAGCAGAATAGTCGGTTAAACTGGCGTGAGCGATAGCACCTGTGTACCAAACGTAGTTTACATGAAGTTCCTTAATGCCATCTAAAGCCTTATCTGTAATGTCATTAAACTTACCCGAACCATTTTGTTCAATGGTGCCGTAAGGGATGTTTGTCGTGTTTTTATTTCCGAATAAACGGGGCAATAACTGATATATAACGATTTGCTTATCGTTCATATTTTTACTCTTTTTTTGTGCAAAGGATGATTGAAAAATTATGGTAAAGATAAATAAAAGAGCTAAAGTGCTCCCCCAACCCCCTCCAAAGGGGGACAAGCATAGAGCCGAAAAACTCTTTGCTTGTTTTAAGGTCTGCGACTTAAACCCTATACCCTCAACCTCTAAACCATCAACCTTTCTCATACCAACTCCGCGTTATTAACTTCGATTTCTGCGTTTCCAGCCAGTTTATAAACCTGGTTTCTGATTCCGATTTCTAAATCAACATCATTGTTATTTTTAATAATGATGCCGTTTTCTGTGATGTTTATCTTCAAAGTTGCACCTCTAAAACCAATGGTAAACGAGAACGATTTCCATTGTGTTGGCAAGAAAGGATTGAATTGTAATTTACCATCGCGGACACGCATACCAGCGAAACCCTCTACAACGCTCATCCAGGTTCCAGCCATCGATGTGATGTGCAAACCATCTTCTGTATCGTTGTTGTAATCGTCTAAATCTAAACGGGCAGTGCGTAAATAAAATTCGTAGGCACGGGCCTCATCATTTAATTTAGCAGCTAAAATACTGTGTACGCAAGGCGATAAAGAACTTTCATGAACCGTACGTGGCTCATAAAAATCGAAGTTTCTTCTGATAGTTTCCAAATCGTAATCCTCTTCGAAGAAATACAATCCCTGTAAAACATCGGCTTGTTTAATAAATGGCGAACGCAAAATTCTATCCCAACTCCACTTCTGGTTAATTGGTCTTTCGCTTGCGGGCAAATCTTTAACTAAAGTTTGCTCTTTATCTAAATAACCATCTTGCTGTAAGAAAATTCCCAGATTTTTATCCTCTGGATAATACATTTTCTCGATGATATCTGCCCAATCGGCAAATTCCTGATCATCGAAATTTAAGCTTTTTAATAAGCTGCTATATTTTTCGGGTTGCTGATTTTTTACAATTCCCGCAGCTTCTGTTGCATATTTCATGCACCAGGTTGCCAATAAATTGGTGTACCAGTTGTTGTTTACGTTGTTCTCATACTCGTTCGGACCAGTAACACCAAGCATTACATATTGCTGTTTTTCGCCACTCCAGTTTACACGTTGTTTCCAGAAACGGGCAATGCCGATTAAAACTTCTAAACCGAAATCCGACAAATAACTTTCATCGGCAGTATAGCGGATATAATTGTAAATCGCGAAAGCAATAGCGCCATTACGGTGGATTTCCTCGAAAGTAATTTCCCACTCATTGTGGCATTCTTCGCCATTCATCGTCACCATCGGATACAATGCAGCGCCATCTTTAAAACCTAATTTCGCCGCATTTTCTATCGCTTTACCCAATTGCTTGTGACGATAAACCAGTAAGTTTTTGCTCACTTCCTGCGGAGCAGTTGCTAAGTAAAAAGGCACACAATAAGCTTCGGTATCCCAATAAGTAGAACCGCCGTATTTCTCGCCAGTAAAACCTTTCGGACCGATATTTAACCGATCATCTTTACCTGTGTAAGTTTGGAACAGTTGAAAAATATTGAAACGAATCGCTTGCTGAGCCGAAATATCGCCCTCAATGATGATGTCGCTTTCTTCCCATTTGGTTGCCCAAGCTTCAGTTTGTTCTTTCAATAAAGTATCGAAACCTTTAGCCGTAGCTTTTGCGATAACCGATTTCGCTTCTTTTAAAAGTGATTCTTTTGGATAATTTTCTGAAGATAAATTGGCTGCAATTTTAACCAAAGTGATTTCCTCGTTAGCTTTTACATCAACAGAAAAGGTTTGTCCAACGAATTTTTCTTTACGAACAGCCTCTGGATTGATAGCAACTTTCTCTGAATTTTTATATAATTCGATGTGACTTCCTGTACAAACCTCGAACTCCGTTTTCTTTGTTCTTAATTTGATGTAAGCTTCTGCCTCTGTGATTTCATCAGAAACCATTGTCCAGAATTTTTCATCGTAGTTGCTATCCTGATTTTTGATATCGCCATCGATGAAAGGCATCAATGTGATTTTGCCATCAAAGTTTACAGGCGTAATGCTGTAACGGATTGCACCTACTTCATCATCAGCGATACTGCAAAAACGAGTAGCTTTTACTTTTACAGTTTTACCACTTTTCAGTTTTGCAGTGAAAGTACGCTCTAAAATACCAGCATGCATATTCAAAACACGTTTGAAATCGCTCATTTCAGCGGTTGCTAAATCTAAGATTTCATTCTCCAGTTTTACTTCGATACCCACCCAGTTTGCGGCATTTAAAACTTTAGCAAAATATTCTGGATAGCCGTTTTTCCACCAGCCCACACGGGTTTTATCTGGATAATAAACACCCGCAACATAATTACCCAAAAGGGTTTCGCCGGTGTAAGTTTCTTCAAAATTGGCACGCTGACCCATACGGCCGTTACCTAAACTGAAAATACTCTCTGAAATTTTATTTAAATGTGGATCAAAGCCTTCTTCGATAATGTTCCACTCATCTGCTTTAATGTAATTCTTCATAATTTAAGCTGTTGTCATGCTGAAGAATGAAGCATCTGTTTCATCGCTTGCAGATCCTTCGTTCCTCAGGATGACAAATATTATAATGCCTCTAAATCCTTAACTGTTAATTTATCTAAACCACTTACCACTACATCGGCTTCGGTTAGTACACTTTTTTCGCCAATACCAATGGCTTTCATACCACCGCGTTTGGCTGCTTCAACGCCTGCAACAGCATCTTCAAAAACAACACATTCATCAGGTTTGAAGCCTAAAAGTTCGGCTCCTTTTAAGAAAACTTGTGGATCTGGCTTTGATTTAGTAACCATATTTCCATCTACAATTTCATCAAAGAAATGAGCCAGATTAGTACGTTCCAAAATGATTCCTGAATTTTTGCTTGCAGAACCTAAGGCCAGTTTATAACCTGCTTTATGAATCGCTTGTAAAAAATCTACTGTTCCAGGTAAAACCTCAGCAGGTGTCATCTTGGTAATCATATCTACGTACCAGCTGTTTTTCAAAGTCGCTAACTCTTCCCTTTCGGCATCTGTTTTTTCTACATTGCCCCAAGCCAAAATTTTATTTAAGCTTTCTACGCGACTCACACCTTTCAATTGTTCATTCTGTTCTTCAGTAAAATCGAAGCCCATAGTATTGGCTAAACGTTTCCAGGCTTGATAATGGTAAACTGCTGTATCAACCAGTACACCATCCAAATCAAAAAGACAAGCTTTAATTGAGGTTGAGGGTTGAAGGTTGAAAGTTGAAAGTTCCGGATGTTTATTTTCTTGCATTGTTTTATAATATTTTAGTAGCGAGTATCAAGTATTAGAATAGATAAATGAACTCGCTTTCTGCTTTAGTCTTTTTGCTTTTACACTTTAATTTAGTTCTAACACTAAAGTTGTTTTTGCTGGTACTTTAATCTCTTTGATTTGTATATTTTCTCCTGAGATTACATTTTTTGCAGTTGTGATTCCTGCTGTACGTTCAGCAAATCTATCAGTACTTAGAGTTTTATCTTTTTCGGTGTTATTTACAACAACCATTACTGTGCCTTTCGCACTTCCATTATAGCGGAAGTAAACATAAATATCATCTTGAGGTACAAACTGCATTAACTTACCGTTTTGCAAGGCATCGCTATTTTTACGGAAGTTAGCTAAAGTTTTCACGAAATTGAATGCTTCGTTTTCTTTATTTGTCCTGTCATCGGCAATGAACTTATCTTTCTTATCTCCATTCCATCCACCAGGAAAATCAGAGCGGATTAAACCATCGGGATTAGAAAAGTTTTTCATCAAAATTTCTGTGCCATAGTACATTTGCGGAATGCCTCTCATGGTTAGCAGAATAGACATGCCCATTTTATATTTTTCGAAATCTTCACCAACCATCGAATAGAAGCGGCTCATATCATGATTATCTAAAAATATGCAATTTGTATTCGCGTTTTTGTAAAGGAAATCATGTGCCAACGTTGCATACAGGCGATTAATTCCATCTACCCAACCGTTTTTTCCATTAATACCTTCATAAATTGCATCTTTTAATGTTGCATCCGTTATACCTTGCAAATGGGTATCAAAACCACGGTTAACCGTATTACCACCAGTAAAAAATGCTTGATTAGCTACTGCGGTAACTAATGTTTCTCCGAATACGGAAAGGTGTGGAAATTCGGCCTGTAATTTTAAAGCCCAGTCGGCCATGTAAACAGGATCGTTATATCCGTAAGTATCTAATCGCAAACCATCAATGCCAGCATATTCAATCCACCAGATGTGGTTTTGAGTTAAATAATTTTGAACATAAGGATTGGTTTGATTTAAATCGGGCATTGAAGGCACAAACCAACCATCGAGCATTTGCTTACGATCGGCAGCTGATGCATGAATATCCATTACGGTTTGATCGCGATAGCTTGTTTGCGTATATTTTGGCCATTGATTTAACCAACTTTTCATTGGCAAATCTTTATAAAACCAATGATGCGTGCCGATATGGTTGTGAACGATATCTTTAATCACTTTCATGCCTTTAGCATGAGCAGTTTCCACATATTTTTTATAAAGTTCGTTTGTACCGTAACGTGGGTCTATTTTATAATGATCAGTTACTGCATAACCATGATAAGAAGCTTGTGGCATGTCGTTTTCTACTTCTGGAGTCATCCAAACAGTAGTTACGCCTAAATCTTTAAGGTAATCCAGGTGATTAATTACGCCTTGAATATCACCACCATGGCGGTAATACATACTATCACGATTTAGTGCAGTTTCAGTTAAACCCTGAACCACATCATTGCTTTTATCGCCGTTTGAAAAACGATCAGGCATTAATAAATAAATAAAATCTTTTTGTGTTACACCTTGAATTCTACCAGGGCTTTTGTCGCGATTTTTTAATTCGTAGATATAAGAAAATAGTTTTTTGCCGTTGGCAGAAAAGTTTATAGGAAATTTACCTGCTTTAGCTGATGGAGTTAACTCTAAATCAACAAACAGATAATTAGGATTTTCGACTTTATTAACTTTAACCAGTTTTACACCTGGATAAGTTAGAGAAATTGTACTTGCAGCAATATTATCGCCATGAACAAGCAATTGTAATTTGGGATTGTGCATCCCTGTAAACCAGAACATCGGTTCGATACGCTCTAATTTTTGAGCGAAAAGATTAATGCTTGTAGAAAATACAAGAAAAGCAAATATTATAAGTTTAATTCCTGCTAAATGCAAGAATTTAGTTTGAGCATTATTAGAAAGAGAACGAACGGAAGTAGGATGTAATTTGATCATGCTAAACTCTATGTATAAAAAAGCCCTGAAGAACTCGCATCCTTCAGGGCATCGAAAAAATATTATTGTTTTACCGAGGTAAAGCTTCCCGTTTTACCATCGGCATTAAGTGTTAATGTTATTTTATAAGTTCCAGCAGAAGCAATAACAACATTGCCCGAACCATCACCAATGCTAGTTCCCCAATCGTGGTTTAACCTAAATTTTAATTCTCCAGCAGTTAAAGGGATGGTAATCGTCCAGCTATTTTTCCCATCGTTTATAAATTTCATATCTGTATCAACAGACCAGTCACTGCCTGGTACAGCATTACCTATAATTGACCATACTAAAGGTGTTAACGTAAAAGTATTTGCATTTAAATCAACCACCAATTGTTTTGCTCCTTTAGAAACAGAATTGATATCTGCTCCCGAAGTGCTGATTTTACCACCGCCAGCATCGCCGTAAGCAATATCCCATTTCTTAGCAGGCGTAATTTTAAATTTATCACCGTCAAAAGCAATAATTCCAGTATACACACCATTTCCCGTAGGCGAGATTAAACTATCTGCAGTTGCAGGATTCCAGCCCTGATAATTACCAGGTACGTAAATCCATGCCGTTAAAGGGAATGGTCTTGCGCTGATGGTAACCACATTACTATAAACTGGTGCTGTAGATGTAGAAATTGAAGACTTAATTCTAATCTCTACATCAGTATTTGCAGATGTAGAAATTCCTAACGACAATAATAGATTATTAAAGTCGAGGCCATTGTAAGCTTTTGTTGTTGCTTTAGCGTCTAGAATTGCCTCTTTTGGTGCCGCAAAGTTTGTTCCCTTAACAGCTAACTGTAATGTATTTGAAACTGCAGCCTGATAACCAAAATTTGCATCAGTTAAACTAAAAGTTACAACATTTGTGGTTAGTTTAGATTTATCTAAAACAACGCTTGTAGCTGATGTTTGTAAAGCGCCTCCCGTGCCAGATGTAGCGATGGCTTTAGTTTCATCTTTTTTACATGACCATAGCGACAAAGCAATTAAGCTTAATGCCATGGATTTAAATAAAATTGATTTCATATCTTATGAATGATTGAGATTAATAACCAGTATTTTGTTTCAGATTTGGATTTGCAATTAAATCTGCTGTTGGAATTGGGTATAAGTTACGGTATGCAGGTAATGCAGTACCAGCTTTTACACCACCCTTAAATTGCCATAGATAACCACCATCTGTATATTTTCCGTAACGCACTAAATCAGTACGACGGTGACCTTCCCAATACAACTCGCGACCACGCTCATCTAAAAAGAAATCTATATTAATGGTTGATACATTACCTGAAGCATTTCCATAAGCACGGGCACGTAAAGCATTTACATAGGTTAAAGCTAAAGCCGTGGTACCACCAGTTCCGCCACGCATTACAGCTTCTCCATAAATTAAATATTGCTCGGCCAGACGGAAGATTGGAAAGTCTACAGAACTGAATGTTCCGTTTAATGATGCACCCATAGCACCTGTTGAGGTAACATTTTTAAATTTAGTTGCACGTAAACCATCAGTAAATACACCAATATCGTCTATACCTGTTTTTGTTCCAAAGAAAACACCACGTTTATCTAAAGTACCATTAGCATCTGGAAACAAGGCTGGTAAATTAGCACGGGTTCTATTACCGCCCCAACCACCATTCGGCACACCATACGAGGTCGGATTCATATCACCGTTTATACCTGCATTAATCAAGAAAGTTGTACCTCCGTAATTCGTTCCATTTATACCATCGTAATTAATGCTTAGAATTATTTCCGCATTATTTACATTGTTATCAGCTTTAAACAAATCCATGTAATTTGTTTTTAAAGCATAGTTTGCATTGATTACTTTACTAGAGTAAGTTATTGCTTCAGTATATTTTGCTGTACCTGTGTATATCTGTGCATTTAAATAAATTCTTGCCAATAAAGCCCAGTCAGCACCTTTATCTGCACGACCATACTCGTTTGTACGAGGCTCTGCTAAATCGGTTTCGATGGCTTTTAATTCAGACTCTACATACGTAAATAAAGCAGCTCTTGAAATTTGTTGGGGTGCAACTTTACCAATCGCATCATTTTCGGTTACGAATGGTGGATTACCAAATGCATCCATCAATACCCAATATTGATAAGCACGTAAGAAACGAGCTTCAGCACGATATCTGGTAACAGCAGTTGCATCTGCACCAGTAATATTGCGGCTAGCTAATTTTTCTGGTGTACTTTCACGTAAGAATTCATTAACAAATGTAATTTGAAGAATACTTCTTGAATATAGACCTCTTAAGAATTGATTGTCAACACTTGGAATAGAGTAATCTAATTCTGGAATACCTGTATCACCCCAGGCACAAATTGCTTCATCAGTGGTTAACTCTTGTGAAGTCCAGAATAATCTTAAAAAATCGGCAAAACCTGAGTTTAAACCACCAATATCACTCACATCAGAACCGCCTGGACTGGTTAAAGCATATGCAGCATATAACTTAGCTAAACTATTTTTGTATCCTGCAGGTGTAGCATACACCGTTTCTGCAGTCGCATCGTTAGTTGGTTTTAAATTTAAAGCATCCTTTTTGCATGAATTTAAAGACAACAGTAAAATACCTGATGCTAATATTATTTTAAATGAATTTTTCATCTTAATTTTTTATTTAAAAACCAACATTTAAACCTAAAGTGAATGTTCTTGGTCTAGGGTATAAATTATAATCTATACCTGATATCGACTCTGGATCAATCCCTTTGTATTTGGATACCACAAATACATTTTGGCAGTTTGCCGAAATTCGCATTGTGGTATTGCCTGTTGGAGAAAGCTTACCTACGTTATATGATAAACCAACGTTATCCATTTTCAAGAAAGAAGCATTTTTGATATAATAATCACTCAAATACTGAGAAGTTTGGAAACCTGTATTATAAAGATCGATACCAGAATTATTCAGAATACCTTGTGTGCTTAATACATTGTTCTTAATTCCTAAGTTAGAAGAAACGTTATCGTAAATGTAGTTACCAATGTTTGCTCTTAATACAGTACTGGCTGTCCATTTTTTGTAAGTGAACGAAGTATTAAAACCAAATGTGAAGTTCGGATCTGGAGATTTGAAGAAATACTGATCACTTGTATTGATTACTCCATCGCCATTTAAATCTGCGTATACCCCTTCAATTGGTGTACCAGCAGCATTATAAACTTGTTTGTATACAAAGAATGCACCTGGCACTTGATTTACTGCATGATATTTAAGCGTTACACCACTTCCACCAGTAATATCGCCTGCACTAACTTTCGATCCTGGATCAGGATTTAAAGTTAGATTGGTAATTTTTCTTTTGTTGTAAGCCGCATTGAAACCAAAGTCCCAGGTTACCTTGTCGTTTTGTATAGCAACAAAGTTTAAACTTGCCTCAGCACCTCTTACATCCATATTACCTACGTTTGTAGTTAATAAATTTGTAAAGTTTGTTCCTACTGGGATGTTCACGATACTTAACAAGTCTTTCGTCTTTTTGTAATAAACATCCAAGCTACCATACAATCTTCCGTTTAAGAAGCCATAATCTAAACCAGCATTGTAAGTAGTTGTAGACTCCCATTTCAAATCTGGATCGTAACCAGCTGCACTATAATAATTGTAAAAAGTATTTCCTAATTGATACTGACCATTATTGCTGTTTGCATAATATCTTGCTATATAGTCATAGTTTCCGATACCATCTTTGTTACCAGTTACACCATAACTTAATCGCAATTTCATATCAGATACAACTTTGCTATCCTTAAGGAAATTTTCACCAATAATTCTCCAGGTAAAGCCAACTGATGGGAAATAACCCCAACGATTGTTTTCAGAAAATTTTGATGAAGCATCTGCACGCATAGTACCATTTAAGATATATTTATCATTAAATGTGTAAGTAAATCGACCATAGTAAGAAAGCAATTTATTTTGCTCTACAGCGAATGGAAATACTGGTGTTGTCAATAATTCGCCCGTACCTTTGTAAGTATTAAAATTAAAATTCGTCTGTGCGATATCATAATATCCATAACCAGCAGTTACATCGAATCTACTTTTAATGCTTTCTACATTTTTAGCATAGTTTAAGTAAAATTCCGAAAACTTATCGTGTTCGATGTTTTTTCTGCTTGAATAAGAACCCTGAGTAGATGCACTTTGAGCTGCGAAAGTTGGAACTGAAGTAGAACCATAACCTTTAGAAACATCATAGCCTACGTTTAAGTTAGCATGTAACTCTGGTAAAAAATGGAAAGAGTAATCAAACCTTGCATTACCAAAACTTCTTGCAGCATTACCATGGTTATCCTGTAATCTAATTAAGCCAACGGGATTACGTGGTGCGTTTGGATTTGGCACAGCGCCGTTAACCCATTCAAAATAACCACCGTATGTTGCTGGGCCTTCAACCGTTTTAGTAGGATCAAACTGAATAGCATTTTGTATCGCTGCGTCATTTGGGTACTGAGACTGTGTTAATGATCCCTTTAGGTTTAAATCGATTTTTAAATGATCGCCAAATAAACGAGGAGATAAAGTGAAGCCACCCGTGGCTCTTTTTAGTTTACCAGAAATTACAACACCATCCTGATCTAAATAACCACCAGAAACACGGTAAGGAACACCCTTAAATGAACCTGCTATACTTAAGTTATTGTCAGTAGTAAAAGCTGTTTGATAAATCTCATCCTGCCAATCGGTACTTGCTGTACCTAATAATGCTTTTTGAGCAGTACTACCATTTGCGTTAACATAAGCACGAACCTGATCAGCAGAAAGTACATCTACTTTTTTAGCTACTGTACCTATTGAATTGTTTGTACTGAAATTGATTACAGGAGCTCCAGAACCACCCTTTTTAGTTGTAATTAAAATTACGCCGTTTGATGCTCTTGAACCATAAATGGCCGTTGCATTCGCATCTTTTAAAACCGTGAAGGTTTCAATATCATTTGGGTTAATTAAAGAAAGCGGACTTGGTGCGTTACCAATGCTGTTACCACTAAAAGGAACCCCATCAACTACGATTAAAGGATCATTACTTGCATTTAATGAAGCGCCACCACGAATACGAATCTGACTTCCACCGCCTGGAGCACCACTACCGTTGATGATGTTAACACCAGCAACCTTACCTTGAATTAATTGATCAGGTGTAGTAATTGTACCTTTTTGGAAATCTTTTGAACTTACAGTCGTAATCGAACCTGTTAAGTTTTTCTTTTCTGCTGTACCGTAACCGATTACAACAACTTCATTTAATTTTTGTGCATCTGGAACCAATTTAAAATCGGCGGTTGCATTTGCGGTAACATCTACAACTTTATCTAAAGTTTGGTAACCGATAAAACTTGCTGACAACGTTAAGGTTCCATTCGATAACCCAGCCAGTTTAAATTTTCCGTTCACATCTGTCGATGTTGATCTGGTTGTTCCTTTTATTAAAATGGAAGCACCAGGCAACGGTTGGCCAGTTTCATCAAGCACTGTTCCAGATACAGATCCAGTTTGTGCTTTTACGATTAATGCTGAAAAAACTAACAGCACTAAAAGCCCCTGTTTTAGCAGGTAAAATACTTTCATATTCGAAGCTCTTTTAAGTATAAAAATTTGGTTAAATATTATTGTGATTTACACACATGCCTAATTTACAGCAGGAAATCATAATTCAAAATTTATTTAAAAAATATATTTTCAGCTCGATACCGAACCTGAATTTTAATAGAAAAAGACCGATTTTTAGAATTTAAAAAAGCTTTATTCAAGCAGATATACGTTTTTAAGTAATTTATAATCAAATAATTACAAATAATTTAAAACTATTTTATGTGTATTTTTTACACTAAGCTATTTTCCTTGTTAATTTCGGGAACGTTCCCGATGATTTTAAGAGAATTTAAGAATGTTTTTCGGGAACGTTCCCGAAAAATCGGATGAATTCTGCGTAAAACACACTAAGTGTTGATTTTTTTTGATCAAAATCCTTCTGAAAAAGACTGCTGTTTTTTAGGGTTTTTGGGGCGAATTTGAGGTCGAATTTCGCTTGATAATTTTGGATTGCAGAATCAGTTCTGAAGGTATTTTTTTATCCCCTTTTGATAACAAAATATCGAACAACATTCTGGCTGCTTCTGTACCAATTTCGGTAGCGGGTTGCGTTATTGTGGTTAAAGATGGGTTAAGTAATGGAGCAATTTCCAAGCTCGAAAAACTAATTATTTTTACATCCTGAGGAATCGAAATATTCAAATCGTAACAAGCGTAATAAGTAGCAAAAGCCAAACGTTCTACCGATGTAAAAATTCCATCAGGTTTTAGATCTGTTAATGCAGCTTTGATAATTATGCTGTTTTCATCGTAACTGTTACTACAATCTACAATCAGGTTTTCTTCAAAAGGTAAATTGTGCTTTTCCAGTGCATCTATATAACCTTGCATACGCGTTTTACCAATCGATAAACTTTTATTAACTACCAGGTAAGCAATTCGAGTACAACCTTGCTCTATTAAATGTTCAGTAGCCAGAAAACTGCTATTATAATCGTTTGTAACAACTCTTGGCGTTTCAATATCTTCATAAATTCTATCGAAAAAAACTAAAGGTAATCGCTTCCCTCCAAATTTATTCAGGTAGTTATGATCATTAGCTTCTCCAGATACCGACATAATTATACCATCGGCCCTGCCATTATGTAAGTGTCGAATAAAATTTACTTCTTTAGAATAGTCATCATCGGTTACATAAATTAAAATATGGTATCCGTTTTCTCGAGCAACGCGTTCTATACCGTGAATAGCTTGGGAGAAGTAATTATTTGCAAGTTCGGGAACAATAACTGCAATGGTTTTACTCTTTTGTTCTCTTAAATTACTTGCGTAATGATTAGGCTGATAGTTTAACTCTTTGGCTTTTTCTAAAATAAGCGTTTTAGTTGAAGCGTTAATATCACTGTTATCTCTAAAAGCTCTTGAGATTGTAGATGTAGATAAATTTAAGGCTTCAGCTAATTTTTTTATGTTAATACTATCCATTTTTGGTTAAAAGCCTGATCATTATAAATAACGTGGTAAATATAACTAGATTAATACATTACTTGTATTGATATTTGTAAATCTACATTTAATCACCTACAGAGCATCTAAAGGCAGTATAAAACCCATATTTATACTGTATTGTAATTTAACGTGAAAAAATAATCTATATTTATCAAAACAAAATGTTAGCTAAGTATATTAATAGTATGCCTAAAGTTTCAAAGGCAAATACATAATTAGCAATACTTGGTATTAGGAATAAGAAATGGAAAATAAAAGAATACTAATTGCTGATGATGATGAAGGAATAGTTGATGCCGTAACCATGATATTGCAAGTAATGGGCTATGAAGTCGACTTTACATATGATGGCGGTGCGGTATTGGATGCCGTTAAAAATAAACCAGATCTTATTTTACTAGATATCTGGATGAGTGGTCACGATGGTAGAGACATTTGCAAACAACTTAAAAGCGATCCTGATTTTAAAGAAATCCCTATTTTAATGATTTCTGCAAGTAGAGATATTAAACAATCGGCCCTTGATGCTGGTGCCAACGATTTTATGGAAAAGCCTTTTGAAATGGATTCCTTATTGAATAAGGTTACACATTTACTGAACTAATTGTTCCTTAAAGTATATTTTCTCAGGCAATTCTTTAAAAACAAATTCGGTAACGCCACATAACCATAGTTTATGATTAATATAGTTACCTCTAAAACTTTCTAAAAGATAATCTCCACCACCACCTAAATTCTCTTCGCGGGTATAAATCAATTTTAAAATTTCTGCATTGGGCATGTGCAGATCTGCCATAAGCAAGCTACATTCGTTGGTTGATACCGAAACCCATTCTAATAACTCGTCGGCACCTTCAACCATTTGTAAATCAGATTCATTCCCATCCCACTCAGGAATATCGGCATACCATTCCCCTTTCGCATTTTTATAAAATCTGATTAATCTTTCCATATTTTGTAAAGAAAAAAAATCTAATTGAATATTCAAGATAAAAATCCCGAATTTTAGATGATTAGATGGCTGAAGAAAAACCAACTGTAATAAGAAAAATTATTCATATTGATATGGATGCATTCTATGCGTCGGTTGAACAACGTGATTTTCCCGAATACCAAGGTAAACCTTTGGTTGTTGGAGGCAAACCCGATAGCAGAGGCGTGGTTTCAACGGCGAGCTACGAAGCCAGAGTTTTCGGTATCCGTTCGGCTATGTCATGTAGTAAAGCTTATCAACTTTGTCCGTCTGCCATATTTGTTTATCCCCGTTTCGATGCTTACACGTCGGTTTCGCGAAGTATTCGTGAAATTTTTAGCCGTTACACGGATATAATAGAACCACTTTCTTTGGACGAAGCCTATCTCGATGTTACCGAAGATAAATTAGGCATTGGGTCAGCCATTGATATTGCCCAATCTATAAAAGATGCCATAAAGAATGAGCTGAATTTAACTGCATCAGCTGGAGTATCAATTAATAAGTTTGTAGCAAAAATTGCATCAGATATAAATAAACCAGACGGATTAACCTTTATCGGCCCATCGAAAATTAAAGGGTTTATGGAAAAACTTCCTGTAGAAAAATTCTTTGGTGTGGGTAAGGTAACCGCAGCCAGAATGAAAGCGATGCAAATTAATACTGGTGCAGATTTAAAAAAACTAACTGAACAACAGTTGATCGCTCAATTCGGTAAAGCAGGTAAATTTTATTATAAGGTGGTTCGCGGAATAGATGATAGACCTGTTCAAGCCAACCGCGAAACTAAATCAGTTGGTGCAGAAGATACACTTGCCGAAGATACAAATGATGATTCTGTTATGCATAGCTTACTGCAGCAAATTAGTATCACTGTAGCAAAACGTTTGGAAAAATATCAGCTTAAAGGAAAAACGGTGACCTTAAAAATAAAATTTGAGGATTTTAAACAAATTACCAGAAGCAGATCTTTTGCAACACCGCTTAACAACGCAGAAACCATTTACAGCGAAGCCATTAAATTACTTAACGAAGCTAATATTGGCTTAACAAAGGTTAGATTACTTGGAATTACTTTATCGAGATTTTATGACGAAATCAGGCTCGATAAAACAGAGAATAATCAGCTTGAGTTGGAATTTTAACAGCTAAAACTATCAATTTAATCTTACGGTTTATCTTTGAAACTATTTTATTGAGGCTTAAAATTGGATTAAAAAAAGGTTTAACAATTAAAAAAAGATATGAAATCGATCTTCATATTTGAATTAAAATTATTACACAAAGCTCTTCAAATACACAACATCCATAAAATCAACACAATACAAAATAAATAATTCAATTTAGTCATAAAAAATACTTAACTTAACTTGTAATAAATAAACAAACTGTCATGAAAGGCATTATTAAAAAAAACGCCACGACATTAACGCAGGAGTTAAATTGGCTGTCAAAAGTTATCGATACCAGTATTAAGTTATTTTTCGGCGAGAAAACTGAATTCGAAAGTATTTATGATGTTCAACCACCAGATATTACTCATGATGAGTCTTTTTACGCTGAAGTAATTAAACGCGATCAAATCACTATACCTGAAAGGATTGTTTTATTACTTTCCATTGCACCACACGTTAAACCAGAAATGCTTGATGTTTTTCTTATAAAAAATAAAACCCTCGACAAATACTTTACCGAATTTGGTGGTATAAAAGATGCCAAATACGATGGATTTATTCCTACAGGTGAAACGGCAGCATTTATTTTGGCAATGAATAATTTAGAAAGCAGATTTGATTTATTTAACCTTTTTTGCGACGATCATTACTTCAATAAAAGAAATATTCTGCACATTATAAAGCCTAGAGGTTACGAGCCTTATCTTTCTGGGGCATTAGTACTTTCTTTAGAATATCTAAGTTATTTAACGGTTGGCGTTTCAAAATTCACCGCTGTACATTCAGATAATTAAAATATTTATCTGATAGATTAAATGATTAATAAGAATTTACAACCATAAATAGCTTCAAATTTAAATTACCCTTTTAAAAACTACTTTAATAAAAATTAGATCTGAGCCATCCAGATGTTAATATCTATGCCGTGTGGGATCTCAATTTTCTTTCTTATTCTGTATTTCTTACCTTCAACAGCCCGAACCGAACTCTTTGTATAACGGGCAATTTCTTTGGTTTCGAAATTTAGCCTGAGTAATGCACAAAATTCAATTTCTGATGCAACCAAATTGGGTGCAATACTTAAAAGCTTTTTACTAAACTCCGTATCAAACTCATTAAATTTTACAAAAAATGCTGGATTATTCTCTACAGCAAGCTGAACAATCTCTTTTAGTTCTTCCGTTTTAGCGGGAGATTGTACACGACTGTTAAACTCAGCCTTTTTTACCAGTTCATCTATTTTTTGGTGGGCTTTCTCAATTGACATTGCACTTTCAGTACGCAATAGAATCTCCGCATCGTTTAGCCTAACTATAAATATGATTAGTAAGATTGCAAATACCACGACCAGAAATAAGGAAGCCAGATAAAATTTATTTAGCAAGGCTGTAGTTTCTTTATAATTTTTAAGTGCCAGAACTTTAAACTCATCAATCATTTTATAATTGATGTCTTTTACGTTACTTATTATAATTTGCAGCTCATTTGTGATGTGGCTATTTAAAACAATAAGTTCGCCCTGCATAGCTAGTAATTTTTTATTTTCACGTTGTAGCTGCTGTAATTTGTTAAGATATGCTCTTCGATCGTTGCCAGCAATTTTAGTACTGTAAGAATCAATCTGCTGGGTATTTTTGTGATTGATTATTTCAATTGTTTGGTTTTTTTCCTTATTCGAAATGGCATCCTTTAATCGCTTATAAAAACTCTTCTTTTCAGGCTTTATAACCTTTACAATGGTATCGGCTACATTTTTAACTTTATTTTCCTGTTTAGGAACATTACGATTTAAATTATTAAGATTTTGTTCTGCCTCTTTATTAAAGTTAGCGTAAATCGTTAAGAGAGAATCAAAACTATGTTTCAATACAAACAGCCGATCTGATAAATTTGATTTCTTTTGATACCAGAATTTCACTTTATTAATCTGCAATTCAGTTAAATGCGAAGTATCCGTTCTTTCAGTAAGAAGCGTGTCAATCATATTAAAAACCCTGGAAATTTTTTTGTTGTAGTCTACATATTTTTTACTGCCAGCATTGATCAACGATTCTTGAAAATCACCTTCTGCCTGGTGTATAAGCAATAGAATTTGTTCTGGTTCAGTTTTTACATGTTCTATATTAGTGGCCAGATTGGAAATGCTTCTCAGTTTTACATTAATTGTATTTAAAACAATTAGCGCTGCTCCAGCTGCAATAATAACAAACACTAAAAACACCAGAAGTATTTTTTTTGCCAGTGCTCGGGTATAAGTTAGCTTCATCAATGGGATATAATAGGGTAAATAATCTGTCGCTATCGCAGAACTATTTCATGGATTAATTGTGCTAAATTGACAATAATCAAAGAAATAACTTCTACTCACATCTACACGAACAGCTATTAACGCTCAATAGCGACTAAAATGTGAGAATACTAACAATGATTTACTGTATTAAAATAAGCATAAACATTTACCACTTCCAAGTGATAAAATTTACAAACATTCAATTTGATCGCCCATCGCAAACATTTTTCAATATTGATTATCAATAATTTAAATATTCCGTGTAGATGTACGTATTGATTATTTATTAAAGTTTATCTGAAAACTATTCTTTTGCTACACACAAGTTTTAAGTCTAAAAATATGAGAACAGATTTTTTTCAATCCATTAATAACCTGCCAGAAGCAGATTCGTGGAAAATAGACATTGCATTTACTGACGAAAGCCGGATGATTGTTACTGTTTTTAATGATGAATTAAAAGTTGACCATAAACTTCCAGTTGCAATTTTTGTTGGCACGGCTAAAGAAATTAATGAAATTTTCTTTGATGTGCTTCTATCAAAGGCTAAACAAAACACTTCGCTTTTCTTAAATATTCAAGTCAATCAACGAACCCCCGTACTCCAAAAAGCAAGTAGTTTATAAATACATTTTTTATATTTTAAGTGAATGACTAATTATTTCCTTTTAAAAGCTGTCTGATTGCCGCAAATGTTGAGAGCATCACTAACGGTACTAAAAGAGATGGAAGTAATACAAAAGGGAAATAGCCTAGCGCTATATTGGCTTGTTCAAATCCAAATTGCAAATGCCTTGCAGGCAAAGAAAGGACGGCACTGGATACTACACTTAACAATAGTAGAAGACAAATAATATTCCATGCAAGGATTACGATTTTACCTATTTTCTTATTTACGAAGCCAAAGTAATAAATGAAAGGTGCAGAGATGCCAGAAAGTATATCGAAATTTCGGCCATGGAATGTCATTGCTTCGGGGACGGCATGGTGCACAAAGAGCCAAAACAGGACGAACTCAACTGGTATTCTAATGATATGAAAGATGATAAGCGTTGGCTGATCCAATCCATCTAAAAAAGCTTTACCTTTTGTAGTTAGAAACCTTGATAATAGAAAAATTAGCGGTGGAATTACCAACAGCGGAAAGCGTTCTGTGCTTGTGGCTGGGTCGCTGTAAAAACCCAAAATGCCAAGGGAGGATTGGATGACAATCCAAAAAAGCAAACCGATTAAAAATGGCCTCGAATAATTGGTGGCTCTGTAAAATATTCCAAGGGATAGCAACACTGTTGCACCGAAGGTGATATAAATAAAGATTGGTAAGTGTTGCATGATTGTTATGTTTTAATACAACACAAAGAAAGCAACGGTCTTGTCCACTCTACTGTTCAAATGACAATAAACGACTTGTCAAATGGCAAGAAATTAGTACTATTATTTTTTAACAAATTCTTTTCTTATCCGGCTAAGGGATGTATCTGTAATGCCAAGATAGGAAGCAATTTGTTTGAGCTGTGCGTACAAAAAAATTTCATTGTTTTCCGCTACAAGGCTGGCATATCTTTCTTCTGCACTTTTGTTAATCATAGCAAGCGTACGTTGTTTATAGGCTACAAATTCTTTAACTAGCATTGCTCTAGCAAACTCCCTAAACTCTGGTACTGAATGAAAAAGCATATTTAGCTTTTCAAAGTTGGTGGCATACACTTTGCAGTCGGTAATTGCCTGCAGGTATTCCGTGGAAGGTTGATGGAGAAAGAAAGAAGAGGCTTCAAATGCGACCCTGCCTCTGGGATAAAAAAAAGTCGTGATTTCATTTCCATCTATATCGTGTGTAAAAGCTCTTACAAATCCTTCCGCCAAGTAATAATAGCCACTAACCTTACCTTGTTTCAAAAGGTATTCATTTTTTGAAAATTCAATTTCTTCAAAGTGTGCTGCAATTGTTTCTAGCCCCATTTTTGTAACACTAATATTTGGGATGTTTTGCTTGATAAAATCAATTAGCTGTTCTTTTTCCATTATCCGAATATAGGCAAACTGTTTGAAATACTATTTTGGCAGCTGTATGGGTAGACTGTCATTTATTTAATCATGCTAATAATTGTTGGAGCGCCTCGACTATTCATTCATAAAAGTAAATTAAGGCACATATTCGGTAAAATTGAGCAGGACCTACAATTCCATCAAATCTAACGGCATCGAAACAAAAAAGCAGCGCATATAAATTTTAACTTATTCTTTAAGAATATCTTACTAAACCAAGTTTGAGATTTTTAGCGCCTTGCACAGTATTGATAGGGAATTGAGGTCGAACCAAAAATCAGCCTCTACTTGCCTATTCAACGATTTGAAAATCAGCAAAAAAAGAAATGCCTTTTACGATATCCTGACTAGCATTGGCTCTGGGCTCCCTTCGCTATGCTCTGGATAAACTTCTCGCCCAGTTGTAAATAAAAAAGCCACAACTTTCGTTGCGGCTTTTTGCTCCCTCTGCTGGGCTCGAACCAGCGACCCTCTGATTAACAGTCAGATGCTCTAACCAGCTGAGCTAAGAAGGAATTTTTATCCTGGTTGTAATCATTTTTTACCAAAATCATTTGGCAATTTTATCATAAAAAATCCCCACATTGCTGTGAGGATTTTTGCTCCCTCTGCTGGGCTCGAACCAGCGACCCTCTGATTAACAGTCAGATGCTCTAACCAGCTGAGCTAAGAAGGAGTGCTGGTTGTTTCCTAAAACGAGGTCTTTTGTGCTTTGCAGTACATATACCCTTGTTCGTTTTGGGAATGCAATATTAGGGCTTTTAAATTATTTATGCAATATTTGCAGTGAAAAAATTTTAAAAAAATTCAAAATAAAATATATGAGCCTGATAATCATAGGTACTGTAGCTTTTGATGCTATTGAAACTCCCTTCGGAAAAACAGATAAAATTGTAGGTGGAGCAGCAACTTACGCAAGTTTAGCAGCTTCTTACTTCTACAACAAAGCAAAAATTGTCGCAGTTGTTGGCGATGATTTCCATAAATCGGATATCGATACTTTTACTGAACACGGAATTGACACCGAAGGATTACAAATCAAAGCAGGCGAAAAATCATTTTTCTGGTCGGGAAAATACCACAACGACATGAATAGCCGTGATACTTTAATTACCGAATTAAATGTATTGGAAAACTTCGATCCGATTATTCCAGAAAGCTACCAGGATTGTGAATACCTAATGTTAGGCAATCTTACTCCACAAGTACAGCAAACGGTTATTAAACGCCTTAAAAACCGCCCAAAATTAATAGTTATGGACACTATGAACTTTTGGATGGATATTATGATGGACGATTTATTAGAAACTATTAAAATGGTTGATGTTTTAACCATCAATGATGCTGAAGCCCGTCAATTATCTGGAGAGTATTCTTTAGTTAAAGCAGCTAAGAAAATCCTGGCAATGGGCCCGAAATACTTAATCATTAAAAAAGGTGAGCATGGCGCTTTGTTATTCCACGAAGACAAGATTTTCTCTGCTCCTGCTTTACCATTGGCCGAAGTTTTCGATCCAACAGGTGCTGGTGATACTTTTGCAGGTGGCTTTATCGGTTATTTGGCTAAAGTGGGAACCATCAACTTTAGCAATATGAAAAATGCAATTATTTACGGTTCGGCTTTAGCTTCGTTCTGCGTAGAAAAATTCGGAACTGAAAAGTTATTAAACTTAACAGAACAAGAAGTTGCCTCAAGAATTCAGGAGTTTGTAAATTTAAGCTCGTTCACGATCGAAGCCTAGGTAGCAGACCACTACAAATCTTAATTGTACAAAAACACTTAGCCGCCCTTTTGCTGATTAGATTAATTCAATCAGCAAAAGGGCGGCTTTATTATTCTTGAGGAATCTAGTTTGAAACCCCTGATTCTTGGCCATACCCAAATCCATGCTTCCCCAAATCATCGTTCTTTTAATTGCTTTTATTTTACATTTTATACTGCGAAAAGCCATACCTTTGCTTAGTGTAAATTAAACACTAAGCATCTCCATGAATAAGAATTTAATTCCATTAACCTTGGGCGGTTTGGGCATTGGCATAACAGAATTTGTTATGATGGGCTTACTTCCAGATATTGCCAAAGATTTACATATAAGCATCCCAAAAGCAGGTCATTTAATTTCTGCTTACGCCTTAGGCGTTGTAATTGGCGCACCGTTATTAATTATGATAGCTGGAAAATACCCACCTAAGAAAATATTAATAGCCTTAATGGTAATGTTTACCGTTTTTAATGCCTTTTCTGCATTTGCGCCAACCTTCGATACCTTATTTATTGCAAGATTACTTTCTGGCTTACCCCACGGTGCCTTTTTTGGCGTTGGTTCGGTAGTTGCCAGTCGCATTGCAGCAAAAGGAAAAGCTGCTCAGGCGGTTTCGTTAATGTTTATGGGTTTAACCATTGCTAATATCGTAGGCGTTCCTTTAGGTACATTTATTGGCCATAACTTCTCCTGGCGAATTTCGTTTGCCGTTGTAGTTGCTGTTGGTTTAATCACATTATTAAGTTTAAAATTATGGCTGCCAGCTTTACAGGCTGCAAAAAATCGCGATTTGAAAAGCGAATTAAGTTTTTTTAAGAAGCGCGAAGCCTGGATTATTATCTTCATGATATCGATTGGTACAGGCGGCTTATTTACCTGGTACAGTTACATTGCTCCGCTAATGACAGAAGTTGCTGGCTTTTCACCGAATGCAGTAACTTACATATTAATGCTCGCGGGTTTAGGTATGATGGCTGGAAATTACCTCGGCGGAATCCTGGCAGACAAATATTCGCCAGCTAAAGCTTCGGCTACGCTGCTGGTGACCATGGTAATTACCTTAATTATCGTACACTTCGTATCCGATAACCAGATTTTAGCCTTAATAATGACTTTTGTTACTGGCGCAGTTTCATTCTCTCTGGCCGCACCAATTCAAATGTTAATGATTCAATCAGCCAAAGGATCAGAAATGTTAGCCGCATCCGCAAGTCAGGCGAGTTTTAATATCGGCAATGCCTTGGGCGCATTTTTTGGCGGCCTGCCATTGGTTTATGGTTTTGATTATACTTCACCAGCCTATGTTGGTGCTGCTATGGCATTGATCGGGGCTTTCTTTGCATTTTGGTTAATCAAAAGCAATCAAACCGTCGAAGTTGGCGAGAAAATTCCCGTAACATCTTTTCATTAATAATTGGAGTTCTTCCTAGTAGCTTTCGTCTAATCTAAGCTTATTGTAAGAAAGTCTTTCTCTATAATATCCTTAGTGCAAATCCATATCAAGTCCATAGTAAGTCCATGTTTTACCCATAAAATACGGACTTATCTTTAAGTATCTCCAGTTTTACATTGGCTACGGATGCGACAGAGGATAAGTATAACATGACTGAACATGCTATATGCATTCCATGTTAAATAGTTTTCAGATTTAGTTTCACAAGTTCTAAAGTAATTTCAAAGTAGAAACCATGTTTTAATCTAACTACTTATATTTGCCCATGCTTAAAAAAGAACGCTATAAACTTTTTGTAGAACATTTTTCGGCCAAGCAACCCGATGCTGAAACCGAGTTACACTATAATAATCCTTACCAGCTTTTGGTATCAGTAATCCTTTCGGCACAATGTACCGACAAAAGAGTAAATATGGTTACACCTGCCCTTTTTCAGCGTTTTCCAAATGCAAAAGCTTTGGCTGAAGCAACACCTGATATTGTTTTCGATTACATAAGAAGCATAAGCTATCCAAACAATAAAGCCAAACATTTGGTTGGTATGGCTAATATTTTACTCCATGAATTTAACGATGTTGTGCCATCGGGGATTGACGACTTACAGAAAATGCCTGGTGTTGGCCGTAAAACAGCAAATGTTATTGCATCGGTAATTTACAATGCGCCTGCGATGGCTGTTGATACACATGTTTTCAGGGTTGCCAATCGTTTAGGGTTAACCAATGGGAAAACTCCTTTGGCGGTTGAAAAAGACCTGGTTAAAAACCTTCCTGAACAAGATATACACATTGCCCACCATTGGTTAATCTTGCATGGCCGCTATGTTTGCGTGGCCCGAAGCCCCAAATGCGATATTTGCGAAATTACCTATATGTGTAGGTATTTTGAAAAAAACAACCTGAAAAAACTGAAAGCTGAAAAATTAAATATTTCGCGTATTGATCTATAAGCGCATAACAGGCAACCCTAAACCGATAACTGCACTGTAAAAAATTATTTTTACTTTACTATTGACATTAGCCAAAAAACATTTAACTTAGCTAAATATTTTAGCATTATAACTTATTAACATCCGAGCATATTAGCCGACTATTCAATTATATTTACGGAATCAAATAACAAAAAAATGGCAAGCGCAAATCCTGATAAATTAAAAGCCCTACAATTAACTCTAGATAAATTAGAAAAATCTTATGGTAAAGGCACCATAATGAAACTTGGCGATACCGCTATTGAACCGATTGATTTTATTTCTACTGGTTCAATTAGTTTAGATATTGCTTTAGGTATTGGTGGGATTCCAAAAGGTCGTGTAATCGAAATTTATGGTCCTGAATCTTCTGGTAAAACAACTTTAGCAACACATATTATCGCCGAAGCACAGAAAAAAGGCGGTATTGCTGCATTTATAGATGCAGAACACGCTTTTGATCAGTTTTACGCTAAAAAATTAGGTGTTGATACCGATAACCTATTAATTTCTCAACCCGATAACGGCGAGCAAGCTTTAGAGATTGCGGACAACTTAATCCGTTCTGGAGCAATTGATGTAATTGTAATTGACTCTGTTGCTGCTTTGGTACCTAAAAGTGAAATTGAAGGCGAAATGGGTGATAGCAAAATGGGTTTACATGCCCGTTTAATGAGTCAGGCGTTACGTAAATTAACAGGTACAATTTCTAAAACTGGCTGTTGCTGTATCTTTATTAACCAGTTACGTGATAAAATTGGTGTAATGTTCGGTAACCCAGAAACTACAACTGGTGGTAATGCATTGAAGTTTTATGCTTCAGTTCGTTTAGACATTCGTCGTATTTCGCAAATTAAAGATTCTGACGAAGTTTCTGGTAACCGTGTTAAAGTTAAAATCGTTAAGAATAAAGTTGCACCACCTTTCCGTATTGCAGAGTTTGATGTAATGTTTGGTGAAGGGATTTCTAAAAACGGTGAGATTGTAGATTTAGGTGTTGATTTTGGTATTATCAAAAAAGCAGGTTCTTGGTACTCTTACGGAGATACTAAACTTGGACAAGGTAGAGATGCGGTTAAACAACTTTTAAGTGATAACCCAGAATTAGCTGAAGAATTAGAAATTAAAATTAAAGCCGAAGTAACTGGCGATAAATTAGAAGAAAAATAGTTTCTATTATAGTTAAACAAGAATGGCCGTGATAATCATCACGGCCATTCTTGTTTAAAATCCATTTGGATTTAGTTTGTATCCTGACTGAAAATGGCGTTAAAATCTTTAGTTACATATACAATTACCAATATCGCTGCAATAAGCAAAGCGCCAAGAATAATTACGCCCCAGCTTCCTTTCAATTTGTTTTTATCTTTTCTGATGAGATAATATAAAATTCCGATTAAGGGAATTGCACAAACTATCCAAAATATTAACGATGCACCTGTCATATATAAAAAATCTAATATTATTAATAAACAATTAGCTGCTTAACCAATTCGATCGTTAAGCAAATTAAAATTCCATTCTCGCCAATGGCGAAACTTCCTGTCCTACAAAATCCTGCTTCAAATATTTTTGATAGCCTGCAATCGCAATCATTCCTGCATTATCTGTACAATATTGAAAAGCAGGAATGTAAACCTTCCAACCCAATTCATCTGCGGTTTGCTGCAAAGTATTTCTTAATCCAGAATTCGCAGAAACACCGCCAGCAATTGCAACTTCATTAATATTATACATTTTTGCTGCTTTCTTTAACTTATTCATCAAAATCTGAATAATGCTAAACTGAACGGAGGCACAAATATCCGCTAAATTTTCGGCAATAAAATCTGGATTTTCCTTTTCCTGTTTTCTAATAAAATAAAGAATAGAAGTTTTAAAGCCACTAAAACTAAAATTTAGATCGGCAATTTGTGGCTCTGCAAATTTAAAAGCTTTTGGATTACCCAATTGGGCATGCTTATCAATTAAAGGTCCGCCAGGATAAGGTAACTGAAGGATTTTAGCCGTTTTATCAAACGCCTCTCCTGCTGCATCATCTAACGTTTCGCCAACAATTTCCATATCGAAATAATCCTTAACCAAAACGATCTGTGTATGTCCTCCAGATACGGTTAAGCAGAGAAAAGGAAAGTTAGGTTTAGGTTCATCAATGAAATGCGCTAAAATATGCGCATGCATATGATTGACAGAAATTAACGGTATATTTAATGCTAGTGCAAAAGATTTAGCAAAAGAAACCCCAACCAAAAGTGAACCCAATAAACCTGGCCCGCGTGTAAAAGCGACTGCATTTATGTCCTGTTTTGTGACACCTGCATTTTTTAAAGCTTGCGCTACAGCTGGAACAATATTTTGCTGATGTACCCTTGAAGCTAATTCAGGGATTACACCACCATAATTTTCATGAATTGTTTGGTTTGCAATAACATTGGCCGTAATTTTGCCGTTGTTACAAATAGCGACAGATGTATCATCGCAAGAAGACTCGATAGCAAGTATAACAGACAAATTATTTTTATTTAAGCTGCAAAATTATTAAAAAACTATTTAAAATACTCCTTTGGGTAATTGCATCAATACTTTTGCTGCTTGCGCTACTTGTTTTTTCACTGCAATTTAAGTCTGTACAAACTTTTTTTGCAAAAAAAGCCGCTGCTTATTTATCAAAGGAGCTTCATACTACGGTTTCAATTAAGAGTCTTTATATTAAGCCTTTCAAATCCATCGTGCTTGAAGAGTTACTGGTAATGGATCTTCAAAAAGATACATTGTTAAACGCTCCGACGCTAATGGTTGATATTAATCAATTTTCTATCGACAAAAAGATAATTGATATTAATACCATACAACTTAATAATGGAACCTTTTTCTTAAAAGATCTCAAAGATAATTCTTCTAATCTCGATTTCATTATAAATTATTTCGATTCTGGTAAGCCTACTGTAAAAGATCCAACTAAAAAGCCTTACAAATTGGATTTTGGAAGAATCATTATCAACAAGCTAAATTTTAAATACAGAAATTACAAAGCAAAAGATTCTTTACAAGGCAAAAGTGTAAATTTCGAAAATGTTGACGTTAGAGAATTAAGCGGAATTTTTGAAGGCTTTGATTTTAAAGACCACTTACTTAAAACTAATATTAAAAACCTAACGCTAAGGGAGAGAAGTGGTTTTTACTTAAAAAATCTTACTGCTGAAACAACCGTAGATTCGAACGCGATCGAACTTAAAAACCTATTACTGCTAACCAATCAAAGTAGGCTGACGAATTATTTTCAAATGAAGTTTAAATCTTTTAAAGATTTTAACCACTACATTGATAATGTTAGGATGAAAGCGATTTTCAAGGATAGCCACATTACATCGAGAGATGTTGCATTTTTTGCGCCAGAAATGAATGAGATGAAGCTGGATATTGATGTAGATGGTCAAATAACTGGTTTGGTTAATAACCTGAGAGCTAAAAAACTCTCCATAAAATCTGGTAAAGCAACCTACATAAAAGGCGATTTCATATTAAAAGGACTTCCGAAATGGAAAGAAACCTTTATGGATTTAAAAATCGAAATGGCTGGAACCAACAAAAGAGATTTGGATGAAGTTTTAGGTGGAATAACAGGAAGTAAGAAAAAATTAATTCCATCCATTGTCGATAAATTCGGCAATATTAACTTCAACGGAAGTTTTACTGGTTTTCAAAACGATTTTATTGCCTATGGTGAATTCAAAACCAAGCTGGGCAGAATCGTTTCTGATGTGAACATGAAAATTGATAAAAACGATGTGCCTTCCTATACCGGCAGTGTAAAAACTTTCGATTTTAATCTAGGTAATTTACTGGATGAAAAAAGTTTAGGACGTATAACATCATCATTAAATGTTAAAGGCCGCGGCACAGAACTTAAACACCTTTCAGAAAAACTGAGCGGCGATGTGGAATACATAGATTTTAACAATTACCGTTACAGAAATGTTAAGGTTGATGGAACTTTCGATAAAAAATATTTTGATGGCAAATTAAGTATAAACGATAAAAACATTAAACTGATTTTTGATGGTGGAGTAAACCTAAATCCTAAATTACCTGTATTTAATTTTAATGCAACGATTACTGGTGCCCGATTAAAAGCCTTAAATCTTTTAAAAGATTCGTTAATGGTTGATGCGAAGTTTAACACTAATTTTTCGGGAACAAACCTGAATAACATCGAGGGCAGGTTGCGGATACAAGAAATTACCTTAAGAAACCCTAAAGGCACCTATAGTATAGATTCGGTAGAGCTTAGCGCAAACGGAACAGGCGTTGCCAGAAATTTAACCATCAAATCAGATATTCTGGATGCCAGTATTAACGGGAAGTACGACCTAAATTCTATTGGTTCTTATTACAAAGCAATCGCTAAAACTTATATTCCGTCTTTCCAAACCAAGATTATAAAATACAATGAACAGATTTTTGAATTCAATTTAAAAATTAAAAAATTCGAGCCGCTTGCCCAGTTAATTTCACCAGGCTTGGAGATTAATGAAGGGGCAAATTTCATCGGGAATTTCGATTCGAGAAATAATACGGCTACATTAAATGGCTTTATTAAAAACCTAAAATATCAGGGTGTTGTGGTAAATAATATCATTGTCGATGAAAACACTACTCCGCAACAACTTCAGTTAAACATAACTTCCGATCGGGTACAGCTTAACGATAGCTTATTTATTAAGGATGTGAATATATCCAACATCCTACGAAATGATAGTTTGGCCTTCAACTTAAAAATGTCTAATTCTGATGAAGCCAATCAGCTCGATTTAAATGGTTTGGTTGAATTTACCAAAAACCAGGACACTACGGCAAGATTGAGTGTTTTACCATCCATACTAAAAATTAACAACGAAGAATGGCGGATTGAGGAGAAGGTACGTATCATTTTAAATAATGGCAAAACCGAAATCAAGAACTTCGATTTGGAAAATGGCAATCAGCAAATTACCGTTAATGGATTAATTTCTGAAGATCCAAAGGATTTGCTTCAGGTTGGATTTAAAGATTTCAATTTAAAAACAATTAACCCCTTTACAAAAGGCTCGGGTGTTAAGCTGGCAGGAAATGTTAACGGAAAAACCGACTTATATGGGATTTTAAAAGTGCCCAGGGTAATTGATGATGTAAAAATCGATTCGTTAAATTTTAATGATATATACATTGGTACGCTTACCGATACCTCATCTTTTAATAGTGAAAAAAATCGGATTAATGTTTATACACGCATTATGGCCGATGACTCCGAAACATTTAAGTTAACTGGTAATTTAGATCTTAAAGAAAAAGAAATCGATTTAAATGTTAAAATGGATGAGAGTAAACTGACCATTTTTGAGCCATTTGTGAAGCAACTTGTTTCCAATTTAAAGGGAAATGTATCATCAGACTTAACTGTAAAAGGCAAATTCGATAACCCAAAGATAAACGGTACACTTTCGCTAGATAAGGCACAAGTAATGGTTAATTATCTCAAGACCACTTATGTAATCACCGATGAGGTAAATGTAGAAAATAGTGTAATTAGTCTGGATGACTTTAAGTTAAATGACCTTGAAGGACACGAAGCTACAGCTAATGGCTCGGTAGATTTAAACAATATTGATGATCCAACTTTAGACGTTACCGTTAACGCAGAAAGCTTAATGGCCTTGAATACCACCAACAAGGATAACTCGGTTTATTTTGGTAAAGCTTATGGTACGGGTAAATTTAGCTTTAAGGGCCCGACAAGTAAGATGAAGATTGATATTAAGGCCAAAACAGAAAAAGGAACGGTATTCAATTTACCTTTAAATAGCTCTGAAACGGTTTCTGATAACGATTTCATTAACTTTATTAGTTTAGACTCGGCTAAGGTTGTTAAAAAAGCTACCACTTTCGACGGTTTAACATTAACCTTTAAATTAACAATAGATCCTAATACGACAGCAAATATTTTTACCACCCTGGGCAACCTAAGTGGAAAAGGTAATGCAGAATTAAATCTGAACATTAACAGTTTAGGCGATTTCGAAATGTCAGGCGATTATATTATCGAAACGGGAAGTTTCGACTTTACGGCTCAAGAGGTTATTAATAAGAAGTTCGAAATCAGGCAAGGCGGCACCATCCGCTGGACAGGTAACCCGACCGCAGCGCAAATAAACTTAAAAGCGGTTTATGCGCTGAGAGCGAACTTAAACGAGTTGTATAAAGCTGCGAACAGAGATGCAAGTAGTAATGCAAACCAAAGGGTAAATACCGAGGTTGAAATGGGTTTAACTGGTTTATTATTACAACCAGATATTAAACTGGATATTAATTTCCCTGCCCAGCCTGCCATTAAAGAAGAGTTGCAAACTTATTTTAGTGATCAGAATAACCTGAATTTACAGGCCTTTAGTTTAATTATCAGAAGAAGTTTTGCTCCTGGAAATGGTGGTGAATCTATCGGAAAACAATTGAGCTCGAGCGTATCGAGTACGGCAACCGAATTGGTGTTTAATCAGTTTAATAATGTCCTATCATCATTAAACTTAAACTTTGTCGATTTAAATGTAAAATCGCTGAGTGAGGCAAATGCTTCGTTTAAATTCTTTAACGACCGCTTAATTGTTAATGCAGGGATTGTTGATAGAAACAGCTTAAATGACTTCACCGTTATTGATTTTGCAGACCGAAATGTAGGTAGTGAGGTTGAAGCTTTATTCCTGATTAAAAAAGATGGAAGTTTAACAGGTAAACTGGCCAACAAACCACCAACCCAACAAAGTATTTTCTTAAATAGCGGCATAAGTGCAACAGCCAATGTAACCTCAATCGGATTGGTGTACACGCAACAGTTTGATACGTTTAAAGAATTTCTTCAGAAACTTACAGGTGCTTATCGGAGAAACCTGAGAAAGAAACAGGCAGAACAACCTGTTAAAACTAATAAATCGATTAATAAAGAAGCCATTATTAATCAGAGTAAAAATAATCAGAGAAGATAATTTTCTGTTACCAGTAATCGATTATAAAGCCGATTACTGGTAACAGATCATATTTTTAACCTTTCATAATGGAGTGACCCATTTTATCTCTTTTGGTTTTTAAATAACGCTCATTATGTACGTTACTTTCAATTTCGATCGGAATGTTTTCTACAATTTCTAAACCATAGCCAACTAAGCCTGCACGTTTTGTAGGGTTGTTACTCATTAAGCGCATTTTGGTTACCCCTTGCGATCTTAAAATCTGAGCACCAACACCGTAATCGCGTTCATCGCCCTTAAAGCCCAATTTAATATTCGCTTCAACGGTATCAAAACCTGCATCTTGTAAATTATAAGAACGTAGTTTGTTGATTAGTCCAATACCACGACCTTCCTGATTCATGTAAACTACAACACCTTTGCCTTCCTTTTCAATCATTTCAAGGGCTTTATGTAGTTGAGGTCCGCAATCGCAGCGGCAAGAGCCAAAAATATCACCTGTTACACAAGAGCTGTGAACACGAGCAAGAATAGGCTCTCCTTCCTTCCACTCACCTTTAGAAATGGCCAGGTGTGTTGCATTATTATCAAGCTGGGTATAAGCCGTCATTTTAAAATCGCCCCATGCAGTTGGCAAGTCAATGGTAACTTCCTGTTTTACCAGGCTATCAATGCCCAACCGATAAGCAATTAAATCTTCGATAGAAATAATTTTAAGCTGGTGTTGTTCTGCTATTTTAAACAAATCAGGTAAGCGAGCCATTTCGCCATCTTCTTTTAAGATTTCGACTAAAAGTCCTGCTGGTTTCATTCCTGCCAGTCTGGCTAAATCAACCGCAGCCTCTGTATGGCCTGCTCTTCTAATTACGCCACCATCTTTTGCTCTTAAAGGAAAAATATGTCCAGGTCTGCCTAATTCATCGGGGTTTGTATTTGGATTAACCAAGGCAAGCATTGTTTTAGAACGATCGCTTGCTGAAATGCCCGTTGTACAACCATGCCCAACTAAATCGACAGAAACTGTAAAATTAGTTTCGTAAGCGGCTGTATTTTTACCAACCATTAAATCCAGGTTTAGTTCATCACAACGTTCTTCAGTTAAAGGGGCACAGATTAAACCACGACCGTAAGTTGCCATGAAATTGATTACTTCGGGTGTAGCATTTTCTGCAGCAGTTAAAAAATCGCCTTCATTCTCTCTGTCTTCATCATCAACAACGATAATAACTTTACCGGCTTTGATATCCTCAATAGCCTCTTGTATGGTATTTAATTTTGTTTGCATTTTATGTAAAGTACAATATTATTTAACGGCTAAAAGCTTTCAAAACAATATGCTAAGCCTATATTATTCGCCATTAATTATATACAAATGTACAACCTTATTAAAGAATATAATTAAGAATATATCATTTAGAAGTAAAGGAAATATAGCCTAAGATCTTTGCTTAATTTTGAAAAGTTTGATAAAAAACTGCTTGTAGTAATTTACATCAAATAAGGCCGAATCTACTGTGGCTTTATAGGTAAGAAATACAGCAAGTGGCGTTAACAGGATAAAAGCAATCCACATACCAAAAACTGGATTAATTGAACCTTCTCTGGCTGATTTTTCGGCCACAGTGGTAACAATATGGTAGATTAGGAAGAAACAGATGGCAATTACAACAGGCAAACCCATCCCCCCTTTTCTAATAATTGCACCAAGTGGCGCCCCGATGAAAAACAATAAAATACACGATGCGGCTAAAGTAAACTTGCGTTGATATTCTACACTGGTAAAAATAATTTCACCATTCAGATCTTCCTGTCGCGGTGCACCGTTAGATAAACTCTGTGTGATTACTGAAACTGTATTTGAGGCATTTTGAATACTAGCCAATCTTGAACCATTTGGAATGCTTTTGAGCATAACATTATCGATCTTTTTAGGAACAACTTTTAACTTGGTGTAGCCTGCTGCAAGATTATTCTGTTTAAAATTATTACCAAGTGTTCTGGCGGTATTACGGTTAAGGGTATCCATTTGCTTAGTCAGCGAATCGCGTTTCTTAACAATTCCTTTTAAATTAAGCATTACCGTACTATTACCAAAGGCATTCTGATCTGTCTTCTGCAAATCGAAAGATTTCATATCGAACTTAGGCTCGGTTTCTTTAAATCTGGTTCTGGATAAGATCTGCCTTGGATTGTAAACCCCATTGCTATTAGATTGCTCTTCGTAAGTTACTCCGTTTTTAAGGTTAAATACTAAGTAAACTCCATCTTTCGATTTCTTCATCTCGCCTTCTTTAGCAAGAATAACCTTAGGAATACCGTTGGTACCTTTATGATCATAAATCATAATTCCGTACATTTTCCCATCTTCATCTTTACTATCAACACGGATAGAATAATCGGGAATACTATTGTTAAAGACACCTGGTTTAATTAAAAATGCCAGTTTTTTGTTCCTAACATCAAACATCAGCGAATAAAACTTAAGGTTCGCCTTCGGCAGAATATAATTGGAGAAAACGAATGAGCTTACCGTTAACATTAGAATTAGTACGATAAGCGGACGCATGGCTTTTTGGAGCGAAATACCGGCAGATTTTATAGCAACCAGTTCGTAGTTTTCACCAAGAGTACCAAAGGTCATGATGGAAGAAAGCAGTACGGAAAGGGGCAATGCCATCGATATTTGTACCATCGATTGATAATACATAAGCTCCAGGATGGTGTACCATTCAAAGCCCTTCCCAATAAGATCATCAACATATTTAAAAAGGAAAAACATTAAGAGGATAAACATCACTACAAAAAAAGTAGTAATAAAGGGCCTGATGAATGTTTTAATTATTAGAATATGGATCTTTTTCACCCTACAAAGGTAAACAAAGCAGAATAAATATTATGCACCTAAAACGCTGATCAGATAATCGATCTGATTATCCCAAATTAATTTCTTTTCTGCCAGCAAATCATCGGTTGCGAAATCGGTTATGGCTAAGGCAACATCATTGGTTAGTTCGTCCTGCACAATTTCCATCTCGAAATAGCATTGCGGTTCATCATCCAGCCATTTAAACTTAACCAGTTTATTTTCTTTTATAGAAACAAGTTTTGCCTTTTGCTGCTCATCATCCCATGTAAAGGTGTAAACCTGGTCGCGAAAATTTACATCATCGGCAAACCATTGTGATAAGCCGTTTGGCTCACTTATAAAGCTATATAATATTCTTGGTGACGATCTAACTTCGTACTCTAATGTAAATTTTTTCTTATCAGCCATATTAGTACAAACCAGAATAAATCCGGACTATTTTTAATATTATTTTTCTAAAGAAAGGTAATTTATTCTACATCTGCAACAATATAATTTTCATCTGCTTTTTTTGCGATACAAGTAGGTTTAACACTTGTTTATTGAAAATTATTCGACTGCTTAGTGTATATTGGAGCAGCTATCTTCCTCAAAAAATGACAAAGAAGGCTTTATAGCAAAAAACGAATTTGCTGAACAAGCAACCTGGACTGTAAATGAAAAGCCGTAAAAACTTATTTATCTTAGATTAATAAAATAAAACACCCAGCAGATGATCAAAAAGATATTAATAGTTTTAGCATTGGCGATATCATTTGGATTTGGTTTCGCATCCAACTCTATCCTAAACAAAAAACAAGTAATAAAGGAAAAAGTAACTGGTATTGGTGGCATTTTCTTTAAATGCAAAGACCCTAAGAAAATTAGAGAATGGTACAAAAATCATCTTGGGCTAAACACAAACGATTACGGTGCGACTTTTGAATGGGGTGCATCAACAACAGACTCAACTAAAAAAGGTTCTACACAATGGACTCCGTTTGCCGAAACAACAAAATATTTCGAACCCTCTGCAAAAGATTTTATGATTAACTACCGAGTGGCTGACTTGGAAGCGCTGGTTGTTGAATTAAAAAGAGATGGTGTAACCGTTGTTGATAAAATAGAAACTTATGATTACGGAAAATTTGTACATATCCTAGACATGGAAGGCAACAAAATTGAACTTTGGGAACCTAAAGATTAGATAAGGCAAAGTGTTTAGTTTTGGATAATAAGCAAATTTACAGCCTCATGCCTGATCGAATTAATGCAACGGCAGTTAATTATCGCTGAATTGTATTAGGCAACAGCATATATAACACTATAATTTTCAGGTAAACTGAAAAAACCGCCCTAGTCATTCCCATAATCATTAGATTTACAAAAGGTTACATAAATTTTATTTTATTTTTCTTCAGAAAGGTAATTTATTCTATATTTGCAACTCGAAAAAATAACCATACCAATATTTACATTTATAAGTAGATATTACCCGGCGGGGTAGCTCAGATGGTTAGAGCGCAGGATTCATAACCCTGAGGTCGGCAGTTCGATCCTGCTCCCCGCTACCGAATCGGCAAAAGAGGCATAATTCAGATCTAATTCTGGTATGCCTCTTTGCTTTTTAAGCATAATCTGCTGAAAATAAGCAATATACAAAAAGACATAATTTATTTCAGTGGTTCGAACTTTGTCATTTTTCTTATCATAAGTTATCCCACTAGGGAACAGTAGTGCCTGCAGCTGCTGCTTGGTATGGTAATCCCCAGAAACCCAGTTTAAAGGTAGTTGAGTGGCATATTCAATCGCTAGCTTAACACATTTTAAAAGGTTCGAACTTTTATTTGACATGGTCAGTAAATTGCGTTCAATTTCTGCTTTCTCTGCTGAATATTTTTCATGATACCTTTTATATAGCTCTGGATCTAGATCCTCTTCAATATATCTTTCTTCTAATCTTTCAACCTTCCGCTTAACCTCTCTATGACTATTTTCGAGCTCAAGGTAATCCGCCTGTTTATTTTGGGTAAGCTGATTAAATGTAGCTGCAACCTGCTCAATCAAGAGTTCTACATATTCTTTGGCAATATCGATTTTAAAGAAATCCAAAATAGCGGCAAACCTCGAGTTAAGGGCTTGTGCATTTTTATTATTACAGCAAGCTTTTACTTTGCATTTGTAATAGTAGATACCTTTTTTGCGATTAATGTACCCACTTAACGGAGTACCACAGGTCGCACAAACCATAAAGCGTTTGAGTGGTATGTGTACATTTTCCTCATTAAGAGAAAAACCGTGGGAGGTCTTGTCGAGTATGCCATTTACCTTTAGGAATAGCTCCCGGCTGATTAATTTTTCATGATTGCCCACTACAACCTGACCTTCGAGCATATTATGTACCATCAGGCCACAGTAAAAGGGATTTCTAAATATCTCTGAAATGCGTTGATGTATAAGCTTTAGCCCCCTAAGTGCTAAACGATCCCTGATAACTTCATTAGAAACATTTTCATAGGCTTTCCATTCAAAAGCTTGGCGAATCAAACGCCCTTTGGAATTGATAACGATCTGCCGTTTATTTTTTGACCTATCGATATCGAAACCTAAGGGAGGGCTAGTTGGCCAGTCGCCTCTGAGTAACATTTCCTTTATTCCGGCACTACACTTTTGCTTTCTTAGTTGATTGTCAAATTCACCAAATAAGAAAAGCAGCTTCTGCTGCATTTGACCTGAAGCGCTAGAAGTATCTATTGGCTGGGTAACAGATATTATTTCAATTCCAAGGCGCCTCAACTCACCACTCAGCCAAATTGAATTATCATTTCTGGAAAACCTTTCCAGGCTATATACCAGAATTGAAGATATTTTACCCTTAAATTTTTTAACGAAAGAGAGCATTGCAGTAAATTGTTTTCTTTCGTCATTCTCTGCGCTTTCGTAAGTGCCGCCGAACTGCGCTGCGATGTTATAGCCAAACTTCTCTGCATATAATGTACAAGCCTTTAACTGAGTTCCAAGACTTAGGTTGTCGGCCTGTTCTTTACTGCTGACCCTCGTATAAATGACACATTCCTGGCCCTTAGAAAGCTTTTTGGTTTGTTTACCCTTTGCAAACGAGTCGAAAAAAAAGATATCTGACATAATTTTTATCGTTTTGTACACTATAAGATACTAATAATCAGCGAAATTTTCAACTCTTTTGCTCTTTTTTTTCACTTGCATTATAGATTATTATAGACATTTTCTTTATCGCTAAAATGACATCCCTTGCCTGGTCTTCTGTAAAATGTGCAAACATTTTTTTTCTTAGCACTTCTTCCACTGAAATATCCTCTTGGCGTAACATGGTTTCAATATTTAAATCAAACTCCATGTCCAGTACCTTAATTTTTGTCATAGATTATTTTGCTGTGACTAGTAATTACAATCCGGTGAGAAAAGAATAGGATCAATAAGCCCTATTTAAAAACTGGAAATTTTTAAATTCTGAGAAAACGGATTTGAGCAATCGATCAAAAGCCTGTTTCTATCTTTCCAAATCTGGCCTTTCTATCTTTAGTTGCTGGAGATGACCGTCATAAAGTATTTCGTAACCCGATATTTTTTCACAATTATAAATGGCAACTGTTAGAGGCGGCCATTGATCAGATTATCAATCTGTTGCCAGTTGACACCTATCTCCTCTGGATAATAGTCCCAGTTTTGCCAAGCCCGTTCTCTTATCTTCAAGGCATCAAAGCCAAGCGCTTTAGTCAAATACTCATTCCTATTCCTTTGCCAATTCATCCCATAGCATAATAAATCTGCTGACTTGTTGAAATCGACTAATTGGTCATCATGCCTAAAGCGCAGATATCTTTCCGAAACCCCAGCGCGCAACAAAACACTCCGGACGCTCACCGCGTCCAGAGGAATGTCTGCATCCAAGATGCGTGCATTATCATTTAATGATTTTATAAATACGGGCAAAATTGATATTATCAAAAGCCTCTTAACCTCTCAGCCTAGATTTCTGAAGCACCAAATGACTAAACGGACGGGCAGCGTCAGGATTAAGAGTAGTATAAAATGCATCACCCAGCGTCATTGAATTCCACCCCACACCGCTTCCGGATTGTATGGTAATTTTTTCACCATTGAGTTTCATTGATCCGTGGTAAAGTTCAAGTGAACTGATATTCATCAGATACCCCACATATTGATTCTCTATCTTTGATTGTTTTGATCATAATTTGGAGACGATCCAACCAAAACCGATGATTGCCGTCCATCATGAATGAGTTGAGTGGACAAAATTTTGTCAGTATTGTAGATTACAATTGTTGCAGGCGGTGCGCTTTTCCAGGAATTCCAGCATTTGCTCCAATTAACTCCGATATCCTTTGGCTCATAGCGCCAAGGGAGATATGGCTTTTGTACCACCAAAAGCCCATCGTACCCCATTTGTGTAGCCAAAAATTCCATACTGTTTTTAGATTGAAATCCACCCTGATTTATCATATCCAAGACAGCTGGAAAAGAAGCTAGTTCGCGTTGCAGTAGCATTGAAATGTTGGACATAGAAATCCCTGCCTGTTTCAGTACGGTGATCGATGCCCCAACATCCAATTTATCGCTTTCTTTCAGCAATCTAAAATCATTTGCCAATACAATTTGATGGACTTCACCGCTGTGTGCCTGATCAGGATCCAGTCCCAGATCAAAAAGACTTTCGCGCGCCATAATGTGACTGTAAAAAAGCGCAACTTCTTTTGATGTGGATGTATAAAAACCATTTCCTAAGGTTAGATCGTTCGAACCGACGCCAATATTTGAACGGACGTCAATCCTATCTCCACTCAACTTGTCAGTCCCATGATATAGCAAAAGATCACTTGGTTTCATAAACTAGATGTTAAGGATAGGCCTTAAGAAATTCTCATTGTTTAAAACGCGCTAACAAACATCATCGATATTAGCGGCCTATTTCTTCGCCTGGTGAACTTGTATCCTGACCATTTTCCCAGGGAAACCTATCCTCTGTTTTCCCGGCATCGATTTCTTTTTCTGAGGTGGCCTCTTTTCCCTCAGAAGCGCCAACTTTATTTTCCTCAGCCTTTTTAGGGAAGATCTCATCCTGGCGAATGATGGACATAGATTTATCATAAACATCAAGCCCTTTGAACTGGGGGTTAGCAGTGATAAATACCTGAACGGATTTTTTTCCTATGAGCATATCCGCCTGAGCGAGATTTCCATTCCTGAGAACCCTCATCATACCTTCTTTCTCAAGCTCAGTTAGCCCTTTGAATGGATATTTATCGATGGATTCTGACAGGTCAAACTTAAATTCGGGATAAAACTTTTTCAGCGGGTGGTTACCATAGGCATCCTGAACATCTAAGCTCAGCTTAAACCATACCTTTTTCTTTTCAGCTGCTTCTCCATTTTCACTTTTTGAATAAACATCACGCTCCAATGAATTTCCCGATAATAACTTATAAGCTTGTAAAGCGGTGATTCGGTTGTCCCGTTCTAAATCAAATACTTGTTTGATGGGCAAAGTACTTCCTGCTTTGAGCAGGGTGACCTCGTAATCGTTGAGGAAATACATGTCGCTCTGCTTGGAACGATTAAAATTCAGCATGACCCGCATTTGATCACTACCGACTGCCGGACCTTTTCTTGCCTGCGCAGGGGTGTAATTTTGAGTCACGCCGAGGGTAAAGGCAGGAATTTCCCTTGAGATTGCTGACTCCAGCACATCGTTTAACTTTGTTCCAAAGCCCAAATAATCCAGGCTCTTTTTGAGATATTCTAAATTTTGCTCATTCATAGTTAATAGGTAATTGTTGTTAATAATTAAAAAAGACTGAGCTGCTGCTCAGGCTCGGGAGGCTCGTAACCATTCTCTCTTGCCAAATACTCTCCCAGCGCAGTACAGAGTTCTTCGATGGAAGAAAATCCACAGTCTTTTAGAAAGGCCGAGAAAAGAAAATGTGACTTATATCCACTTGAGGAGATGACTTTTGAATCCGAACGAAACTCAAGATGCACGGCCAGAGGTTCCTTTCCATCTGACCTGCGTGAAGGCCAATGATAGCAATAATTGACATTCACCTCAAAACCGAAAACCCGTACATTGACTTTTTGATCCTCTTTGAAGATTTCTGGAATCATGAGTTTGGAAATTTAGTTACAGAAAAATAATCAGGTTAGTCCTAAACCCCGAAATCCTGCAGAATCTGCTTAAGGAGAATATTTCCACAGGACATGAAAATGCCTCAGATCGGTAACGAAAATGAATGCGGGTAGATACTAACCAAAATTGAGCATCAGCATCTTTGAGCCATAGAGATATCCGGCAAGCCAGCACACGTGCCGGAATATCTCTACCGAATCCAGTCCTGAATCGCGCATTGGAAAAAAGTCCGGCAATAGCTGATATAGTTCCTTTTTCCGGATAAAAGCCAACCAAAACAATAGCGATGCTGCAATTAGCTGATTTGTTCTCACAAAAAAGTCTAGTGGGAACATCTCTTTTTTCATAGAAAAGATACGCGGTAGTGATGGTTACCTCCGGAAGACCTGCTGGAAGATGATAGATAAACCCATTAGCTTCTAGCCACACTCTTTTCAATTACCGGGTAGAGCCCAGTCCCAAAGGGCTTTGGTAATCATTTTTCAGATCTTCAAGCTCAATCTGCAATTTGTCCTCAGAATGCACGCCTTCCGATTTTCTCATTTCCAAAAATGCGGATTCAAATGCCGGTGAGAAAGGCTGCTGCTGAGCACTGGATACTTTTAGGGGTGCAAGGTCTTCGAGAAGAAAGCTTGGCGATTCTCCATTAACGGACATCCCAACAATCAAAGCTGACCTGTTTGACACAATTCCTTTAGGGAGCGAAGCCATATACTGAAATTTGGTTCCGTCGGCGAGCTCAACTACCGCTCCGCGGGCAAAATCCCGTTGCTGTTTATCGTTGAGTTTTTCGCCATTTACCTGAATAGGCACTTTTACAAGTACTGGATCGTAAGAAATAAATTCTTTTGTTTCCCCGTCATATTCGAAAACTAGGGTTTGATCGGTTCCTGTATCAGGATCGTGAACCACTTTCACAAGGTTAGTCTCTTCACCAGTTAATATTGGCCAAAGTTCTTCCTCCTTCATTCCTTTGTCCAAAGTAATTTCTTTGTAGATCGGATGAAGCAGAATTTCGTCACCCCACCTTTCGCTATAATGAAGGGACAGTTTCACATCGAGACTTTCAATCGTGAAAGCCTCACCAATCAGGTTTTTAAGGTTGACTAACGAAGTACGCCTACCTGCTAGCAGGGCGGTGATGTCTTCTGTGGATAGCAAATGCCTGCCGTTTTCATATAGCCCAAGCCTAGATAGCTCTGCCACAGGCAAAGCTTCCTGGATAATCAATTTTTCCATAATATTTTTATCTATTTATTTCACCAGAGTTATCGTCTGACCTGTCAAGATACAGATGCTCGTGACTCTGAGATTCTTCTTTGCCCATTTGGGCCTTCAAGAACGAAAGGGCACTGTAGAGCTTGTCATGCTGCGAAAGGGTAAAGGCATTGCCGTTCAGGCTTTCTTGCATTTTCAGACGCCCTTGCTTTAAGTGCGCAAGCACTTCGTACACCGAGCCATTATACTGGATTTTATCCCCTGTAGTCAGATAATTAACGGTTTTGGATGAAGGGGCTTTCAGTGCATTCAGTTCATTTTCGCCGATCGATAGTTCTTTCCTGTTCTCCAGGCCGATAACATAGCCAAAAATTCGCTCGGCATCCATCGAGGCAGAAAATATCTCGAACGGGTTGTTCTCTAGGATCGATATCCAGCTCTCTACGTAGGCATAATGCTGCCCAGGGTCATGCCCGATGCCCAGTTCCTGACCTATGAGCATGGAGCCAATCTCTGCCTTAAGTTCCTCTCTGGCGTAACTCTCAGTACCAAACCCCTCTCCCATATCTCGATTTAACCGGTCTCTGTGGCCCGTCCAATGGCCAAGCTCATGTAGCAGCGTTGCATAGTACTTATGGCTTTCAGAAAACCAATCCTTGTGGGGAAGGGTAATGGCATCCTTCCTTGGATTATAAAATGCATTTCCTGAATTTTCATGATTGATAATCGCGCCAGAGGCGGCAATCAGCTTTTCGGCACGCTCAACTGGTTCCCATTGCCCGCCAGGCTTATTCCGCTCGAGCTCTGGTACTCCCTCGATCTGGGCTGCGTTAAAAACATAAGCATTGCGTACTATGGCATGGGAAAGCTGCATTTTTTCTGTGATCGGTTTCCCAAGTTCATCGTGCAAAACCTTACCCGAGGCATCGCGCTTGGTCCGTTCATCCGAAGTCTTGACAAACTGGATCATCATAGATTTCTCGCCCTTGCGCACCTGGAAGCCACTCTCCTCGGCCTGCTTATAGGTCATCCACCTGGGATCTTCGCGTCCGCTCATCAGTAAAGAAATTGAGTTGATACCCCGGTACCGCTTTCCGCTCTGCAGATTATAAGGTAGCTCGAAAGGCATCCCGTCCGCATCCCAGGGGATCTGCCATGGCGCCGTACCAGCCTTTAGCGCTTCGATTACTTTTTCCGCTACCTGAACATGCATTGGCTTAGTTATCTCTTTCTTATTCATCTTCAGCTTCCTCCCTGTCCGCGAAATCAACGCCATACAGCAGTGCTTCCTGCTCGGTTAGCCCCACTTCTTCCATCATTACAAGCAGTTCAAGTTTTTGCCGCAAGCTCTGGGTTGCTGTGTTTTCCATAATATTTTGTTTAGTAGAACTGAGCTGATAGTATTGGCAGATAAAAACAACCGGGTCCAGATAAATACCTTTCAGTCTGATCGAAAAATGAAGGTGCTCTCCGGTTACCCTCCCGCTACTTCCGGTAACAGCGACGACTTTCCCACATTGAACTTCTTCGCCTTTTGAGACCAGCAAAATCGATAGGTGCCCATAGATACACTCCAGACCATTTCGTTCAATCCTTATGAATCTACCAAGGATCGGATTATACCCTACTTCAGATATCCTTCCAGAAAATAGGGCGTAAACAGGCTCATTTCTTGCGCGCAGGTCAATCCCCCGATGAAAATCAACTTTATGTGTGACTGGATGGATTCGCTTCCCGAAGCCGCTATTAATTTTCATAGCATTCAGCGGCATCGCTAACTGCGCATTGACCTTGAATGGAGAAGCCAGCAAAACAAAAACTGCAGTAATAAATGAGTTAGCGTTCGTAAGCCGTTTCATGGCTGAGATTATTGTCTAGGCTTATGGAGAGTTGATCCTGCAGGGAGACAGTGCTGCGCTTGAGTACTTCGGGATTGCTTAGCGCGATTTTCATAGCGGCAGACTGATGACTATAATCAGCATATTCCTGCTTCATGTTTATGTCCAGCAAGTCCTTGAACGTTTCGCTATCCATGCCTTTTACCCCAGTCATAATATCCTGATAGAGTTCTCTTTTATCCTTTAGTACCAATAGCGCATCGGATGAATACTTACCCATCTCGCCGGATGAAAACCCAACGCTAATGGTATCGGACTTTAAATCGGCCATTGCTATAATTCCAATTTGGCCCTGCCCGAAAGACGGGTCATTGGTAAGCGAGGGACTAATGGCCACCAGCTTACCGCGTAGTTCTTGCATAAAACTAGGATTTAAAAATTAATGGTTATTTACCTTTTCATTCCTCCGGTCATGGAGGCCTTCGGCATATCAGCACTTTTGGAATCCTCAGATTTGAAGCGCTTAACAAGCTCGCTGATCTCATCGTTTATGCGCGTAAAATTTTCTTTTAAGACCTGATCTTTTTTCCCGTCAAAATCATAATAAACTGGCATCTGTGCATATGACTTTTCTTCTTTGGCAATAGCAGCCATATCCAGGTTAACCCGACAGTTGACTGCTGAGGTTTCATATTTCCCGGTGTAATCTTCTACCGCGTCCGCCGCTAACATCCCGACGAGCTCACCTGCCTTTAGCGAGGCGATTTTACCGGCGGGAATTAATGATTCCAGTTTTTCTGAAAGTGAAACCGAGGTCTTACTCCGGTCGATGGAAAGGCTTTCGGATTGCTGCTTTACTTTTCCAAAAAGCCGCTCCAGCCATTCCAGGGTATCCTTGTTCCTTACCGAACCAGACAGTACATTTCCCACCACGGAGGTAATCGTAGTGGCGGTATCCTTACCATACTGCTGCTGAAACTGTGGCAGTTCCTGAAGCCCCATCAATACCGCAACCTTATTTGATCTGGCTGTTGCAATAAGGTTCTCGATCCGGTGAACGAAGAGCGTGGGCAGCTCATCAATAATCAGCGCTGAGGGACGGTTGCCCTTGGAATTGATGAGCCTGGTGAGCCTGTTCAGCACCACAGAATAGCAGGCGGAATTGATGTTCTGGGTATTGGGATCATTGGCCAACACTAAAATAGAAGGGTCCCCAGTCGAAGAGATCTTCAAATTGAAATCATCGCCTGAAAAAACCCAAAAGGTTTCTTTGGTAGCGAGTCTGGATATGAATACCTTGAGCGTTCCAATCTGTCCTTCCAATTGGTTAAAGGCCTTTGCCTGCCAGGCGGTGGCAAATGGTGAAAGCAGGCTTTTGAGCTCCGGATTCGAAAAGAGCACCGAGAAAATCTGCTCGTAGCTGCAGTTCAAAAATGAGAGCACGTGGGGAAAGCTGGAATATTTGCCATTTTCATACTGGGAAAAAAAGTAGATACAGGAAGAAAGAAAATTCACCGCGCTCTGGGTAAAGAACTGATCGCTACCCCCAGATTTATCACCTTTCTTCAAAGCTTCCACCAGTGCTTCCGCAGTTTCGCCTGCATCGGCAAGCGTCTGAATATAATCCGGCCGAAGTACGTTTATCCGTCTGCTCTTTTCAACCTGAGTTAAATTAATTACATGGAAATCGAAATCAGACAACTGTCCCTGTTTCTTTCCTAGCAGATAATGATAATAGGCAATCTGGCCAAGATCGGGAAACTTATAATCGTAACAGCATATACAAAATTGCTTATTGATGAGCTGCCTGATAAAAGGCATCACGATACCGAAACTCTTTCCGGAACCAGGTGTACCAATAAGCAATGTTCCCCTGAATATGTTTTCGATATTGATAAATCCCGAATGGATTTTGTTCCGGTAATAAAATAAAGATGGGATGGTTACGGCAAACGGCCCATATACAGGCTTTCTCGCCTGCATGAACGACTCTTCCTCGGTATTCCATTTATCCTTTCCAAATGAGGATTTGATGATCTTGGAAACGTTGTCCATTGCAACATGCACCAGCACTGTACCTATCAGCAGGCTCAAGATATAACCCAAGTCATACCAGGTGGTATGGTAATAAACCTCCTCACTGGTCACACCAAAAAAAAAGATGCCAGAGGCCATCATTATCAGTCCAGCAGTCAGCGGATATATTATTGCCCTTCGAGATCTTAGATCCCTTTCTTTTTTACTCAGGGTTCCAATCGATACCAGGGAAATAAGCAGTAAAAGAAAAAAGCGGCTATAGAATGGATTGTCATATATCACTATCCTAGACATTCGAATCAGAAATCTTGATAAGCCATTATGAAAGTTCCCTGCATCCATCAATAATTTTGGCGCATAAATAAACATCAATATGTCCAATAACACCGCTAAATAAATAGCGAACTGCAGGAAGTGGTGCAGGCTTTGCTGCTCCTTGCTCTCTTCCATAAAAGGACTTAAAAAGTATCAGCCTTGAGGATTTCAGAATACTTGAGCGATATGCGCAAGTTTCGACCGGAGATCTGTTTTTCAGATAGTTCAATGTTGAATACCTTGTCTCCTGGAAAAGTTGCTTTCTTTAGCACATAGATATTTCGGTAGGATCTACTGAACTTTTCAAAAGGGTAAAGCTGAAAAACCGGGCTAATCTCCACTGACTGGACATTGGTAGATTTGGTTATCTTTCTGTCCTCAATCTTAAACCTGAGCTCATCGACATCAAAACCTAGACTAGAATTGTTGCTAAAGCCAAGATCCAGCATAACAAAATCTCCAAGCGAGAAAACCTGATTCACGGTTATTGAAATCCCAAATGCTGAATGCTTGCTGATGGGCCTTTTATTCTGATGGTTCAATAGCCGAAAGGAATTGGCCTTAAAATCGTTCTGGTTCAGGCTGGTCCCGGAAATATCGAGCGGTCTGATATTTACCGGAAGAATATCTACCTGGGTAGAGATTTGTTCTACGCTGGGATCTTTAATGAAAACAAGCTTATATTGGGCAATAAAACTTTCGCCTACAATCGTCACAAGCCCAGCATCGCTACCAGCAATCAATGAAGGAATAGAATCTGGGATTGCTTTAATCCTGAGGATATTCTTCTCGGGAAGATCGCCAATCAACGCGGCACTGGACAAATCCACGTAGGAGATTTTTTCGGGAGAAATGAAATGCAGCGAGACTGAACCGGAGATTCCTATTGTCGGGATCTGGCCAAGGGTTACTGCTCCCATTTGCTGCGCATGCACACAAATAATGCTCAAAAGCATTTGGGCAAATAATATTAATCTTTTCATAAATTTAATAGGATTGTTGTTTTCTTTTAAGTTCACTGGGGTCAATGAGAAAAACCTGGGTATTGTATTTGACCTTTACTTTATTGGAACGGATAAGTTTATTGACCGCGGTTGTGGTGGACTGGAACATCTTGGAAAGTACGCCCATGACCAGCTGATTGTTATTCTCGGCCATTTGCTGGATGGTAATTCCTTGCGAACTTGATGAGCTCATATCTCTTGTAAACTCCCGAAAAGCTGAAGAGGGCACATAGATTCCCGGAAGCCCGTCGTTGTCATATACCTGCAGGTTTATGGGCAGGATCTCTCCACTATAGAATATGCTAGAGATAAGCAGGGTTACCCGCTGAGCGGAAAAGCCAGAAATTGTAGCATAGAGATAAGTTCCTTTCCTGACCAGGAATTTTCCGGCTAAGATATCATCGGTTAGCCTTATTCGTAAACGGGAGCCTGAAAAGCCCGTAATATCCTGATCAATGATCGCGGATATGGGCCGCTTCTCTTCAGTTGAAACGATCGTATTAAAGCCACCTAATGTCGAAACCAGTCGCTTTACGGGAATAACAGTTTTACTCACATTTTCCTTTTCGGCCAATTCGCGTTGGTTTTCCTTTTCCCGCCTTTCAACAAGGGCGGGATCATTTGCCTTTCCCATGCTATCAACCAGCGCCATCTGCTGACGGAAGAGTTGCATGGGGTCGGTTTCCGGCTTTGAAACTTTCAGGTCTGGGACATTTGTTTTCTGCTGCCTTATTTTAGAGAGCGCGTCTGCCAGGGCTTTATCCTGCTGGGCGCTGGAAATACTTCGATCATAGGAATATTCCCCGCTGGGGGAATAAATGCCGGTAGCACTGGAAGTTCCGGAATTCCTCGCTCCATATTTTGCCTTCATCACCTGATCGATGGAATCCAGCATCCGCTTTTCCTTTGAGTTGTAGGCAGAAGCTACTTCTGCGCGCTGCTGGTCTTCTTCACCAATGGTACCAACCGCAGTATAACCATCTGCCTGCTTGAATTTATTTCTAAAGGCATCCAGCTTGCCGGAAAGTTCCTGATTTCGGACTTGTGCAGAAACGCCTGCAACATCTGTCTGCAAGGAGTCCCTACCCACTACTTTCGCGCCCTCTTTGCCAAAGCTGCTTTTATAAACATAAAAGAAGAGCAATAAAAAAGGCAGGCAGATCAATGGCAAGGCATACCGCGGCTTTTTGAAATCTATTTTTTTCATAATTATTTTTTTTTGGTGCTCATCGTCTTATCGATTTCTGCAAGCATTTGCTCCATTAATAGTGAATCCTTTTTATCTAATGAATCCTTCGCCAGCAGGACTTCCAAAGCCGCCTTGAGTTCAAGGACCCTTTGGAGTTTTCCAGCAGTTGTCCCGATTTCACCAAGGTTACTTTCGACCTTACTCAGAACTTTTATCTGCTTAGATGGATTCGAGCTGTCCGTCCTAAATATGGTAAAGCACAGTAAAAGGGAGCTGATCATTAGCGCTACCATTGCGCAGAAAATGAGCTTTGGACTTTTTGCCGTGAATGCTTCTGCAACCTTTAGCAAGCGTTCAATCAGCCCCGAAAATTCTTTTCGGAGTTCAGATATTACCGTTACCTTTTTCATTGGAAGGCATTTTTATCCTGTGTTAAAATATCCCTGTTCTCCAGCGTTTTCCAACGCGTGATCAGCACGGCATGGGGATTGTTGTCGGATCTGGTTTCCAGATCCTTGAGGTTTCCTTCAGTGATCAGAGACCGCGTTATCGTTGAACTACGTCTGTCAATCTTTTGGGTGCCATAATAACGGAAGTACATTTTCTTCTCATCCAGAAAAATGGAATCCGTGCGCAGGGTCAATACAGCTGATGAAGATAAAATGGAAGTAAAAAAACCTTTCTCCTTGAGGTTATTGTACTGAAGTGCACCGCTTTCATCTATCATATACATGGCCTGCTTCATTTGATACTCGATGAACTTATCGTCTGGAACCAGTGAAAAGAAGAGTGAATGGAACCTTGCAATATGCGATCGGTACTCTGCCGCCCTATTGAGCTGCACATCGGTCTGCCTGGCCATCACCGGGGTTCCTGAGGGATCAAGGATATAAATACTTTTTCTGGAATCCCTCACATAGCCATAGGCGAAGAACGATACTGTCGCTACAACGCAGAGGCAGAGGATGAAGCTTCCAAGGGAAATAAAGGTTGCCAGGCGGATTTTCGATTCGATATTTTTTATCATCATCTCTAAAGTCCTCCCATCATTTGTCCGGCAACCCGGGTCATACTCGATGCGCCCCTTCCCATTGAACTTGCTGCTGATGATACACCCGAAGTAGAAACGATCCAGGTTGAGATGCTTGGTACGGTGAGCATGGTCAGCGCACCGATGACAAAGGTGACGATTACCATCCCAAAGGAAAGCACGCCATTTCCCGCAAACCAGCCAAGTTTTTCAAGGCTCGCTCCACCTGTACCGACAAGTTCCTGGTAACGGGTGATCTCTGCTTCTAATGCATAATGCTGAAAAAGGGAGGCTACATACATCACCAGATAGGCAATCCCCGAATACAGGTTTACCGAAATAAACCTTGCTATCCATGTCGAAAATGAATCCCTGAATGCCGGCAGGATGGAAACTGCGACCGAGAATGGCCCAAGAATAATCAGGATCGTAGAAAAGATAATCTGAATGATGAAAATGATGTAGGTACACACCCTCAGGATCCAGATAGCCAGTGTTTCCAATAGCGAGGTTGCAAGCAGCTGCAGACCAACCTGCAACCGGTTTCTCATTTCTACTATTGGGTTCCAAACCTCGGAAAATCCTTCTTTTACCGAAGACCTGACCGATTCCCATGCATTCTCATACCAGGTATCCGCTTCAGTCTTTGCCGTTTCGGTCTCTGCCTGCACCTTCAACAATTGGTCGGATACCTCCACCATTAACTTCGCTCTTTGAAGCCTGAGATCGTTTATCTCTGACTGGCTCCCATCAAACATGGCCGAAGTCTTCTGTTCTACCACATCAGTAGGATAGGCGAGAATTCTGGTGAAGATGCTCCACCATAAGATCACCATCGTCAAACCAAAAGGGCGCAGTAGTGGCATAATTTCAAGCTGCTTATCTCCGGAAATCATCTCATAGCTCTTAATGGCAAAAAATATGAGCATAAAGATGGCAGCAAGTGCCTGCGCGTCTGCGATAAATGCATCATAGTGCGTCCAGATGGTATTTTTCATCTCATGAAGAAAATGCATCATCCCTTCCTCATATACCCCATTACCCTGCAGAAAATTAAAGGTTTCCTTAAAGGAATCGGGAGTAGATTGCACAAAAAAACCGGCAGTGCCGGTAAAAATATTTAATAAGCGCATGAAACTAGAGTTTGGATTTTTTTAAGATATCGTTAGCAATCTGGATATCTGATTTGGCCGTAATCGGCGAAGAGACCTCGCTATTCCTTAGCTTTTCCGAGGCAGATTTAATATTCAAGTAGGTTTTCACCCTTGATTTTTTCATTTCCCAGCCTGCCTTTAACTTTCTATACTCTGCCAGCATCCGATGGTAGGCCATTATCCTGGAGCCACGGTCAACGCTTGCTGCTCTTGCTAGTTCCAGTCTTTCCAGGAGCGCATGGCTTTCTTCCTTATACCAGTCGTAAAGACCAGTAGAGATAAGGTATTTTTGTTCAGCCAGGGATAACCCCGAAGGAAAGTCGGCATCTGAGGAGCTCAAAAGTTCATTAAACTCCTTTCGATAATAAATCTGCCAAAGCGGATCAGCAAATCCAAGCGCCGCGGAATAGTTGGCTATCTCGCTTACCGCTGTATTGCGCAGCGTATCGGCATGGAGCTTATAAACATTGTCTGAATTCTGCATCGCAGCAGCCAGCGCGAGGCGCTGGGTCTGCGGGCCAACCGGACCAAGTGGCCTGAGATCAGTCTTGGGATAGTTTGGATGAAGCGCCCAGGTTATCCAGTATTCTGGATTTAGGCCTAAAAAGCCGGACTTAGGCGTGAATTTATCCGCATCCCACTGCTTAAAGACCATTCTTTCCTGCTGATAAGTGATGTGCTTATCGGTTATCTTTTTTTGCCCCATGCAGCTCAACGCCAAGAGGCTTAAAAAAAACAGCAAATGTATTTTTTTCATCTTCTTATGATTTGTTTTTAAAGTGTTGAACCAATAATGAATCGTTTCAATAATTTAGATTTAAACAGGATGGCGTCACCTAAACGCAAGTCCTGATTGATAAATCCCTGGTAGGGATTTAGTGAGCGAAGCAAACCGTTAGCCTTGGCCCAGTACATGGATTTTTTCATACTGAATACCAAGGCCCTGATGACACGGAGCTCTAGGGCTATTTTTTTCAGGAGCGCATCACGCTTCTCAAAATCCATCAGCACATTATCCCCCTCCTTTAATACAAAAGCGGAAACCTCCGCAAACAGATTAATCCCCCTATCTTTTAGCTGCCGGGCTACTTCCTCAGCAAAGAGCAGCAGATACGGGTCTGATTTGGCCATTTCAATCATTTCAGTGCTTTCTATAGCAATCTCTGATACCAGCGATCCAATCTGCCTCACCGCCAACGCACTTTTCAGTCCCTGATCCACCTGTGTCAGTGAAGAAAGGATTATCGCTTGTAAGCTCACCACAGCCGATAGATTTACATTGATATCCGAGAGGCGGTTATTAATGTTACTGAGATAATTGTTGTAAGTGTTCTCTGCAGCGAGCCTGACCGCACCATTTTCATTGACGATATTGAAATGGCCACGGTCAAATACCACCCGCTGTGCAAAGGCCTGAAGCTGAAAAATAGCCAGAGCATAAGTCAAAAGAAATAATTTCATAATATCAGTTTTTAAGTTGCTGCGTCTTTTGAAGAATATCCTCTACCAATTTTTTATCGGTGTTGATGAACCCGGAAAAAGGATTGAGTCCATCGAGTATTTTTTTCCTCGAAGAATATTGCAGCGAGGTAGCCAGGCCCTTCGATGTTCCTGCAATGATCTTTAGTTCAGTGAGCACATGTGAAAAAAGCATCTTGCGGTCACTGGGCTTCATCTGATTGATGTCTTCAAAGGAAAGGCTCAGTGCATATAAAAAATTCAGCAGGGAATAGGCACGATCAGTCAGATCTGCTTCAGACTGGATGGCCATTACCAACAGAACTGGGTCATCCTTGCACATTTCATAGATTTTGCGCTGACTTGTGGTTATGTCACTTAGAAGTGGATAGGCCTCAATCCCTATTTGCACTGCATTGATGGCCATACTCACTGTTTTAAAACGTGAATGAATATCCCTGTACTTATCCTTTAGCCGTACCATCAGTGTTTTATTGGTTTCCTCATTTGCTGAAGAAACAGCCTGACGATCCCGGACATCTCTCTGCTTGCCATGCTCAGTCTTGCTGTCTCCAATGAGCTGGTGCAAAAGCTCAACATTCAGCTGGGCCTTGCTGTGCAGGGAACAAATGAGCAGCAATAGAAGAATTTTATTTTTCATTTTCTCAGCGATTTGGAATTCCTGATGATATCGTCCGCGATCCGCTTATCGATATTGATGTACCTGGCATATGGATTTAGAGAGTTTAGGATTCCCCGCTGCTTCGCCCAGTACATTGTCCGATACATCCCGTAAGCTACTCCCCGAAGGATGGTAAGCTCAACGACAATCTTATTGAGCAGCTTCGCTCGTTCCCCTGAATCCATCTGCGCATCCCGGCCGTCCTTCAGCACAAAGGTGCTGACCTCTGCGGCTAGGTTGATGGATCGCGCTTTGAACTCCCTTGCGCCACCTTCGGCAAACAAAAGAAGAACAGGATCAGTGGAGGCAATATTTACCGCCTTGTTAACATCAATTACGATATCCTGGGAGATCTCATAGATATCCTTTACAGAGAGTAGCGATCGCATCATTCCGGAAACCTCTGAGAGTCCCCTATAAATGGTTGATTGCAGATCGTTTACGATCCCAAGCTGTCCGGTAACAGCAAGCTGGGCCCTTTGAACAAGGGTGAGGTTATCGCTGGTTTTAGATAAGCCACTGCTCATTACCCCGGCGTGCGCTGCAGTAGCCGCGGCCGTGGTCGGGTCAACATAAATTTGCGCTGATGCAAACTGAGTAGATAGGCCAAACAAAAAAAAGATGATTATTTTGCGCATAAGAAATGGTTTGTATTGTGAGTTATTCGGCGTTCACCTGCTTGACAAAACCAGCAAGGCCAAGCCCACTCTCCTTAAGATCCGAAATAAAGGCTTCCAGTCCTGCTGGATATGAGCCGAATCTGGTAACATAAGATTCCACGGCTGTTTTTTCGGGCTTTTCTGTGGTGAAAGTAAGGTATTGAGACATAGAGACTTCCACTCCGTATACTTCACCAACACACCCCCTCTTGATATAGACCTCCTTAAATTTACCCCTTCCAGCTTTATTGTCAAGTGCATTGATGGTGAATATTTTTCGCTGTTCCACCTCATTCAAAGAAAGGAGCTTGGCCACCTGTTCATAGTTGCCTTTAAACTTGGACTGATCGAGTAAACAGATGGTATCTGAACTGGCCAGAATGGAATCCTTGATGACCGCGTTACCTATAATATCTCCAAGTTCCTGGGTAACCACGATGGGTTCGCCCCAGAATTTTCTCATGGTTTTATACAGGTACAAAATGTAATTTGCCATTAGTGGAGAGGCGATTGCCTTCCACGCTTCCTCCAAAATGAGCGCTTTTCTTTGCCCTGTCCGGTGCCTCATTTTCTGCAGAACAAGATCCATTATCACCAGTGTCACGATTGGAAAAAGCACCTTATTCTCCTTTATCGAATCGATTTCATAGACAATAAACCGTTCAGAGAAATTAGATTTAGCGGTACTTTCGTTAAGCAGTCTGCCATATTCACCGCCCACACAGAACTTGCGAAGCACATACCGGTACTCATCCAGATCAAAGGACACCTTTTCATTTTCCTTGATCTGGGTAATCTTTTCTGTGGAATAGTGATAAAAAGAATCAAAGCTAAGCGATAGCCCGGCATTTTGGTTGCCTGAAAAAAAATCAGCATAATATGCTGAAATCACATTAGAAAAAACAGTATCCTCAATTTGGGAAACGACGCCATCAGCCCCTTTGAAGAGCAATCCGATAAGTGTCTTTAAAAAATCCTTTTTCTCCCTGTTATATTCTTTTTCGGAGATCATGAAAGGATTCATCGTAATTGGGTTCTGCTCGGTGTAGGTATAATATTTACCGCCAAAGTAGCTGCAAAGCCCTGAATAGGAATGCCCGACATCGACGATTACCACATCATAATTGTAGAGCATATACTGCTCAAGAAGAGAATTCATAAAAAACGATTTCCCTGTACCAGAACTACCAAGCACGAACTTGGACCTGTTGGTAATCCTACCGTTATCCATCGGCAGATCCGCGGGATCTATCCCGATAGGGATTCCCCGGCGATCGGTGAACCGGATCAGGAATTTTGAGGGTTCATCCCGCATCAATCTTTCTTTGTAGAATAGGCAAAGTGCCGCATCGGCAGTAGTTAAAAACCAGTCGTACTTTTTAAGTTCAACTGCATTTCCCGGCAAGGTGCATCTGAAGAGCTCCATCTGGTTATAGGCGTTTTTTGAAGGAATGATCCCCTGCTTAAATAGATTCGCTTCAATATAATTACAGCTGGTAGAAAGTTTAGCTGCTGGTGAACAGACTACAAAAGAATACTGGACATGAACCAAAAGCTGGTTTTCCCTTGCCACATCAATAAGTAGCTTATCAATATCCTCCACGCACATCTGGTTTGCGGGATCGGGAACACCAGAATGCCTTTTCCGCTTGAGCTGGAGTTTATTTAGCGTTGTCCCTTGAGCGGGAATTTCCAAAAGTTGATTATAGATAAGGGTTTCGATATCTGGTACAGAAGAAAGAAATGAAAAATTATCCAATGGAAACCCTTCAAGGCCCTTACCGTCATTGGCCAGTAAAAATGGCCCAATGGATTCCGGCATATCGATGGAATCAATGTTGACCAGACTCATGACTCTGACCGAGTTTGCACCAAGACCAATTTCATTATCACCTGGCCTGTAATTGTTCAGTGAAAAATGCTGCGAGGAGAAATCCATCGCCATAATCCGTGATACATAGCGCTCAATGGAAGACCGGTCCAATAAAGCTGGCGACAATGATGCGCCTTTTAGAAGTTCGCTGACTTTGGCGATATTGGAGATGAATTCCATCAAAGCCTTTTTATCATAAACGAACATGGCTCCTCGCTTAACCTGACGAGTGATAACCAGGTAAGTACGATGCTCAATATATTCCCTTGCTAAAAAATGCTCATCATACTTTTGTTGCAAGGGCTCCGATCTAGCCTCACTGGTAAATTTCTTTTTGGCAAAGACATCCTGCTTTTGAATGATGTAACCCTCTCCCAAAATCTTGATTACATTCAGCAGCAAAAGATGAAAGGCCTGATAAGCTGCCGGATCGGCAGAATAAATGAGCACTGGGTTTTCGATGGATAAAATCACTGAAAAATCGCCAGCCTGCCCGTAAAGAATGTTCAGCCCGCTGCATTCCTCAATGCCCGCATAGGGCAAACTAAATTCCGATTTTCCCATAACCTGGTCTTAAATAAATTCGGTGAATAAGTATTTTTCTAGACCTTGTCTTATCATGCAGTCCAGACTTCTGTTTTGAAAAGGTATAATAAAGCCCTAATGCAATAGAGGCAACTGTTACAATTCCTCCAAAGTACATATTGAGCGATGCTCCGCTAACCCCGCCCAGGACCAGCCCCAGAACAAGTGAGCAGATGCCATAGGCGATGAACTTTCCTTTAAAGCCGCGATAAACAAGGGGCTTTTGAAGCCCCTTGTAAACTGGATATGTCCGCATGGAATGACTATACGCCAAAGAATGCCTTGATAACAACAGATACCAGCACCAGAAATAGGCAGGATCCGCCCCAGCCCATAATCTCCTTATTGATATCCTGATCACCGGAATTCCATTTGATATATACGCGAACACCGCCGATAATGCCCACCACGGCACCAATGGCTAAAGTTAGCGTAGAAACCGGATCGATATAAGAGGTCAGCGAAGAGGTAGCCGCGTTGATTCCTGTTGTTCCGCCGCCAGTTTGCGCGAAACCACCTTGTACCATGCTCAATAGCATAGCCACCAGTAAAAGTTTTTTGCTTTTTCTAGTCATAAAAAAATTGGTAAAAAAGTTAAAATGTGTGATTAGAGCCCGAATAGCCCCCGAAGAAAAATGCCCATAACGGATAAAAAAAGACAGGAAAAGAACCATCCCATCACCTGGGCATCAATGTGGTGCTTTCCCATCTGCCAGTTTGCGTAAACTCGTAAGCCGCCAAGAATACCAGTTATTGCGCCAATAACGAGTACCAAATCAGAAAGCGAAAAATACCACCTGTGAACTTCTGACGAGGCTGAATAGAATTCGGAGATACCAGGCTGGGCAGAGGCAGCAATTCCATTGAGCAAACAAATGGCAACCAGAACTAACGTTCCAAATACTATAAAAATCTTCATCTGACGATTAATAGGGTATTGCTCGCGTATGCTCAATAAGATTGTCCTTGGCAAGGGAAAAAAGGTGCTTTAGGCTGATGCCTCCATTGGCATCGACCGGACCGCTGGGAAAATAAACTATTGGTTTTTCTTTTTCTGGCTCCTGAGTTACCGGCTCCGCCTTCATTTTGGCCGTAATCAGTTCGGGAATCGAGGTTTCGGTAAAAAAGAGTTCATCTTCCGAGATTTCTCCAGCAGGCACACGAAGAGAAAGAAACAAATCAAAAAATAGGTTTAGGCAGTAGTAAACCAGGTAGACAATAAAAATTACGGTTAAAAAATTAATCCAGCTCATGGGCCATTTGTTTTAGTGTTTGGGAAATGTAGTCGTTTAGCCAGGGGTGGGACTTTAGAAAATGTTGCAGTGCAAATGCGATCACCCTGATCATCTCGATATTGGTTGTGATCTTCAGTTGTTTTAATTGCGAAATCGTGCGCTTATCAAGACGGATAAGAACTTTTTCCTGCCCGTCCATTTTGAACTCCCGAAGGGCAGAAAGAAATGCTGATATCTTTTTAGCCTCCCTTTCTGGGTTCTTATCATCCTGCTTTTCCCTATCTTTCTGAACTGGCATTTTTTCGGCATCCATAGTTTCGGGCATACCTTTCTGCTCGTCTAGCCTGGATTTTAGTTGCTGGGCTAGTGATTTGATCTGGCTCATGGCGAAGAACCTTTCCTCATATGTTCATTGAAAACAAAGTCAAGTGCCGGCATGAAAACTGGAATAAGTGCCGCCGGGATATGGACAGTTCCCACACGTTGAAAATCAATCCTATCCGAGATGTTTGGGGAGACCTTGCCAAACCTACCGAGCACTCTATCGACCTCCTCCTTGGTCTCATATTTGACCGTCGTCTTGATCCGGTTGGGTACATAGACAATTGGCGATGCCTTATTTATTTCTTTGCAGACCAGTGAAAAAAGAACAGTACTGTCTACCGAAAATTCATCATAGTTGAATGGGCAGATTATCAGTTCAGCTGAGCTAATGATGGGGATCAACAGATCATCATCCATCTTACCTGGTAAATCTATAAGCACAAATTCTTCGATATTTTGTGTTAGAAGCTCCACTAAGGCAGGATAATACTTGAGATCCGATGCAATAACCTCATATATAGGTTCATTCTCCAGAATTTTTGCCTTCTCAAACTTTCCCGAGACTGAGGCCTGGTAATCCATGTCCAGAACGGTAACCTTCGCCTTTTGTATCGTGGAAAGGTAATATGCCAGTAACAGGCAGAGCGTACTTTTACCGGCACCTCCTTTTTGGTTGCCTATAAGTATAACCATATCAAATAAGTTTTTATCGTGTGTTCGTTCTTGCCTTTCTTTGCTTTTTGCGATTTCTGCCATTGATCTGCTCATCGTCGATATCATCGGCAATATCAAAGCCTATTGAAAAATCAGTAGTATGATTACCATAGTCAGAGTCTGAATACAAATCTTCAGTAAGGGTCAGTGGTACAACTTCGAGCAGCATATTTTCTTCAGGAAAATGCCTCGGTTGTACCTGAACATTATATTCCGGGCTTACCTTTAACTGATTGGATTCTGCTAAGGAAAACTCTACAAATTTGCCCAAGGCCATAATTTCCCCGCCCTTGAAAACATTTTTCCCAGCATGGTCAAGAATTGTATAGCCATATGGAATTTTACCTTCCCGGAAATGAAAAATGAATTCCAGTCCGAAGTCGGACGAAAGTCTTTCGCTAAGAGCAGAGGAATACCGTAATATTTTTCCATCTACCCCACCGGAAAGTTTTTCCCAAACCGGTAAGAGTTTAGTATCAGTCAACGGCCTATATTTCTCAAATATCTTTTTCAACTGAAGTTTCCGCTCTTCAGAATAACCCATTTTGGCAATACCGTTTTGTATTTTTGAAATGTGTACCTGCGCAACCAGCTCACCGAATTTTGATACGTTATAGGTATCGCCTCCCAATTTGGCTGAATATCCCTTAGCCTCCAAGATCATTAAATACTGAGTTGCTGTGGAAAATTGATATTTCATTGCCTTCGCAACCGCCTCACTTGCAGTTTTCTTTTCATCTTGGCCGATTAGCTGGTTGAGCACCCGGTATGCGCGAATCTTTTCAAAAGCATCAGGTATTTTATTTCCCTGATGATTTACCCTGGAAGAGACGATATGGATGTGATTGTTATGGGTATCCTTATGAAATATGAGCATATAGGGCTGACTGCTATATCCCATTCCCAGCAGCCATTTCTCTGCCAGAAGCACTAAACTTTCCTTGTCTGCTGCTCTTCCTTTTGAAGAGATCATCGCATGAAACTGTGGATATGCTACCCTTTTGTTTAACGCCGCAAGTGATGAAAGATAGTTTATATAGTCTTGGGGCTTCAACTCAGAAAACCCGGATATTGCCTCAAATCCCGAAACTTTCAAAAGCTCGCCTTTATCCTTCTCGACTTTATTAGTATTGTATCTCACTGCCCGGAAAGTTTTGGATTTCTGCAATATCTTGACGATCATACCTAAGTTTTCAATTGACGCAAGAGTAGCCTAATTTCTTTTTCAATTTCACGGAAAAGAGATATGTATTCAGAGAAAAGGCCATTAAACTTGGCAATAATTTCTGCATTAAGCATCCCCCTCTTATTCAAAAAATTCGCATGCCTGGCAAGTTGATTGATGTTATTTCCGCTGCGCCCCAGCTCAGCTCCCAACTCATCAAGCAAACGTATTAGCTCACTTGCGTTCACTTTTATCTTTACTGAATCGGGCTTCAAAACCATCAAACGCAGGTAATCGCTTTCTTTCAGTGAAAGAGATCTCCATTGGTTTGTGATCATGCGATACTCATCCTCGGTTACCCTTGCTTTAATATGCTTTGTTCTTTTGCCCTCCAGTTTCAATGGCCTTCCATTCTTCTGCTTCGCGCTCATAAAATATTCATTAGATCCTCAGAAAGAAAAACGAGTTGCGAGTTTTTCATCCCCGCTGCCGATTACCGGCAAAAAAAGGCGGGCAAGTTATAGGTTTTTGTGCAACAAAAACACAACTTGCAGAATAAAAAACTAAAGGTTGCTGGTGAGAGCTGGAAACTTAAATTTATAGAACTTAAACTTAAGCATTTGAGTAAATGTTAAAGGAATTCCGGTAAAAGAAAGGAAATGCAAATTAACTATGCTTCATGGAAATAACAAATTAGAAGTGTTTTCCAAGACTTGCCAGCGTCCGGAAACGCCGGTTTATCTAAACCAGGCAACATGTGTAAATGACTTTGATTTATTTCTGCAAAGCCATCTCGCCCCCTTACTTAAAGATACTGACAGTAAAATAAATAAGCCCTTATTAATCAGCTTAAAATTGATGGAACTCATCATCGAATCAAATTGAATTTTTCTATGCCTATAGTTCGATATTCAAGTAGATTCATTTCGCAATAGATACATATTCCTATATAAGTCCTACTGTCTATGAACATAAACATCTATAGCAATATGTGTTTAGTTACATAAGTAAGTATTTTCATATCTGTATATACGGAGATATATCACCGTACATTGGCAAAGCCATCTTCAGCACTCAGTGATACACCAGAGTCCAGGGTACTTTCTATGTTTTTCCTGCTGGCAACAAGGTGCTCATTGTAGTCTTTAAACCGGGCATATTTAAACGAATAGTCCTGGCTGCCGCTAACATTGATTATAAAATCATGGGTTGCGGAAACTCCGGCTTTATCATGATCGAAATATACCTGAATGGCGCTGAACTGTTTTGCACGTACCATCGCCGACTGAAGAAAGGACAAAGAATTTAAAACAAGTACTGAAGATGGGTCTTTGCGGTTGTCAACCCGCCAGCTCAAAAAGTCGAAATACCCTTCAAATACGCAGAGTTTATCGGCAGCTCCCTGTAAAAATGACATCCCTTTGTGGCCCAGACATCCCTTAAAATATTTATTTCTTACCTCCCATCCGCCATTTTCATTGGGCCAGCCGGATGCAAAATAATTCTTATGCCTGTTTTTATTATCAAGGACTGAGTAATGCAGCTCATAAAGATGGTCCTTTGCTACAGAAATGATTTCCCTGGATTTAAGATAAGCGTTTAGCGCATCTTTAGTGATTGACTCGTTTATGGCCTCTATTTTATAATTAGAAGCTCTTACTGGCTGCACCCGCGCTGGAACACTTTTGTTCAACTGCGAAGATTTTTCAAGTTCGACTTTTGAATATTCTAAAATCTTGTTCAGCACCTCCGGGAAAGTGGACGGATACCAATAGGCAAGTCCAAAATCAATTATGCTCCCACTTCTAATTCCCGATACCCCGGCCCCGCCGTGATCATACCACACTCCGAGATTATCATTTACGCATAGGGAGGCTGTATACTCTTCTCTCAGCATGCTGAGAAAAAAATGTTCTCCACCGGATTGCTTTTGCGGACTAAAGCCCAAATTCTTTAATAGACTCAACAGAGAAACCTTCTCTTTGATCTCATTCACATTTATAAAAGCTGACATAACATTAGGTTTTGGGAATTTTAGAAATGAAAAAGGGGCATATCGCCCCTAGATGACAGAGACTTAAAGAAGAGTCTCTATATTAATAAATTCGGAACTACTCACCTCAGTTTCTACAAACCGGACTCTCGTCTGCCAATGCGCTTTCACCTTTTTGACGTGATCTCAAAGCTTCGCAAAATTCCCATACTGTTATGGGTAATGTTTCATTCCTGAATGTCAAAGACCAACTCTTTTGTTGACTCAAAATTCTGGATATTGTAAAGAGCGACTTGACAACATTGGACATGTTGTGAACGATTTTATGATACAAGCCTATTTGGCAAACTTATTTTGGAGCAACGGATCTAATTCTAATCGATCAAGTAAGACACTCCTTCGAAGCAACAATAATTTAAAAACAAAATGGGAACTGTCACTCGCCAGTTCCCATTTTAATAGCTAATGCATCGTGGATTGAACTTTGAAGCAGAGCAAACCTTAATGTAATGGATATAGAGGGAATTAAAAAATTGAATCAACCGTCGATTCTCACTTAACCAATGCAAGTTTTACCTGTTCCCATCAGCGATGTACGAGTTGACGCGTAAGCTCATGAGATCCAGGTATGTTGTGAAGCTTTTACTTTTTCTTCTGGAAATATCCACAAATTTCCTATAAACGTAGCCTAAGTCTATTTTAAGAGTTTCCTCAAGCAGGCTGACAATGTCGACCAGACTTGCTTTCCCGTTGTTTAAGGAACCCGTCAGATAAATTCCATAGGCAAGCTCCACCAGTTTTACCTTATCATCTGTCCAGTTAAGTGGCTTTTTCTTGAATGGGTTTCTGGCGGTAAATTTTATTCCCGATTCTGGATCAATTGAAGCTAGTTTATTGACTATCATTTCTCTCATTTTTTCAAAAGCCATAAATTTTGCAATAGTATAATCTTGATTTGTTGAAAACCCATCATCTGCACTTTCGCTAGTAATCCCATCCGTGGCTGATAACCGATGATCCATAGTTGATCTAAGAAAATAAGATCTGTCAAGTGCCGCCTCATCAGCCAAAAAATATTGGTAAAGGAAAGCTTTGTGAGAAAATACACGGTCAATATAAGACAGCTCAAGCAGATAATAGTCGTACAACTTTTGCTGCGTGGCCTTTGGGGAAGAGGATATGATGTTGTAAAATTCTACCTCAAAGATGAGCAGCGCATAGAACCGGGGCTTGAGTTTTTTAAAAAAATAGATTTCCTGGATCTCATCTGAAAATCCGGTTTTCAAGATGTGCCTTTTTAATTCGAGACATACTGAATTGATCGTGCCAAGCCTTTCTGAATAGAGTTGGCCGGCCGGAGTAAGCGACTCTAATATTGCTTCAAGGTTGGATAGGAGTTTTTCTACATGTTTTAAGTCCATAACGTTATGATTTTAGGATTAACCTTTATGTTGATTTATTTTAAAGTCCTTTATGATTGGTTTGGATCATCAAAAGCCAAATGTTGACGTTGAAATGATCTGCATGGCGGAAGCAGGCATATTATAAGGTGTCCAAGTTCTCGGGTCAATGTTCAGGGTTCACGGGGTAATCTTCGTAAGTCCATATTTTTTCAGATTTTAACCAATAATAAATATTGAAAATAGGTGCGATAAGATTTTTGATTGCCCGTAAAACAAAATCGTTTTCAGAGCGTTATCCAATTATATCCTTCCGACAGGACAAATTTACCCAGGTTAAAAGAGCGAAAAGTTGATTTGTGACACAATCGACAGCGCATGAAAAATCAACCAAAAAATGAGGCCGATCTCTTAGAGACTCTGGGCTTTATTATCCCCTTACCGGCACCCTTCCAGAAGCGTGTAAACGAAGAGGTCATCACCGAAACATTCAAACGAAAGCACCTTTTGCTAAGGCCCGGGGAAACGGCCCGAAAACTGTACTTTATCCGGCATGGATTTCTGCGTGCTTATTTCATTGACAGCACCGGCAAAGAGTGTACGACCTGGTTTATGGGAAAGGGAGACCTGATGATCTCCGTTTACAGTTTTTTTACCCAAAAACCAGCATATGAGTACATTGAGGTGCTTGAAGACTGCAAGCTTCAATCGCTCACGTGGAACCAGCTTAATAGTTATTATGCTGATTTTGAGGAGGGCAATCTGCTTGGACGTATCGTGACCCAGAAGTACTATTTATTGAGCGAGGAACGAGCGCTTTTCCTGCGCACCCAGACCCCGGAGAACAGATACGAAATGCTTATTGATAGATACCCTGATATCGAGCAGAAAACTACGCAAAGCAACATCGCCTCCTACCTGGGAATTAGTCGGGAAACCCTGTCCCGAATCCATAGGAAAAAACTGGGATTATGTCAGGTGACACAAAACCGCCATCAAAATTAACTGTGCTTTAACTTCAATTATCAGCAATGAAAACAAAAATTAAAATTCTCGCCATAATTATATTTATTTTTTTCTCATGCAGGAAAGACCGCACTGAAAGCATAAACCATCAGCTATCGCAAGCTAAAATCACACTAACCTTGGCAGATGCCAGGGCTTTTATTGAACAAAAGCAAAACCGCCAGACTGAGGACAGTTCCGTCTTAAAGGATTTGGCTTTAGACTGGCAAACCGCGGTCAGCACCATAACAAAAGACGGCAACATCTGGAAGCTGAACCTTTCCGGGCGACCGGTATATCAGGGCGTTGAACAGGGTTACCGCCAGCTTGCGATCAGGCGCAACAGTAAAAACGGGATTATCGAAGCGCGTATTTTAGAGGTTATCCCCGATGCTATTTACCTTCAAAAGGGCAAGATCAGTAAATCCGGTTTTACAGGCCGTGTTTTTGAGTACGACATGGCATATAAAATTACAGGAGGACAACTGTATAGTGAGGGAAAACAGGTTGGAGAAATCGGGCCAAAAGAAAACTTTGAGCTGGAAAAACAAGGATTGCTCGGGGATCTCAATCCGCTGAAGGGTTCTCAGGGAAAACTGATGATGATGCAGGTTATAGAAAGTTGCGCGTGGTACCAGGACAGCTATGTTGATGCCAACGGCGAATTCACGGTCCACTCGGAGCGCATCTGCAGTTATTCAATGTATGACGATGGAATGAATTTTTGGGGAGGTACAGGCGGGGGCACTGTTAATCAGGAAGCACCAAGCGGTGGCGGAGGCGGAGGTTCCACCACATCCGATCCAACCCCTCCAGCTCCGGCCCCATCCAACCTGCCAGGAGAAAACAACAATAAGGTTGATCCAAAAAAGATGATGGAATGCTTTTCACAGATCAGCAGCCCCAATGCTGCTTTTGTGGTAAGGGTTTATGTAGTAGAGCCACAGCCCGGAACCTCGTTCAATGTGGGAGCAAATAGCTTTGGCCATGTTGCCATATCTTTGAGTAAAACAAGCGGCAATACGACTATCACCCAAACAATCGGATTTTATCCGACAGGTTCTGGATTAGACAAGCTTGACTCGAAATCTCAAGTTTTGGATAATGGAGATATTCAATATAACATAGGCGCAACTTATTACGTTAATAGTGAGAACTTTCAGAAGGTGATCAATTATGTGAGCAATCCGCCTCAGCAATATCACTTTACGGATTTTAACTGCTCGGCTTTTGTATATGGAGCCGGACAGGCTGGCGGCATTCCTATCCCAGACCCTACAACAATGATAGGAATAAGCGGGCCAGGCGGCGCAGGGTATGCAAAAACGCCGGCTGGTATGGCAAGTGCCTTGAGAGAACAAAAAACTAACTACCCCAATTCAGACATCAATGGAGGCGGTGGAACAGTACCAGCAAGTAAAGGAGAATGTAATTAAACTAAGCGATCATGAAAAGAAGAACCAAATTCATTTTATATACTATTTTAGCATTGATTATTATATCTAACTTACCACCAATTACATTCTTTTTCCAAGAAAGCTATGCGTACCAAAATAAGGATGGTAGTTTTAAATTCGAAGAACAATCGGGCAAAAGCTTAGATTTTGAAGTTTGTAAAATAAGATTTCAGCGCTTTAAAATCGAAAACCCTGATAATCCGAATAAAACTTTATATAGAACTTTCGCAATAAAACCATATCGATTCTGGGAATGGTGGCAAATGGTTGTTAACCAGGAGAGGTTTACTCTTCCCTATCTAGAGCCACAGAGTTCTCACAGAACCATCGGTAAATAGAATAAATACTTACAAAGCACATATATTTCTTATTATAGCTTAATTACTTGTTTCCCTGAGTCGGTGGTATAATAGCGTTGACTCGGGGCATTTGGGCTATTGGGATATTGCATGGCTAGCCACTTATTCTCTAACAACAAGTGAAAAATCTTTAAAAAATTAGCCGTTTTGTCAGATAATTTTAAATGCCCAATGATATCACGCTTTTTATTTGGTACAAAACAAAAGAATAATATTTTAAAAATTCGGCTAACTTCTTCAGTACTAAGGCCTTTTTCAAACTCAGGCCCATTAATTGTTGATACTTGGGTTCTTACTTGGGATTCTATTACAGTGGGTCTGTTGACAATCGGACCGAACTTTGAAGTTTCCTCGCTTAAAATATCAAAGGTGAAGATATCCTCGATCAGTTTGTTTAGCCCACGGAAAATTTTCAGAAGATTGCTGAGTTTTATATCGGTTTCGCCTCTTTCATATTCGCGATATTGCGATTCAGCCATCTCAATAAACACCGCAAAACTTCCTGCACTCTTAAATCCCAACTTTAATCTCTCCGCCTTTAAGTAATTTCCCAAAAGTTTTTGAAAATAAGCATAGTCAGTATTTGGGTCTATTTTAGTAGAATTTTTAGTCAGATTATCCATCCTTTAATTACTCGATTTAGGATAGCATAAAACGACACTTAAATACGCTATTATAATTTGTTATTAAAATAATTATTGCTAATTTTGAGTATGAAACATTTATTGTAAAGAATTTTTTAAATTATCTACCAGAGTGAAAGCATAAGTTTTTACTTATATATTTTGTAGGTTTTAAATCAAGATCTCGTTTCCCAAAACCGGCAGTTTACGAACGCGAGCAACAGATTTGAACCCATATTATAGCACTATGTTGAAATATGTGTAGCGATACACCTATCTTTGACTAGTCTATAAGTGGGCTCTGTTGTAAGTCGTGTTCAAGCTCCTGCCGGTGCTAGGGTTACGCATTCAGGGCCCCTTATAGTCTTATACCTTGGGATGCGTAGTAGTAAATTTAGCAGCTATGGCATTAAAAGGGTACAAACATCTTTCTGATATTGAATTACGAGTCCTTTTGAAGGAAGGGAATCAATCTGCCTATACAGAAATATACCAACGTTATTCTTATTTAATGTTTGTTTTCTCTCTTAAAAAGCTAAGAGATGAAGATTTAGCCAAAGATTTTGTACAAGATCTCTTCCTAAATTTATGGAACAAAAAAGAAAGCCTTTCAGAAGATGGAAAGCTGTCATCATTTCTTTACACAACTATAAGAAATAAGATGCTTGATTATTTTGCACATCAAAAAACACAAAACAAATATCTTGAATTCTTAGCAAACTATCATTTAGCTAATGAGGAAAAAACAGACCATTTAATTAGAGAAAAAGAATTGTCTAATTACATAGAGAGAGAAATTCAAGCTCTTCCAAAGAAAATGAGAACAATATTTGAGCTTAGTCGTAAAGAGCATTTAAACCGTAAGCAAATAGCCAACGAATTGGAAACATCAGAACATAATGTTGCTAAACAAATTACAAACGCCCTCAGAATATTAAGAACTAAACTTGTTGAATCATTTTCATAAAAATCAAGAAATTTTAAGATAATCTTCCTCACAAACCTTTTGATTTCGTCTTAGCATTAAATCAATCCAAAGGAATGAAAATAGAAGAGGCTAGGCAACTACTCAATAGGTATAATTCAGGTCAATGTACGGAAGAAGAAAAAACATTTATTGAACGTTCTTTCCTCTCATATAATGAACATGGAATAGATATTTCATCGATCAAGATAGAAGATCTTGGACGGGAAGTCTTATCGAATTTAAAAAAGAAAACAGATAGGAAATCCTCCTTAAAGCTTTGGATTACATTTTCTGGAGCTGCAGCAGCTATTGCAGTTATTTTATGGATGTGCTATCCTAATAATTCAGAAACAGAAAGCTTTGAACTGGCAGAACAGATCGTCCCTGCAGGTAATCAAGCGATCGTGACATTATCAAGTGGCAAGCAAATTTCTCTTTCAAAAACAAAAAGTACGCTTATTGTAAATCCAGCGCATCTCAGTTATGATGATGGTTCGACGATTGATGCCGGAACATTAACAGGATATCAAACCATTAGAACACCCAAAGGTGGTGAATATAAAATTGTGTTGTCCGACGGCACCAAAGTTTGGCTTAATGCCGCTACCGTATTGCAGTACCCATCAACCTTTAGAGAGCAGGTTGAAAGAAGGGTAAAGTTGGTGAGCGGCCAAGCCTACTTTGAAGTTGCAAAAGACAAAAAACATCCATTTATTGTATCGAGCCAAAATCAGGATGTTACGGTACTAGGCACTAAATTCGACATCAATACCTATTCGAATAATGTTAAGACAACTTTATTAGAAGGCTCCGTAAGGCTAAACTTTAACTTTAATAAAAAAGCCAATATGGCATCTTTGATATTGAATCCCGGAGACCAATCTGTTAATGAAAATGACATGTTCACCAAAACCTCAACTGATACATCACTTGCAGTAGCCTGGAAAAATGGCAGGATAAAATTCCGTAACGCGGAATTAAGCAGCATACTATCAGAAGCAGAAAGATGGTATAGTATTGATGTGAAGTACAATGGTGAAATCCCTGATATTCAATTAACAGGTGGAATTTCAAGAAAATCTAATCTTGCTACACTATTGAAGCTACTAAAGCTAAGCGGAATCAAATTTAAAGTTGACAATCGATCTGGAAGAAACACACTAACTATTGAATCCCTATAATCAACAATTCAATTGCAAACCAACAAATCAGGAGCCTATGTAGAAAATTTGAAATTTAGATTTAGTTAATGATCCAGATAACGAAGCCGGAGGCGTTTTCGAAGAACACCACCGGCAAAGTCTGGCGTATTAATATCAAGCACTAACAAGACATTTTATCAACCAAACCAAACAAAAGTATGATTTTTTATCAACTGAGAAGAAGGCATGACCAAAAACATCTCGCTTCTGCTCCCCAAGCTAATCTTTCAGGTATATGTTGGAGATACCTTAATAGCATATTTAGCCGTTCTGCCATATTATTAGTTATACTAATTTCATCTTTTAGTAAAGCCGAGGCACAGAAAATCACCATTACCGCAAAGCAGCAAACCATAAGATCTATAATGGATAAGATCGAACAACAAAGCGGTTATGATTTCTGGTACAATAAGGACACATTCAACGAAGGCCTGAGGATTAATGTCAATGTTAATGCGCAGTCCTTGAATGATGTTTTGAACAAAATATTTATACCCAGACAGCTCGAATTCGAAATTGTTGACAAGACTATATTTCTAAAACCTGCTCAAAAAAAAACGATGACGAATTCTGTTGATTCTCCTCGAAATGAAATAACAGGAATTATAAAAGACGAAAAAGGAGAGCCTATTGTAAGTGCTACTATTAAAGTAAAAGACCACTCTGTTGCCACGTTTGCAGATAATAAAGGTTCATTCAAAATTGCGGAGCTTCCTGAATCTGGCACACTGATCGTTACCTCAATGGGATTTAATCCACAAGAAATTCCTTTTTCTCCGTCCACCAAAAATGATTTTGTAATAGTTCTGACTGAGAAAGAAAGAGTACTTGAGGATGTACAGATTGTTTCGAATGGTTATCAGAATATTCCAAAAGAAAGAGCAACTGGCTCTTTTGTACAAATTGATAATGAATTAATTAATCGGGCAGTTTCGACAAATATTCTTGATAGACTCAATGGTGTCACAAACGGCCTAATTTTCAATAAAAGCCTTCCCAATACAGGGAATAATTCGGCACTAACAATACGAGGAAGAAGTACTATATTTTCAAACCCTGACCCATTGATAGTAATCGATAACTTCCCATACGACGGTACTATTGATAATATTAATCCGGCAGATGTCGAAAGTATAACAATACTGAAAGATGCTGCTGCCGCAAGTATATGGGGGGTAAGAGCTGGGAACGGAGTAATAGTAATTACTACAAAAAAAGGTGGCTTTAATAATAAAAGTGTAATCTCCTTCAATTCCAATCATACATTTGGTGGAAAGCCTGATCTTTTTTATCGGCCACAACTTTCATCCTCTGATTATGTAGATGCTGAAATATATCTTTTTAAAAAGGGCAATTATGATGCGTCAATAAATAGCGGATATAATTATATCTCAGGAGTAGTGGACGTTCTCAATCAAAGAAAAAACAACAAGATCACAGCAGCTGATTCCGCATCTAGAATTGATCGATACAAGAACTTAGATAACCGTTCCCAAATTAAGCAGAATCTTTACAGGAACTCCTACACCCAACAATATCAGCTGAATATGGCGGGAGGTTCCAGCGAACATAAGTATTATCTTTCTGGATCTTACGATAAAAGTTCTGCTTCGCAAGTAGCAAACAAAAGTGATCGCCTAGTATTAAATGCAAATAACACATGGCAGCTACTCAAAGGCAAGGGAGAACTTTTTACTGGCATGACTTTTACAAATACAAAAAGCCGATACAACAATAGTCCATATACCCCTATAACCCCTTATGAATTGTTACTGGATGATTCTGGAAACAAGTTAGCTGTTTTTGGCGGGAGACAGGCATTTAGAAAATCTTATATCGATACGGCGGGAAGTAGTCTGTTGTTGGACTGGAACTATAGGCCTCTTGATGAAAATGGAGCCAATTCCACCAATAGCAATACTGATTTTAGGACAACTACAAACCTTCGATATAAAATATTATCTAGTCTAAGTGCTTCAGCTAATTACCAGTATGAGAAAGGTATGGGTCAACTAAAAGTTCTAAACGAAGAAAACTCCTTTTATTCGAGGAATCTGATCAACACATATTCATCAATAAATCAAACTACCAATGCAGTCAATAGAATTATTCCTTTAGGAGCAATGCTGGAAAGATCTACAAACTCTTTCTACTCTCATTACGGAAGAATCCAATTAAATTTCGATAAGTCAATTGCCGATAATCATTCGGTCAGTGCACTAGCAGGATTTGAAATAAAGGATCTACGTTTAGAAAACAGTTTAGACCAATATTATGGGTATGATAATGAAACAGCAAACAACAAGAATTTAAATATAGATCCAACCACACTATACACACTTTACTATGACAACACCGCACAAGCGAAAGTACCGTTTTTGACTGGCCAACAATGGGGAGTTGATCGCTACCGTTCATATTATCTGAATGCATCCTATGAATACAAAAACCGATTAGTAGTGAGTGGAAGCGCAAGAAAAGACGAATCGAATCTATTTGGGGTCAAGTCAAACCAAAAAGGTGTGCCGCTTTGGTCAGCAGGCTTATTGTATAAGATCAGCAACGAAGAGTTTTATAAACTCTCATGGCTGCCACAAATATCGTTAAGGGCAACCTATGGCTTTAACGGAAATGTGAACAAATCAGTTTCTGCACTGTTGACGTCTTCGTTATACATTACTAACCCATTTAATACCCAATATTCACAGATCATAAATCCTCCCAATCCAACTTTGAGATGGGAAAAAGTAAAGAATTTGAATATGGGAATTGACTTTTCGATTAAAGACCAGTTACTTTTTGGCAGTATCGAATACTACCAAAAACGAGGAGAGGATTTAATAGGGAATGCCTTTATAGCGCCCCAAACTGGAATTTATCAATTCAAGGGCAATACGGCCAGTATATGGACAAGGGGCTGGGACATTAAGCTGTCTTCGCATATAGCAGACAATAATTTCAAATTGTATACCGATTTTCTATTCAGTTATGCTAATGACAAAGTTACGAAATACGGGTTTAAGCAGCCCTCAAACTTCTCAATAGCACAAAGCAATCCCCAGAACCCTTTGGAAGGTTATCCATATTATGCACTATTTAGCTTTCAATATAAAGGGTTGGACAATACAGGAAATCCCGTTGGTTATTCTAATGGACAAGAATCTAAAAATTATGCGTCGATTCTTAATTCAGCTAATTCCAATGAACTGATATATAGCGGCTCGGCAACGCCACTGTTCTTTGGAAGTCTTAGAAATACAATTTCTTATGGTCCGGCTGAACTTTCCCTAAACATTACTTACAAGCTGGGATATTATTTTAGAAGGCCTTCAATAAGTTATTCAACATTGTATATCAGTGGCAGTTCATCTTATAATCAAGCAGACTTTTCATCCAGATGGCAAAAACCTGGTGATGAAAATCATACCAATGTGCCCGGACAAATATATCCCGCAGATGCTAACCGTGATCGACTTTACCTATATAGTACAGCTCTTATTGAAAAGGCCGACCATGTTAGGTTAAGGGACATTAAGCTAAGCTATAAGTTCACGAAATCAAATTCAGGGCTGAAAAATCTAAAAGCTACATTTTATGCGTCAAACCTTGGGATCATATGGAAATCGACCAAGTATGATATCGATCCTGACTACGCATTCAATTCAGTTTTTCCCGATCCGTTCACTCTTTCAGCCGGATTCAGTTTTAACCTCTAAAAATCTAATACCATGACCAAGACAAATCGCCAATTATATCTATGTTTAGCGCTGATGTTCATCATTACAGGGTGCAAAAAGTATCTTGAACAAAAGCCCTCTTCGAGTTTAACAATACCAACAAAGCTGGAGGAATTTCAAAATTTGCTAGACAATACAGATATTATGAATATCACGAACCCATTGCCAGAACTCTCATCGGATGATTTCTATGTACTTAACAATACCAGATATCTTGCTTTAAGAACATTGACGGAGAAAAACGCTTATATATGGGCCAAGGATGTTTATGGGGGAGAATTAAGGTTTCAAGGCTGGAATGGACTATATTCTTCAATTTTTTATGCAAATAATGTTCTTGATGGGCTCGACAAAATGAGCGATGCCGCAAAAAATCAAGCACTATGGAGACAGTTATACGGTGCAGCCCTATTTCACAGAGCATTTGCACACTACGATCTGGTCAGAAATTATGCTCAGGCGTTCGATCCCCAGAAAGCAAATCAACTGCCTGGGGTACCAATTAGATTGACTTCTGGTATCGATGTCTATGAAAAGAGAGCTACTATGGAGGCTACCTATAACCAGATATTTAGCGACCTAAACAGAGCGATACCGCTTCTAAATGTTTCAGTCTCGAGTTCTTTCCAAAATAGGCCTTCAAGGCCTGCAGCCTATGCTCTTCTATCTCGAATTTATCTTGATATGGGCGATTACAGGCAGGCTGGGAACTACGCTGATAGTACGCTGACTTTGCATAACAAACTAATAGACTATAACACAATTAGTAAGACAAGTACGAGTCCTTTTGGAAATAATGGAGTTGAGACCTTGTTCTGGAGTAATCAGGCGAATGTTTATCGTTTAACATTTCCAGGGCTACCTGTAACAACAGCATCCGCAGTAATTGACAGTACCTTAATGTCAAAGTATGAGAGCAATGATTTAAGACTCCCCATATTTTTCTTAAAAAGCGGTAATACTTATTTTATAAAAAGAGGATATTCAACTGGTTATGCCTTCACTGGACTTGCAACAGATGAAATATATCTAATAAAAGCAGAAAGCAATATTAGACAAGGGAAACTTCCCATTGGCTTGGATGCACTTAACACTTTAATGAAAAATCGTTATTCAGGTCCATTTCTCCCCTTTTCCACGACAGATCAGGCATTAGCATTAGCGAAAGTCTTATTGGAGAGGCGAAAGGAACTGATATGGAGGAGTTTAAGGTGGTTTGATTTGAAGAGATATAACAGAGATGGTGCGAACATTACTGTAAATCGAAATCTAAATGGTGTTAATTATTCACTAGCTCCGGACGATCCTCGATATGTCTTCCCTATCCCCGATGATGAGGTCAATTTAAGTGGCCTTCAGCAAAACATTCGTTAATCAAATTGCAAGCAAAATGAAATCACAAATATATTCTATGTTGCTGTTTAGTGCTATCATGCTCTTTGGAAACCCCGTTATTTTGGCGCAAAATTCTTCGTCAAAGAACATCGTTATCTGCGGAAAAATGAACATATCCAAAATGATAACGAAGGGAAAAATACCAGACGTTTTAGTAATAAACAACTATCAAGACCCTAGCGCGAATGTTGATGAAACAGAATTTTACCAGATAAAATTAATGAAAGACTCTTTCTACGTATCCATTCCCACTAAAGAGGATATTAGATATCTAGGTTTCAGAAGCATATGGCCTTTTAAAAATAGTCCCGCAAGATATTTGTTCGCAAGAGGCGATAGTATCCATATCAAGACCGATAACTTAAATTCTTATGTTTTATCAGGAAGAGGAAGTGTCAAAATTACATATCAGCTAAAGTTGGACTCCGTTTTAAAAGGAAGAAAACAGGTTGCGAACAGCGACACACTGAACTATCCAGAACTTGAAGCACTATACGGGAACGAAGCTTTACAATCTGGGTTAAGTCTTTTAAAAGATTTCAAAATTACTTTATCTACTAATGTATATAACTTATTAAGCCTCAATTTGCTGACAAGAACCTCACTTAGTACCTATTTAAGTTTATATAATGTAAAGCCATCTTGGAACCGAGGTGTTAAAAAAAGTTCAGTGATACTGGATAGCATTGTCAATGAAAAGCGGTTTCTAGTTGATGATATTTACTGGTTACGCGGTGATAAATACCTTGCAACGATTGGATATCTTTATATAGCATACTGTTCCTCACAAGATTCCCTTTCCAGGGTAAAGGAGAGCCCTTACATTTCTGCTTATCAATATGTGAGAAAGCATCATAACGGAGTTTTAGGTGACAGGCTCGCGGCTTACCTTCTGAAATATTCTTTACAACGAGATCCAAATACTCTTGGCTATTTTCAGGATTTTTTAGACCATGCTCAGGATTCCGTCTCCAAAAACATCGTATCGGCGCTATATGAGGCCAATAAGCCAAATAAGCGAGCAGCCGAATTGGATCTTGAAGATATCAATGGAAGAAGATACCAGTTAAAAGACTTTAAAGGTAAAAAGATTGTATTGAAATTTTGGTTCAATGGATGTAGTGGCTGTGCAGCAATCAAAGGAAATATGGCACAAGTCGAAAAAGCCTTCACGAGAAAAGACAATATTGCATTTTTGAACGTCAATGTAGATAAGCTCAAATCTAGATGGATCTCAGGATTAGAGACAAAAAAATACAGTAATGAGCGAGAAATAAATCTGTATACTTCAGGCTTTGGATTTAGTCACCCCCTGCTTAAATATTATCAGTTTGAAAAATACCCACAACTATTGATAATTAGCGGTAACGGTTCGGTTGTGTCGTCAAATCCGCCCATTCCTTTCGAGAAAAAAAATATTGCGGAACTCATAAAAATTTTAAGAGATTAAGAGAACATGGGAGACACTGTCTCCCATGTTAATATTCTATTCCCAATCACCCTCGTTAACACTCGCAGTTCCGCCGCTTGGCAAACTTCCAAAGTCATCATACCGATTTGATGACTGAGCGCTACTAAAAGTAACTGTACACGGATCTTCTAAAATTGGCTTACAACTCACATTTGGGCCAGTAGGAATTGCGGTTCTGTATGAGTTGTCCGGATAATGATAGTAAATCACATCCAATTTTTTACTTTTCACAGCGCTTGTAAATGCCTGTGTCCCGATCGCCAAGCCACCTACAAGAAGGCTCAAAGCGATATGTTTGATGTTTGAAAATATGTTTTTCATAACATTTAAATTTATGGTTTTGAATTTTTACTGTTTAGCCAGAGACCAAATATTGCCAGGCAGATAAATGCCAGATTAAACATGAGATGTTCTCCGAAACTTAATTTTTCTATAATCAGATTGCAATGACAAGGCAGTTTTTCCGCCCATAGTAGCATACTTGAGATGTATATCGTAAAAATGCCCATTAGAGAACCGAAAGCGGAAAGTCCATAATTGGCCGTTTCAGGAACAATTAAAAGTAAGCATACCATTACTTCGACTACAGGCACCATCCATGAAATAACAATTGAATATTCACCTATGTAATTTACCGCGGACAATCCCTTCATGAACCTTTCGTGATCTAAAAATTTATCATACGCGGAAACTGCAAAAAGTGCCAGACATATAAGTCGAACGACCGTTACAGCTGTGGAATAGACATTGTTCTTGCCTGAGACTAATTTAACATTTTTGACTGCTACATTCATAATGATAATATTGCAAACCCATCTGATTATTTGTTTTGCCTATTAGGTACGCAGACCGAACATTTCTCCCATAGTTTAGAAAACTGTTCAAGTAAGGTCTCGGGAAGACTGCATTTTTACAATCGTGAATAATTGTGTTGGCTAAGTATTTCATTTTATTACTGGTTTCTAAGAATTTTTAAATTCTTTGCTATCCAAATTTACAGGGGATTATTCCCGAAAGCGCTATCATTTTGTGGAGAATGAATTCAACAATTGTTGCTAAATGATTCCACATTTCAATCAAAGCCCCTTCAAATATCTATAAATACTTTTGTCCTTGATCCCCAGAAAAGAAGCTAAATCTTTATGGCGTACATAATTGAACAACGGTTTATGAGTCCTGTAGAATTTCTTGACGTGCTCCATCCTTGTTAAATTTGATAAGTCGATAAGATGTTCTTTTCGCTGAGATTGATTCCTTGACTCCATTGAGCGAACCAGCAAATTGATTTCATCTTTTGGTATATGCAGTTTCAGTATATCCAGAAAATCAACTTCAAGCAGGATCGCTTCAGAATAAAAATCTATTGACACCTTCGAACGATTTCCCGCAAAAAAACCTTCATGAAACACAAAGTCACCTGCCTGCCAGAACCAGGAGGTTGATTCGTCCCAGTCAATGGGATCATTCACGTATTCTCTTGCAAACCCCTGTATAATATACCAAAGGGAGTGTTGAGTACCACCCTCATATAGAATTGTGGCTTTTTTGTGCATGGTGCGATCTTGGGTTGATTCAACCAATGCCTTAGAGAGCGAAACGGTCAGGGGGTGAATTGACTCTAAGGCAGAAAGCAACTTGTTAAGGTTTTCTTCTCTTGCCATTTGTGTTGATGTTAAGTTTTTGACTAAATCAAAAAGGGAGGGGAAAACACCCCCTCCCCAGTTCCAAGCTTCCGACGGCCAGTAACGAACTAAGTTGAAATGAAACGGTTAGCAGTAAACAATTTCAACTCGCAAAATGAAAATTCATTTTTTTGTGAGAAAGTTTATTTTGTGAACGACCAAAATATTATCCGAACGACAGGCAAGAGGCTTCGAACGGCAATTAAGCAGTAATGGCTTGCTAATTTAAAATACAATGGCTATTTTAGCATAAAGCGAGCCGGAGTAAAACATTAAATTTATGGAACTTAGATGTATCATTATTGATGATGAAGCTTATGCTATAGCCCGATTAGAGGAACTGGTGCTGGCCAGTCCTGGTGTTGTCCACGTAAAAAGTTTCGATAACGCATTCGACGCAATGAATTACCTCCATCATGAAGGGCATATCGACCTGATCTTTTCTGACATTGGCATGCCGTTTATCAATGGCATTGAAGCTGCAAAGCTGCTCAGACCTTATTGTGATTTCTTGGTATTTATAACCGGTCATAGAGACTACGGGGAAGAAAGTTATGAGGTTGGAGTGGATGGCTACCTGCTTAAGCCCTTGATTAAACTGAAGTTTATACAATTGGTTCAGCGCCTTTTAAACAGCAAGGAAAAAGAGGAACATAAAGATCTAAATAGGCGCTCTATGCTAATGAAAGGCAATTCGAAGAACAATTACCTCAATGTGCACCATGACCAAATCATATATGTAAAAGCGATGTCGAATTATGTAAAAGTGATAACGGAGGAAGGTCTGCAGACTACGCATCTTACTTTAACGGAGATGGAAAGGAAACTCGAACATGTACCCCAATTTCTGAGAATCCATAGATCTGTGATCATCTCTTTCAATTATGTAAAAGAGATAGAAGGGTTTAATATAATACTAAAGAACAAGGAGAAGTTTACCGTGGGCAGGAGCTATAAAAAACTATTTGAGGATTTTTTAAAAAAGCGTATTGCAGGATAAGCATTACTGAGCGCTTCCCGTTGTGTTAACGGTATTTGTGAGAGAGGTCGTAGGCTCGGTTGACTTAATTTTCGAATGCTTAACAGATTTGAATACAAAAACTGTTCTTTTTTTGATTGTTATGTGTTGTAGATTTTTCATGACCATTTGATTTATGGCCAATGTTAGCAAAGGTCAAATCCTTACGCATTTTTATTATCTGAATGACGGAAATATTATCTAAACGACCGGGATGGCCCGACAAAGTGCATATTGTACATATGCTTTGTTGGTGCGCCTTTATATTTATAGAAGTGGTAGTCGCTGGCGCAATAGATGGCAACTTCAGAAGTATCTATTATTATACCTTATTCTACACGCTAAACATTTGCCTGTTCTATTTTCACGGCACTATGGTGATGCCCGTCTCTAAGTCTCTAAACCTGTTGAAACTTATGATGCTTTCTTTGCTCATCATTGCAGAAATAGGAGTCTACTTTTTATTGTCGGCATTAACCAGTCTATTCCTAAGGGATGTGTTGCACATTGGAGGATCTAAACCACTCATGTTCAATTTTACATATTTTATGGTAGCGCTTTACCGAGCTATTTTCTTTATAACATTCGGATCCGGATATTACCTACTTATGGAACACCTTAAGGAGAAAGATAGAAAGATGGAAGATGCCCTTGAAATTGAACGGTTAAATTATCAGCTACTGACAATGGAGAAAGATTACCTAAGGGCACAGATTACCCCGCATCTTTTGTTTAATACGCTTGACTTCATAAAAGCAGTTTCTAAGACTCATCCGGAAAAATCTGATGATGCGATCGACCGCCTTTCGATAATCATGGATTACGCACTCAAGAGCGGTCGGCATGAGTTTGTAGCCCTTAGTGAGGAGCTGGAACATATTGAGTGCATGATTGAACTGAACCTTTTAAGAACTGACAACAAAATGCAGATCAGGATGCAGCGCAAAATTGAAAACGCTAATGTAAAAATCGTGCCCATTATATTGCTAACCCTTGTAGAAAACATCTTTAAACATGGTAACCTGCTTGATAAGGGAACTCCGGCCACCATTGAGATTAGCACCAACGATCGCTCCATAATCTTTAGGACCAGCAACCTCATCGCAAGCACCCCTCCAAAAAAAGGAAAAAGTACGGGGCTTAAAAATATCGCGGCGAGGCTGAAAAATTCTTATCCTAATAGGCATTCTTTTGACATTACACAGAACAGAAATATTTTCTACACAGATCTTAAGATCCATCTTTAGCAATTTGGCTGATTTTTTTTTTGCACGGAAATATATGCAAGAATTATCTTTTGGCAAAAAGGAAAAATTAATTTTTAAAATCTGACAATCATTTTAAAATACCTTATGGGAGCAGTTAGATTACAATTCAAAAAAGGAAGGGACGATTGGGAATTTGGGTTAATTACCATAATGATCTGGTTAAAAACTGGTTTAATGGCTGCCTATGAAGATGGAACACACAAACTCGTTGAATATGGTGATTTTGAGGATTTAGAAAACCTTCATCAAAAACTTCAAGACGGAGATGCAATCCTTAACTACAGCCAGACGCTGTATTTCATTCAGGCAACTGATCTGCTTTCCAAAATTCTGATCAATGAGGAGGAGAACATAAATTTCATTGTTTTTACGCTTGTCTGTAACCTGACGAAACGATTTAATGACCTCAAAGAATTTGAGGCTTATTATCTTGATTACTCCTCAAGCTTAATTGCTTTCATCAAAAGAGAATTTGAAAAGGAACCAGAATTGAGAAATGCATTGGAAAAGCTAATAAAACAATAAAATACCCGAAAACTGCGATAGTCAATATCACTTGATTTCGATCCAAACCGGGCAATGGTCACTGGTTCCCTGCCAGCCCCGCACATGTTTGTCGACTCCACCGTCAATCAGTTTCTTTTTCAAATCCGGGGACAGCAGGAAATGGTCCAATCTCAAACCGGCATTCCTTCCAAATGCATTACGGAGATAATCATAAAAGGTATATATTATTTCATCGGGATACAGGGTCCTTATTGCATCTGTCCATCCGAGTGACAATAGTTTCTGATATGCTTTTTTGGATTCGGGAAAGAAAAGGGCATTGTCCCTGAACCTGTCAGGATTATAAAGGTCCAGGTCAGTCGGTATAACATTATAGTCGCCGATCAAAATTGTTGGGATGCCGAACGAAAGGAGCTTTTTAGAATGGGCAGTAAGCCTCTTAAACCATTTTAGCTTATATTCAAATTTTGGCCCCGGTGCAGGGTTGCCGTTGGGAAGGTATATGCAGCCGATAATCAGGCCATTAATAAAAGCCTCAATATATCTGCTATGATCATCATCCGAATCACCTGGAAGGCCACGCCTTGTTTCCTTGATTTCTGTCCTGGATAGGATTCCGACTCCGTTCCAGCTTTTCTGTCCTTGCCAAATCGAGTGGTAACCTGCATCCATCAGCTTTTTAGCCGGAAAATCCTTGTCCTGACATTTTATTTCCTGCAGACAGACAATGTCCGGCGAACGCTCCTTCAACCATTTTAGCAAGATTTCGATCCGGCCATTGACTCCGTTAATATTGTAGGTTGATAAAATCATTCAAAAAGTTCCTGTGATTTGGTATAATAAGCTTTTCGCCCACCGATTTTTTCAGACAAAATTTCCTCGCCTTTCGATGTCTTTTTTAAATCGGCACCATGTACCGACATAAAATCACGAAGCTCACCTGTTAGCTCATCACCATTTGCATCCGCGATTTTTTGTATCGCTTCGGTCAATATAGATTTTATGCTTTTGTATAGTTTTTTTGCCGGCTTTTTTGGAATGGCCTTGGCAACTGAAAATGGAGAGATGCCCGCATGATAAAGTATCTCATCCGAATAGGAATTGCCTATCCCACGAATCAGATGCTGATCCATTAGCAAAGTTTTTATCGATGTTTTCTTTTTTGCCAGTAAATCAAAAAAATAATCCTCTTCCATTTCAAGCGCATCAGGGATTTCTATAGGTTCAGGATTCAAGATGGGGGTTGCCTGCCTTTGAAGATCGATCAATGCAAATGCATCGCCCCCTTCAAAATGAAACCCTAAAATCTGGAAACGCGGCGGCTCATCCTGATCAATAGCGATAAGTTCTCCCCTGAGCATTAAATGAAGGCCAAGAATCTGGGAACCCGAAAATATTAGTTGAAGCGTTTTTCCGGAACGCCGGACTTCCAGAAGCTCCCTGCCTTCCAGGGCTTTTTTCAGTTCCTTGGCGGATACATTAATTTTTTTGGATATCGTAATTTCGAGCGTTTCCAAAGTCTGCCCTTTGAACCTTCTGGTTAGGATCTGAGCAAATACGGTCAAGTCGGGTAGCTCTGCCATGGACTTAGGCGGATAAATAATTTTTGATTTCACGGAGGGAATTTCCCTGTAACAGCGCTACGGATTTCAGTTCATCCTGGCTGATCTGAAACTGCTCAGCCCAATAGCTGAGTTCAAGTGGATCATCTACATTCACTACGCCCTCATTTGTTCCAAATTCCTGTGGTTCCAGAGAATCGAGATCACTTTCGGTTTCATGTCTGTCGAAGAGATCATCGGAACCTACGAGTTTTCCTGATTTGCTCTGACTCTCCACTTTATTCCTAAACTTTATCCCATTGTTTTGCTGCTTATCCATTACCATATTAGATTATTGGTTTTTCCTAACCGGGTAAAACTGATCATAAAAGGACTGCACATGGTCAGGTATGCTATCGCTTAGAATTTTCTGAACATAATCCACTACAGGGTCACCGGCTGCGCTATTCCGGAGATGGGCTTTAAGTTTTTCATCCCAATTATTTATAGCTTCGGCAACAGAGCTGCCTCTACCGAGAACTGATTCATGCATGTCCTGAGGGAGCAAACAGACAAAACCCGGAGATTCACTAAAAATCTTTGCTCCGAGTTTGCCGGCCAGCCCATCGAGTGGGATATCTACCGACTTACGCCTTGGCATGCGTCTTAATATATTCTGCAATCTTCGCCCTGGAAGAACTTCCCGACGCTTTAGCCATTTCCTTGTACTGAGCAGAGGTTACCCCAGCCTGTTTTGCTGCATAAGCAACTTCGCTTGCGTCGTTCAGATCAACTTTTGAATCTTCCCTGCCGTCCTGTTTATTTTTGTTATCGCTCATAAATATTTATATTTTTTTGATACAACTGATCTTAATTAAAAAAAGTTTTAGAATTCAAAAGATGAACACTGAAATTCATTTAATTCAACAAGTCCCCAATTCTATATAGCGTATTCAATAGCCGGCAGGTCTTCATAAATGAAGGGTGCTGAGGGATCAAGGGTCGAAAGAAATTCTTTTGCAATAGTACAGGCATCCATCTGTTTGGCCGGAAACTGACTGGATGCAATCTGGGTTATGCGCTCATCGCTCAGATCCCCGAACATCCATTCATAGGCAAGCTCATCATTTAAAATTGTAGGCATACGTTTTTTGGAATTATGGACCTGTTCCATAAGCGGATTGGCCGGTGCGGTAGTGACAGCAACTGTCTCAACTATTTCGCCGGTTTCCTGATCGGTCCATTCCTGATAAATTGCCGCCATGTAAAAGTATTCCTCGTCTTTGACAGAAATATAGTAGGGATACTTAACTGCAGTTTTTAAGGGCTCTCCTGTTTTTTTGTTCTTCGGAAATACATGGCGCCACTCATAAAACCCCGTTGAAAGCACAAGGCATCTCCGCTCGCGGGCTGCTTTTGCATAAATCGAAGAACCACCTTTTTCATTTGAAAAAAGATTTTCAGCTTTTGCATTGAGAGTAGTATATCCGATATGCCATTTACCCGCAGCATCTTTATACCCATTGCGGAAATTCTTTGCAGCCTCGCGGTTTTTTAGGTAAGGAGGCAAAAAACCCCATTCCATCTGCACGATATCAAAGTTTGTCTGCTCTGCATCTCTTTTTAATACCGCTACGGGTGAATAGGCAAAGCCATTATGCACAGCCCTGTCGAGAAACTGATAATTTTTTACTGCCTTTTCAAGTTGAAGTAGTGATATAAACTCTGCTCTCGAAACGCGTTGACCATTGTAGTAACACATAATTATTTATTTTTCAAATGTTCAGCAATCTTTTTACCAAAAAATTTGGCCTCTATCTGTCTCCCTGAGGAACAGATGTCCAGAATGGCCTGAAGCCGTTAGCTTCAGTAACATTTAGTGGTGGTCTTCCATCAGAGAACTCGATCCGAAATATTTCACTACCTCCGATCAAATGCGAGGTGACAGTCATCTTAATATCAGGCAAAATAATCTCAAAAGTCTCTTCTATTTTCATCATCTTAAAAATACAAAATCGTTACCAAAAAGGATATGATTAGTTGATGCCTATAATTATGAAATACGGATCATCGGCTTTCTTGACCATCAAATCCAGGTGCTCCTCGAAATCAACAAGGTTTAAGACTTCATCTTTGAAGAATGTTGTGAAGACTTCCATATCTGTTTCCTTTGCAAGAATCACCTCAAGCGTTTCACTGCTCTTCCACTGGGTAGACTCTATTTCCGGATAGGCGCCTTTTAATAGTGAGGGATATCCCTGTCTGGAAAAAGCCTCTGAAAGCTTGGATGCGATATCCCAAACATGAGGCGCAAGTTCTTCATCGAGTGTGTCCCATTGAAGACCAAGATTCTCATCACGCCACATGCTTCCGATGTATTTGCCATTCAGCGTCACCCCGTAGCATTCCCCTGAAGTTTCTACGACAGCCTCTTTTATCCCGCTGTCGGTTGGGATTTCAAAAATATATCTCTCCATATTCAGTCCGGATTCTATTGGTTTTGATGGCTTAAACAATTTAGAATTTTTACTCGAGAAATCAGATAAGCTGCAGTTAAGGAAAATCCGAAAATACCGCCGATTATCAGTCCAGTGCGATGTGCCTTTGCCCAGCTAATGACAATTTTTTCTAAGTCACTCATTAGGTTGTTTACTTCTTTTCTTTCCATCTCCTAACAACAACTTTATAAGCGGAACGGTTTTGAAAATCAAGAAGATGTAATGAGAAAGAACACAAATTTATGACCTATCATTAAAACTCAACCTCTGTCTTATTCACAATAATCATAACAATAGTTAATATAAACTTTCCACCAAAACCCAATTGTTTTCCACAATTCATTTTTTACTAACATTTTTAGCTTTATGTTTGTTGTAGAATTTCATAATACTAAATATAATAGTATTTAACGTAGGTCAAACATGGATGCCAAAAGAGAATTACTTCAGAAATTGCAGCAGGATATCCTGTTATGGCAGGGCTTTAAGCCTCAGCTAACAGGCAAGGTTGAACGTATTGGCCTTGGTGAAATTGAAAACTCATTTCCCGGTGGCGTTTTCCCTAAAAAAGCTATCCATGAATTTATAACAATTCAGCCGGAACATTCTGCGGCCAGCGACGGCTTTATCGCCGGCCTGCTTTCCGTCCTTATGGAAAATGGTGCTGCCTGCGTATGGGTAAGCACCTCACGGAATCTCTTTCCTGCATCTTTGAGCTTATTCAATGTGGAGCCTGAGCGCATTATTTTTATGGATGTCGAGAGTGAAAAGGATGCGCTATGGATTACCGAAGAAGCGCTCAAATGTGAGGGACTGGCGGCCGTTGTAGCTGAACTGAACAATGTAAGTTTAATAGAATCCCGCAGATTGCAGCTGGCGGTAGAGACCGGTGGCGTTACCGGGTTTATCCTGCGCAAGGACGCAAACAAAAAGGCGAGTACTATAGCAACAGCTAGATGGAAAATTAGCCCGCTTCCTTCAGTTACTGAGGAAGGCTTGCCCGGGATCGGTTTCCCTCGCTGGCAGGTTGAGCTGCTAAAAGTTCGCAACGGAAACCCGGGAAGCTTTATACTTGAATGGGCAGGCGAAAAATTTGAAGATGTTAAGAAAACCGGTAATCAAACGATTTGGTCTGACCTGGTGGGCAGGCAAATTGGATAGATATTATGCAAAGGCGTTTTGTTTCGATATGGTTCCGCCAATTGCTGGCTGACTGGCAGCTTATCCGCCGCCCTGAACTGGCCGAGGTGCCTTTTGTTTTTGCTGCACCTGACCATGGAAGGATGATGATAACAGCGGTAAATCAACTTGCTCTGCACTTTGGTGTTGAGGTCGGCATGCGTGCAGCGGATGCGAAGGCCATATGTCCCGGACTCGAGGTTTTGGATGATAAACCGGGCCGCCCGAAAAACCTCTTGAGGGGATTGGGCGAATGGTGCGTTCGCTACTCTCCCATTGTATCCATCGACGAATTTGGATTTGACGGACTGTTGCTTGACGTTTCAGGCTGTCCGCATCTGTGGGGCGGTGAGCGAGAATACCTGAAAGAAATTGTCAGCAGGTTTAAAAGCAAGGGATACACCGTGCGTTTAGCAATCGCCGATACACCCGGCGCCGCATGGGCCGTGTCCCGGTTCGGTAAAGTTACGCCGTTGATTCCCTCCGGCGGACATGTAGATGCACTGCTCAACCTTTCTCCCGAGGCACTAAGACTGGAAGATACAATTCTTGCTAAACTTCGCAAACTGGGATTTTATCAGATAAAAAGCTTTATCGGCATGCCCAGATCGGTACTGCGCAGGCGATTTGGGGAAGATTTTTTATTGCGGCTGGCTCAGGCAATCGGAACGGAAGCTGAGGTGCTGGTTCCATTGAAGATTCCCCTAGCATTCAGCGAAAGGCTCGCCTGCCTGGAGCCAATCAAAACCAAAACAGCAATAGAGATAGCGATTCAAAAGATGCTTGAAAATCTGTGCAAACGGATGCAATCCGAAGGTAAGGGACTGCGAACCGGGATATTGACAGGATACCGGATCGACGGAAAAATAGTGCAGGTCTCCATCGGAACCAGCGGTGCTACCCATAGCGTAAGTCATCTTTTCAAACTTTTTCAGTTAAAGATTGATCAGATCCGGCCTGCGCTCGGAATTGAATTGTTTGTCCTTGATGCGCCAAAGGTAGAAGATGTTGAATTACCCCAGGAAGAAATGTGGTCATCCAATCCCGGCCTGAACGATAATAGTGTAATCAGGTTTTTGGACCGTGTTGCGGGAAAGGTCGGGGCGCAGGCAATCCATCGCTTTTTGCCTGCAACAAGATACTGGCCGGAACGCGCAATTTCAAAAGCTATCACAATAACTGAAAAACGAAATTCGGACTGGCGAACAGATAAGCCCCGTCCGACCGAACTGCTCAAGGTTCCCGCCCCCATTGAGGTAATGGCGCTCATTCCGGATCATCCGCCTAAGTTTTTTATCTATAAGGGTGTTCGGCATTTGGTATCAAAGGCAGATGGCCCGGAGCGGATTGAGCGGGAGTGGTGGATAGATAAGGGAGAGCATAGGGATTACTATCAGGTGGAGGATGAAGATGGGGGCCGCTACTGGCTTTTCCGGTCAGGACACTATGGCGGGGAACAAAAACACAAGTGGTTTATTCATGGATTTTTTGCTTAATGGAGAGCGCTTATGGCATATAGTGAATTACAAGTAACTTCAAATTTCAGTTTCCTGCGTGGCGCTTCGCATGCGCACGAACTGGTCGAGCAAGCCGAAATCTTTGGTTATAAAAAACTGGCGATAACCGACAGGAATACACTTGCAGGAATTGTTCGTGCACATGCGGCCTGCCGTGAAAAAAACATACAACTGATTCCCGCGTGCAGACTGGATCTTTTGGATGGACCAAGCCTCCTGGCCTATCCGACCGACCGGGAGGCTTACGGCAGGCTATCTGCTTTATTGACCCTTGGGAATATGAGGGCAGAAAAGGGCTCTTGCCATATTTCACGTGCTGATGTTTACGCGCATTGCAAAGGTATAATCTTTGCCATAGTGATGCCCGGCCAACTAAACCGCCGCTTTGAATATGAGGCTAGCTTTATCGCCTCAGTAGCAGAATATCGCGAAGCTTTGGCGGGGCAATTATACCTCGCTGCTACTAGATCTTATTTGGGGAATGATGATAAGCTAATCTTTAGAACCTCACAGCTTTCGGAATTTTACGGAATACCAGTTGTCGCAACAGGCGACATCCACTATCATGATCCATCCCGACGAGAGCTTCAGGATGTACTGACCTGCGTAAGGGAAAAATGTACCATTCAAGAAGCCGGATTCCGTTTGCATCAAAATGCAGAGCGGTATATGAAGGAAGTTGCAGAGATGGACAGACTTTTCCGAAAGTACCCAGGGGCAATCTACAATACCATGGTCATTTCCGAAGCCTGCAATTTTTCTTTGGATGAGCTAAAATATGTTTATCCAGAGGAAATCAATCCAAGCGGGCGCAGTCCGATGGAGGAGCTCGAATTTTTAACATGGAAAGGTGCTCATGAATTTTATGGCGAAGAGATTCCGAAAAAAGTCGTGAATATGATTCACCATGAGATGGCTTTTGTCAAGCAGATGGATTATGCCAATTACTTCCTTTTTGTCGAAGATATTGTCCGTGAGGCCAGATCGCGTGGGATTCTCTGTCAGGGACGGGGCTCGGCAGCCAACTCCGCAATCTGTTTCGTGCTTGGTATCACTTCTGTTAATCCGATGAAGTTTGATTTGCTGTTTGAGCGTTTCATCTCACCTGCCCGAAATGAACCTCCTGATATTGATGTCGACTTCGAGCATGAGCGCCGGGAAGAAATCATCCAGTACATTTATACCAAGTATGGACGTGACCGTGCTGCAATCGTTGCAACTGTCACCCAGCAGCACCAGAAAGGAGCGATCCGGGATGTAGGAAAAGCTATGGGACTCTCTGTCGATACAATCAACCGCCTTTCGAGCTCCTTATGGGAATTTACCGATGAATGGTTTGAAGGAAAACGGGTTACCGAGCAGGGATTAAACCCCGATGACCCGCATTTAAAAAAGACACTTGAACTTACCGCCCAGATGATGGGCTTCCCCCGCCAGCTTGGTCAGCACACCGGGGGATTTGTGGTAACGCAAGGAAAACTTACCGACCTTTGCCCTATACTGAATGCAAGGATGGCAGACAGGACCAACATCGAATGGAACAAGGATGATATCGACGCGCTTGGTTTTTTGAAAGTTGATGTGCTTGCTCTTGGGATGCTAACCTGCATAAGAAAGGCTTTTGATCTCTGCAGAGATCATTACGGCATCCAGTATACCCTGGCAAATATACCTCAGGATGATCCTGAGGTGTACGATATGATTTGCCTGGCTGATACCCTTGGGGTATTCCAGATCGAAAGCCGGGCTCAGATGTCCATGCTACCGAGACTTAAGCCGAGAGAATTTTATGATCTGGTGATAGAGGTCGCGATCGTTCGCCCGGGGCCTATCCAGGGAGATATGGTGCATCCTTATCTGCGCAGACGCAGCGGCGAAGAACCTGTAGTTTACCCCTCGCCGGAACTAGAAAAAATTCTGGGACGCACGTTAGGCGTTCCGCTGTTTCAGGAACAGGCGATGAAAATCGCTATAGTTGCGGCTGGCTTTACCCCTGCCGAAGCAGATGGACTGCGCCGCAGCATGGCAACATTTAAGTTTAAGGGAATGGTGAACCAGTATGAGAACAAACTCATCGACGGAATGATGAACAAGGGATATACAGAGGAATTTGCAAAAAGGATATTTAGGCAGCTGGAAGGATTTGGGAGTTATGGATTTCCCGAAAGCCATGCCGCCAGTTTTGCCCTGCTCGTCTATGTTTCCTGTTGGCTCAAACATTATTACCCGGACGTATTCGCAGCTGCGCTGCTCAATAGTATGCCGATGGGCTTTTATCAACCGGCACAAATCGTTATTGATGCTCAGAAGCATAAGGTTCAGGTTCGGGAAGTTGACGTCAACCATTCCTTTTGGGACAACAAACTCGAAGAAAAATCAGGGAAGTATTTTGCACTTCGGTTAGGGTTCAGGCAGATCAATGGTATCAGATCGGAAGATATGGATATACTCGTAACCGGACGTGGGAATGGCTATCAAAGCATCACTTCAATCCGGGACTCAGGGATCTCAATCGCTACTCTGGAGCGGTTGGCCGACGCAGATGCCTTTCGTTCTATGGGAATGGACAGGCGAAAAGCCTTGTGGGAAGTTTCGGCCTTAAAAGATATGCCAGAAGAGCTTTTCAAGGGGCAGCCTTCTGAAAGCGTATTGGAAACGCAGGTTGAACTGCCATTAATGGGTAAGGGAGAGCATGTGGTTCAGGATTATTCAACTACAGGACTTTCTCTGAAAGCACATCCAGTAAGTTTTGTGCGGTCGCAGCTCGATACGCTCAACATCAGAACTTGCCATCACATTAACAATGATTCGACAGATGGCCAGCTGGTAAAAGTTACCGGACTTGTACTAGTTCGGCAACGTCCCGGAACAGCGGGCGGTGTATGCTTTATCACCATCGAAGACGAAAGCGGGTATTCTAATTTAGTTGTTTTTGAAAAGCTGTTTGAAACTTACCGCAAGGAAATTTTGCATGCAAGGTTATTAATGGTAGAGGGACGTTTGCAGCGTGAGGGAAATGTCGCGCACGTGATCGTTAGCAAGTGTTTTGATTTTACGAAGATGCTCGGAAAATTAGTACAACGGGAAGTTGATGATTTACCTGTAATCACCTTTCCCCAAGGAGATGAAAAAACGGCACCATACCCAGCTCAGAATAAACGGTCACAAGTTCGTGAGGATACGTCAAAAAAGGCATTCCATAGCGGGAGGAATTTTAAATAGCTATGGCGTTATTGATTAATACAAATTAAAAAGTTAGGTTAATAATAACTGGGCACCTCATAGTGGGTACCTCTACTTTTAACTAAATTAGATCTTTAACTATGGATAGAAAATTTCAGCATATGAATTCAAGAATGGATATAAAAGGATCCCCAAGTATGTACGATGCGTTACATGGAGATATCTAATTTGCCTAGAAGGTTATAGCAAATATTAATTCTAAATAATCACTCCTAAACATCAAAGGAAATTCAGCATTTCCAAGAATATAAAAGATCGCTCGAAATGTGATTTACTTAAAAAAATGGGGAGACAGATTTTAAGTACTTTTTATTGTGCCTGAATATTGAGATTAAGAAATCTTTAAAAATAATTACACAATTGTCTCAAAATTAGCGTTTTTGTACTTACAACAAGCATACAAAAACCGAAAAAAAGGCAAGAAGAACTATTCAAATGCCAATTTGCGGTATTCACCAACAATTTGTTCTGCGGCAGATTCAACTTCTTTTAATGTGTTGAACCGTCCAAAACCAAAACGTATCGTTTGATATGCAGCGTCTGGGGATATTCCTATTGCAAGCAATACCCTTGATGGCTCGATGCTTCCAGATTCACAGGCGGAGCCCGTACTTGCAACAATACCCTGAAGGTTCAGCAGCAGCATCTCAGCATCGATATCTGGAAAGGTTATACTGCTATTATTTACTAGCCTCTTGGTTTGTGCCCCGTTGATTACTATCTCGGGTATTTGTTCCGATATTGATTGTTCAAAAAAGTCCCTTAAACCCTGAATCCGATCATTTTCCTGATCAAGGTTTTCCTGCAGAATTGCGCAAGCTTTTCCGAATCCGACAATCAATGGAACGGGCTGAGTCCCTGGACGAACATTGTTTATGGCATTTCCACCGAACATGATAGGCTGCAATATTTTTTTTAAACCAGCTCTCATCCACAACGCCCCTACCCCTTTCGGCCCATATATCTTGTGTGCACTCATGGATAGGAAATCTATACCAAGATCATCTACACTGGCATGAACTTTTCCAATTCCCTGCGAAGCATCACAATGAAAAAAAACACCATTTTCTCTAGTCATTTCTGCTAGCTCAGCAATAGGCTGTATGGTACCGATTTCCGAATTTGCAAGTTGTACAGATATTAAAAATATATCTTCATCAATCAACTTTTTAGCTTCTGAAATAATCACCATTCCCTTTGAATCAATGGGTAAAAATGATACTTCCCACCCACTTTTTTTTAATTCATTAAGCGGAGTGAGAACAGCCTTGTGTTCAATCTCTATTGTGAGTATTTTTCGTCTGTGTAGACCATTCGTATGAGCGAAATTACACAATCCTAATAGGACAATGTTTATGCTTTCAGTTGCTCCAGAGGTAAATGTAAGTTCCTCTGGGGGACAAGATAAGAGATCCCCAACCTGGCGCTTGGCCTGCTCGACTGCGTTTGCCGAAACCTCTCCAAAAAAATTGTTGCTCGCCGCATTACCATAGTTTTGGGTAAAGTATGGTATCATAGCCTCCAAAACTAATGGGTCGCAGACTGTTGTTGCATGATTATCAAGGTATATCATTCTAATTGGGGCGACTGGGTTAATAAGCCGAAAATAAACATTATTTTTGAAAGCCGATTTTTTCATTATATTAACGCAATCGGTTTTAAATTTAAAATATACCAGATGAAATTTAGATTCTCCGGTCACGAAAGTTTTCCGTGCCGTTATACCTGGCTTCCAAAGGCTTATCAGGCAATATTAGAAAACCCCGATATTTTTTCCGAGGATAATCTGGCTATGGTTAGGCTTGGCGTTGGAAAGAATATGGTGAAGGCAATAAGATTCTGGGTGCAGGCATTTGGGCTAGCTATCTTGACAGCAAACAAAAAATCACTTGAGATTACCCCATTTGGACATCAAATTTTTGACATTGATGGGCTGGATCCCTTTTTAGAGGATTCCCAAACATTATGGCTTTTACACTGGAAAGTGTCAACGATTCAGGAAGACCCCTTGTTTGCATGGTACTTTTTACTCAACAATTGGCCAGATCCATCCTTTTCCCGTTCGGAAGTAATTTCTGCCTTTACCAGAGAATCCGAGAGAATGAATAGGCCTTTATCGGATTTCACAAAAGAACAGCATTTCGATATTTTTTTGCATACCTATGTGCCAGCCAGATCTAAAAAAAACAGCGAGGTCTTGGAGGACTCCCTGGACTGTCCGTTAACGGAATTGAACTTTATTCTGCCGGCAGGAGAACGTATTGTTAGCGAGAGCGGAAAACGGGAACCACTTTATGAATTTACTAAGCAGGCGAACAACGAAATATCACCGGACTTGTTCATATATTGTCTGTTCGACTTTTGGCAAAACAATAGAAGCTTAGAATCCACGGTCTCCTTTCAGGATCTGTCCTCGCTACCGGGAAGTATTGGTCAGGTATTTAAGCTCAATGAATCTGAAATTCGAAGCAGATTGGATTCACTGGAGTCTGACTCTAATGGCTTATTTCGATTTGCAGCATCAGCTGCAGTTCCAAGGATTATCAGACAAGAAAACTTCGATACGCTTACCCAAGTACTATTATTACAAAGAATTTATGATATGAATGTGCTAAACAATGTACTTCAGGCCGAAAATAACGAGTTACATGCAGATTAACGATTACCCAATAGAGGATAAACTCTCAAGCAATATATTTAAAACACACCAAAGATACCTGAGATCAACACACCTAGAAAAGGATTGGGAAGATCCTAATGCGCTTGAGAATTATGTACTTACTCCTCATGCTATTAGTTCTTTGCAGAAGATATACCATGGTCTACGTGAATCTTCCAGCCTTCGTGCCTGGAGAATAACAGGTGATTACGGCTCAGGAAAATCTACTTTTGCCTTGCTGTTGGCAAACCTTTTAAACAAAAGGGTTTCAGGAATCAATGAAGAGATTCAAAAAAAACTTGACTTAGTCCTGGGAGAAAAAAAAGGCGAGCAACCAATTTTAACGCCCATATTGATTACCGGAAGTAGGGCGCCACTCGGATACGACATCTTAAAATCAATCCTGGCGTTTCTAGAAAATATTGAGGCGGCAGTGCCGTTTATAGCTGAGCTTGCAACCCTTTTACAAGATGACAGTGCACCTAAAGACAATGTTGTTATCGTGTGGGTTAAAAAGTTGCACGAATATTTGGTAAAGAACAGCTATTCCCAAGGATTATTATTTGTTATTGACGAGGCAGGAAAATATCTTGAATTTGCTGCCAGCCGCCCCGATCAACAGGATATTTATCTATTGCAGTCACTTGCTGAAATAGCTTCCCGAAGCGGACAATACCCGATATATATTATTTCAATACTTCATCAGGGCATTAGCTCTTACGCTGAGCATTTATCCAAAAACCAGCAAAGGGAATGGGAGAAAGTAGCCGGTCGTTATGAGGAAATTATCTGGCACTATCCAGCCGAACAAATTGTTTCACTAATTGCAAATTCCCTGGATACGAATCCTGAGGCTGTGGAACCGGAATTGCTTAAGGCATCGACGGATGAGATGACTGCCACAATCTCATTGGGTTGGTTTGGAGTTGGGATCAACAGAGAAGAATTGGTAAACTTATCACCCAAAATATACCCAATCCATCCGACCGTTATACCGATTTTGGTAAAATTATTTGCCAATTTTGGTCAAAATGAGCGTTCATTATATTCCTTTTTATTAGGAACAGAACCGTTCGGACTCCAGGATTTCGCGTCCAGAAATGGAGTTTCCGATTTTTACAGGTTACACGATCTTTTTGACTACGCAAGATCGACCTTTGGCGCACAATTAGCAAATTTAAGCTACCACTGGAAAGCCATAGACGATGCCATCAGCTCAAATGCAAATAATTATGGCGAGGCAACTGATCTTCTTAAAACGGTAGGTATAATAAACCTGATCAACTCCGATGCATTTATTGCATCAAGGGACATCCTACTGCTTGCTAATGGTAAAAACACATCGATTGAACTTGATAAATTAGAAAAAAGACACCAGCTATTCTTTAGGGGGCATGCAGGTGGATATTGTGTTTGGCCACATACAAGCGTGGACTTAAAGGAGAGCTATGCTGAAGCAAAGAAAGCACTGAGCACGACTGCAAGCGACCTTCGCTCGCTCCTGAAAAACAAGCTAAATGTCAGACCTATTGTTGCACGTCGTCATTATATTGAGAAGGGAAACCTTCGTTATTTTGGAATAAGATATGTAGAGATTGATGATTTTGAAAAAGTATTGCAGGAACCATACTTTGCTGACGGCCTTATAGTTGTTCCATTATGCGAAAGACCAAGGGATGTCAGTGAGGCTATTGAGAAAGCCAGGGCTATAGAAACAGGGAAATATCCAGGGATACTAATCGCAATTACACCACCTTTACAGGATTTATCAACTTATTTACAGGAAGTAAGACTTTGGGAATGGATAGAGCGTTCTGTTGCCAATCTAAGGTTCGATAAGTTTGCAAGGGAAGAAGTTTCAAGGCAGCTGCAAATAGCAAATGATGAGCTGGCTCAGCGTCTGCAAAACGCAATCGGCTTGGTTTCCGGTAGCAACCAGACAAGATTGTCCTGGTATCATGATGGAGCAGAGGTTGAGAACCTTTACAGTGGAAAAAACTTAATGCATCTGCTAAGTAATCTTTGCGACATAAATTTCAGCCGTTCTCCACGGATTCATAATGAACTTATTAACCGAAGAGAATTATCTGCTGCCGGTGCCTCCGCCAGGTTGAGACTTTGTGAGCGGCTCTTTGAATTTTCAGACCAGCCCTATTTGGGAATGGATTCGGATAAACATCCGCCGGAAATGTCAATGTACCTTTCAGTTCTTCAGCAGGCGGGTTTGCATAGGCAGGCTGATCCAGAAAATGGCCTTTGGGAGGTTGCTTTGCCTGATGCGGATTATGATGAGTCACATTGTAATATTCTTCCTGCAATGGATCATATTCGGGAACTCCTATCTATTAAAGAAGATGAAAGGGTTTCAGTGTTAACGTTGATTGAATCGTTAAAATCTGCACCTTACGGCTTAAGAGAAGGATTAATCCCGCTTCTATTAGCTGTCTTCGCAGTTATCAATGAACAGACAATCGCCTTTTATGAGGATGGCACTTTTATCCCCAGAATTACCGGATCAAGTTTTTTAAGGTTAATAAAGTCTCCCGAGACTTTTGATATTCAATATTACCCAATTTCAAATATTAGAAGTTTATTATTCAAAGAACTTATTCTTAAACTCGGGATTCCCAAGAAGGAAAATGTTAAAGCAGTTATTTTGGATATCGTTAAGCCACTGATAATATTTATCAGCAGTTTACCTGACTACGTGACGCATACGACCAATCTCTCGCCGAAAAGCCAGCGTATAAGGGATATCTTGAGAACTACTAAAAATCCAGTCAAATTGGTATTTCATGATCTTCCTCAGGCATGTGGTATGGATTCTATTTCTACAGACGAGGAAACAGGTCTGGGGGAGGTAAGCAGATTTTCACAACTTCTGAAAGAGTCGGTAGATGAGTTAAGGGCTAGTTATCCTGCATTGCTTGAACACCTGGAAACGGAACTTCTTAAAGAATTCAATTTAAGCGGCTCATTTGAAGCAAATAGGGAAGCTATAGCGAAAAGAGCGAAATTTTTGTCGCTTTATGTAACTGAAATTCGTTTGAAAAGCTTCTGCCTTCGACTTGCAGATATAACCCTGGCAAAAAATCTTTGGTTTGAATCATTGGCAAATCTTGTTTGTTCCATGCCATCACAGAAATGGCGGGATAAAGATTTATATAAATTTGAGCAGGAAATTCATAAATTGGCAAATCAGTTCTTGAGAGTGGAGGCAACAAATTATCGAAAATCCGGAAAAGCTGAAAATGGGATATCCGTTAGGGTTGCCCTGACAAGGCCTGACGGCGAGGAAAGAGATCAGGTAATTCATTTAACTGAGGATGAAAGCAAAGATATGCAATTAATAGAAAAAGATATTTCAGTACTGTTAAAAAAACATGGGCAAGTGGGAATAGCCGCGGCCTCCGAGGCTATATGGTTATTGATGAATAGTGAAAAAGGCAAATCAAAGTAACAGATATTATGCACTTTAAAATTACCGCTCGCACAATACTACAACTAGGATCAGAACTCATCAGTTCAGACGCTATTGCATTTTACGAACTGATAAAGAACTCTTTCGATGCAGGCTCGAAAAATGTTGAAGTCAGAATTGTTAGTCGAATATCCAAGGAACAAATAGCCAGAATCTTGGTTCGATGTAAAGACTTAATCGAAAATGAGCACTCGAAAGAGACTTTAAAGGATTTGAAAGAAACCGCGCTGGCCGCCCTCGACCAGGAGACTTATGAAATTGGGCATATTAAGGAACGCCTCGAGACCTGTAATACATTAGATGAACTGGTAAACATTCTGAAAAAGGCAAATTTTATACTGATTAAGGATTGGGGAGACGGAATGTCGATGGAAGATCTTCAAGATATATATCTAACCATCGGAACAAGAAACAGAAGAATACAACGCGCTAATCCATCAAACGAAAAACGGCCTATCCTAGGTGAAAAAGGCTTAGGCCGATTATCAGTCATGAGATTGGGTGACGGGCTGAGGGTAGAGACAACTCAGGCTGGAGAATCATATGAAAATGAACTCAATATTGATTGGGGATTATTTTCTCATGATTCAGATGCACTTTTGGAGTCAATTATCTTGGAACCCAAAATTGGCAAGCTTAAACCAGATCCTCAAGTAAAGGGAACTAAAATTTTTATTTATGACCTTCATAGCGAATGGTCTAATTCCAAGTTATTAGAAATTGCACAGTCGCAGTTAACACGTTTCATTGACCCGTTCAGCAAAAAAAACCGTGATTTCATCAAACTATGGTTTAATAGACAACCAGTTATATTATCTGGTATTGATAAGAAGCTATTTGATTATGCGCACGCAGTCGTAAAGGCTGACTTACACTTTGATGAAAATAATGACCCTGTGTTTTCGGGCGAAATTGACTACAAAACATATGATAGACAAACAACCTTTAGCCTTTCTGGTACACATTTAGCAAGTGTAATAAATCTACCTGGCTATGTTGAGGGATTACGGAAACTCGGGGCTTTCAGTACAGAGTTTTATTGGTATAACAGAAAATTGCTGACAAAAAGTGCTGGTGTATTAGAAGCCGATTATATAAAAGAATTAGTCGCTACGTGGGGTGGCGGATTAATGGTTTATAGAGATGGATTCCGAGTAAATCCTTATGGCGGCCCTAATGATGACTGGCTGATGTTGGACCCTACTGCCTTAGCTTCTCCCGGATATAAGCTAAATAGACGCCAATTGGTAGGAAAGGTTGATATTTCTAGTGCTAGTAATCCACTTCTTTTAGATCAGACAAACAGAGAAGGATTACGTGAAAATCAGGAAAAAGAGAGTCTGGTTAGACTGCTTCAGTATTTGATCTGGAAAGAACTGAAGACATATCTGGATGACATCAAAAAGGCAGAAGATGAAAATCTTGCCGCTTTGAGTATTCATGACATCGAGAAAAGAATAAATATTGGACAAAATCAGGTTAAAGCGGCAGTAGCACACTTGCGACAGGCTTATCCTGAGATAAATGTTGAGACTGAGGCTCTAGATACTATCGAGCAGGTTTTAAATGAAAGCGCTAATTTATTTAAAATTGCCAAAGCATCCTCTGATGTATTGGAAGATAGATTAAAGACGACAATTGACCTAGCCGGACTGGGGCTTATGGTTGACGTGATAGCTCATGAGCTTAACAGATCTACTGAACATGCACTGGTCACAATCAACTCATTAAATCTGAACGCTCCTGATAAAATACCATCGGTGATGAATACTTTGAAAGTTCAGTTGAAGACTTTACAAACAAGACTGAAAGTAATTGACCCTCTTGGCCCATCTGGAAGACAGCAAAAGACAATGACGGATCTAAAAAAACTTATTAGGGAGACTTTTGCTAACCATATTTCCCAATTTGAACGTCATAAAATTTTATATGAGATAAGTGACAAAAGCACTTCAGAAATGTGGAATATTAAAGTTGTCCCTGGTATGATAGTGCAAATTCTGGAAAACCTCATTAGCAATTCTGTCTACTGGATAAAGCAGGAGCAGAATATCAATAGAACATTTTCCGCCAAAATAAAGCTTGTCATCGATCGAGATGAAGAAAAAATAAGCTTCACCGATAATGGACCTGGAATCCCAAGAGACAAAAGAGAAGAAGTGTTTAGACCCTTTGTTAGTACAAAGCCACCCGGAGCCGGAAAGGGCCTTGGTCTTTATATTTCAAAGGAAATCGCCAAATATCACAATGCATCTTTATCTCTTTTAGATAATAACGATAAATACCTGAACACTTTTGTTTTAAACATAAAAAACACTTAATAAAAAATGTCTGAATTAACATCTCAAGAGGCAGTAGTGCCTCAAATTAAAAAAGCAGCGGTGATTGATGATGCTTTTGATGACGTAATCGAAGGAGAGATTTTGTTGAACAACTTTCTTGAATTCTTGCAAATAGCAAATGAGAAAGAAAATGAATTTGACACTCTGCTTGAAAAACTTAATATATCTGTCCCTGACACTTCTGATTGGGACGACTCATCTGAGGAGTATCTTTCTTTCCTCAGAATTCTCTGGGAAAAAAGAGAAGATCAGGAATTATTACCCTTAATAAACAGTGAAAGATTATTTGCAGACAAATTACAAAAACTTGATTATCTCAATAATCTTTGTGCCAACATCGAAGAACAGGATATAATAGTTGAAAGATTTAAATCAACCATTGACGATCTCACCATATTTCAAAGAGGAGATTTTGTTTACATATTCTTAGACTACAATTTGGGGGTTCGCACCGGAGAGGAAGCAATATTAAATGCCCAAAAAGTCATAAAGAAAATATATGATATCTGCCCTGAACCAAACAAACCGGTAACTATTCTAATGTCATCTGACCCAAATGTCGATAAGCAAAAGGAGGCTTTTCAGCAAGGTGCCCAGCTTCTAGAGGGGGTGTTTCGATTCTCGCCCAAAAAAGATCTTCAAGATAAGGGGAAAGTGTCTCTTTTGGCTAGAGCCTATGGAGAGGAATTTTACAGCAATCACGCCCTACAGGAATATATTCAATCTCTTATCGTTGCAGCAAAGGAGGCACAATCCGCATTTACAACGGAAGTGAATACACTCAAAATTGAGGATTACGAATTCATCCAGAATAGTGTTTTACAGGAGCAACAACAGCCGTTGGGAGACTATCTTGCCTGGCTTTATGGTTCCCATTGGGCAAACCTGCTTCTACGAAATGAAAATCTAAAGGCCCAGCAGGATAAAATTGACAAGGTAATTTCTGAAAAAACACCTCTGCATCACTCTTTACCATCAGAAAAATTATCAGAGATTTTTTTATCCGCTCTATTTGAGGAAAATCTGGGGGAAATTAAACACCATCCTTGGGAAGGGATTGAGGCAACAGTTGCTGAACTGCCGTATCTTCACTTGGGTGATATCTTCACAAAGAGTGGTGACCAGAAGTTGTACATGATTCTAAACCCACAATGTGACCTAGAAAGGCCTGACTGTAGGTCATTGGATCAGAGTATATTCTTCGTTCCAGGGATAATGGACTCGCTAGAAAATGTCCCACCTTCACATAACTCAGTAAAGACAGACTTTTTCATTTTCGAGGATGAGCGTTATAGGATTTATTGGGACCTTAAGAAAGTTAGAAGCATGCCCTACTCGGAAGTTGAGGCATGGCTCGCAAATGAAGAGTTAAAAAGAAATTTCAGACTTCGCCTACCATTTGCTTTGGATATTCAACAGCGGTTTACCTCTAACATGTCTAGGGTTGGTTTACCGGTATCTCCACCGATTTCTAAAAAAATCACTTTGAGAGTAAGTTATAGCAAGTACGATGGGTCTGTCATTGAAGAATTCATCCCAAAATCTGATAATTATGCTTTTTTTGCCAGAAACAGAAACGGTAAGGATGAAATCAGATTGACGCTTAACTTTGCACTGGATTTTAAGGCAAAACTTACTGAAGAATTAGAGACGCTAGAGAAAGAGCGTCACGAGAGTGTTGATAAATCTAAGATTGGAAAGGCTATCAATAAGATTTCTGCATTTTTACAAGCCTTTGATGTATGGTATTTTGAAAAACGTGGCTTTGGAAAACCAGGGGAAAATAAAATCGTAACTTTAAAGAATGATGCAGTAAGTGTAATGTTGGATTCTGAACAATATGCAGCACCAACTCCATTTTTAATAGATATCATTACTAAGGTCGCGACCGCGATTGAAATCGAGGAAGAAGTTATTGAAGTAGAACCTAAAAAAAAAAAAGAGGTATTGAAAGACGAGGAATTTCTAAAGACGAAAAAAATAAAAAACAAGAACGAGAACGGGGAAAGCGTAAAAAAATGATGCAGTATGGAAGAAAAAGGTATTAGACACATTTTAAGTTTATCTGGTGGAAAGGATAGTGCTGCTCTTGCTATTTATCTTAGAGATAGAATACCGGATATGGAATATGTATTTCATGATACAGGAAAAGAGTTACCAGAAACATACGAGTACCTGGGCCGTATTGAGGCTTTCCTTGGAAAGCCAATACATAAAAGTACTGTTGAGAACGGTGATTTTGTGGGTTTTGACCAATTATTGAAAGTATATGGTGGAATGCTACCATCAGGGCACCGTCGATGGTGCACACGGATGATGAAGTTAAAACCATTCGAAAGGTTCATAGGTAAGGATAAGTGCTACAATTATGTAGGACTCAGGGCTGATGAAAACAGGGAAGGTTATATAAGCCATAAGCCCAATATTATCCCGGTATATCCTTTTATTGAGGATGGATTGATGAAGGCAGATATTATAAATATCCTGGAGGAGTCAGGCATTGGAATGCCTCCATATACTGAATGGGGAAGAACACGTTCCGGCTGCTTTTTTTGTTTTTACCAGCAAAAAATTGAGTGGGTAAGACTGAAGGAAACTCATCCTGATTTATTTGAGGAAGCAAAAGCATACGAAAAACCTGGTAAAAATGCACTTACAACTTTTTACTGGTGTGGTTCGGAGCCATTGGCAGAGTTAGAAAAACCTGAGCGGATGGAGCAGATAAAACGAGATCATGAAGTTGCCAAAGAGAGGGCAAAGAAAAATGGATCAAACAAGACATTACTGAATGTTCTTGGAGGAGTTGACGACTTTGATGGCGAGAGTGGTTGCCTGATCTGTCAATTATAGAAATAAGGAAATTCATAAATTCTGATAAATTAGTGCAAATCCAAGTTGGTCATTAATCGTTCCAATGAAATCTTAAATTCGGATTTCACATTGGAACGATTTACGCACAATATCCAAACGTTTCGATTGATAAAGTTTTTCCTTTAGCTTCCTGAATTCCTGATTCGCTGCAGCTGGTACGGCACTCGCTACAATTACTGCAGTGAATTGTGATGCAGAGGCTCCTATCAATGCATTTAGCTGATCAAACGTTGATTCAATCTGTCTGACTGCCGTATTCAAGTCAACACCTTTGAGTTCGATGAGAAAATATCTTCCGGGATTAGTATCTACAGAAAAAAAATAGTCACATTTTTGAACATTATTTGCAGAAATCAGGCATCCGTCGATCTTTACTTTACAGATCCCTATTTGATGAGGATTTTGCAACGCAAACCGCTTTCCATTTTCATTTGCAGCACTTGAATTTGAAAAACACATGGAATGCTGGTTTTTGGGATCCAGCTTCGCTTTCAGACTGTCACAACTCATTACGCTGATATTTAAGCTTAAGCAGTTTGTCAAATACCTCTCCCAACTGCATAGAAACATCGTCAATACTCGACGAGCCCAAAGACCTCAACTCCATATCCAAGGTGGACCTGCAGTACCCTCCATTAAAAAAATAACAGGTAACTTGATCAAAATCGGTCCATAAATCCTGAGGAATAATTTTACTCAGTTGTTTTTCTATTGATTCCCCTTTCTCAGAGACATTGCCAGCCTGAACGAGATTGTCCATAGCGGTCAGGAGATATGGGCTATGGGTAGTAAGGATCAACTTATCAGAAGTCCTTTTGATCCGCCTGATTATGAATTCCAGCAGGTCTTTTTGGGATGAAGGATAAATGTTCATCTCAGGTTCCTCCACTACAAAAAGGTCGTAGGACATCTCCTTAGCGAAACTTTCCAGCTCATCTGTAAGGTGCTGTATTACAAGCATCAACGGCACAATTGACTGGATTCCACTTGAGCTTTGGGAAAGCTTAATGGTTTTGTTATTTTCTAATTCGAGGATATCGTTACCATCAACGAACCTATACTTTGCCTTCAGGAATTCTATGTCAAAAGATTTCACATCCCTTCTGGCTTTTTCGAATCGTTTTCCAAAGTCAAGCAACCATTTTGGAAGCGAGACATCGCTACTGATCAGACTGAAGATTGACTGTGAAAGGGTGGAAAAGAAAACCCTTTCGGCGGGTATATATACTGGGTTATAAGATGGAGTAATATTATAAGGCGTGAATGTACTTCCTACAAATCCAGCTCTGATTTCACAATACATTTCGCCGGATTGATAGCGGATGTAAGTTTTACTGTCGATTAAAAACTCAATATTGTATAGCGACAGAAGTCTGTTGAACTGTATAATCAGATTAGAACGTTCTTCCTCACTTCCCTTTATCCATTCTGATCTAAAGTGAAGTTGGTCACTTTTGAAAATGGAGATTAGTTTTGCAATGGTACTTTTTCCACTTGAAGTCGTACCAATGAAAATATTGATGTCCTTTATCTCAATATCAATATCGATGATCGGGCCGAAGTTTTTTACGACAAGCTGTTCTTTCATTTTCTTTAAGCCAAACTCAAAAATAAGCAATCCAAACGATAAACTGCACTTTATAGGTCTTAAATAATGTTGCGATGTGAATGACTATTCATAGGACTTCCTGCCTTAAAGACTTGGTTGCGATTAATATTTTCGTGCAAATATAATTTCAATTAAAGATTGAATAAAATTCCCTTGACGCTATATGATCACTTCAGGCCCGGAAATTTGGTAGTCCTGTGATCTTATGACTTATCGATTGGAAAACAATTTTAGTGGCAAATAAGCAGAACAATCTTAAAGTTCATTAATAGCGATCCAGCCCGGTGACCGCTATCCTTCAAGGATCATGATATAATCTGGGTAAACTAAAATCAGTTGACCACACATACCATCGGAAACTATATTTGAACTAGATCATTAATTATATCGCGTTTATTGATTTGGCGAACCGGGGTCAACTAGATTGGTTTCACGCAGCATCACGAAATATCGATTTACTATTGACCAGGAAATTAAGACAACCGATCAAAAGGATTTTACTTTCGCCCGTAATACCCCATTGAATGTCTTAACGTGGCCTTCTACATAAAAAATTAGGGGAATAAATGTGGCATAAAACTCTTTTAGAGTTGACTCAGCCATTTCGATATATTCTTTCCCGTGTGCAATCGTATTTCTCATTTCTTCAAAACGTCCTAATTCTTCTGTAGCATTCAAAAAGATTTCACTTTCGCCTTTCTTAAACTCACGGAGCTTTTGCTTCAATTGACCTCGTTTACCAGATGGATTTACATAGGTTTCAAAAGCTACAAAAGCATAAAAAAAGGCTTGGTTATATTCATTCCTACGATAGTGAAGATAGCTATCCACTAATAATAGCTTATATAAGGGGTCTGATAAATTAGCATTGATAACCGCTAAATTCAGTTCAGCAACTAAGATTATATCTTCCCCGATAGCTGTTGAGTCGCCATCAAAAAACCCCGAATATTCGATTGTTTTATTTTGGTTATTGACATAGTCGACCTTAATTTTCCTTACCTTGAAGCCATCATATTCATGATCACGAAACAAGTCTGAGTATGGAGGGGCATTTTTCGCAGCACGTTCAACTGCTCTTTCAAGCGGTTCATCCCTGTGTATTTCTGGCAAATTAAAATCATCTAAAATATGATTTACGCTCGAATGATTGAAAACCCCATACCTTCCAAAATCAGCAAAAATAACTGAATAATAGAGATCTCTAAATTTCCATGATTGATGGAAGTAATATGGTACTACATCCAGTCCCGAATACTGGAAAATTTCAAAATCAGGCGTATTGTCAACTTGGATTGTATGTTGCCTATAATTTATAATGTTCAACTTTTCGAACAGCAGTTCAATAATATTAATACGTGAAATAAAAGTGTTGAAGGGCATTTAATTAGGGTTATTTGTCTACTGGCAAGATAATGAATTAGAATACAATACCCGGGATTTATCTTATTTCAGTCACTCAGATCATGATAAGATTATTACCAAATGAGAAACATGAGCAGAATACGCATTTCCATCAAATTTATCCTTGCAAAGCAATTTACTTGTACCAAATCCGACCTGAGCTCACTATGAGCATAATTTATAAGTTAGAATAAACTTACTTGTACTATAATGAAAAATGTGCATCTATTGTTCATTTGGTACAGACTGATTGTATGTTATTTTGTCTAGGTCACCAATAAGTTCCACTAGAATTTTTTCTGCATCTGCAGGTGTTAGCGGTGGCTTCATAACGACACTTGATCTCTTTGCCATATCAGAAACATGCATTACAACCTTTTTCATCGCTAATGGAAACATTCTATTGATTATCGTCGTAATGTATTTTATGCATTCAATAACTATGCTGAATTCAATTATTGTTTGCGGCACTATGAAACTGTTAAGACTTTTATTAGTGGGTACGCTTTTATTTTTAACTCTTAAATTATGCGCCACCACTTGATTTCTGAACTCTTTAATGTCGGGAAAAAGATTTAGTACAATTTTAATTCGCTTAAAATAAGGGTTTATATATTTTTTCTGTTCCTCATTTAAAAGTCTTGTAAAGTGACCATGATACTCATCTAAATAACTAGTCACCAACATACAACCGTTTTCAAAACTCATCGTATTTATAGTGATGACAATATTTGGATCGACATGATAGTCAGGCAAACTACATAAAGCCCGATGATACCTTATAATATTATTGTTTATAACATTAAGGATATGAATGCTTTCATCTAAGGGTGAAATTCGGTGATAATTTGGTAAGTCGTTAACTTTCACAAAAGCCTCAATTTTAGATCTCGAACAGTAAGTGTGATTGATTTGTAATATAGCTAAATTATTTACAACTAAGAAAACATAACTACTTTCAAATTAGCCAATTATATTAACAACTTAGATGTGACTTTTTAAAATCCTTCTCCCTACTATATTGTTCAATTTTGTTCTTACTAATTTATCAAAATTTACCACTGCTTCGCAATGCTCATAAAAGTTATGACATATTGAAGCTTGCCCCTAGGGAAAAGGCGAACTTTACAGTGCAAATTTTGTGCAATACTTTTGATGATTTGATATCAACTTACAATCCAAGGACAAGGTAATGGATCATACTTATAATGGATATGTCTACCCTCTGCCTAAAGCGCACAGGGTTGTAGTCTGCAAAGAACTACTTCCCATATTGCGTATACCAACTCTTATAAACTTCTCTCAAGGCGGAGGTTAAATTTTTGTAATCAATGATTTTATGAAGAAAGGCAACTGCACCTGCGTTTTTCGCTTCGTTAATTAAAAATGGTGCGATTTCGGAGGATAACAAAATCACCCTGCTACCCGGCCAGCTATCAATCAACTCCAGGGTAAGCTGTATTCCATGCATTTCGGGCATATTTAAATCAGTGAGATATAAATCCGGCCTTCTTCAGTAGTAGCTGCATTGTTAAGCAATGCCTTGCCATCTGATTTTGCACATAATACTTCAAAGCAATCTTTCTCTAAAAGTTCGATTATATCTTCCCGATACCATCTCTCATCCTCGGCTTAACCGATACTGATTGCCTTATCCGGTAAAATATTTAGATTTTGCATGAGCACTAAAAAAAACCGGACGTCTATGTCAGCCAGTTAAAGGTACAAAAATTTCAGAAAGAGGTAATTATCAAATCTCAAGGGTGATCTGAAATTTTGAGTTTTAAACAATGATGCGGTCCTTGATCCATCAGATAATTTGGCCTCTAAATTTTTAACCTCATCTATTTATATGGCTATTTAGAAATATGAAAAATAAATACCTGAATATCCAGTAGTTAAAAAATGGATGTAGCGCCTTGGAATCGCAGCTCGTTTGAGTAATCAAATAACAATAAAATGCTAAAACTAAAAAATATTATAGTCCCGGCAATGCTAATAGCACTTGCGGGATGTAGCCAGAGAGTTCATAATTCGCAAAAGGGGAATATTAAAAAAACCGGGAGCGATTCGCTATTTATAACACTCTCAATCAAGAACGTTTTGAAGGCTGGGGAAAAGCCGAATCTGAAGTTCTTGGTTAGCAACGATAAATCTGCAAGCAAGTCTTTTTGCAAATGGCATACGCCGTTTGAACCGCTTATGAGTAAATATCTGGATATTAAGGATCAGGATGGAAATGAGGCACTTTATAAAGGCCCAATGGCTAAAAGGATTATGCCTCCTCCGGCTGATAGTTACCAAACTGTAAAACCGATGGATACGGTGGTTTCCATTATAGATCTGTCAAAAGCTTACGAACTAAAGGAGGGCAAAGAATACACTGTTTCTTACAATTCAGGTAGCATAAGTGGATTAAGACCATCTAATACTGTATCTTTTAAATTGGAGAAATAAAATAATATTAATGTTTACACCATCAGTCTTTATCAGATTGCAACCAAAAGAAACATAATACTCGGATTACAATCGGAAAAACCATATCTAGTGAAAGACTTTCCTTTCTGAGAATATTATCAGAATAAATTAGAACTATTCACCTGACTGGGGTTGGGACTATTATTGCTAATTAACACAAAATTTAAACTTATGAAAATCAAAATACTAGCCGCTGCGGTAGCGCTAACTGCGCTGTATAGCTGCTCGGAATCAAAAAAACCAGAATCAGCGGGCTCAACGGCTCCGCTTAAAACCGGTGAAGCATCTATCAAAGGATGCTATCTATATACTGTAAATAGGGATACATTTCAGCTTGCAATAACCAGTAAAGACGAGAAGGTGGTTGAAGGGAATTTAATATATAACTTTTTCGAAAAGGATGACTCCAGAGGAACATTTACGGGCGCTTACGAAAACGGCATATTGACCGTCGACTATCGATTTCAGGCCGAAGGAAAGAGCTCTGTCCGTCAGGTAATTTTTAAAAAAACAACAGATGGCTTTGTTGAAGGAACGGGGGAAATTAAAAATGAGGACGGAAAGGAAATTTTTGCTAACCCATCTTCTGTTTCCTACGAAGGCGGGCTCAATTACCAGCATAGTGAGACCTGCTTGCCATAGATTCGAAAACAGCAAGAAGTAAATGCTCGTTAAGACTGTCAGATGAAAACAGCTCTTAATTACCCTTTAGTTTTCTTATTTGTGATAATAGTCCTGAACTATCCAGTAATCCTTATGCCGCAGAGAGCAGCTGTTTGATTGTAGAAAGCAACCAGCTGCTTTCGTAAGGTTTCCCCATAATTGCATCCGCTTCACAGTCGATCAGGGCAATTTCATCATAACTCATTCCCGTAAGCAGTATTATGGGAATATGTGCAGTAGTTGAGTTTGCCTTTAATCCGTCACAGATTTTTCTTCCGTCTGCTCCATCAAGCCTTATATCCATAATAATAAGCTCAGGGTTGAATTTCGCCAAAGCAGGATCGATCATTTCGGAATTGTCGACTGTTTTTATCAAATAATTTTCATCAGTCAGAAATAACCCTAGTGATTCGAGCATCATCTCATCGTCATCGATCACCATAATCCGTTTTTGCATGCCTTCTAGATATTTTTTACTACATTAATTTTAAGAATGAAAAATCTTGCATTGCTACGAACTCAGTTTGATAACAGTGCAATATCGCCCTTTTGAATATTATTTTAACATAACAAAATTGTCACACAAAATAATTGATTTTAAGCAGGATACGTTTTAAATTGTATGTACAAAAATTACGTTTGCTTTGTTTTATATTAACGGTCATGTTCAATCTTTTACCTATGAAAGAAACAGATTTCCACTCTCACATAAAAAAAATGGTCCTATCAGTATGCGGAATTAAATTCGCAGAAATTTGCCACAGTTCCGAAATTTCCCGTAAGATTTTCGCAAAAGACAAAAATTACATCTCGGAGATCAATATCCAGCGATTTTTTTTCTTTTCAAACGAACCTTATAGACCCTCCCTGTTTATACTAAATAGCCTGTCTATGTTTGTTGGGGCTGCATCATGGGAAGACTTTAAAATTAAAACTCTCAAAACAGATGACACTAATAAAATTCATTGTTCCTGTCTGAAAACATCTGCCAGGGAGCTAACCGGAGGCATGGAAACATTCGTCTACACTTTTGGAAAATTCAACAGATATCACTCGTAGTTGAGTTTTGAGACTGCAGTAAATGTTGTGGATAGCAGTTATACGTTTGCCATCCAACAACCTTGTGCACGCTGCCTTTAGAAATTGAAGCTACAGGGGTAATTGCTGTAGCTTCAATAACCAAAACTAACTGATTTTATTTATCGCTGTTTTTTTTCTCGGTTACTTCAGTTCTTATCTCCTGCGCGAGGTTTTTCAATTCCTGCATTGCTTTGCGGACACGTGTTCCGGCAGCTCCATTTCCACCATCATAAAACTTTGCTACATCAGCCTCTGCTGTTGCAATCAATTCTTGTACTTTTTTAAATTTATCCATGCTTTTTAGATTTTTCCGGCCCTCACCGTATTAATTTCTCCCCAGAATTAGGGAATTCCAAAACTAATAAATTCTATCAGATACGTGCAAGAGGTCATCTGTGACATATTCCATTTATTTTAGACTATAATCCATTACCGTTTATAAACCCAGATACCTGCATTTGCCTTTCTTTCGATGTCGAGTGCAAAAAGTGGTGTTTCTTCATTATTATGATCTGTAGCGTTTTTTAGCATTCCGGCCTTAACCGCACTCATGTCGGTTAGACCCGCTTTATTTAGTGCCGCTAAGAGTTCAGCCGTAGAATGAACGGTAACGTGATTTTTAAAACTGCAACTGTTCTCATCGATCGGCTTTACCGAAAGCTCCCAGGTCACTCCCATTTTCACGGCACCAAGTGGGGAGATTGAGTCCGAGACTGATTTCACACGGCAGTGTTCAGGTGTTGAAACCTCTTCTACATAATGCTGAACCAACAGGTTTTCTCCTATGCGCTCTACATTGATCGACATTCTTTTTCCCTCGGGGGAGAGCGTTGCCCCGGCAGCGATATGCTGCGTAGAACAGGCCTGGTAATCTGCATCTGATAAACTAAAAAGCCATTCGGCCAGGTTGATACGCTGTATCCCAGAATTTATCACTGCAGTAGCAGTCGTTTCAGCTAATATTTCCATAAACTAACTGTTGAGTTGGGAGATAAATTCACTGCTTGACAGGAGCTGATGTCCATATGCCGGAAAATTGGTTTGGGTAGTCACGTTTACCTCTTCCCAGTTGAAGGCAGCAATTCCGTCTTTAATAAGGGTTACATGGTAGCCAAGTTCCACGGCATACCTTGCGGTGGAATCGATACAGGTGTTGGCACGCATCCCGGCAATGATCAGATATTCCTTTCCATTCATGCGAAGAAGCAGATCCAGATCGGTATTAGCAAAACCACTAGCTGTCCAATGGTTTTGTGCAATAATATCGCCCTCCTTTGGAGCAAGCTCAGGATGGAATTCACCGCCCCAGCTACCCTTTGCAAAAAGCTGATGCTTGTGACTACCATTATGCGAGGGGTTCATGAACTTCCAGTTCATATAGTCTCCCACGGTTGTCTGCCTATGCGGGGCGTAATATACCTGGATGCCCTTGGCCCTGCCCGCTGCAAGCAGAGATTTCAGGTTTTCGAGAATTCCTGTCTCCACCACGGTGGTCCTGGTCATCGGCCACAATTTGCCGCCTTCGGAAAGAAAATCGTTATAGGGATCTACCAGGATGATCGCAGTTTTTCTGATCTGGTCTTCGTTCATATTATCATTTTTAGACATTGCTATCCAAAAACGATTCCAAACTTATAAATTACTGAAAAACAAATATTTATAAAATATGAGCGGTACGTATATCTATTGATATACCGCTGATTGTCGGCTTTTTCCCCGAAATACCGACAGCGTGGAGCGCTGCCGGCAGTTTTCGATTCATAGGGACTAGGTAATAAATTAAGGTGTTGGAAACCCTTTGATGATTTACTTACAACCGTTGTAAGGCAATATTATTGCTGAGTTTCAAGCACCTTTGCGATTGTTTTTCGGATACGGGAGGCCGGCAAAATCAGGGTTGCCGTCCTGCTGAATCTTGCAATATTGATTCCAAAAAATTCTCCGCTGAGGTCAAAAACCGGTGTTCCGCAGTCAACAGGTTCTATGGCTGCATCATGAGCAAACACCCCATTAAATCCGTCTCTCCTCAGGGATTTTCCGCCTTGGAATTTTTCCGCAGGGTGATTGAAAACAGGCTGAATCCTCTCCTCAAGTGTCACGGCTGCCGCAATTTTTTTCTCACCGCTGATCCATTCAAAACCCAGTTCGTCCCCGGGCCAGAAAGTCGTCATCAAAGGTGCAAATTCGGTAGAACCGGCAATTTTTCTTCCGTTGATGCTTACCAGTTCGTCTCCCACTTTCATGCCGGCCTTTTCAGCCGGACTGCCCGGTTTAATCAGGGAAAACTGTGCGGGGCTTGTGTTGTAGGCGACCATTGCGCCAAGGTAAGCATGACTTGTGATTTTGGGCAGAGCAAGCGTATCGCTGCTGAGCACACTTGACACTTGATCCCGGCCGGTTTTTTTTGTATATAGAAACGATCCGACTTTCAGCTTTTCCTGATCGGTGTCTGTAGGGCTAAAGTCTATACCCCCCCTAATCTGCTGGTCTACCCTTAACAAAACCAGATCATTGCCTTGATCTCTCAGCAAAACTTTTAATCGAAGTTTTTTCCCCTCGACAATCACCAATGGATCCAGGCCAACCATCGTATTCTTACTGATAAAAAAATGTCTTTTTTTACCATCCTGCCCTTTTATATTGAGGAGCGTTCCGGAAATTTTTGTTGGCATGCCCTTAAGGGTGCTCTCAATAAAATAACCTGAGTTTGGAGAAGTAATCCTGCTTTTCAGCTGAGGCTTAAGTCTGCCAGACTCCACCTCGACCCGGATCCTGCTCTTAAGCGGATCCGAATGCACAGAATCCTGTTCATGAGGAAAAGTCGTATAATTATTTTCCTTCAGTAGCGCTGTTCGATACTTACGGTAAAGATCTACAGGTACTTCAAAATTTTGGTCCTCCCTCACATCAACAGCACTGTGAAGTCCAACAACCCTACCCAAGTAATCAAGTAAGGGGCCGCCTGAATCTCCAGGTTCCATTTTGCAGGTAGATCGGATGAAGCCGTAGGTATTTTTGGTCTCTCCTATTTCGCCAAGTCTCACTGTCGGAAGGGTCTGGTTGAGCGTTTCAGGATAGGAAATGCTGATGCAGGGCTCTCCCGGCACAAGGCTTGAGGAGTAGCCCATCTCGGCAAAGGGCCAGCTGCCCGGATCGACGATTTTCATCATGCCCACATCAGGAATGCCCGGGGTTTCCTTGTTATCAATTCTTCCAAGCGCGGTGGCGATACATTCCTTCCCGTCCGGAAAAAACACCTTGTAATTTTTGCCGGGAAAGATAGTATGTGCGGCAGTGAGGATATAACCGTCAGCGGAGACTACCACTCCGCTAAACTGGTTTCCGGTTCTCTGCTTGAGCTGCAGATCATAGGACCACATCCTGACACTTGCTGGATAAGCTTTTTTTATGCCCTTGTTGATTATTTCCTGGAATGCCTGGACCTGCTTTATCTGGCCAAGGGCGACGTACTCGCATAAAATCAATAGGGTAAGTATATAAAATGCTAATTTTTTCTTCATTATTTAAAAATTGGTCCGGTTAGGGATAAAAAAAGTATGACCGTTTTAACGGCCATACTTGAGAGGAATATGATAAAATGATTGACCCGGCCGCGAAGCCGATCAAAATTAGTTGAAGATTTCAGCCAATTTTTTGTTCAGCGCTTCCCCCCTCAGGCCGTTCCCAATAATCTTGCCCTGGGCATCGATCAGAAAACTTGCCGGTACTGCGCGGACACCATAAAGTCGTCCAACGTCATTATTCCATCCCTTAAGGTCCGATACATGTACCCAGTCCAGTTTATCTTTTTCGATGGCGTCCAGCCAACGTTCCTTTACGTTATCCAGGGAAACGGAGATGATCTCAAATCCCTTGTCCTTATAAGCATTATACTGCTTTACAAGGTTTGGGTTTTCAGCCCTGCAGGGTGAGCACCAGCTCGCCCAGAAATCAATCAGCACCACTTTTCCCTTTAGACTGTTTAAAGCTACGGGTTTGCCGACCACATTGTTCTGGGTAAACAGCGGCGCGGTTTTTCCTACCGCAGTGCTGCTGTTTGCCTCAATACGCTGCGCCAGTTCCTTGCCCATATCAGTCATCTGATATTCTTTTTTGAGTGCACTATAGATGGGCTGTACGTTGGCCACATCGACAGGACTTCCGGCAGCCTCAGAAAGCGCTACCAAAGCAAAAAATGAATCCGGATGTTCCTTTGCAAACAGAAACTGCTTTGCGGTGCGGTTCTGAATATTTTTTCTGAAACGCTGGTCTACCCCGCTCCTGTAAACGCTGTCTTTTTGCTGCTCAGGAGTTCCACTGTTGAAATCGGCGTTTACAGCTTTTGTAAGCGCCATAATCGTTCCTCCGATTGCCTTATTATAGGCGTCATACTCCTGGTAAACCTTTGAGCCCGAAAACACGGCGTTTTCCAGGGAATCTTTGGAAATAAGGCTTACCTTCTCTTTTCCAAAATAAAAATAGATCACGTCACCGGTATAAACAGCCTTGTTTTTTCCCTCCCCTGAATGGTCCAGGGCCATCCTTGCATAGGCATTGCCAGAAATACTACCCTTGAATGCAAAGGCGCCATCGACTAAAGCGACAGAATCTTCATGGGAAACGCCGTTATCCATAAAATCAAAATAGACCATTGCGGGTTTTCCCAGATTTCCAATCTTGCCCGACACACTAAAGTTCGGGACCTGTGCCCATGCCATTGCAGGCAGTAAAAGGGCGAATGCTAATAATTTTGATATTTTCATTTTTCTTGTTTTGAATTTTTTCTATAATATTTATTGCTTGCTATTTCCTGATTACGATGTCAACGGGTGAGCCCGGGATTCCGGTGATTGTCTGGGTGATCGTCCCGTTGCTGCCCACACTTACATTGAGACTGTAAACAGTGCCCGAAGTACCAACTGTCAGAGTATTATCGTCAGCACTGAGTTTGAGCATGGAGATTTTTTTGCCCCCAAAATCGGCATCGAGCGCCCTGAGGTCTTCATTCAAAGGATTATAGCGATATATTTTATCGTTTGAGCTGAAATAAAAAACATTCAGGCTATTACGCTGCCATTTAGTATCACTATTGACCAGGGATGCCCCCTTGAAATTCCGTTTATATTCTGCCTTGATCTTCTTGTTCACCGAATCGAACTGGTAGGTAAAGGCAAGCTCATAAATAGTTCCGTCCGGAGCCTTGAAGAATGCATAGTTGGTTCCCGAGGGTCCGCTCTGCATGTAAAGCAGATTGTCCATTCCTACATTTTTCGGGTCAAAACCTGCACCTGCCTGATCAACCACGTAGTCCTTTCCAAGATAGCTGCCGTCGCCTCCAAAGGTCACGAAGCCCTTTGACTTAAGGTCAAAAGCGAAGTAAAAGCTGTTGGTTCTGGTAAAGTATCTCGACAGGCTATAATCGCCGGCCTGCTCATTTGCAAACTTTCCATAATCGGGGGCAAATGGTGCGGTAGTCTGCACCCCCACGTAAAGCTTGCCATTGATCACCCCTGTAGGCACCCATCCGACTATCCCTTCAAGATAGCCAGGGACAATTACTCCCGGATCGGTAAAGAACTGGTCGTTAAGATAAGCCTTCCGAAGCAGCGTGCTTGCATCGAGCAAAGGACTCTTTTTGGAGGGATCATTACAGAGTACCCAGAACTGCTGATTGGTGATGGGCTGATATGGCAACGGATCGGCGAAGTAAAGCTGCACGGGATTTGCCGGCAGGCTCTGTCCGTTCAGGGTATTATAGATATCTGCCAGTATGGTCTTGTTGTCCGGTTTTATAAACGAGAGTTTCGATGTTCCGTTATCATCACTCAGGATGAACTTGCCCGAGGTGAACTGGGTTGTTCCGTTGACTTTGAATGGAATCGAATATTTGAGACCGTTTCTTTTATCAGTGATTACCAGCTTCGCTGTTCTTAGACCTGGACCGAGGTTATAGACCATACGCAGCGGAAAGCCTGAAAATACCGCTTCTCTGAGCTCCTCCTGAACAGTGATTCTCCATTCGTAGGAAAGATCGGTCAAGGCATTGGCACCCTGAATCGTGATCACTGGTTTTAAAATCAGCGAGTCGCCCAGCAACGCTGCAAAGGTGGAGTCCCTGAATGCAGATAGGCTTGGCTCTGAGGGAGGGTTGTAGTCGTAATTCCCCAGATCCTTTTTACATGCGGCAAAAAAGCTTGCCAGAATAGCGAGCAATAAAAATATGTTGAGTTTCATCCCGGTTTGTTTTTATGGTTGATTTAGATAATGATCTGTTTTCCGCTTTCATCAATAAAGAAGTAACCGTTTACGAGCGCAAAATATTTAACGGTGTATCGCTTTGCAGGTGTTGCTTCGTTGTAGAAGTCGAAATCACCGCTTCCATCGGTTTTTTTAACCAGAACAAAGCCCTTTGCCGGATTACGGCTGATCCAGGTTTGCGGTTCTTTCAGAAAGGTTCTGAAATTCTCGATGTAATAAAGGGTTCGTGGAATTTCCAGGAAAGCGTTCGGTTTTGACATATCGACAAGATCCACCGTACCTGAGGAAATCAAAAAAAGCTGATGCTTGATTCTTCCGTAGTCACCGAGCTGCGATTGCCAGTAGATCCACCATGTTGGTTTTTCAAGCCTGTTGGAAAACAGGATTTTCTTGCTTCGCAGCGCTGAGGGAAGCTCGGCCTTGAAGTCTCCTCCTGCGGCCGTTCGGAATCCGATAGTTACGGACTTTTCCGAAAGGGCATTATCGGTGTTTTTGATAATCAGGGGAATTCTGGTCTTGCCTGAATCTGCAGGCAGCGTATAGGAGGACTTTAGGGGTTCGTAATGCGTACCCTTAATAGCAGTGGTCGAGGAATCAACTATGGCCAAAACTAACTGCCTGGGACGGGAGACCCGCGGACCCGTTACGACCACCGGCACCCAGATGGTATCCTGGGCAAGCCCTGGCTTATAAGCAAACGAATAGTTTAATGTTGTGGTATCCTGATTTCCGTCATCGTCGAGATAAGCAAGATAAACATTATCCATCGCACTGTAAGGCATCATCTCGTTTTTCTTGCAGGCAAGAAAAAGGGTGCTCAACAACAGGATATATATGATATTTTTTTTCATTTTTTTTTCGGATTTAGTTTCTATAAGCTAGTTCGTCCACGGGTAGTGGGAACACAAAAATCTTGTCTGATGGCGGATAGATAAGCCCCGAGGTGGTCAGTATGTTCAGATTGAGACGTTTGTGCATAAAGAAGTTCTGGCTTTCCCCATAGAATTCCTTTCTGTATTCCCCTTCTAACAGATTGATAAAATCAGGTCTGGAAATTCCCGCAGTTATCGACGAGCCAATTCCACGGTGAATGCGCAGGGTATTAAAGTAGTCCAGGGCCGCAGCAGGGTTGGCATCAAAACTTGCTTCGGCAGCAATCAGGTAGATTTCGCTCAGGCGAAGTGCTGGCGCCATTAGTGGATGGAGATTCGCTATCGGTGTAGAGTTTACGATATACTTCTGAAGAAAGAAACGGTCTGCATTTCCAGCACTCTTGACCAGTCTGAACCATTGCTTGTATCTCCAGTCATCCGCGCCAACAGTTCCCAGATTGTAAATTGAGTTGATCTGGTCCGCAGTAGCCGAATAGTCCGGATTGTCCCTGGAGAACAGCCCTTCCAGCTGGGGCTGGGATTTGGGGATATACCATCCGAAGATGAGTTCATTGTAGAATATGCGATCTCTTTTTGCAACATCTGTATTAAAGAAATCTTCCTTCACTGTCCAGGGAAATTTTAATGAGGTGATCACTTCGGCAGCACTGCTCAGCGCCGATGCATTGTCGCCTTTATAAAGATATACCCTTGCCAGCTCGCTTACCACGGCATAGTAATTCATCCGGTGCCTTCGGTTCTGTAAGAAGAGCGAGGAACTTTTTAACTCTGTGGCCTTGGCATTCCCCGGATACCCAACAACATAGCTGGCCTGAAGAATCGGATCTGTGGACTTCAGCAGGGTCTTGGCTTGCTGAAGGTCGGCGATTACTTTATCAATGGTTTCGGTTACAGTAGAGTAAGGGGTTGTTTTCGTGCTGACTGTGGTCACATAAGGTATAGCCTTAAAGGATGGATTGCTTTTAAAAGATGTCCCGAACATCCTTAAAAGGTCAAAATGCATATATGCACGCATGGCCAGGGCTTCTCCTTTAACTATCTGGTAATTGTTATCCCTGAAAAGTTCCTTCCTTTCATCGATAACCTCCAATATCTGGTTGACGTTGCCAATGCTTTTGTAAGAATTTGTCCAGATAACATTGATCTTATCGACAAAGGCGGGAATGGTATAATCAAAGGCTGCAATCTTTTGGTAGGTTGCATCGGTGAACTGGTAATTCTGCGCCATGATGTCCAGATTGCTGAAAGTCAGGTTCCCTCCGTAAAGGTTTGCTCCGGCTAAGCCTACATACGCTCCGTTGAGTGCTTCCTTGAATCCCTCCTCGGTTGTAAAGAGCTGTTCCTTGGAAACTTCTGACTCGGGCTGGATGTCAAGAAACTTCTTGCAGGAAGAAAGGGCGATGAGTGCGAATAATATTAATAGGTATTTTTTCATCTTTTTAGATTTAGAATGAGGCCAATAGTGAAACCGTTAAGCTTCTTGCAAACGGGTAGCTTGTCCCGCGCTCCATCAGAATGCTCGAGGTGCGAAAGATATCATTTAGTGTCAGGGTCGTCCTGAGGTTCTGGAAACCCGCCTTTTTAATAAGCTCTTTTTTGAAATCGTAAGACAGGTAGATCGATCTTAGCTCAAGGAGGTTGTCCTTTTGAACAAATCTTGAGGAAACATTGGTAATGGACAGGTCAGCAATATTCTTAAAAAATGTCTGATCGCCTGGCCTAATCCATCTCTGGTTTAAAACCCTGCTATCTACGTTGAAGCGGGGATCCGCATTTTCGATCCGGTCGACAAGTGTCTGGTTGTAGGTATGTCCTCCAAAACGGTAATAAAAGCTGAGGCTGACCATAAAACTTTTATAACCTATATTGGCAGTAAGGTTTCCCTCAGCCTTGGGTGCACCATCGGCAACAGGCATAATATCCTTGACATCCCAAACATAGCTCAGCGTGCCGTCCTTTTTCAGAAAGATCTCCTTACCGTTTTCCGGATCTATCCCCAGGGAGCGTACTGCGTAGATTGCTGAAAGTGATTGCCCCTCATTGTAGCGCAGTAGCGGTGTGGACTGCGCATTTTTGTCCGGATTGGTCTGATACTGATCGATCTTGTCGTTTAGGGTTTTTAAGGAATTAGAGAGCTTAACAAGGGTATTGACATTATGGGCCAGGTTTCCTGTAATATTGATATTGAAATCCCTGTTTCTGAAAGCATTAGCTGTCAGGTAGAGTTCATATCCTTCATTGGCCATGTCACCCAGGTTTTCCTTGTAAGTAGTAAAGCCGGTCGAGGGAGAAAGATCAATATCGGTTATCAGCCCCTTGGTCAGCTTATAATAATATCTCGGTGAGATTACCAGACGGTCCTGAAAAAGGCCTAGGTCGATCCCAACGTCATAAGTCTTAGTCTTCTGCCACTGAAGATTGCTGTTTCCATATCCAAGTACCTGAGCGCCAAGACCAGTTGAATACCAGTTTTTTGGATCATATTGGTAGATGGACCTGGATAGATATGCAGGGAAGGAAACCGATCCGACTATCCCGGTACTTGCTTTCAGGCGCAATTGACTGATTACTTTCAGATTTTGCATAAACGGCTCCTTGTGCATGTTCCATCCAAGCCCGGTTGACCAGAACGGTGCAAACCTTTTGTTGGATCCAAATGCAGAGGATCCTTCATACCTAAAGGACGCATCCAGCAAATACCTGTTTTTAAAAGAATAGTTGCCCGAGAAAAAGGCACCTGCCAACCTGTTCTCCGAGACGTTGCCCCCGGGTGCTGACTCCTCTTTGTATATCCTTGCAAAACCGATATTTGTAAACCTGTCGTTTGAAAAGCCCTGGGCCTCGATGAGCTTATCATCACTTCTGACCGCCACAACATTGGTTCCCAATACAAGATTGAAATATTGGTCGCCGACCTGTTTGTTGTATCCCAGGGTTGCTTTTCCGTCAAGAGCAAGACGGTCGCTTTCGATAAGCTCATACGAGCCCCTGTTGTTTAGTTTGTCGCTTGCATAATCAAAATACTGGTTGCTCAGCGGGGAGGTAAACTTATCTCCGGTTGTGTGGCTTTTGTTTAGGCTGATCTGACTTTTGAAGGTGAGGCTGGGCGTAAGCTTCCAGTCCACCGATAGGGCATCAATGAGCTCGAGGTTTGAGGATTTGTCGAAACTGGCAAGGCTACCTTCAAATAGAGGGTTGAAGACGGATCTTAGCTTAATCTGATCAGGTCCGGCCAGATGTGTGTCTACCTGCCAACGGGCAAGTTCCTGTATGTAATTGCCATTGGCATCTGTTTTGGGATAGTAGGGATTCATCCGGACGTAGCTTGAAAAATCGCCATATGGAGAATTGTTTCCGTTCACCTGGGTGATGGTTACCTCATTTCTAAACAGGAGTTTTGAGGTTGGGTTATAGGTAAAGTTCATGCCTCCGCTATACCTGTCGCGATCCGATTTTAGCATCACCCCGGGCTGGGTCTCATAGCGCAGGTCTACACCGTACCTGAACTTCTGGTCACCACCCTGCACATAAATGGAGTGTTTCTGGCGATAGGCATTTCTCAGTGCCTGGGATAGCCAGTATGTATCTACGCCGCTGGCCACATTTTTCAGCCTGGCAAAATACTCTGCGTCAAGCTGATCTGGCGTGTAGGCGGTATTATTCCCCGCATCATATAATCCGGCCAGCTTTTCATAGGCAAGCTTATCTGCGGCATTGAGCACGTGATAGTCAGTCAAATCCGGCGCATTCACACTGAGTTCATAATTATAGGAAAGCTGAAGCTTCCCGGCGATTGGTGCTTTGGTTGTGATCACGATCACTCCATTGGCAGCCCGTGAACCGTAGACCGCCGTTGCAGCAGCATCCTTAAGAAGGGTTACCGATTCAATCCTGTTAATGTCCAGATCGGTTACCTTCTGAAGGGTCACCTCAAAACCATCCAGCATGAAGGCGGGAAGGTTATAGTTGCTCGAAAGGTTATTGCGGTCCAGAATATTCTCGGTATCCTCTATTGACGGGAGTGCCGTAGCGCCGCGAACGTTGATTTTGGGAAGCGCATTAGGATCGGAGCCAAAAAGATTATTATCAAGAACCTTGAAAGAAGGGTCGAAGCTCTGGATACTTTTAAGCAGATTCTGCGGGTTGTTCTTTTTGAGTTCATCACCCGTAATCACGATGGCATTTCCCGTATAGTTTTCCTTTTTAATGTTCTGGTACCCGGTAACGACGACATCGTTCATCTGTGTGAGCTTTGAGGCAAGCCTGATGTTCAGGCTCTTTGCCTCAGTAACCCTGAGCTCAAAAAGATCATAGCCGACATAGCTAAAGACCAGAGTTGTGCCTTCTTCTATACTGATCTTAAACTCACCCTTGTCATTTGTCATGCCGATACTCGGACCGTTTTTGATCGAAATGTTTACCCCGGGAATAGTTTCTCCGGTAGTCTTATCCCGAACCACGCCTCGGACATCAACTTTAAGCGCCTGGCGGGAAATTTTTTCCGGCAAAATTTCCTTTTTGCTGATCACTATCATTCTATTGACAATGCTGAAGCTCAGATCCTGATTTTTCAGTGATGCCTCCAGCGCCTCGGTGAGGGAAGCATTGTTGAGTTCAATGACAACCTCCGGCTTTCCCTGGAGAAGCTGTCCCTTGTAAAAAAAATAGTAGCCGGTCTGCTTTTTGATTTCCCTAAAGACGTTCTTCAGCGAAGTGGTTCGCCGAGAGAGGGTTACCGTCTGGGAAAACCCGGCAGCAGATAAATGGATTGCACCGGCAAGAAGTAATACTGTAGTCAATTTCATGACCAATAAAAATTTAGTCCTTACGTTCCGCATTTCGCATGCAGGGTTGTAAAGGGTAGTTAATTTCATACCTTTGTTTTGAATGAGGTTAATAAAAAGCAGCTGGCTTCGAAACTGAGCTGCTTGTCCAAATTTCTACCGGAAGCGTTCACGCGCTTTCGGTTCTTAGTTCAAGTTAGGATCTAGATTTCAGGTAATTTTTTCATCATAAGTTTGGTTTGTTAGTTGATTGGTTGGTTGTTATTCAAGGTTGGCCTGCAATTGGTATTTATCTGGTTTCTGATATTGTAAGCACTTTTCCATTAATGTCAGCATGAACATTGTTGAGCTCCAGAAGCCTGAGCACTTCCGAAAGCCTGCTATTTCTCGGAATTTCTCCGGTATAGGTTTCTTTTGTTATTCTGCCTTTGTAGATAATGTCCACGTCATACCATCTCGAAATCTGGCGCATTACCGTTTGGAGATCATCATTGTCAAAAGAAAACAGATCGTTCTTCCAGGCGGTTTCCCTTTCGAGATCGACCTGTTTTGAAATTGAGATTCGATTGTTGTCACGAACCAACTGGCTCTGTTCTCCGGGGAGCAAAGCAATGGATTGTGAAGCACTTTTGACCTTTACCCTTCCTTCCACCAGCGTGGTTTTGATATATGCCTCATCGCTGTAGGAATTGATATTAAAGTGGGTTCCGAGAACTTCTACGGTCTGCCGGGAAGTCGTAACCCGGAAAGGGCGGTTTTTGTCCTTTGCAACTTCAAAATAAGCTTCTCCCTCAAGCTCTACTGACCGCTCGTTCTTTGCGAACGCATATGGATATTTGAGTGAAGAAGCTGCATTGATCCACACCCTTGTACCGTCAGGCAAACTTACCTGGTACTTTCCCCCACGGGGTGTAGAGATGATATTTATTCCGGGGTTCGCAGAGGCGCTGTCGGTAAGTACGTACTCAATTTGCCCATCCTTTCGTTTACGAATAATGATACCGTTCTCCACTGCAATCTCACCCTGAGCAGCATCGTCGAGATTCACCTTACGGCCGTCAGCCAGGGTGAGTATCGCAATGTCCGCTCCCGGCTTGATATCATGAAGCGGCTTACCGGAGACTAAAGAAGAGATTTTTTGATCACGTGCAAAGAAATATATTCCCACAGAAAGACACATCAGGATTCCGGCTGCAATTCCCGCAGCTTTCAAAAAAGGGAAGGTCCGCGGCCTGATCAAAGGAGATAGCCTTTTCCATACCTGCTCTTTGCCTTCCTCGATCAAATCGTGTCCAGGCGTGGGCTTTTCGTATGGCAACTGTAAATACCATTGTTCAACAAGAGCTTTCTCCTCCGGGCTACAGGTTCCCGAAAGATATTTGTCCAAAAGTTTTTTAGCATCATTCTCCATTAAACAGAAATTTGGTTTGGTTGATATATTGTATACGGCTAAGTCAAGCCTTGGGGGTAGACAAAAAGATTTTTTTTAAAAAAAAAAATAAAAATCTTTCAAAATTAGACACGAAAGTCGGAATTTTTAAATGACTTTCTGATTTTCGACTAGAATCTGAACAAAAGATACAAATAAACTATTAATCCGAGACGGGATCTGAGTATTTTTAGTGCATTTTTAACCTGTGTTTTGACAGTAAGTTCGGAAATACCAAGTTCGAGAGCAATTTCCCGATGCGATTTGTCTTCCTTGCGGCTCAGAATGAATATTTCCCGCATCTTCGGAGGAAGGGCTTCAATTTCCCGCTCTATAAGTGCAGCCATCTGTTTTTCTCTTACTCCATGATCGGCGAGCGCGTGATCCTCATCCAGAAAACGTCCAAGCGAATCCGTGTATTTACTTGCGATCTTTTGGTGGGCAAAAACATCCAGAACCCGATTTCGGATGGCAGCGTAAAGGTATGCAGAAAGATTTCCTTCAGGAGAAATTTGCATACGCTTAAGCCATAGGGCTTCAAAAAGCTGTTGCACGAGATCCTTTGCCTCCTCCTCATCATTCAATCTCCTGCTCGCATGGATGAAAAGCAGTCCGTAAAAACGGTTGTAAATTTCCGTAAATGCTCTCTGATCGTCCCTGGTCAGCAGGAAAGCCAATTCGTTATCAGAAAGTTGATTATAGGAATGCATCTTTTCAGCAGGCAAAGATAACATTAATATAGGCGAAATTATAGTCGGTCTTCGATCAAACGTTAGCCCAATACCCGGGATGAAAATTTTATCTGGTCGCACACCCCGCCCCGGGTGTCAGGTACCTCCGGCAGTTTTTTCCGGCCTTATAAAATCCGGGTAAAAGACCTGCTTGATCTGTACAGGCCATTTGTAGCCCCCGTTCTTCTGCGAAATATCCAGTTTAAGTTCAAGTACCCACTTTTCAGGACCGGCCATATTATCCCATGCAATCCTGTTTCCCCTAACCGAACCTCCTGAAATGCGCAGTGGCCTAAGCCTGCATTCAGGACAGTTGGCTTGCCAGATACCCCAACCGGAGGCCAGTTGAAGATTGGAAAGCGAAAAGGCAATTCCTTCCATTGGCGCTTTAATGAAAATTTCAACGGGGATACCCTCTGCTGTATACGCTGACCGGAAAATCCGGAACCGGCCATATGTAACTTCGGACTTCAGCGTATCCACATCTCCCGACTCAGAATATAAAAACTTACACTCGCCACCAGGGCAGCCGCTTAGTTCTGTTGCATCCAGATCTCTCTGACCAACACTTCTGGGCATCTTTTTGCAGCCCGCTATTACAAGTACTGCCAATAGGAAATTCAAAATATTTTTCATTGTCCCCAAAACGAAGATTTCTAGCTCAACGCTACACCCTTCAAGGCGACAATATCAAAAAGAGGCTGAATAATGGCAAGTTTTAACCGCATCCGGACATTTCAAACGATTCGCGGCTCAGCTAACTTTGTCAATAGGTTAATCGTATCGGCAAGCTGTGGGATGAAAAGAAAAGAAGAAGGTTTTACCAGTGGGGATAAAGGAAGATCATTTATCAAGCCTTGGCCATCCCCCAGGAAAGAACTGCCAGACTTCTATCTTCACTGCTGGCTTTAGCAGCTTGGATTGGACCTGACAAAGCTGGAAGCCGCAGCTTAAAACAAAGTAAGCGCAGGATCATCCGGGAAATCTCAGATGGGCTCGAAAAGAACCTGCAGGATAAATAACAATTGATTAAAGATAAAAACCTAAAAAAATGAAACGAACAGGAAAAGCACATTGGAATGGTACACTAGCAGCAGGCAGCGGAGTAATCTCCTCACAGAGTTTGGTATTGAACGATACACAGTATTCTTTTAAAACAAGATTCCAGGAAGGGATCGGAACGAACCCGGAAGAGCTTTTAGCCTCCGCACACGCAGGATGTTTTACAATGGCAGTCGGGGCCATTCTTTCCGATGCAGGATTTACCCCTGGAGACCTGGATACAGAGGCTGTAGTAGATTTGGATATGCAGAACCTGAAGCTGGACGGCGTTCACCTTACCTTGAAAGGCGCAGCCATTGAGGGCGTTACAGAAGAGATGTTCAATCAGATGGCGGAGGCGGCAAAGGCAAACTGCATCATCTCCAAGGCACTAAGCATTCCCATTACTCTTGAGGTTGTGTATGGCTGATCCGGAGGCCGCCGAGTAAGCATTCAACGGTAATAAAAACTGAACGGACGGCCGGGTTATACCGGCTTGTCCTTTTTTGCGTCCCAAAATTCCGGACGCTTTCTACCTAATGTCAACGTTATGAATCCCCTTATTGAGCACCACATTGTAAACCAGTTTGTAAAGAAGATCACGCTCGAATGGCCGGGAAGCATTGAGCGGTACTGCTTTAAAACCGACCAGCTGGTTTTCATCTATATGTCGGAAGGAATCTGCTCAGAGAGATTTGCCGCAGAACTCATGCCCAAAGCCGGCATGTTCGTCGATTTTTCCATACCCGTGATGCTGATCTTTATGGATAACGAAGGAGAGGGAGCCGCCAAGGTATGCTTCAACGGTGATTGGTCAAAGAACGGTGGATAGCCGGCACATCTGGTTTTTGCTATTTAAACAATGTTTTCGGGGATCAGCGAAATACAGATTAAAAACAATCCTTAACAAACAGTTAATACACTGAAAAACATATAGTTAAAACATAGGCAGGAAGTTTGTAACTGGCATGGGTACATTAATTGATAAGGAAATGAAATTAACAAAAAACGCTGTCCGCAGCAAAATATGTCCAACTATCAGCCGGTTGAAAAGACCGGCAATGTTGGTCATTACCCTGATTCTTCTTAGCTTGAGTTGTTTCAGTCAGGTCGGAGACCCTTCACCACTCACCTTTCCAAAGCCGGGAAAAATTCCCAATATCCTTTTCTATCTCCAGCGGGATCCAAATATCAATACGGTCATTTATTCGCTAAACATTTCCGAGAGCGGGATTCTGGATCAGGATCGGCCGGTAAACGTGTACTGGATCAGATATGCCGAGAAAAGCGTAAAGAAGGAACTGAGTTACATCCAGCAGAAATTTGCCTTCGGTGTGGAATCCCGAAAACTTTCATCCGTAGAGTTCGAGTTTCACCTTACCTCATATAAAAAGCTCTTGCTATATTTAAAAAAATCACCTCAGGACAGCAGTTATCATGTATTTACGACAGTCAACAATTCGCAGATCCAGCTGGACAGGATTTTTGTGCGCATCAAGGGTGGAACACTTTTTAAACCCAACATTGCATACATAGATCTGGAGGGTAAACATCCCGTAACCGGGAAACTCATTTCCGAGCGCATACCATTTTAAGCCTAAAAAATCCTGGAACTGATTCTCAATTGAAAAGGATTAAAAATCATTCTCTTCTTCGTCACGTACTAATTTTGCAGGCAACAAAAAAGCAGGCAGCCTAAAAATGACGGTGTCAGGTTTTTGATACCTGACACTTGCGCATATTAAAAGTATTTTTGGTCTCGGTGGAAACAATTGCTTCACAGGCTGGTAGATGCCTTCTCTGACTGAAGACCGTTTTAACGGAATCTTGCTGGGTGAGTTTAAATTGCCGTAAAAGCAAGAAGCATCTGATGGGGCTGCGCTTTTAAAAACTAAACTTGAAGCTGCAATGAAAGCTCGTTCGGTATTTCCTTGGTATAGACTAGCGCTCTTAACATCCAAGAAATGAACATCGAAGTTCACATTGACCAGAATCATTACCTACAACCTTCTCTTGGATGAACGTATCGCCTGGTTATGGAATATATATCCAATTGCAATCTGCATCCATGAAGTGGCCAGCGAGAATATTGACCACTCTGCGGGAGAACAATCGAAGCTCATTAAGCGGCAGCATTCTTACCTACTCCTTAATTTAAGTCTTAGATTGTCAATAGCCCGGCCTTTCTATGCAGTTGGATAAAATAACCAATAGCAATTCTCCCACAACGCATGATAAGCATTAATGGCTGCAGGGCCATTTGGCCGCATTACGCTAATTAGCGCGAACGGCGTCGATATTTCGATTACCTAAGGATGTTAACAATTATAAAACGCTGAATTACAGCAAATTAATGTTGTGGCACAGGAATTGGATTGGTATTAACATATCTGCAGCAATTTGTTAATGCTGTAGGTAGAATTTTCTCATATGATGGAAGGTGAAAGCCTTCAATATTGGTTTATTAGTTTAGGTAGATGGAGGAGAGCGGTGGATACCGCTCTCTCTTTTTTTACGCTGTAACAAAAACCAAAGATTTCTGGAAAGCAGAGGCCGTTCGCTCGAGAGTTATCTCATCCTTGGGGAAAACAGTCAGGGATGAAATAGCTAAAGAATAGTCGCATTTGTATATTTCCTTAAAATAAAGAACGTTTAACTTTGTATTATAAAACCAAGTGATTTAAAGCGGAGCAGCCCGGAGAGGTGTTCCGCTTTTGCATTTACAGGACTATAGTATAACTTTTCTTTGCCATGCAAAAGTAACATTCAATATGCTCATCATTCAGTGCCGAAATAGACAATTTCCTGAACGATCCGTATAACAGAGCCTTTGGAACTAGGGGTATTTTTGTATTGTAATAGATAAGGAGGCATTATGGAATTAAAAGATTTCAGATCAGTAGTTTTACGACTTGTGATCTACGGGGGAATGGTTTATTTATCGGCTGAACTCATGCGCTATGATGCGCTAAACAGTCCGGCAGGCGCAAAATTTTCCGAGCAGTCGATTACCGAAATTATGCAGAGCATTTTTCTTTTGTTTTCCTCAGGTATTTTTCTGCTGGCATTTTTCCGAAACAGGCAATTTGCGCCAATGTCCCTGGCCCTTTTTGCCTTCTCGCTTTCTTCGTTGATCCGCGAACAGGATGCTTTTCTCGATAGGCTTCTCTATCACGGTTCCTGGAAGATCTTCGTATTGCCCTTGCTGGGCTATACCCTGTATTTCCTAATCAGACATCGAAAAAGTTTTTTCCAAAATCTTATTAACTTCGTTTCTACCAGGGCATTTGGAATGCTTTTCTATGCTGTGCTCACTACATATTTATTTTCAAGGTTGCTTGGTAGGAAAATATTTTGGATGGCGGTAATGAATGAGCGCTATCTGAGGGATGTCAAAACTACTGCTGAAGAATCGATTGAACTTTTTGGCTATACGCTTTTTTTGATTTCAGGAATCGAATTTATTGTATTTATTACCAAGGGGAAAAGTAAGGGGGTGTCAGTAGAGATGCATACAGATAAGCATGCGGCCTAAATCAAAGGGGCAAGTTGGAATTTCTATTACCGGAGCTAACTCCGGTAATGATTTAAATTTATAGCTTTTTTTTCGACCAGTAATTGATTAATTCCTGCTTGAAAAGATCGGATAGCGTGCAGGGCTCAAGATCTGGCTGACCGTTCATCCTGTGGCGCTGATCGGCAGAACTCTGATAGACCCGTTTCCTGATCCGCTGAATGCTGCCTATAGGCATATGTTCCTCTGGAACTCTCCATGGGTTCATCGAGAGCCTATCTATAATATCCTCAGAAATAAGGTTCTGCATCGGGATCCTAATCCTTGCAACAGGAACCGGCGGCGACAGTGATTCTGGCCATTCGACAGTCACCCGATCGATTGGCATTCGTTGAGGATCCCTGCACAGCTGGGCGCAAATCTCAAACTCGTAGTCATGGCTTGCGATCTCCTGCTTTAGCGACTCATGAAAAAATTCAGGATAGGGATTTTCCATCGGTTTTTTACTTGTAACCTTTTCTGCAGAGGAAATTAACGGAACGATACTGAGCTTGGCAACATACTTTCCAAATCTGGAGGGAGCCATCGTCCAGTAGGTTGAGAGCAGCACATTTTGGACCGGCAGCTGTCCAAGCCTTAAAAATGCAAAGAAGTTTTCCCAAAGCCATTTTTCTGGCGGAAGAGAACCGAAGGAAGAGAGCAGATTGTAAAAGGCCATCTCCCTGCTGGAAACCTCAAAGCTTAGCCGCTGAATGTTTAGGTAAGTCTGCACATCGTTCGCCGCGAACACCGGTGAATTGACCATAACCAGATCAACATTACCAAGACTGTTTTCCGGCTCTAAGAGCGTTGCGCCGGGAACGCCGAGAATCTTTAGCCCGATTCCCACTACACCTCCAAGGAGATGGTCCGGTCCGAGATGCGCTTTGCCATTTGAGAAGCGCAAAACCGATTCATATTTTGCGGGAAAGGCAAATATCCCCTGTGCATAGGCTTCGGGTAGGTTCTTATAAATCTCTATTTCCGCGATCACACCACCGTATGCTTTGGCGTGTGCACCACGGACAGCATGTCCGTATTTGGAATGTGATATTTTAACGAATTCCCTTACATCGGCAATCGCCTGAAGGGAACTGGCTTCCTCTTTCTCGTCCTCCATTCCCATAGCAGGGTGATAACAGACGAAACCGTTGATGTCCCTGGTCAAGTATTCATTTTCTAAAATCATAGTCTCATTTGAAGTTTTATCGTGTCCACCGATAATCTTAGTCCAATCAGCCGGCTAAAACAATTTCGGCTTTTTTCTTAGGAAGGCCAGTTGGCCAAGATGATAAGAGAGATGATTGGTTCGGTTCAGGAGCACACCAAGCTTGTTTCGGGTATCATCAAGCATAAATTCTTCCGTGGATACCCGTGAATGTCTTTCAAACCATTCGTCCGGTGACATTTCACTGAAGGCACCCTGAAGTCTCTTGTGCACTTCAACCCAGTGCTTACGTATATCCTCAGGCCTTCCAAGATACCCTTGTTTGTCCGGATTTTCTATAAATAGAACCTGCATCCGCGGATAATTTATTTCTCCTATTTCCAAAAGCTCCGCTAATGCATCAGCGAAGGCAATGAGATGTCCGTAGAGATAGATTCCAGTATTTCGATCATCGGAAACTTCGTCCTGCAGTTCATCATCCGTAAGCGAGTCGAGCAGCTCTGTTGCCCGCTCAACGTAGCGGTACCAGTTTTTTAGAACCATTTTAACGAGCATTCTTTTTTGTCTCATGCAATTAGTTTTTCCCGCGGCGCATTTTGCTGCGGGAGTTTATAATTCTTATCTTACCGGGTGTTTTAGCATCACTCCGGCCTCGGCTCCGCCGAACAGCCCTTTGTGGCTGTCAGAAATCATTTGATGGGGTACACCCAATGATATACTGCTGATTGAAGTGAGCAGATCGAGCTCGGGATCAGTGAGTGAGATTTTTAGGGAATCCAGATTGTCATTCAACTGGGACAGGGTCCTAGGGCCCAGAATGGTAACCGTTGAGAGTGCCGAACGGTCATGTCGCTGCCTGATCCACGCTAAAGCGATGTCCAATACGCGTGCATCATGGCTATCAGCAATTGATTCCAGGGCATCAAGGATATTAGTTTCCCGCTCCCCGTCTTCTCCTTTGACCAGATTGCCTTTCCATGCATTTTGACGTGACTCGGTTTCCATGGCACCGTTTCGGTATTTTCCCGTTAGCGTACCTCCGGCAAGTGGTGACCAGAATGCAGTACCTAGTCCCAAAGCTTCCGCCATGGGTAAAAGGTCCCTTTCGGCTGAGCGCTCGATCAAATTGTATTCCACCTGAATTCCCGCGACCGGTGACCATCCGCGAAGGTCTGCAAGAAGAGATGCACTGGCAATTCTCCACGCCGGGAAATTCGAAAACCCGGCATAAACAATCTTGCCGTCCCGAACCAGGTCATCAAATCCCCTCACGATTTCCTCGATCGGAGTCTGATGGTCGGAAATATGTGCCCAGTAAAGATCGATTCTGTCAGTCTTGAGCCTCTTCAGGCTCTCTTCTACGGAACGCACCATATTCTTTCTACTGCTTCCCGAGGTCTGCAGGGTGTTGCCTCCGGCAGAATACTTGGAGGCAAGAACGATTTCCTCACGAATCCCGGAAATGAGCGAGGAAAGAATTTCTTCTGACTGTCCCCCCTGATACCCGTCCGCGGTGTCAATGAAGTTCCCGCCTGCATCGATATAGCGGCCAAAAATTTCCCTTGATACCTCAGGGCCCGCTCCGTGTCCCCAGCCAGTGCCGAAGTTTCCTGTCCCCAATGCTAGTTCCGAAACTCTGAGCCCGGTTTTTTGTCCAAAAATCTTGTAGTTCATTTTTTTTATATTTAGTGGCTAAATTCGTTGATAGTCAGAGCGCAATTTCCTGCACCTATTCTTTTACCGTTACGCGCATTGCCCTGAGCCCGGTAATACCCTGAAGGGGTTCAAGCTCAAGAAATTCGATCTGCTCTTCCAGATCACCGCGCTTTTGAAGGAACTTAATATGGGTGGTAAACTCATCCGCATCCCGCTGGTTAAAATAAACCATGGCTATTTTTCCCGGCATGGTTAGCCTTTCACCGGTATCGCGGATGAGCACCTTGTCGATCCTTTTCTTCACGACCTGGTATCTGATATTGTAGGCCCCCTCTACATCAAACCTGCGCTCGTCATTCCGAAATTTTATATCAATAAAATGCGAATGGACGAAGATGAGCTGCGTCGATTCCACTTTAACCTCCATGGAGAGCTGAAGTTCTTTGGATTTCTTTGCAATGCCTATCATGGAACTGAGCTGGAGAAGGCGCAGGTTTTCGATATATAGCATTTTAAAGGGTTTTTCAGGAGCCATCGACTGCCCCAGATAAATATCATATTCTACCCCGTCCGTTTGGAATTTGTCAAAAAAGCAGGGATAGTGCGTTTGGGCCCGGATACCAATCTGCTCTACCTCGATATTTACCGTCGAAATCAGCGCATTCATCGCCGTTTCAAGGTTTCTCCTGTTCTTGCTAAATATCCCGGTCTGCGGATCCAGGGCAGAACGATAGGTTTCCATTATCGGGATTGGCTCTTTCCCATCCATAAAATCGTTCAACAGCGCATAGGTCGATTCCAGAAAATAATTCACTTCATTTTCCTGAACCATTTCCTGACTGAGAAGCACATCCTGCCAAAAGCCGCAGAGGTTTGCCTTTTCGGCAAGCAGGCCAAACTCCGTCGCCTGCTGCAGCTGGCCGATGATTTCAACCAGATGGCTAATCTGCAGAACTAGGTCTTTTTTGAGTGCATGGTTCCTGTTTATGGTAGAATTCCTGATATCGATCGCACCGTAAATTGGATAAACATTCCTAAAATAGATATCCTCCATTTTTTGCTGACCGGTTCCTTTTTCCGCGTTGGCGAGATAATTCCAGGAAGCCTCGTTAAAACGCCACAAGACCGAGGGCTGCAGGTAGGTAAACTTTTCGCGGATAACACCTTCTATCTGCTGGTTGAATGAGTCAATGCTTTTACGAAAGAGCAAGGCAATAACTGGAATTGCGGGATCGATCCGGGAGAGCACTTTTTTGTCCAGTAATAATCTTTTTCGCGAATAGACCTCGATAACCCCGACAAGCTCGGCCTGAAAAAATATCGGCAGAATACCGTAAGCGCACACCCCGCTATCTTTAAGTACTTTTAAGTAACTGTATTTTTCGATGAGTTCCGTGCTGATTTCCTCCAGAAATATTCTCCGCGGATCAAGCCTGTATATATTTGCGAGAAAATCGAAGAGCTGATGCCTTAATGCCTTTGAGTCTGAATGATGGTTCGTCCCGGTGATTTCAACCGGAGCATTAAAAGTAAACCTGTCGTTGAGCTTGAGCATGGTCATCAGCGAGAATTCCAGCTCATCGCTTCCCGCGATGATCTTTAATCCGCGTGTCACTTCTTCTATAATAGCAGGATCCTCCCAGATGTTCCTGGATTCAAGGATCCTGTTGGCCGTTATCTTGCCGATATGCGCGATGGTGACATCCGTTAAGGAAATGAAGCGGAATCCCCGAAAGGAAAATCTATTCAAAGGAAGCGAATTCCGCAGTCTGGAGATGCTATCCTCAAGGGATATAAAATCGTTATCAATAGCATTCAGCTCCCTGATGATGTTATCACTTTCCATTTCCGAGGATATTTTCAGGAACCTGTAATCGAAGGAAGCCTCCAGAAAATTGTGCCTGCCGCTTTGCATATCCGTGGCCGGCAGAATGAACTGCGGAATAAGCCGGGTCGAAATCCCGATATATTTTTCCCAGATAGCGCTGTACGCGAATTTTTCCGCAGAATCATGCCTATCGGCCTGTTCATTCCAGATGTCAAAAAAAATATTTTGTTCTTTCTCCTGGCTGGTCCATGCATCAAGCTCCTTTTTTCCAAAAATCAGATGGCCAGACACGGGCATGGCCAGAAAGCCTTTTTTTGAACCCGTGCCTGCTGAAAAACAAAGGAATTCAGTGATAAATCGCAGGATGTCAGCAGAAAACACCGAAGTCTTCCCGCCGCCTGCCTGCAAAAGCGACTTGAATTTTTCAATAGAAGAATGAAAAAATTCAGCTTCAAGGCCTGTGGACCCTGCTGCCGCTTCCGTCATAAATTTGGCAAACTCCTCAATCTCCAATGTTTCACCGGGCAGAATTACCGGGCTTGCATTCTTTTCTTTTTGTTTCATGTCCTCAGGTTTTCTAGTTTTTACGGACGCTGGCTAGCCGTGTCAGCCGAGCCTTTTTTTAAGTTCTGCGCCTGCGTGAAGGAACAGCGTTCGTGTCGCCGGTAGTTTGGCCAGCCCGTTGAGCAGCCCAAAATCATGGATTACACCATTGTAGCGAATGGTTGTAACTTCCGCACCTGCCTCTTCCATCTTTCTCCCCAAAGCCTCGCCGCCATCCCTGAGAATATCATTTTCAGCCAGCTGTATCAGTGTGGGCGGCATGAATTGTAGTTTTTCCATTGAGGCTAGAAGCGGGGAAACATGCTCATTGTTGCGAATTTCGCCATCGCTTATATACTGATCAAACATCCACTGCATCAGTGAGGTAGTTAAGAAGCGGTCGTTGCCAAACTCCCTGTAGGATTCGCTGTCAAAGGAAGCATCGGCCACAGGCCAAAATAGTATAAGGGAGCTAATTTTCGGACCGCATTCCTCTCTTGCCTTGAGCGCCGTAACCAAAGCCATATTTCCGCCAACGCTGTTTCCAGCTATCGCCATTTTCTTCCCGTTCACGTTGATTTCATGACCATTGTTGGCAACCCATTTGGTAACCGCGTATATTTCATTGATTGCAACCGGAAACCTGACCTCTGGTGATGGACTATAGTTTACAAAAACAACGGCAAAACCGCAGGCAAGTACAAGATCCCTGACCATTCTCTTGTGGGTCACAAAATCGCCCAGAACCCAGCCTCCCCCATGTATAAAAATGATGACCGGCAGGGTTTCCTTTACGCCTTGAGGACGGATAACGTGGATTCCTACTGATTTGCCTTCATAACAGACAACCCTTTCGGTAACCTCGACTCCCGAGGTATCGACTTCAAAATTCATCTGGACCCCGTTCAGCACTTCCCTGGCTTGTTCTTTGCCCAAGGTTTCAATGCGGGCGCCGGCGTTTGCAAGCCTAAGAAATTCCTTTACCTTGCTGTTTAGTTTCGGATCGGACAAATAGTCTGTTTGCTCTTTCATATCGATTCTCATTTTTTCGCTAATTCGATGCTTTTCTCTCTTGAATAGCGCCAGGCTTGGTAATAATCATCATCCTAAGCGATTGGTCGCCTCCCAGATATGCCACGGCCCAGTTCAGGAAGGTCCTTAATTTATTACTGAACTTTACCAAAGAAAGAAGGTGGACAAAGAGCCACATCGCCCAGGCAACAAATCCGGTAAAATGGAGTTTTGGACTGGGAAGGTCTGCAACTGCCTTTCCACGGCCAATTATCGCCATACTCCCTTTATCATGGTATTGAAAGGGAACCATTTTTTTGCTTTCCATCGCGAGCATAAGATTCCTGGCAAGACGCTTGCCCTGCTGAATGGCTACCTGGGCAAGTTGGGGATGTCCCGCAGGAAAACCAGGGTCCGAAACCTGAAGAGATGTATCGCCTATTGCGTAGATATCTTCCAGCCCTATTATGCCATTAAATTGGTTCACCAACAGCCTTCCCCCACGCCCATAACAGCTTTCCGGAATTCCTTCGAGTACCGACACTGAAACACCGGCAGCCCAGACCAGGGTAGTGGTCTCAATCTGCTCCCCATTGGAAAAAGTCACCATGTCGTTCATGTAATCCTTAACCTGCGTGCCCAGCCTCACCTCGACACCCATTTTGATAAGTGATTCATGGGTATACCGCTGTGCCCTTTCGCTCATTGGTGCGAGGACTTTCGTCCCCCCGTCCACAAGGATTATCCTGGAGGGGATGCCCATTTCCAGAATCTCTGGATATTCCTGTTTCAATATTGAATTTTTCATCTCGGCAAGCATTCCGCTTACCTCGACCCCTGTTGGACCTGCACCTGCAATTATGGTAGTAAGTCTTTTTTTTACCTCACTGCGGTTTTTTGAGGATGCGGCAAGTTCAAGATTGCGAAGAAAATGGTTGCGAAGGTTTAGTGCATCGTTGAGCGTCTTCATCGGAACGGCGTTCTGTCTTACGTTGCCATTACCGAAGTAGTTTGTCTGTGCTCCCGTGGCGAAGACAAGTACATCATAGACAAGCGATCCACTTGACAACACGACCATTCTGCGAGCGGCATCTACCCGCACAAACTCTCCAAGCTTAAAGCGTAGAGTTTTGCTCTCCCGGAATAGTTTGCGGTAGGGGTAGCTGATGCTGGATACCTCAAGAAAACCTGTCGCTACTTGATAAAGAAGCGGCGGGAAGAAGTTGTAATTATTTCGGTCTACCAGGGTAACCTCTGTTTCCTGAGCAGTATTGAGGTGCCTGGCCAGATTGATACCGGCAAAGCCTCCGCCGATGATAATGATCTTTTTCATGGTATTCAGATATTGCTAAATTTTGGACTCATTGATTTGGTGGGTTGCAGGTATGTGCTCAACTTTCCGTAGAGATAAGTAATCAGAATAGTCAGAAGCAATATAAGACCGGCGATAATGATGTAGCCGGTCATCTCCTTGGATGCAGTCAGAATCGCCTGGTTTTGAAGTGCAGCATATCCCGGTCCTCCCGAAGACTGGCTTTGCTCGCTCGTCCCGGCGAGGAAGGAATAATGTTCCATGCGTTTGGCGTAAAGTAAATAGCTATAAATAGCAGTAAAGATCCCATTGCCCAAAAAGGAGCGTACAATGATCAATATTCCCGCAGCAATAGTCACCATTGGCATGGGGAGTCCCCTAGTCGCATATATACCAACGGAAATATATAAACAGGAAAAACCGAATCCCTTGATCATTGAAGGGAGGATGAAACTTTCCATCGCGAAATCGTTCGCAAAACCATTGTACAGAAAGATGTGGTAGCAGACAAAGGCGGCAAAGCCAGCAAAGATCATCACCTCACCGTCCAAATTCTTAAGATACCAGATATAGCATAGGACAGCACCTGCTATCGCGCCCGGAATCATATATAAGCTTATCTGTGTATTTCGAAAAGCCTCGTAGTGCAGAACCCCTGCGGTAAATATCGACTGGAAGGTTGTGGGTGCAAAAATTCCCAAGAGAAAAAAATAGAGCAGACCAAGACAAAACTTCCTGTATCTGAAGACCTTTAAGCTGAACAGTGGCCTTTTAACAGTATTCAAACGGACAATACAAATAATCAGAAAAGCAGCCGAAAGGGTAAATGAAAGCCAAATCTTTTTTGATTCGAACCAATTTTCCACCTTTCCGTAGACAAAGCCATAATTTAGGAACATTAGAAAACAGGCAAGAAAAGATAGACCAGCATAATCAATCTGGTAGAATGGGAAGATTTTTCGCAGAGGGTGATCCTCCACAAAAACAAGGGTAAAGATCATACACAGCAAGAGCAGCATCAGAATAAATATGTAGGCATAATGCCAATTGTAGGTATAGGAAAGCCTGGTCATAAACCAGGTCACAAAAAAAAGCCCGCAAAGCGCAGTACAGTATATGAAGGGATAAAATCTGCTGGAATCGAATTTTTTGCTCCAGATTACCCCCCAAATGATGTAGACTTCCAATAGGGCAAACATTTTTACAAAGCCCAGAATCAGGCATGCGACCACTGTCAGTTCCGGATAGGACGAAACTGCACAGATGATGTTCATCAGCAGCATTATAAAAAGGCCACCCATCAGCAAGGTCTTATTTGTAAAGCGCAGTTTGGTCCGGATGGCAAACAGAAGTCCAAGTCCCATACCGATGTACATCGCATTATACGCGACAGTGAAGGCTTCGGTGTAAACGCCGATGCTGCTGAACATTTCAGTAGTATTGCCCACGAACACACCGTTGGAGGTCAAAATTACCCCCAGAAGAATAAAAAGGACCGGTAGTTTAATGTATATCGGCACCCAGGGATAGAAAAGGTCTTTTATTTCCATGGCATGTTATCTATTGATTCTTACCTCAACATTCATCCCCGCACGGAGATTCAAGAGATCCTGCGGATTATTTACCGAGCGGAAAAAGTCTATCTTCACAGGAATGCGCTGCTGAACCTTGACAAAATTCCCTGTCGAGTTATCAACCGGAACGGAGGAATATCGTGCACCGGTGGCACTTGAAATAGCCGTAACCTCTCCAATGATCTCCTTGCCATTCAGCCCGTCAACCTTCATGCTCATGCGTTGCCCTACTTTGAGCTTTGCAATCTGCGTCTCCTTATAATTGGCGACCACCCATTTGCTGTTTTTGCGCACAAGAGAAAGCAGGGTCTGTCCCGACTGCAGCAGCTGGCCCTCCTGAATAGTCCTTCTTCCGGTTGCCCCGTCATAAGGTGCCCGGATGACTGTATAGGATAAATTGAGCTTGGCCATATCCAGCGCTGCGTGGGCCTTTTTTATTTCGGCATCATTGACATCGATCCTCGTTCCTGCCTCGCGGCTGGATAACGAAGCGGTACTGTGCTGTCTTTGAAGGGCGTTTTTCTGGGCAAGCAGCGCACTATATTCGGACTTCGCCTGGTCGTATTGAGCCTGGGTGGCGGCATCCTCTTTTAGCAGGTTTTCAAACCTGTGGAAATTTTGCTCGGCGTTCCAGAGCCTTGCATCCGCGCTCTTGATATTCGCATCCACCGTACCCAGGTTGCTGCTAACAGTATTCACGCTCATTCGGGCAACATTCCTTGATGCCAATGCTGAAAGATAGGCCGCCTCGGCCTGTTCAAGCTGAATCTTGTACTCGCGATCATCAATTATCACCAGCGTATCACCTTTTTTAACATCCTGATGCTCGCTGAATCTTACCTCGCGGATATATCCCGAAATCCTAGTATTTACGGGATTTATAAATTCCTCGACCTGGGCGTCGTTGGTGTACAGATCATTGTCCAGTCCTTTATAGGTCCTGAACCCCCAGAATATTCCAAGCGACAGACAGATAAATAATATTGCGTTTGTAGTGTACCTCAGGATTCTTTTTCTTCCTGAACCGATTGTTTTTTTATTCTCCATAGCGATATGTTTACAGTATGCCGATTGCCTCGAGCAACTGGTGATGGGTATAGATTACGTTTATTTCTGCATTGGTTACCTTAAGTTCTGCTTCTACCTTTGTGTTTGCGGCATCAACCAGATCGGTTAAAAGGGAAAGCTGATTGAAATATTTCTTTTCCACTATCCTGTAATTTTCCCGGGCAGAGCGGAGGTCGCTTTTGAGGGTGATGAGTTCATCTTTGGCCTCATTGTACCTGATATAGGCGGTACTGACTTCAAGGTTAAGCTTTTTCTTTTCAAGGTCCGTTTTCAACAGGGACTGTTCAAGCTGGATTCTACCCGCCCTGATTTTTCTCGGTGACTGGTAGATAGAGGCAATATTGTATCGAATCGAAATACCTGCCTGATAGACATTCGTATAGATGTCTACTGCTGGAATAGTATTCACAAAAGGCCGCTGAAGATTGCTTCCCGCAAAAAGACTTACCTCTGGAAATCTGTCGGCTCCCAAAAGCCTTATGTTATTGTCAGCGATCCTGTTTTCCACAGTGGCTGCCTTCAATGAATGGTTTTCCCTTAGTGCTAACTCCAAACATCCCTTGAGGGTAAGGCTGGAAAGCGTATCCCTCAAAAGAGTTGTGTCGGGAAGCAGAAGTGCAGAATCCGGTAGACCTGTGGCATAGTTGAGCTGCCTGTTGAGTATAAGCAGGTTGTTTTCCGTTTTTTTTAGCGAGAGCTCCAGATCGGATAAAATCAGTTCGGAACGCAGTACATCATTCTGGGTCACCATGCCCTGATTTCTCATGGTCATCACGTTTTTGAGCCTTTGGCGGGCTAGACCGATATTATTAAGAAAAACCTCTTTTTGGTTTACAAAACGGAAAATATTAAGGTAAAATGCAGAAACCTGAAGTTTTGCACTTTGTATATTTTCCTCATAATTAACAGAGTTCAACTGGACTTCCAGCTTTGACTTTTCGATGGTGTGTCGCACTTCCCCACCTTTGTACAACAGTTCTCCCGCAGATAGCGAAAGCTGGGTCAGGTGATGGGGAATTGTTCCTTTTCGGTGTTCAGAGAACGAGGGCGTCCAGATATCAGAATTACTTATATAGCCGTAATTTAAACCTGTTGAAATCGCAGGAAGGCGAAAAAGTCTATTGATTTCGATCCGTTGTTTAGCCAGATCGATATTTTTTTCATAGACCCTGAGCCCGGGGTTGTTCTTAAGCGTAAGCGCATAGATCTCCTGAAGGGTTCGTTGCTGGGCAGCAAGCCTGCCGGAAGGACATCCCAGCAGGACGAAAATCCAAATGGCACAAATCTTTTTTAGGGAATCGGACTGTCTCATTTTTGTATCTGTAATTTCTATTGAGGCATACGGATTACCGCTTTGAGGGTTATCCCGCTTTCGGTATCGGCAACAGCCTGGTTAATATCCTGCAGGTCGTAAAACTTAATGAGCCTGTCAAAAGGAAATAATCCGTTTAAATAAAGCGCTATCAATCGTGGTATAAGTTCCGAGGGAACACTGTCACCTTCAACTACGGTGACCACGGAACGGCCACTGTTAAATACCGAATAATCGAGCTCCAGCTTGGCAACCGAGGGGACGCCCAGCAGTGCGCAGGTTCCCATAAATCGCAAAGAAGCGAGGGCGTGGTGGATAACTTCTCCCCTGCCAGTGGTGTCAATCGAGAAATGTAGTCCATCGGAGAGGATATCTGTTAGAATCTTTTCCGAGGGATTTTCCCTGCTTGAGTTAATTGCGTGGGTTGCACCGAGTTCGAGCGCGATGGTAAGCCTGTTATCGTGTATATCGACCGCGACAATTGTCGAGCATCCTGAAGCTTTCGCAGCCATAATCGCAGCAAGTCCCACAGGACCTGTCCCGAATACAACGATGCTTGATCCTGCAGAAGGCCTGAGCACATTGAGAACGGTACCTGCTCCAGTCTGAATTCCGCATCCAAGAGGCCCCATGATTTCCAGAGGCACTTTATCATCGATTTTTACCAGGTTTCGCTCGGAGGTCAGGGAATAGGTCCCAAAAGAGGACTGCCCAAAAAAGAAAGCACCGAGTGGATGCCCGAGACCATCGTGATAGGGACAGCTTCCGTCAGACCGAGGACCGGCCATGTTCAGGAGATAAAGCTCTACGCAATAGGATGGATGCCCCGACAGGCAAAAACTGCACTTTCCGCAGCTCGAGGGGGCCAGGACCACCCGGTCCCCGACCTTCACACTGGTGACATTTGTGCCAGTCTTGAAAACTGTACCTGCACCCTCATGCCCGAGTACTACCGGAAAACTGACAGGAATATGCTGGTCTCTAACTGCGAGATCTGTATGGCAGAGGCCTGTTGCAAGGATTTTGACCATCACCTCATTTGGCTGAAGTTCATGGTCTATCTCGATATCCTGAACTAAAAACTGTCCGCGGGGTTCCTGGAGAACTGCTGCTGTAACTTTCATTATATATTGTTTTTTTTCTACTTAAGGCGGTGAGCCGGAAGTAGAATGGATTTGATTAAACGATTGATTTTAAAATAGCGAGTTTTTCCGCTGTATGAGGCGAATATTTGACATCCGGATCCGCAGAAAGTTCTTTGTCGAGAATACTCTTATAGTGAGAAAAAGCCTTAAAGCCATATTCTCCATGGTAATTACCGATCCCGCTGTCTCCAACTCCTCCAAAAGGAAGCTCACCATTTGCAATGTGCATAAGTGCCTCATTGATACAGCCACCACCGAATGAAATCTCTGAGATTATTTTTTCTTTAATCTGTTCATCTCCCGTAAAAAGATAAAGGGAAAGCGGTTTTGGCCTTTCTTTAATTCTGGCGATTGCCTCATCCAGATCATCAAAGGAAAGAACGGGAAGCAGCGGACCAAAAATCTCTTCCTGCATCACCTTGTCTTCCCAGGAAACACCCCGGATTATCGTAGGCTCGATAAAGCGTGCGGCAAGATCATATTTCCCTCCGACGAAGACTTTCTCGGAGTCTATTAGAGCTGCAACCCTTCCGGCATTTCTTTCATTGACAATGTTAACATAGTTTCCATTTTCAATGCTGTAGTTTGCCAGGGCAATCTCGCTCGCTGCCGTCTTTAAAAATTCCTCTTCGATATCGCTGTGTACCAAAACATAATCCGGAGCGATGCACGTTTGACCGGCATTTGCAAACTTTGCCCAGATCAGTCGTTTGACAACGATCTCAAGATTGGCATCGGGCATGACGATTACAGGGCTCTTGCCCCCCAGCTCAAGAATTACCGGCGTGAGGTTTTTCACCGCTGCCTGGTATACAACCTTTCCGACAGGAACGCTTCCGGTGAAAAATATAACATCAAATTTCTGATCGAGGAGGGCAGTTGTCTCTGGGATACCGCCCTCTACGACAGCAAAATATCTGGGATCAAAATTTTCGCTGATGAGTCTTGCCATAATTGCGCTGCAGTTCTTAGTAAGTTCACTGGGCTTGAGCACCACTGTACACCCTGCTGCCATGGCTGCGACAACCGGTGCAAGGGATAGCTGGTAGGGATAATTCCAGGGACCGATAATAAGGCTTACCCCTAAAGGTTCTGGGACAATGTAACTCTTGGCAGGTGCGTTGAGCATGTTGGTATCCACTATCTTCTTTGCCGCCCAGTCTTCCAGCCCCGCGATAGAGGTTTTAATCTCATCATAGATAATATAAAACTCGGTCAAAAATGTCTCGAAGACGCCTTTGCCGTAATCCTTTGTGATTGCCAGCTGAAGTGCATCCTCGTTGGCCTGGAGTACGTCCCAAAGTTTACTAAGCTGCTCAAGTCTGAATGCTATGGGCTTTGTAATGTTGCTGTTGAAATAATCCCTTTGGGATTTGATTAATGATTCCATGTCGGATATGATTTAGTTTATTTAAGGCATAAATTTATGAGAGCATTTCGCCCCCAAATCTTCAGGGATTAATTACCCATTGAACTGGCGGAGGTGATAATCGAGATGAACCCAGATCAGCCGGCCCCAGTCCTTTCGGTTAAGAACTCCATAGAAATGGTGGGGAGATAGGAACTCTTTGTTCCAAATGAGCTTCATCAGGTACAAAAGCTCTGCTTTTTCCGAATCAAAATCCTGTACTGGAAGCCCGTTTGTCAGCATATTCATTATTTCTGGCGTACCGAAGTTTCTTGGCCAGGGTATGACATACAAGCTCAGGAATCGTCCTATCGCCGTCCTGTAAAGAAAGGATCCCTCGGGCTCGGGTGTTGGTAATAGCCCCAGCGCCATTTTAAGCTGGATGGAGCAGTGCTGCAGCATCTGCGGCAGATTCATCACACCATAGTTTCTGTTGTTTGTAGGCAAGAGCGACTCGATGCGCTGAGCGATTGCACCGTAATCATACCTGATATAAATATTTTCTGCCATTGGATTCTTTTTGTCGTTGATTGAGCAGATAATTGCTTTTTCATTTACGATGTAAAGCTAGCAGGAGCTGGCACGGCAATCAATATCCAGATGTTACCAATAGTTATACAAATCAATCTCAGCTTCACGAGGGCATCCCATATCATCCCAAGTATTTACTGTTTTAGATGGACTGAATCCGTTATAATCGAATCCTCGGGGGGTTAGCAGATCTATATAAAGACGAACGATCAGGACTTCCTATTGACCAAACTGTATCAGGTGGTGATTGAGATGGATCCAGATCAGTCGTCCCCATTGCAGGGAGCTTATCTGTCCAAAAAGAGGGTGCGGGGCAAGCTCTTCCCTGTCCAGAAACCTGGAAATCGAAGAGAGCAGACGCATTTTCTGGGTTGCAAAATCAGGTGAAATGGCAGGGTGGAGATCCATGTCCATTATTGGGATAGTCTTTTTGCCGCCCTGAAAGGGCAGCAGATAAAAGTGTAAGAACCTGCAGATCTTAAGTCGGTAAGGAAATTCGCCGGCGGGATCCGCAGCGTAATGGCCAAGGGCAATCTCGATCTGCAGGGAACAATGCGCAAGCATTTGCGGAAGGCTCATCTTTCCCCAGTGCCCCCTGCTCTTTGGATAGAGATAATCGATGCGCTGGAGAAGATTTTGCCTGCTCTCAGGACAAAATAGGTTGGCTGACAGGCTAACCTGTTTTCTGGGCATATGGAAACCTCTGGACCCGGTCCAATTTTCAAGCTCCATAGGAAGACTTAAGGGGCTGAAGGATAATTTTTCTTCTGAACGGTTCATCTCCGGAGGTCTAAGAATAATTTGTCAGCTCATTAGATGCTCCGGGATATAAGCCATCCCGGTGAAGCGGCCTTTCCCACTATAAAGGATGCACCGCTCCGGTGAATCAAATTTTCTGCAGTAGAGATTTCCGCCGAGGTCTCCAAAGAAAACTCTTTGATTTTCAAGATCAAGTGAAAGGCCGATTGCCTCATCAAGTCCTTCGGAGAGGATCTCAACCTCCTTACTCGACCCTTCGATGATAGAGGCTCGGTTCAGTGTATTTCCACGTGGCGGAGCTCCCCTGTCGGTCCAATAAAGGTAGCCCGAATCCAGGTCAAGTTCAAGATCAATTGGCTCGGGTAAGAGAAACCAGAGCATTTCTATATCATTCCTGTTCAGCGGGTCGGTTCCATAGGGTAGCGTTAATCCGGACCGGAAAATCCGGCCAAGCCCGGCCTTTGGCGGCCCTTTTTGTGTCCAGTACAGATGGGCATTTTCAATATCTATAGCAATACCTACACAGTGTTTGGTCTCATCTGCCCGGTCTTCCCTAGTGTAACCTGTTTCTATCAGCGTGACGATATTCTTTCCGTTCAGATCAGATCGCATCACGCGCATGCCCTCTCTGTCGCACCAATAAAGATGCCCGTTAATTACATCTATTTTGATCTGTTTAGGCGTGAAGGTTTCGCCGGGGGGAATAATCACGGTCCTGTTGTTTCCGTCGAAATCTACCCGCTCGATATATCCATCGTTCCGGTCATAGTGTTCGCCCATGTTGGTCCAGTAGATATGCCTGTTCTTAACATCTATAGCAATTCCGTCCGGGGTGTCGCCAACATTTTCCAGCACGGCATAAAATTCTCCTGTCTGGGTGTTGAAAGCAAGGATTTTTTTGTTTTCACCGTCAAGGACGAAAAGCCAGCCTGCATTGTTGTTGTTTAGAGTTTCCATATTTGTCAATTAATATCGTAAAAGGGTTATCCGTTTAAATCCCAATCACTCCCTAAAGTAAGAGGCACTTAAAGGATAACCGCATAATTTATGGTCCTACTCCCACTCCGCTTTAGAAGACCCTCTGGGTACTAAGGTATGTTTATAAAACCCCGGGGTCTGGGACATGGCCACCTGTTCGGCAACGCCCTGATAGGTCCCCATAGCTGTTTCTCCCGTGAAAAGCTCAGGCTCCAAAAACTCATGTTCTTCGGAGCTGCCCGCTGTTCTTCTGGCGAAATCCATATCATAGATTCCCATGGAATACATCCAAAGGATAATCCTGGAAAGGCTTATGTGGATTTTATAGCTTCCGCCCTCCCTTTCCCTTTTTATCAAGCACGAAACGATTGCTGTCACAAGGAGCCAGGAGGCCAGGTAGTCATCTACTACCATAATTGAGGGCAGGTGTGGCTCTTCCAGAGATCCCTCAAGCGCCATGACACCCGTTGCAGCGCCTGCTGAGACATCAAATCCTCCGCGTGATGCCCAGGGACCCTCTTCTCCATAAAGCGAAACAGTTGCATGAATAATGCCCGGACGTACTTTCGCAGACTCGGCCGCTGATAGTCCGTAACGTTCCAGAAAACCAACCCTCCTATTTGCGAAGAAGACGTCAGCAGTAGCAAGCAGTTCGGTCATTTTTGCCCTGCCGGTTTCCGAAGCAAAATCAATCTTGGCAGACCGCATACCTACATCAGCAGTAGCATAAAGGCTTTCCATCTCCACATCATTCAGGGTCCAGATGTTAAGTACATCAGCTCCGTGGAGCGCCATAGACCTGCCGGCACCCGCGCCAGCTATTACATGACCCATGCCAAGGGCACGTATCCCATCAAGGGGCGTTTTTGGATTGGGCTTAAAGGGCATAGGGTCACTCTCACCGATTTTTTCGATCTGGACAATGGAAAGCTTTTCCATCAGGGCAAACTGCTCGGTATCCAAAAACTCCTGCACCGATCTTACTTTCGTCATGACCAGACCTGCTTCATTTGCCGAACGTTCCAGCTCGTCTGCATTGTATTTTAGTATTGCGGCTGCAATGGCATCCCTGTCCTCAGGGACATTTAAAAACCTTAAGGCAGAAACGCGAAGCCTGTTGTAGAAGTCAAGCGGGAGCACATGTCTGGAGTCTTTGGTCGGATAAAAATGTGGAGAGAAAGGACTGGCGAGCTCGGTTGGAAATCCCGGGCTAAAACCATTTATTTTTTCCCACTTCCCCTGAAAAAACGGAGATAGCCGGTGGACGACTCTTCGCAGATCTATACTGATATCCTGCGGGGTGCCCGTTCTGATCTTCCAGAGTTTTGCGATGGCAACTGCCTTGGCGGCCAGACCGATACCTGATGCTGTCGCAAATTTAATAGTACTGGGGATTATCGGGTCGCTTCCTATAAATTCTATATCCCCGCCCGTGTCTTCGGGGCTTAGGTCAAATGCATGGAGAAAAGTGCGAAGCTCTGCCTGGATGTCAAAGGTTTCCTTTTGGTTTATTCTGTTTTCCAGTGCGTTGATTATGGCCTGCTTTAACATATCCTGAAAATTTAGATTTGAACGGATAAAAAAGGACAGGGCCCTGATAGGCCCTGTTATCTTACTTAACTATTGCGCCTTTTGCCGCCGCTTCGATTACATTGGCTACAGCTTCAGGCTGCGAGATAAAAACCACGTGTGATCCTTTAATTTCGGTCACTTTCGCGCCAGCTCTCTTGGCCATAAAACGTTCCGCATCCGGCGGTATGGTCTGATCCTGAGTTGCAACTATGTACCAGCTTGGCTTGGTTTTCCAGGCGGCAGTGGCAATTGTCGCTCCGAAAACGCTTGCAGAAACAGGCACTTGCGAATCATACATAAAATCTGCTTTTTCTTTTGGAAGATCTGCACAGAATCCCGAGTGGAACTTTGCCTTATCATACCATACAAAACCGTCAACCGGAGGAAGAATCCCTGAACTTGGGTTTGGAGGACCGGATTGAAGTAGCTTCAGAAGTGATTCACCGGCGTCCGGAACGAAAGCCGAAACATATACAAGACCTGCTACTTTTTTAGCGTTACCTGCTTCCGTGATCACCGCCCCTCCATAGGAGTGTCCAACCAGAATAGCTGGACCGTCCTGTCTGTCCAGAACAAGTGAGGCAGCCTTTACATCCTCAGCAAATCCGGTATTTGGATTGCCCACCATGCTGACATTATACCCACGTTTTTTCAGGATCTTATAAACCCCTTCCCATCCCGAACCATCGGCGAATGCGCCGTGGACTAATACGATATTCTTCACTGGTGTCTGCGCATTTGCAGTGGCTGTAAAGATTACAGCGCTAAAAATCATGACCATGATTGATCCCAACAGGTTTCTTAGACCCGGTATTGTTCTTTGTGTTTTCATCTTTTTTTTAATTGATTGATGATGTAAAGGTATTACCGGTCTAGGGCCTAATCAATATCCATATGGAACCAATGATTGTACATTTCAACTATAGAAAATAGAACAAAAAAATTATTTTGCACCTGTTCATCAAAAAGGTTTAAGGTAGGTTATATATGCTGTGGGCAACCGCTTAGCGCTGGGAAGGTGTTACCTTTTGCAGGCGTGTGATCAGTAGTAATAGCGCTATTGTCACAATCAGCAACATTGCTGTAAACTGAAAGAGCATGCCCAGATCCATTTTCATATCTTTAAGTACCCCACCATAATAAAGGCCGAGACCACCGATCATACAGGCAAAAAAATTAAGTATACCAAACCCTGTAGCCCTATATTTTTCATCTGCGGTAAGACATAATATAGGCATAATATTCACATCGCTAAAGGCCCTGGTGAATGCATAAAGCATAAACAGCGCGATCGCGACCGGAAGGGCATTGCTACTACTTGCAAAAAAAATCGCCGGTGCTGCAATGCAGAGACCGATTACGGGGAGCAGCATCGGTGCGTTCCTGTTGCTCTTGAACCAATAGTCAGTAAGCACGCCGCCTGCAATCACCCCTAGGATTGATAAAGGGTAGATATAACCTGTCGCATACAGCCCTGCCAGCCCCTGACTGAGCTTGAAGTGTTCCTGATAATAGCTGGGCATCCAGCCGATAATAACCCATCCTACAATATAGAGCATCCCCCAGATCAGGATGAGCAGCACATAAGAGGAGTTGGAAAATAGACTTCTCATTGCCCTTGGTAGGCTAATATCTGACCTGACCGAACTTGCAAGGGTTCTGATCTTGGGAAGGTCTTTTAGAAGCGGAAGCAGGAGAATGGCATAGACAATGCCAGTTAAGCCAAAAATGGAAAAAGATGCGTTCCAGGTATATTTTTCTGCAATCCACCCACCCAAAAAACCAAAACTCTGTCCTACAAGAAAACTGGACACCTGCAACCCCGTAGCCCTGGATCTTGTTGGGCCTTTGTGGTAATCCACTATCAGCGCCATAGCGGCCGGCACATAACAGGCTTCGCACGCGCCAAGCAGTGCCCTGCAAAACAGGAGTTGTTCAAAACTTGCTGCATAAGCAGTCAGAAATGTAACAAGTGACCACAGAAAAAGGCTCGAGATGATAACCACACTGCGTTTGAACCTATCGGCAAGATATCCTGCAAAGGGGCTGCAGATACCATAAACCCAAAGGAATACCGAACTTAGCAGGCCAAATTGTGCATTGCTCATCGGCACTGCGGCAATGATGGATCCTCTCATCGTTGTTATCATAGTGCGGTCCAGATAACTCAGGCAGCCTACAAAGAAAAGCAGGAAAACAACTTTCCAGGCACCTTTTGGAAGGTCCATCGGTTGTTTATATATTTTGTTCATGTCCATTGTAATGATTTATGGTTAATGTTAATTCTCTTTCTCATAAAAAAGCCGGCCCTTTTCTATGCCTAGCTTCTTAATCTTTGAATTTAAGGTTGAAACATTCAGGTCAAGGATTTCCGCAGCCCCTCCTGCGCCGAAGATTTTTCCGTTGCATTTATTGAGCACGCCAATAATATAATCCCTTTCGTTCTCCTCGAAGGTTTTTACAAATTCCTCAGCAAAAGGCTGGCTTTGCTCCTCGCGTTTAACTGTAGGAAGATGAACATCCCGTATGGTTGGCCCGGCATTGGTTAGTATGCTTCTTTCAATGAGATGCTCGAGCTCGCGCACATTTCCCGGCCAGCTGTAACTGATCAGATCCTGCATCGCCTTTGCCGATACATTACCGATCTTCTTTCCGGTACTCTTAGAGTATTTCTGGATAAAATGCGCAGAGAGCAGGGCAATGTCATCCTTTCGCTCCCTGAGCGGAGGCAGGGTGATGGGAAAAACATTCAAACGGTAAAAAAGATCACTCCTGAATCTCCCCTCATCAACTTCTTTCTGCAGGTTGCGGTTAGTTGCGGCTATTATCCTTACATCGACCTTGATAGTTGTTCTTCCGCCCACGCGCTCAATTTCCCGTTCTTGAAGGGCACGCAGCAATTTGACCTGGAGGTCCAGGGGCATTTCGCCGATTTCATCAAGAAAAAGCGTTCCCTTGTCTGCCAGCTCAAACTTTCCGATCCTACGTTCTGTAGCACCGGTAAAACTGCCGCGTTCATGACCAAAGAGTTCACTCTCTATCAGGTTCGGGGGTAGTGCAGCACAATTGACCTTTACCATTAACTTATCCTTCCTTGATGAAGAAGTATGGATTGCCCTGGCAATCAGTTCCTTTCCTGTTCCTGTTTCCCCCAGCAGAAGTACAGTCGAATTGGCCGGTGCTACCTGGCCAAGCATATGAAATACCCGTTGCATTTCCGGACCGTTACCGATAATATCGCTATAGGTGAATCCGCTACTGATCTCCTCCTGAAGGTAAAACACTTCCTCCTCGAGTTTCTCTTTGAAATTACTGATCTCTATCAGCTGCTGTTCGATCTTCTGGTTTGCAAGGATGTTGGATACTGCAGCAGAAAGCTGATAGGAAATTCCCTGAATCAGTCTCAGAGCGGAATTGTCCCAGGTACCCGGGTTCTTTAAAAGTATGCAGAAAATGCCAAGTATTCTTTGTCCGTCCTTGAGGGAAATGCTTATGATTTCACGGATCCCGTTTTGATGGTAAAACCTGATGTAATCGGGTACTTCACTAATATCAACCAGCCGTTTTACATCGAATATCAATGGATAGTCGGTTGATCCCATCTTGTTGAAAAATCCATCGTTAACCGGATGGGGAGCCATCACTGATGAAATAAACTCCGGGTTAACGGCTGTGTCAGGAGAAAACATATGTAGAAATGCCTGATGAAAAATGCCCGGCCCGTCCACAAGGGAGACGATAAAATCGTCATAATAAATAATTTCCTTCAATCTCTTGTCCACTATCTGCGAGAGGTCATCCTTGTCCCTGACAGCAGATATATCGCTGCTGAAGGATAGCAAAAGAGATTTTTCTTCTTCCCTGCGCTTGATTTCCTCCAGGGATAAGATATTGGATATTGCCGTGGACAACTGGTCGGAAATCCCCTTTAAAATATTAAAATTGATTTTTTCGAATGCATCGTCATGTTCAGAAAGAATATTGAGAAATCCGATGACCTCCTTATTGCTGGTGAGCTTGATAAGCAGCATTTTTTTGATGCCCGAGTCAAATACGAACTGTGTCCCGTTATGTTTGTTGGGATGCTTCATCGCTGTTTTCACGGAGATCACAACAGGTCCGAGTGCATTGAGCGCCACATCATGAATGCCGTCACTTATGGGATAATCAGAAATGAGGGCAGGAAGAAATGAGGGGTCAGTCATTCGCTTATCTTCTACCTCGTATGCAAATACACGAAAAGTTTTCCCTACAGGATTATAGCGTGTAATCGCTATATCAGAAAAACTGACGATGCTTTTGAGCTTATGCTTCACAACCTCCACAAGGTCGCTGCGTTCCCTGATCTTGGCCATTTCAGCGCTTAATGACAGCAGAATTTGATTGTCGCGCTCCTTTAGCTCTATGTGTTCATTTGCAATGATATTGGCGACGGCAATCGCTACCTGGTTTGCCACGCCCTGTATAATTTCCAGATGCCCAGATGAAAAGTGATGGCTGGTTTCTGAATTAAAGCTCAAGATCCCGAAGACATCCTTTTCATTCCGGAGCCCTACGGCGACAACCTGCTTGATCCCGTTTTCGTGGTGAGACTTGAGCATCTCAGGAAGCCTCTTATTTACAGACATCTCGTCCAGGTCAAAAAATACTGGATGCTGGGAATGTAAAATCAGGGTGGGCACCTTATCAAAGGGGATCTGCTGGTTTAAATAATTGGTTACACCGTTTTCTAGGTCTCCCAGGGCTAATTCATCAATGACAAATGGATATAGATTCAGTTTATCCGCGGTAAAAATCTGTATTGAACTGTGCTTAAAGGAAAACAGTTTTTTAAGTTGAATTCCCATTACCGTTAGCAGATCTTCCTTCCTTCTTATCTGCGCCATATGCTTGCTCAATGAGAGCAGGACAGATTTTTCCTTTTCCTGTTTTAAAATCTCTTCATTGGCAATAATGTTCGATATCGATGTCGCGAAATGATGGGATATCCGCTGGATGAGGCTTTGATCCTGATTTGTAAAAGTATTATCCGATTTGGAAAACAGTACCATCCCGCCGATGATTTCGTTATTATTTTTTAGGCGGATACATGCAACTTCTCTTATCCCTGCACGGACAATAAAATTGATGTGCGGGCCGGTTAGGGTGCTCAACCTGTCATAGGAGAGCACAACAGGTTCATCGGAACGGATTGCCAGATCATGGATGCCGTCATTTATGGAATGTTCGCCAGCGACAGCCGCTGCAAATGGCTCGAGGACGTTCAAAGTAGGACAGTCATGGAGAAAAGTCCTGTACGTACCCTTGGGTATGTTGTAAATATTTATGGAAATATCCGAAAAATGGAGAACTGTTTTCAGCTTGTGATTGATCACATTTAACAGGTCATGCTTGTCCCTGATGGAAGAAATGGCATGGCTGACTGATAGCAGCAGCGCATTTTCCTTATCCCTTCTTTTAATTTCATCTCTAGCAACCAGATTGGCAAGTGCCTTTGAGAGTTGGAAGGAAATTCGCTGGAGCAGGCTCACACTGTAGTTGTCAAACGTATTCTTATGATCGGAAAGGAGAATGAACATGCCGATCACTTCATCTCCGTCGGTTAGCTTCACTCGAATAAACTCCTTCACGCCCATGCTGTGGATTTTGATTCCAAAATCTATGTTTGCCTGAACCAGATAATCGACATCGAGAATAATGGGTTCGTGCGAAAAATCAATTATCTCTTCTGACTCTACAATATCTTCATTAATCATCTGCTGAAATAGCGGGTTGATCAGGTTTTTTGGGCGGGCGTGATAGAGATAAGTCCGGTATGTCTTCTTGCTTTTGTTAAAAAGAACGATGTGGCTGTCATCATAAGTAAAATATCGCTTTAACGAAAAAGATATCAGATGCAGTAGATCTTCTTTCTCCTTAATGGCCACAATCTCATTTCCAATTTCCAGCAGTACCTGATTTTCCTGGTCCCTAGCCTCGATATCCTCATGATAAAGGATGTTAGACATCGCTGTGGAAAGGTGATAGGATACACTTTCGATCAGCCGGAGCGCTGTGCTGTCAAAACTTCCCTTCCGGTCTGAATAAAAGGTAAGGGTACCGATAGGTTTCTTGTCTCCCGAGCGAAGGATTACAGAGACAAGTTCTTTCATTCCCGTCTTAAAATTCATCCGTATATACTCGGGGGCGTTTTGCTTTCCGGCCTCTTTCTCAATGTCAAATATCCTTGGCCCTTTTGATTTCAGAAGTTCATCGTTCATGCCGTCCTCAACGGGAAAAAGTCTTGCGACAATCTTATCGTAATCCGGATGCGATTTGCTCCTTGATCCGGGATCCAGAAGAAATGCATAGAGGTAACTCAGGTCTTCCGAATACCGAAGCGTTATACTGTGGGTGAAATAAAAAAGCTGTTTGAATCTTCCGTTAATGACCGACAGAAGGCCTTCCCTGTTTTTCACGCTTGCAATTTCATCACTGATTGAAAGCAGCACCTCCCTTTCCTTAACCTTTTTTTCAATGGTCTCTGTCGCCATGATATTGGCTACTACCGGAGAGATCAGACTTGCAGTGGCTGCAACAATGGCCAGGTTTTTCTCAGAAAAGCTGTTGGCTTGGTCTGTATAAAAAACAATGAAACCGAAGGTAAGCTGCTCGGTCACCAGTGCAACGCCAACCTGCTGCTTAATCCCGGATTCATACATCACCTGCCCCTGCTTTGGTAGTGTACCTTCTCTTATGAGGGTTTCGAAATCAAATATGAGGGGAACATCGGAGGCCAGTACAAGATTATCAATCCCGTTGTTTATCGAATATGACCTGGAAATCATTTCCGAATAATTGCTATGGTTTTTTGTTTTGGAATTTGGATCGAGAAGAAAAGCTCGGTAGGTAACCTTGTCCTTATTCAGCACGCAGATGGTGCAATGGCTGAAATAAAAAAGTTTGTTGAATTTTTCCTTTATCAGCTGCGCAAGATCGCTTTTCGCACGTACCTGCACCATATCCCTGCTTAAAGAAAGCAGGGAATTTTTTTCCGCGAGTTCTTCCGTCAGGCGCTGGGCATCCTGAATTTGATTTTCATTCTGTTTATTTTTTTCTGTTTGCGGCATTGTAATTTGCGTTAAAAATCAGCCAACAATTTCTTAATGCATTGCTATCGGGGTACCACATCTGGTCGGGACCAAGCATCTAATTATTTGTTATGGTTTGCACTTCCGCGACTGGATGCGGCGGGCAGGTTTACCCTTAATTCCAAAGATATCAGTCTCCCGATTGACGGAGAGGCGACAAACTCGATCTGCCGGGTGTCAAACAAATTACTGACTGAAGCATTTAGATTAAGCATTTCCGAAAATTTGTATCCGGCACTGAGGTCAAACGTGGTAAATCCGCCCAACGCACCCCAGTTAAAATTCTTAAGATAATTCCTGTCCATCCCTGTCAACGGGTTTATCCCGCCATACACGACGCCTCTTTTTCCCTTCCCTGCGGCCGTCCCAATCTGGGATCCGCTATAAAAGTCGTATTGTTGAACCCATCTGGCCGAAAGATTGATGAAAAGCTTTCCGTTTGCCAGATTGGATAAGCCAATGCCCGCGGAGATTCTGTTCTTTGGGGCATTCAGGCTTTTTTCATCCAGCGAAACGTATCCGTCCTTGTTGGCATCATTTCTTAGATCATCTTTTGTGATATCAGAGGAAAACCAAGAATATTTTAAGTTGAAACTCAATCGCTTGACAGGGAAATAGAAAATGCCCACATCCGCCCCGTACGAGGCTACCCTTCCATAGTTGAAATAGGAGGAGAAAGAAGCGTTATTCAAAATACCAGTAGCGTCGACCGTCCCGGGTACCAGCAGCTTCGAGGGATCCAAAGTTACCTCCCCAACATTTAAGGGCCTGCCCGATATGGAAATCGCCGGAGAAATAAAGTTTTTGCTGACACCATAATAGGCATTGGCATCCAGGTATAAGTTGGTGGTCAAATGCCCCCGATATCCTGTTTCCCAGGTTTTGATCTCTTCCGGTCTAAGGGCGGTAGTATACTTCACGGCATTTGGATCATTGGCACTGCTGCCGTTCGGAATAAACCCAATTCCGCTTCCGTTCCCAAAGATGAGCCCGAGAACATTTGCCCGCTGAAAAAGAATGATCGGAGCGGCATAGGCCTGTCCCCACGTTATTCGGAATGAGCCTCCGAGCGCCTGCCTGATGAGCGCAAACTTCGGTGAAAAAAGATTTCCAAAAAGGCTATGGTGGTCAATTCTGGCTGCTGCCGTTAGCTTAAGCTTGAATGGCAGCGATTTTTCCACAAGCACGTCACCGCCAAACTGGTCAATCTCTACCCTTTTTCCTGCATCAACCAAAATGGTACCAAATGTGTTGGGCCTATCAATCTGGTAATTGAGGCCCGATTGGAGGTTCAGACCGAGGCCGATAAAATCATAACGATATCTGACATCTGCATTTGTTCTATGGGATTTTTCCTTGAACATATTGCCAAGCCGCATTGCATAGGCCTCTGCGGCCTCCGGCTGTAAGTATCCGCTTGAGGGAAACGCTGGGTTTGTCGGGTCGGTAATGGTACTATGTGTCCTGTTATAAAAATCCCGCGTATAGCTGGATAGGCCATAGGTCTGACCGGCGCTCGTCCATGTGTTGTAAACCTGAGCTGTTATATGAGGACTGACGTATTTTGCCTGGAGAAAAGAAAATCTCCAGTCCTGTCCCTGATTTCTTGTACTGTTCGACACATCGATATAATTGTTTGAGCTGACGCCGTATGCCAGTTCAACATAGGCGCCGGGATTTACCGTATAGAGCAGGTGTGCCTCCCCTCTGGCATGGAGAAACTGATAAGTTTTGATTTTTTCTGCGATCGTCACTGCCGGTCCATACACACCGCCCCCGGCAAATACGCTGTCTTTAAAGTTAAAGTCTTTTCCTGTGGTGTATTCACCGGTGAGCTTGAAAGCCCACCTGTCATTTATCTTAGTAGCCTGCCTGAACCGGGCGCTCATCATTTCCTGGTTTCCTCCCGATAAAACAATGGTAGTACCCTGATAAACTCTGGGGTCTTTGGTGATGGTATTTAATACCCCGTTATGTGCATTGGGACCATATATCGCAGCGCTGGGGCCAAGAACAATTTCCATCTGGTCAATATCCTCCTTGATGACCGTATTCATTTTTCCCGACATCAGGCCTGCAGACCCGGCAAACATACTGTTCCGGCCGTCGGTCAACTGAAGAATTTTCGCATTAAATGCATTATTGAAGCCCCTTGCGTTTATGTTGATCACATCTACTCCGGAACGGACAAATTCAAGTCCGAGCACAGTGGAGAAAAGATCCATCGGGCTGGGTGAAGCACTCTGCTGAAGTTCTTTGGAGGAAATGACACTAATGGACGCCGGAGAGCCCGAAATCCGCTCAGGATGCCTGGATGATGTCACTATTACCTCTTCGCCGATAACTGCTGAAGTGGTCATCATTACACTTACACTCGTTAAAGAATCCCGTTTGACAACGATTTCCTTTCGGCTTGTTGAATAGCCTACAAAAGAGCTTCTAATGAATACCTTGCCCGAGGGCACCCGGTTAAATTCAAACAATCCCTGTTGATCACTTATAGTTGAAAGGTGAAGGGAAATCAATGAGATTGTACTACCTGCAAGGGGCTTACCTTCGGCATCTTTTACCCTTCCCGCAACTCGGCCGAAAGACTGCCCGTAGGATTTACTTTGAAGAAATAGGGCGAAAACAAAAATCAAATAATACTTCATGTCTGGTCATATTAATCAAGATCGCGTCAATCAGTCCCCATTCTTTGCAGCAATGAAAATCTGGAAAAACAGGTGATCACGATAACATTCAAGACTTTCACTCAGCTTTGAACATAATCTTTAATTTGAGCAAGTAAACCTTCCGGTTAACTCGAGTCAGATGACATACGGATTTTAACACTTCCGATCAGATCATAAGAACCTGCAAAACCTGTTTTTGAGAACAAAAACGAAAAACGATGCAATATATCAAATGGAATTCCGTCCCTTAGCGATATATCGCTAATGAAAAAATATTTTCAAAAACCTGCAGCCTGGGCAGGTTTTGAAGATCGAAAAGAGAGAAAGTTATTATAGTAGACTACATTCCCGCAATTGAAAATTGTTCCTTTTTGAAATTTGAAAAATTCATTCCTGACTTGCTCTTGAAGAATTTGCTGAAATGAGCAAGATTATCGAAACCTAAAGCATACGCAATTTCCTTCATGCTGATGCCCGAATAGATTGCATGTCGCTTGGCCTCAAGGATGATCTGCTGCTGAATATGGTGGCTGGCAGTGAAGCCTGAAACCTTTTTAATCGTTCGGTTGAGGTAGTTGGGTGAGACGTTGAGCTCATCCGCGTAATCACAGACCATTTTTTTCGATGTATGCCCCCTTAGTAAAGTCATAAATTTTTTAGCAAGATCCTGATCTCTGTTTAAGAGAGGATCACTGGCTGTTTTAATTTTTTTCGAGAAATACAGTACAAAAATATTCAGAAGCCCTTTGAGTATATCAGTGCTTACCGGACCGGGATTGCCAAGCTCTTTTTGCATAAAGCGGATGATTTCCTCCATCTCGTAACTAATGTCCTTGTCAACGTGAACTATCGGAGTATTGATAAAGTTTTCATATTCCTCGAACCAGATAAAACCATCCTGTTTGTTTTTCTTAAGATGAACAAACTCAGGTGCAAAACTGATGTAATATCCCGTACACCCCTCATCGATGTGAAACTGGCAGTGACGCCCCGGCGCAAGACAGTACATCATATCCTGCTGGATGTCAAAGCTCTTGCAGTCTACCCTCAGTGTACCCTTTCCCTGTTTGATCCACACCAGCTGAAAGCGGTCAGATTTTATAGGTGCTTTGTTCCACATCGGACTGTTATGCTCCATCCATTCGATGGAGCGGATCTCAAAATCCGAAACTGCGGCAGTTTGGATTAATTCGGTATCGCATGGTGAAAGGCATACCTGAGAATTGGGAGTATTTGTTGTAGGGATCATAATGCTTCCTTTCTATTTGTTTGATTGCCAACCCTTATTTCAAGCAACATGCCAAAGTCTTAACTATCTTATATACAGTACTTTAACAAGTAAAATAACTTTTTCAAAATAGCGGTATTTCAATGATTATTGAACCCATTATTGATATAAGGAAACTATCGCGGTTGTCATCTTCTATCGACAGAGAACCATCCCGGGAAAAAGGGAATGTTGTTTCGGGATCATGTACAAATGCGGACATCGTTGTCATAAAAAAAGCTGAACGCATCTGCGCCCAGCCTATCAATCAGGTAAAAACATGAAACTGATTGTTATATGTTTATCGCTCCCTGTCCGTCGGCGATCATGTATGCATCCTTGAGGGCTTCGGAATAAGTGGGGTGCGCGTAACTGATGCGGTACATATCCTCTGCGGTTACCTCAAATTCCATCGAAACAACAGCCTGTGCTATCACATCCGCAGCACGTGGTCCGATAAGGTGCACCCCTAATACCTCTCCGTATTTGGGGTCAACCAAAACTTTTACAAATCCGTCAGTATCCATTGATGCGCGTGCCCTTGCACTTGCAGAATAGGGAAACTTTCCTGAATTATATTGCTTGCCGGCAGCTTTCAGCTCTTCTTCGGTAAAGCCAATGGAGGCTACTTCCGGCCATGTGTATACAACGCTGGGGATAAGGTTATATTTAATGTGCGGTTTTTGTCCATTGATCACCTCGGCTACAAAACTGCCCTCATCTTCGGCCTTGTGGGCAAGCATGGGCCCTTTGATTACATCACCAATAGCGTAGATGTGTTCAAGGCTGGTCTGTAGATTTTCGTTAACGGAAATTTTTCCGTTGCCCTCTGCCGTTATACCAATTTTTTCCAGACCAAGTCCGGTTGTGTAGGCTTTTCTTCCAACTGCTACCATACAGTATTCGCTGGACAGCTGCTGGCTTTCGCCGTCTTTGTCGAGATAGGTGATGCTTACGCTTTCTCCCTGGTTTACTGCTGACTGCACTTTGCTGCTCAAAAGTGTTTTTATAGACAGTTTTGACAGTGACTTCTGGAGTGCTTTTCCCAGCTCCCTGTCCATTGTGGCAATAAGGGAATCAGTGAATTCTATAATCGTTACCGAGGTGCCTAGTCGGGCATAGACAGAGGCCATCTCTACCCCGATCACCCCACCCCCGATAATTGTCATCGATTCCGGCCGATTTTCCAGAGAAAGCGCTTCGGTCGAGGTGATAATTCTTTTCTTGTCTATTTCGACTCCGGGAATGGTCGAGGGTTTTGATCCTGTTGCAATTATGAAATACTTTCCTTCCAGTTGATGCGTTTCCTGCTGGGAGGCAACCTCTACATGATGTTCATCTATAAAACTGGCGGTACCGTGGTGAACATCGATTTTGTTCTTTTTCATCAGATAATTCAGGCCTGAAGTGTTCTGGGAGACCACCTCGGTCTTACGTTTTATAAACTGGGAAAAATTCAGCTTCAGGTTTCCGGTTTCGATACCGTGCGCTTTAAATTCGTGACTCGCTTTCTGATAGTGCTCAGAGCTGTCCAGTAATGCTTTTGCCGGAATGCATCCTACATTGGTACAGGTTCCGCCGAGTACGCTATACTTTTCTATTATTGCGACCTTGTAGCCCAATTGCGCCGCTCTGATAGCGGCTACGTAGCCGCCGGGTCCAGAGCCGATTACGATGATGTCATATGAAGTGTTCATAGCTGTTATGTTATTTATTGTTAGGGCAAAAAATACATGGCGAAAAGCCTGTGAGGTGCTTTACACCAATCGCCATCTGAATCTCAAAACTTATTTACTTATCCAGTTCAGGATAAAGTCGGCATCTTCTTTCCAGGTCGGCTGTCCCATCGCGAAATGATTGCGCCCCGGAAAATCCTTGTATTCCGTAATGGAACCTGCATGCTTATATTTTTTGAAGTTCTTATAGTTTAGTGAAGCGGGCATGATGTGATCGGCACTCCCCGAAACAAAAAGCAGCGGCTCATGGGCCTTGTTAAGATCTATCTTTGCATCCTTTCCAAGGCAGTCGCGCAAGGTGGTTTTCGACTCTGGAATAATCATCCGTTCATATGCATCCTGTTGATCTTTCAGTGGCATGGTATTGGTAAAGGTATACTGCCAGTGCTTGAAAGGCATCATGTAGGGAACCTTCGTTGAGCCGAAGAGATCCAATGGACCCCACATCGATTTCAGGAATGAATATTCAAAAGAAAGTATTCCCTGAGGGGGGGCTGAATGGTAAGCCACGCCCGCAACTCCGTACCCGCGACTGATCAATATCTGGGTTACCAAGCCGCCCAGTGAATGTCCGATAATGATGGGTTTTTCAGGAAGTGCCTTGATAATGCGGATATAGTGATCAACAAGTTCACTTAGGTGCAGACCGGCAAGTGCTGAATCAGGATGACGTTTTCTGAGCTCGAGAGCAGGTGCATCCTTGTGTGGCCAGGCAGGGGCTACCGCAGTAAATCCCTTTTCCTTAAAATATTCTATCCAGGTATCCCAACCTGTGTTGCTTACAAATGCACCTGTTACGAACAGGACTGTCTTAGATTTGATGAGTTTCATTTTATTGGTTTTATTTTGGTTTGTTTATATGCCGGCGGCAGTGACTATGGTGTCTATAATTTTTCTGGTGGCCTGGTTTTGCTGGTCAACCATTTGTGAGAGCGGACCTCCCTCAATAATGTTCCAGAGACTACGGTCCTCTTTTGCAGATTTAATTAGCTCTGCAATCTTATCTGCCACAATCTGTGGATTTGCGCTCTCAGGCTTAGCCTCAAAAATACCTTCAACGCGGCTTACATAGTTTAGCATTTCCTCACCGTAAAAGTCTTTTGCTGATGGGTTATGCGGCTCCATCTGGTTGCTAATGATATCGGTTGTTGGAAAGGCTCCGGGCTGCAGGATGGATATGTCAATCCCTGCACCTCGAAGCTCATAATAATAACTGACCGATAACGCGTCGAGCGCAGCTTTGGTTGCGCTATAAATGCCCATGACCGGGATCGGTTGTCTCGCCATAACACTGGAAAGAGAGATGATCTGCCCGGACTTTCTTCTGTGCATGTATGGCAGGACGGCCTTAATCATCCTGTCTGCCCCAATAACATTTACCTGGAACATCAGATTGGTTTGCGAGGCGCTCAGCGTCTCGTTCAGGCCGACATATGCGGAACCTGCATTGTTGATTAGCACATCGATATGTCCACCGGTCATGTCTGAAATTTCACCCATGGCCTCCTCAACGGAAGCATCACTGGTTACGTCCATTTCGATGACGATGATATTGACATGGTTTTCCAGTGCCCACGTTCTAAGCTGATCCACTGTGAGCGCATTTTTTGTGCTGATGTTGCGCATGGTGGCAAATACGGTATATCCTTTTTTGGCAAGGGTCTTCGCCGTCAACAGTCCAAAACCGCTGCTGCTACCGGTCAGTATTATATTTTTCATCTGTCGGTTTATTTGATACTGTTGATAAATGAACCTTCGCCGAGAATAGTGCCCAAATTGCGCTCCAGTTCACTGTCCTGTTGCAGACCCTTGCCGAACAGCTTAGCGAGCTTAACAGCATACTCGGGTTTTGTAAGCAATCCAAAAAAAGCAGCCTCTGTCTCATTGAGGTCATTGAAGGCCGGCGTAAGACCACGCTTGTTTATCAGGCCCTTTGCAATTGAAACTGCCTCTCTATCAAATAGCGAAATTCTAGTAGCCAGATTGTCAACAAATGAATCAAGTTCTGCATCTGGGATTGCGCGGTTGATCCAGCCATAGCGCTCTGCGGTATCAGCGTTGAAATCCTCTCCCCCAATTATAATTTCGATTGCCCTTGAACGGCCCACAACCTGCGGGAGTCTCTCCATTCCCCCACCACCGGGAATAAGTCCCAATGGCACTTCTATCTGAGCAAGTGAAGAATTTTCCCTGCTTGCGAAGCGCATGTCCATACCTAAAAGAAATTCGCTGCCTACGCCACGGGCACGGCCGCGAAGCTTACCGATAGTCACAAACGGGGCACCTTCCATCCTTATGGCGAGGTCGGGCCAGGGTGAAAGGCCCTGCTCGCTTTTGCTCAGGTCAAGTTTATCTGCGCCCAATAAGTCTAAGTGGGCCATAAAGAACTCTGTTCCCGTACTTTCGAAAACAAGCACATTTATTTCTGTATTTCCCTCGAGCTCATCGAGCAGGGATTTTAATTCGTCGATCATTTCCTGCCCAAAGACATTCAATGGGGGGTTGTCGAGTGCGACAACCCAATACGATGGAGATTTTTTTGTGATACGAAGTTGCATTTTTATTGCGTTTAGGGGTGGTGGCGTTATTTAGTGTATTTAACAAAATTCTTAATGTACCTCGCGCTTAATTTTGGATACTCGTGCTGAGGGCCATGGCCTGTTTTAGGCATGACAATGATCTGGGTAGTGGGAAGCTGTCTGACAAGGGCAAACCAATCTTCAACCGGGAAGCAGACATCATGGTCTCCTGCCAGTACAAGTACCGGTACTTTTGTCCTTAAAAGTTCGCCCCTTGTATCCTGTTTATCCTCAATGAAGGTGCCGATGCCGATAGAGAAATTATCCCATAACTCCTGCGGTATCATAATGTCCAGGTCTTCGGTTCTCAGGGCAAGGCGCTCACGACTTTTGGCAGCAGCAATGCGGCTTGCTTCTACGGCAGGCTCAAAGAAAAGATAGGTCTCATCTTCCAATGTATAGTTGAGTCTTCTTGAAACATCAAAGAAAGCAGGTTCTATCTGCCCTTCATTTTTGCCTGGAGGGTTTGCCCCAATCACGATGATATGAGATGCAAGTCCAGGGTGAAAGCTCAGGGTAACCTCAGCGACCATTGCGCCAAATGACCAACCACCGATGATTGCTTTTTCGATTCCAAGACCATCAGCCAAATCCTTGATATCCTTTGCGAATTCCTCTATGGTTTCCGGAGCTTTACCTGTTGACAGACCCATGCCGCTATAATCGAAGATAATTACATTGAGGCTCTTGGCAAGCGCGTTTAAAAATGCAGGATCCCATACATCCATAATTCCGCGAAAACGGTTGGCTAAAATAAATGGCTTGCCTTCTCCGATGGAACGGTAGGCAAGTTTTCTGCCATTAACCTCTACAAATTGATTTGGTGCGTAAACGGCATCATTTTTTTCATCTTTAACTACCGCTACTGTTTCTTTTTGCTGTTGCATAATTTTGGTTCTTTAATTTTTATTTAAGTTTATTATCAGAAAGTTTAGGCACTCCTGCTTTTCTTGATGACCGAATCATTCCTGGCGGGCCCTCTCGCTTTCACCTGCTATATGCCAAAACGAATGCCATATAAATAAGATGCTGAAAGTCAATTATTTACATCGAAATACAGGTATTCATTGAAGTGCTATTTCGCTAATTCTTTATTTATTTAGTGATATTAAGAGACTCAAAGAATGATACTTTAAAGTGTATCGTCTCTCCCGCCCCCATTGAAAATGACTATCAATAAAAGCGTTTGAGAGGCTACCTATTGAAATAGGACTCTTTTTTGATTCCCAGCTTTTTTATCTTGGAATTAAGGGTGCTCGCCGGGAGTCCCAGTATATCTGCGGCGCCCCCCTGTCCGCAAACTTTACCATTACAGTTTCTTAAAACGCCCAGAATATGCTCTGTTTCCATTTCTTCGAGTGTCTGGAGTTTAAACTCACTTCTGCCACTGACTTTGAGCTGCATTTCAGGAACCGAGCCGGGAAGATCAATGCGGTCAATTACCGAACCGCTGCACATCAGGATTGTTCTTTCCAGCAGATGTTCAAGCTCTCTTATGTTACCCGGCCAGTTATAAGACTCCAGCTGTCTAATTGCATTTCTGGAAAGACTCATTGCTCCTTTTTGCATTTCCCCAGCATATCTTTTCAAAAAATGATTTGCCAGTACTTCGATGTCACCGCTACGCTCTTTTAGTGAGGGCAATTCGATGGGAAATACATTGAGCCTATAGTAAAGATCAAGCCTGAACCTTCCGTCGGCAACTTCTTTCTCCAGTTTTTTGTTGGTTGCGGCGATAATGCGGACATCGATCTTTATGGTTTTACTTCCGCCGACATGTTCTATCTCTTTTTCCTGAAGAACCCGGAGTAGTTTTACCTGTGCATCCATCGGAAGCTCACCAATCTCATCCAGAAAAATAGTTCCTCCATCTGCCAGCTCAAACTTGCCTATTCTTTTTTCCGATGCACCGGTAAAGGCGCCTTTTTCATGTCCGAATAGTTCGGATTCAATAAGCTCAAGAGGTAGTGCCGCACAGTTTACGGTTACAATGGGCTTGGATTTACGGTTTGATAGCTTATGTATACATTGCGCTACCCTTTCTTTACCTGTTCCGCTTTCGCCCAGAATCAGTACCGAAACAGGGGCGGGGGCGACTATACTGATATTGTCCAGAACCCGTAGAAGCGACGGGCTGTTGCCGATGATGCCATCAAAATTTCCTTTCTCATCGGGGGTAGTTTTCGGAATAATATTTTCATATTTAGGAACTGAGGGCTCCTCTGAATTCCTCGGGCGTTTATGAACCCGGGAAAGTAAATCTTCAATATCTATTTCGGCCTTTTTCAGAAGATTCAGGTGTGCATTGTTATAAAAATCCGCCGTTCTTGAGTAGAACATCATGAAAGCGGTATTTCCTCCGTCCATGCTAAAGGAAATCTGAAGCTTGGACTGCAGCGCATAATGGTTGCTCAATAATTTCTCCCAGGGATCATCCATTAATGCCTTTCGGAATTCGATGCCCTTAAAGAAACTATCAGGAAGCTCTCCGGAACGCTTCACCTGCAGACGGTTGTATTCGGTAGAAGAGATGCCCATTATCTCGGGAAGTTCCAGATTTTTCAGAACCTGGTATTCATCAAAGCCAATGCGAAGAAAACTGGTCTCTTCCTTACCAAATCCCGAGCTTTTGTTCATGGTCAGTTTCATGTAGTCAAATGGGACGAGTGTCTGAAAAGCACCGGCCATTCTGGTAATTTTCGCAAGCGTTTCAATCGGAGCATCGGCGATGCTCTCCAGCTGCTTTTTGAGAATAAGCTCTTTCTGAAGGTTGAACTGGATATTCTGGTAATGCTTTTCGCGGGCGATATCAAGCATAATCAACAGGTCCCGCTCCCTGAATGGTTTTACCAGGAAGCCATAGGGCTGAGTAGCCTTTGCTGTTTCAAGTACACTCTGGTTGGTATTTGCCGAAATGTAAATAAAGCCTATATTTTTTTCGTTTAGAAAGGATGCCAGTTCTGTACCCATAGAGCCGTCCTGAAGGAAGATATCCAGCAGGACCCATGAGGGCTTGTGTTTTTCGACCATGGCTTTCGCCTCGATGACAGATGCGGCAATTCCGCAAACATCATATTCAGCTTTTTTTAACATATGTCTAAGGTCATTGGCTACAATGAACTCATCCTCTACAATCAGTATATTTTCCTTCATATTTGTGTTTTTCTAGACTGCGGGCAGGCTGTTTTTCTGGATATCTATATTTCGAAAGGCAAGGCTGATTCGCATTCCATTATCTATCTTTATTGCCAGTCTGGCTTTGAGCTGTTTGCTTAGTCCGGTGAGCAGGGTCGCGCCCAGTGAATTGCTCTCTCTGAGTTTTTCCTCTGAATCCATGCCGATACCGTTATCGGCAAGCTCCAGTAAGTAATCGTCCCCTTCCAGGCTTTTCAGTGAAAGCATGATTTTACCTTTCTTCTCCGGGAAGGCATGTTTGAGCGAATTGCTGAGCACCTCGTTCAAGATTAGACCGAAAGGCACCGCCAGGCTGACATCCATCAATAAGGGATCAGTTTTAAGTTCGACATGAATGGAATGTTCCGGATCATAGGCATCTCTTATATAACTGACCAGTTCATTGATGTAAATGGGAATATCTATCCTGGAAATACTTTCGGACTGGTAGAGTTTCTGATGTACCAGTGAGATTGAAAACATTCTGTGCTGACTGTTTCTGATTGCATCAAGTGCCTCCTCATCCTTAAGGTATGCGGACTGGGTATTTAGCAGGCTCACCGCTACCTGAAGATTGTTTTTAACCCGGTGATGGATCTCTCTGATTAACCAGTCTTTTTCAACCTGAAGCTGCTCAATCTCACAGGCCCTGCTTTCAAGCTCGGACATATTTTCCCTTAAAAGAATCATATGGATAGCTTTTGATTTAATCTGATAGCGGATGATTGTTCCCAATGCCAGTGAGATAACAATCAACGTGAATAACGCCAGGCTGGAAGGATGAAAGCGCAGAATGGCTATCTGCTTTTTTAAAGAAGATTTCAAGGTATCATTATGTGTTTCGTCCATTTGATCAGCGCTTTTGTAGTTTGCTTTAGAGAAATTATCATTTATTAACTTGCCCCAAACTTTTTGATAGGCAGCGTTCTCCCCATTTATACCAACTTCCGCTTGCCGCGGGGAGACTATGTTCGTCCATTTGGAGTGAACCGGTCCCACAATAATGACTGCCGTTAAACAAGTTAGCGTTAACCTTAAAAAAATATTCATATCCGTTCTCCAATCAACCCCATCGAAAAAGCTTGTTTCATTTTTTCTATAAGGGATCGCAGACAGGATATCAAGGCAAATGCCAAATTCGCAAATCATTATTAGACAGAGTATTAGCAATAATTTCGTTCTATTCAAAAAGCGATATATCGCTTTAAATCGAAACGATAATTGCCTGGCGGCTTTTATGCCGCAGAAAAACTCTGCATTTCACTATGTGTTATATTATCTGAAATATTTTTGTTTAGGAATGTTGTGGTGAGGGTGGTTCTACCCATTGTACTGTTGATCAAGAAGCTGCCTCCGATTTGTCGGCTGAGTCCCTTCATAAGATTCATACCCAGCGATTCGCAATTGTTTATATCAAAATCTGCTGCAAACCCCTTCCCGTCATCAGAGACTTCCAGAGATAAAAAATGCGCTGCGTCCTCTTTAATGGAAATCCAGATGTTTCCTTGTCTGGCGTTCGAAAAAGCATATTTTACCGCATTGGTAATTGCCTCATTTAGGATCAGACCAAGTGGAACTGCATGTGTTACGTCCAGACTTACCTCTGAAACCTCGACGCAAAAGCGGATTCTTTTGGAAGTGTCAAAGCTATGCTCAAGATATTCAATCAGGTCTTTGATGTATGCCCGCATTTCGATCAATGCCATGTTTTCACTCTGGTATAACTTCTGATGGATCAATGAGATAGAATGCATTCGATGCTGGCTCTCCCTTATGGCGCTAAGCGCTTTGTCATTATCAAGATAAACAGATTGCGTATTGAGCAGACTGATAACGATCTGCAGATTGTTTTTGACCCGGTGATGTATTTCCTTTATCAACCATTCTTTTTCCTTCAGCAGTCCGTCTTTGTCATCTACCAGTTTATTGAGATACTGATTTTTAAGGTTGATTTCTACCTGCTGATGCTGAAGCTGCTCATTTCCTTTCTTCTTTATCCTGTAGCGGTTAACTGCCAACGCTAAAAGCATAGCAAGGAGTATCGCGCCTAATACAAAGGCATTCCTGACAACGGCAGCCTTCTGGAGTTTGGCCTGTTGAACTTCTCCTTTTCTGGTCAGTAAAAGAATATCTTGTTTATTCTTTTCCGTATCATATTTTACCTGAAGCTCTTCGAACTGCCTTGTCTTGTCGATGCTGTAAATGGAATCGTCTAACCGTTTGTAAGCCTTAAAGTAACCTAGGGCCCCCTTGAAATTACCCGCCGCAGAGTCAACCAGATAAAGCAAACGATTGGCATCGAGGTTAAAGGTATTGGAGATAAGTCCTGGGGTTCCTTTTAGCACAGTAAGCAGAAATGGCCTCGCTTTCTCAAAGTTTTTTATGTTAACATTAAACTGCCCGTTCATGAGACTGGCCCTTAGAAAGGCCGACGGTTTTTGCGGGATCATTTTTACCCCGAGGTCATACATTTCACTGAAAGACTTTTCAGCATCCGCCTTTCGCCCCAGGGCAAAGAATGTATTTCCTCTCATCTCGCTGATTTTCATCCTTTGCCACTCTGAATAATTTGGGTCGGAGCGTGGAAAGGTATTAATGAAACCAAGCGCTTCTTTCGTCCTGCCCTGTTTTGTCAGGATTGCGGCATAGTCCGTCGCAAAGCCAACATCAATTGGCCGTTTGTTAATTCTGGCAAGATCAAACGACTTCTGAAAAGCCTCGATTGCCTTGCTGGGTTTGTGGAGACCGATATATAGTTTTGCAAGATTGCCATAAAGCATATCCAGATCGGACTGATTGTGTATATTCTCTGCATTTTTGATGGATTCGAGGCTATAATAGAGTGCCTTCTCAAGGTTTCCCTTTTTAGCATTAATATAATCAAGGCCCTGGTAGGTGTCATATAGTTTCTTTTTGCCCGCAGCTTTCTGAATAGAAAGAATTTCCAGCAGCTCGTTTTCGGCCGAATCAAGTTCGCCGTTCTGGAGATGAAAATCTCCTATTCGCGAAAGGGACAATTCCCGGATTTCCATATTGCCCGATTTTCTGGAGAGCATAAGTGCTTTATTGTACGCGGACATCATTTCGCCGAGATTTGCCTGATCGATTATTGTGGTAAACCGGTCCTGGTTTACAAATCCCTCCGCATAGTCATACCATGCCGCCGCTAGTTTATTGGGCTGGGAATGCTTTTGGTAAAAAGTGGCAATCTGGTTGAAATAGGTCTTTCCCTTGTTAATATTACCACCCTGAACCGCAGCATAACAAAGCATCTTCAACGACCGGTTTACATAATCAGTGCTGCCGATCTTCTTGCTCAGCAAAAGGGATCCGGCCAAGATCCGCGAAGCACTGTCGAGATCTGATTTTTCCTGGCCCGGCTTGTTAAAATGATAATCGGCGATTGCCAGCATAGCCTTTATACGAGCTGTATCTGCAGATGCCCTGCGAAGTTCACCGTTGAGATCCTCCAGAGTCTGGGCTTTAACCTGACTGAGCATTACTGCCAGGAAAAAGAAAAAAGCACTTAGTTGTTTGGTCATGATGAGGTGTTAAAGACTATCGCTTTTCCAAACGCGGTGCCAAAACATAAAACGTTATATATCAATGCTTTAATTGATTATATCAGGAATTAAATTGTTTGAATCTCAACATTTGGTGGACTCTTTAGCGATATACCGCTAAAAATGAAATCACTTAAAGGGGAAGTCAGGCCGTTGGATATACTTATACAACTTACAGCCCCCATGCACCGATTGAAATCCGGACAACGGACTCAGATTCGCATTAGTTCCATATCGCAAGAAAATTCGCTAATCATCGAAATACAATGGCTAAGGAAAGCTCATAAATAATGCAAAATACTGAAATACAACATTTTAATCAAATGGCACAGCTTTAGCAAAGCCAGAGAAATATTATTGATAAACTTAAAACCAAATCAAATGAAACGAATTACTTTATCTCTGCTGCTGCTGTGCTATATCTTAATGGCATGTGTCTCCTGCAGCGAAAAAAAACAAAGTGCGGAGAAGGGCGCCGCACCTGAACCGGAAACTTACAGTGTGCTGACCCTTCCGGTGAAATCAGCAACACTTTACCTTACCTTTCCTGCAGTACTCGAAGGCAAACAGGACGTTGAGATTCGTCCCAAAGTTGACGGGTTCGTAGAGGCCATCTACATTGATGAAGGGAGCGCGGTCAAAAAGGGGCAGAAACTCTTTAAACTTAGTGCTCCCCAGTACCAAGAGGAGGTTAATAATGCACAGGCTCAGATTATCACCGCTGAATCTGAGCTAAACTCCGCAGAGCTTCAGTTAAACAAGACCAGACCACTTGTCGATAAGGGGATTATCAGCCACTATGAACTTGATTTCGCAACCAATTCTCTAAAAGGTAAGAAAGCAGCTGTTGCTCAGGCTAAATCCCGATTGTCAAACGCGAGGACGAATGTCGGCTACACGAATATTGTCAGTCCTATCAATGGGATTGTAAGTGCTATACCCTTTAAGGTAGGAAGCCTTGTCAGTAGCAGTACCGCACAACCTTTAACAACTATTTCCAATAACGGAGATATTTATGCCTATGTTTCCCTGAATGAAAAACAGCTTTTAAGCTTTTCGACAACCTATCCGGGAAAGACCATAAATGAAAAAATCAGAAATCTTCCACCGGTTCTGCTGACACTTTCTGACGGAAAAGCCTACCCGAATCCGGGAAAGGTTGAAACAGTCAACGGCCTGATCAATACCGAAACGGGGTCTGCCAGCTTCAGGGCGATTTTCCCGAACACCTCCGGCATCATACGAAGTGGCGGAAGCGCGAGCTTACGTGTTCCCCAACATATGGAGAACATCATTCTTGTTCCCCAGAAATCAACATTTGAGCTTCAGGGAAAGCACTTTCTTTACACAATCGATAAAAATAGTGTGGTGAAAAGCACAGAAATAGAAATTGCGCAAACAACCACAGGTCAGTTTTTTGTGGTGAAAAGCGGGCTGAAGGCTGGCGATCGTATTGTAATTGAAGGAAGTGAAACCCTAAAGGACGGCGTAAAGATAAAGCCTGAAGAGCAGAGTGCCGAGGTGGTATATCAAGGTATAAAATAGCATGTAGCAGAAATCCATATACACTTAAACAAAGAAATCATGTTACAGAAATTCATAGAGAGACCTGTGTTATCCACGGTGATATCGATCATAATAGTAATACTTGGAGTGCTGGGGTTAACCTCATTACCCATTTCCCAATACCCCGAAATCGCGCCGCCAACGGTGGTGGTTTCGGCTGCCTATAACGGAGCAAATGCGGACGTTGTGATAAAAAGCGTAATTACTCCGTTGGAAGAACAGATCAATGGGGTTGAGAATATGACCTATATGTCTTCCACTGCCAGCAACGATGGAACGGCTATCATCACCATTTACTTCAAGCTTGGAATAGATGTCGATATAGCAGCTGTCAACGTGCAGAACAGGGTTTCTAAAGCGACAAGCCTGCTACCTGCAGAGGTTATCAAAGCGGGTGTCACTACCAGTAAACGCCAGAGCAGCATGGTGCTGATTTTCGATCTTTATAGTCTGAACAAATCTTATGACCAGACCTTTTTACAGAACTACGCCAATATAAACCTGCTTCCCGAAATCAAGAGAATCGAAGGCGTTGGGGATGCAAGCGTTTTCAGCAACCAGGATTATTCGATGCGAATCTGGCTAAAACCGGATGTGATGGCGACATATGGACTTGTTCCTGCTGACGTAAGCGCTGCACTGGCGGAACAGAATGTAGAAGCAGCGCCGGGCAAGTTTGGAGAAAACAGTAGTCAGGCATTTCAGTATGTGATCAAATATAAGGGCAGGCTGAAAACAACAGAGGAATTTGAAAATATCATAATAAAGGCAAATTCGAAAGGAGATCTTTTGAAACTCAAGGATATTGCAAGGATTGAGCTTGGTGCACTGAGTTATGCGGACAATACCAAGGCCAATGGAAGGCCATCAATTGCAGTTGCTGTCAATCAGACAGCCGGATCAAATGCGCACGATCTGATAAAAAATGTCGAAAAAGCGCTCGAAACTGCATCAGAGAATTTTCCTGAGGGTGTAAAGTATGAATCCTTGTTCAATGCAAATGATTTTCTGGATGCATCTATAGAGAAAGTAATTCATACACTAATAGAAGCTTTTATACTTGTGTTCATAGTTGTTTTCCTGTTTCTTCAAGACTTCAGGTCTACCCTGATTCCTGCTATTGCAGTCCCGGTTGCCATCGTGGGAACATTCTTTTTTCTCAATCTTTTTGGATTTACAATAAACCTGTTAACCCTTTTCGCGCTCGTACTTGCTATTGGTATAGTGGTAGACGATGCTATCGTAGTCGTCGAGGCCGTACATGCTAAACTTGACCAGGGGGCAAAATCCGCGAAAGCTGCCACTTCCAAGGCAATGGGCGAGATCAGCGGAGCCATCGTATCAATTACTCTGGTAATGTCCGCAGTTTTTGTACCCGTTACCTTTATAACGGGTTCAACAGGCGTTTTTTATAAGCAGTTTGGTATAACACTCGCTATTGCAATCATTATTTCGGCCGTGAATGCGCTGACGCTGAGTCCTGCATTGTGTGCATTGCTTCTTAAGCCCCACCCGGAGGGAGAATATCACAAAAAAAATCTAATACAGCGATTCTATGCGGCCTTCAATACAGGCTTCGACACCCTGACGGGAAGATACAGAAAATCAATAAAGTTCCTGAGCGCCAAAAAGTGGATAGCCGTTGTGGGCATTCTGCTATTCACGGGATGTTTTTATTATATTATTAAGACTACACCTACCGGATTTGTACCGAATGAAGACCAGGGCTTTATAATCAGCGACATTTCCCTTCCCCCAGCCTCATCACTTGAACGAACTACGGTAGTAACCGACCAGGTACAGAAAATCGCCAATTCGCTTCCCGAGGTGGAATCAGTTGTACGCGTCGCCGGAAGAAGTATTATCGGAGGAGCCGGAGGATCCTATGGAGTAGTATTCATAAAATTGAAACCCTGGGCATCTCGGGGCGGAAAGGGCCAGGACATCGAATCTATAACAGGCAAGCTGTTCGGCATGACTGCCGGCATTAAAGGCGCAAAAATAATCTTCTTTGCCCCGCCAACCCTGCAAGGTTTTGGCAACACCAATGGTTTTGAACTTCAGTTGCAGGATAAGACCGGAGGCGATATCTTGAAACTTGCAGAGGTTAATGGCAAGTTTTTGACAGCTTTAAACAAGCGTCCTGAAATCCTGTATGCTACAACAGCATTTAACCCAAAGTTCCCCCAGTATCTTGCAGATATCGATGTGGCCAAATGCAAGGAAGCTAATGTTTCGGTTACTTCGGTACTGAGCACACTTCAGGGATATTACGGAGGGGTTTACGCCTCGGATTTCAACAGGTTCGGAAAGCAGTATCGCGTAATGGTTCAGGCAGATACCGGCTATCGTTCCACTCCTGAAGGGTTGAACAGTATCTATGTAAGAAACCTCAACGGAACTATGGCACCAGTCTCGGAATTTGTGACCATGAATCGGGTCTATGGCGCTGAATCGATCAATCGTTTCAACCTTTTCACCTCGGTTTCCATTACAGGATCTCCAAAACCCGGATATAGTTCCGGAGATGCGATAAAAGCCATCAGGGATGTTGCTCAAGAAACGCTACCAAAAGGCTACACTTATGACTTCTCCGGGCTCACCCGAGAGGAACTAGCAGGAGGAAACCAAACGGTTTTCATTTTTATCCTCTGCCTGATATTTGTTTATTTCCTATTAAGCGCACAATATGAGAGTTATATCATCCCTTTTGCCGTCCTCTTTTCGCTTCCAGTTGGCCTTGCCGGTGCCTTCATCTTTGCAAAAGTTTTTGGGATCGAAAACAATATTTATCTACAAATTACCCTCATCATGCTTATCGGACTTCTCGCGAAAAACGCAATCCTGATTGTGGAGTTTGCCCTTATGAGCCGCCGGTCAGGCATGGGCATTTCAGAGGCTGCACTTGCCGGCGCAATTGCGCGGCTTCGTCCAATCATCATGACCTCATTTGCATTTATCCTTGGCCTGGTTCCGTTGATGGTGGCAAGCGGCGCGGGTGCAAAAGGCAACAGATCCATAGGAACCGGGGCCGTGGGGGGTATGCTTTTCGGCACGATACTCGGGATTTTTGTTATTCCGGTCCTTTTCATAATTTTTCAAAAAGCCCAGGAAAAACTCAGCGGGCCACCTGCCCGCCTGTCAGAACATGAACCCTCCAGCGCATCCTAAACTAAAGCAGAAACATTATGAAAAAATATATAAAAATAGCCTTTGGAGTTTCGTTAGTCGCATCCATATTGCCCGCCTGCGTAACAAAGAAATATGAGCTTCCCGAAGTAAAGACAACAAACTTATTCAGGGACCAAAACCCGACGGACAGTTCAAACCTTTCCAATATGCCCTGGAAAGCCCTTTTTGCTGACACTTTGCTCCAAGGCATTATCCAGGAGGGGCTCAGCAATAACCTTGATTTGAAAATAGCTCTGGAACGGATGGCAGAAGCACAGGCAGGCTTTAATTTGAGCAAGGCTTCATTTTTCCCTTCACTGAATGCCGGGATTGGGTTGACCAGGGCAAAGATTTCTAAGGCAGCTTTGAATCTGCCAGAGGGCCTAGGCATCAATCTGACCTCAACAACTTATCAGGCGCAGCTGTCATCAAGCTGGGAAGCGGACATTTGGGGAAAGCTCAGTAGCAGTAAAAGATCTTCATATGCAGTCTTGCTTCAAAGCGAAGCGGCAAAGCATGCGGTTCAGACCCAGCTTATCGCCGAAATCGCCAACAATTACTATCTGCTCTGTGCACTGGACCGTCAGTTGGAAATCACCCTTGAAACCATACAAAGCCGTACAGCAGAAGTTGAAACCATGAAACAGCTTCTGGAAGGCGCGATTGTAAACGGTGCGGCAGTGGTTCAAAGCGAAGCTAACAGATATGCTGCCGAGGTTTCCGTCCCGGACCTAAAACGTAGTATCAGAGAGACCGAAAATAACCTCAGCATCCTGTTGGCAAGGGTCCCCGGCAAGATAATAAGAGCAGGTATTGAGACCCAGAAAATCGATACCTTGTTGCAGACAGGTCTTCCACTTCAGCTCTTGAGAAACCGCCCGGACGTTATCCAAGCTGAATACGGATACCGCGCATCATTTGAAAACACAAATATTGCAAGGACATTCTTTTATCCTGCCTTAACCATAACCGCCCAAGGAGGGCTATCCAGCCTCAAGGTTGGTGATTTTTTTGATGGATCTGTTTTCTACAACGCGATAGGCGGACTGACGCAACCAATTTTCAGCCGCGGAGAGAACAAAGCAAGGCTAAGGACAGCAGAAGCAAGACAGCAACAGGCGCTCTATAGCTTGCAAAAAATTCTACTCTCTTCAGGAGCAGAGGTATCTGACTATCTTTATTCTTTTAAAGCTGCCCGTGAAAAAGAGCTTACCCGGGACAGGCAAATCAGTGCACTTACCAAATCAGTAAGCTTCACCAGGGACCTGTTGAGATATAGTTCATCCACCAATTATACTGATGTCCTCACAAGCGAACAAAGCCTGCTGAGGGCAAGGCTGGATGGGGTAAGCGACAGGCTCCAACAGCTCCAGAGCATCGTGAATCTTTACCAGGCACTGGGCGGTGGTTGGAAACCGTGATGGCGAAGCTTTCAGGCAAATTGCCTGAAAGCTTCAATTGGAGTAGACCACGAATTACAAGGCTTTTAGTTAAATATCATTAGCGTTACGACAATTGTTTAAATATCAACAATAAACAAATGCGTAAATTAAACATATGTAACTGATTGTTAGTAAGTTATAATTATGGTACAGTTGTTGGAAAATGGGTCGAGGCAAACTAAACCCTCGCCTGCGCAGTTACAAATTTCCCCTGTATAGGGAATACGTAACAAAGCATTCGAAGGGTGGGTTCACACCCAATATTGGTTCGCAGAGCAAATCTAACAAACCATATTATGAAAACATCCCCAGGTTCTGAAAACCCCCGCAATCCGGATAATGATTCGGTTATCGAGGCAGTGAACGGTCATCTCAACGAGGACAACGATAAAAAGAAAATTGAATATGAGAAATCGATCCTGCTGGATCTGGGCAATGATTTCGCAAGTGTAAGAAACCGGAATGATCTGCTAACTGTAGTCAGAACCAAACTGAGGATACTTTTCAGCACCTATGGCTTTGTGATCAGTATCATTCACGAAGAAACCGGTACCCATTGTGCCTTTGTTATTGACCATGAGGAAAAGGGATATGAGTTCGATGGTTTCAAAGAAGCAAAGAGTCAGGATTACAGCCTCAACGACGGAATCTTTAATCAGGTAATGGCGACCAATGAACCTATTGAGTTTAATTTAAATGAACTTGTGAAGAATCCGGCTATGCCGGATTATATAAGGTTCTGGAAAAAGATTGGCCTTGACAAGATCACCGGAATCAGATTGCATATCGACAATGTACCGATAGGGTGCGTCTGGTTGCATTCACCAAATTCATTTGAAGGAAGGTTCCTGAAAAATTTATGTTCGCAGATTGCGCTTGCCCTTTACAATATCAATGCAAACGAAAATTTGCAGAAAAGAGAAGCAGAGAAAACAATTTTATTAAACTTCAGCAATGATATTGCGATGGTGAGGAGTAATGAAGATCTTGCCAGTGCGATCAATAAAACACTGAAAGATCTTTTTCTGATCAAGGAATATTTGATCCGTATCATCAACGAGGACGGAAAAACCTGTAGTACTTTTTTATACGATGTCAACGCCCGCTTTCCGAAGCATCCGAAATTTTCCGAGCTTGCGGAGAAAAAATATCCCATCAGTGACGGGATCTCCGATGCGGTTCTGGCCTCAAGGGTACCGCTCATTTTCGAAATCGAAGAACTTCTTAAACGAAAGATTGTACCTCCATATGTATCTTTTTGGGATACAATAGGTATTAAAACGATCATCGGGGTAGCACTGCGTTCGGGCGCAAAGGATATCGGTTTCATCTGGATAGACCCTGATCAGGTCAGCGTAAACCAAAATCTTCTAAAAAGCCTCTGTGCACAGATTTCCATTGCTTTGTCGAACATCATTGCAAACCAGAAAGTTGCAGCTCAGCTGGTGGAGATCAACAAATACAAATCCAGGCTGGAAGAGGAAAACAGCTATCTGCAGGAACAGATTCGCACAAACTCTAACTACTCGGATATTATCGGTTCAGGGAATGAGATGCAAAATGTATTCAATCTTATGTCACAGGTCGCTCCCGCAAACAGCACAGTGCTTATTTTGGGAGAAACAGGAACTGGCAAGGAACTCATAGCAAGGGGCATTCATGATTCTTCTCCGCGAAGGGACAAATTACTTGTTAAGGTGAACTGTGCTGCACTGCCGTCTAATCTGATTGAAAGCGAGCTGTTCGGACATGAGAAGGGAAGCTTTACTGGCGCTACAGAAAGAAGGCTTGGGAAATTCGAACTTGCAAATAACGGCACTCTCTTTCTGGACGAAATCGGAGAAATGCCTCTTGAACTCCAGGTCAAATTACTAAGAGCGCTCCAGGAGAAAGAAATTGAGCGTGTCGGGGGAAAGGCCACGATAAAGGTCAATGTCAGAATCATTGCCGCTACAAACAGGGATCTTCAAAAAGAAGTTAACGAAGGCAAATTCCGCTCTGACCTGTTTTACCGCCTGAATGTATTTCCGATTACTATTCCACCCTTGAGAAACCGAACTGAGGATATCCCTGAGTTGACCCGTTACTTTGTTAACCGCTTCTGCAAAAATACCGGGCGAACAATCCGTCAGGTCAGCCAGAGGGTATTTAACGAGCTGAGTGAGTATTCATGGCCGGGAAACGTGAGAGAATTGGAGCATTTGATCGAAAGAAGCATTCTGCTTACACAGGGAGAGGTGATCAAAGAAATGCATTTGCCTGTTCGGGAAAGGAAACCCGAGATGCCTGTGAACGATGGTTACATTAAAACAATTGATGAGAATGAAAGAGACCATATTATAGCAGTCTTACTCAAGTGCAAGGGAAAGATCTTCGGTTATAAAGGAGCTGCAGAAATACTCGGCGTGCCGGCATCTACGCTAAATTCCAAAATTGCCAAACTGGGCATCAAGAAAGACCAGCTGTTTCTCCCTGGCGGAAAAAAAGGGTCGTAGTCATGCATTGAACTGTCGAAGGTTGTGATCAAGAAATCTGAAGATCAGCTTTCCCCATTCGTTCCGGCTCAGGCTTCCGAATATTGGATGCCTGGGATAATAAACCCGCAGGGGCAGTTCGTCAACCAGACCTGCCATTTCCATTTGGCGGGCTTTCAGGTCGCATGGGCAAACCGTTCCGCTTTCCTCTCCGAAAAGATTGTCCCAGGAAATTATTGACAGAGACATTCGCTGTCCGAGCCCGGTCTGGAAATATATCGGCCCGGATAGCTCACTTTTGGTCTCCCGGCCAAGAAAGGATTTGATCTGACCAATACAGTAGTTGAGCATTTTTAGTTTGCCATCACTGCTGAATCGTGCAGTTTTTTCTAGCCTGAAGTTACTGATTCGCTCTTTAATAAAAAGAAAGCTTTTCATGTCAAAGATATTCTCTTCCATAATAGATTGTTTTGTGGGGGGGTAAATCCTACCCTAATTACATTTTAAATAGCATTGTCTTGCTTATTTGCCCGGATAAATAGACTGAGGAGGGCTCCTGCGGAGTAAATACAGCGTTTATTATTGCCCTTGCGAGATCATCAGCTTTTATCGTGCGGTAGTTTTTCCAATCGCCGAAGAACAGCGGTGAGATAATCTTGAAAATAAACAGCGCTGCTGCTTCGCCAAAGCGTTTCTCCTGCCTTGGCCCTTCTATGAAAAATGGTCTGAAAATGGTAAGTGTCTTAAATCCTACCGCTGACATGGAGGCTTCCATTTCACCTTTAGTCCGACCATAAAAACTGGGAGAGGAAAGGCTTGCACCCATTGCCGAGATAACAATTGCACGTTCACATCCGTATGCCTTGAGATGTTTGGCTAGCAAAAGGGGAAGCCCCACATCAATCAGGCGAAAATTTTCCTGGGATCCGGCCTTCTTAATAGTTGTTCCGATGCAGGATATAAATACATCAGCCTCAACAGGTTGAATAAGATGGCCATTTGAGCTCTGAATTTCCCTAAGTTTTGGATGCATAAATCCTGTGGGCCTTCGCCCAATGGAAATAACTTCGCTCACCAGGGGATGCGCTATCAATCTTCCAAGACACAGCCTTCCGGTTAGACCACTGGCTCCGGCTATCGCCACCCTCATAGCGTTTTTGCGGAATATTTATCGATCCATTGTAAGATATAGTCAGCATCTTCCGTCCAGGTTGCCTCTCCAAGCACAAAATGATTTCGGCCCTTGAATTCCTTATATTCAAGTATAGAAGCATTTTGCTTATATCTCTTGTAATTTCTTTTATTCAGATGCGAAGGGATGATATGATCTTTGTCTCCCGATGTAATCAATAAAGGCGGGTGCTCCTTTTTATAGTCGACTTTACTTGTTTTGCTAAGTCCACCCCTTGCAACGGTTTTTGATTCGGGAATAACGTTTTCGTCATAACTCTTTTGCTGTTCTTCAAGGGTCATACCATTTGTAAAGGCATATTGCCACTTTTTGAAAGACATCAGATAGGTTTTTTTCTTTGAGGTAAAAAGGCCAAGAGACGGTAATCCTCCCCTGATGAAACCGTACTCGTAGGGCAATACACCTTTGGTAGGCGCGGGATGGATAGCAATGCCGGCTGCTACCAGATCGCGGTTAACCAGTATCTGAGTAATAAGTCCTCCAAATGAGTGTCCTATGATTATCGGCTTTTCGGGGCAGTTTTTGACAATATCAGCATAGTATTCGACTACTTCTTTCATGGTTAGTGCGGCAAGTGCAGTATCATTGGGATGCTTGGCACGGAGGTCTGAGGGTTTGCCATCCTTATGTGGCCAGGGCGCAGCAATGGTCTTGTACCCCTTCTTTTCAAAGTAAGTTTTCCATTCATCCCAGCCGTGATGACTTACAAATGCACCGGTAATGAATACAACGGTATGGGAATTAATTTTTCCCTTTACGGTATCAGCAGACTTTTGCGCTTGCAGACTCAGGCTGATTGTTACACCTACAGAAAGAAGTGCAAGTTTTTTTAAAATTGAGCTAGTTTTCATCTTTTGAATTATTTAAGACAAAATTACATTGCAGCACGCCATCAGAAATATCCCAATCTTACCAATAGTTGTACATATCCAACACCTCAATACCAGATAAACTGATTTAAACATCAAGGAGCCTCGCATCATAGCTCCGGGAATAGCGTGATTTAGAAATTATCATCGAGAATTAGCGGAATACGGTTACAGCCCATAAGAGAAAATTTGACACAAATAGCTCATTATGAGTGTTTTATTAAGTTGGCCTGAATTTTATATAGATAGTGTAACCACAAACTAAAAAAGATTATGAAAAATCATCAATTTGCACCAGGAAAAAAAAACAACAGAATCACAAGGAGAGTGATTGAACTACACGAAAAAGGCTTTGTCATGGATTTTCATCTAATGGAGAGGTGCATGTTCCAGTGCACTCAAAGCAGTGATAGTTTCGCCGCGGAGGATCTAACAATTACCGTTATCGACCAGGTATTTGACCAGTTCTCTAAAAGCTTCAAGTACATCCATACTGTGGAAACATCGATGGGGTATAAAGGCGTTCTGCTTTGCGATCAGGTTTGCACAAGTCAGGGCTTCTCACAGCTTGCCTCATAAATCATTTCTATCAGCAAAACACACTATTCAACCAAACCCAGAAATGCTATGATTCAGGCAGCGCCTTTTACCGCCCAATCCTTAGAAAATTCGGAATTTAATTTACAAGTGCTACCTGGCGATGACGAAAATGAGCTCAGGAACCAGCTTCACGCATCCGGAATAGGTCTTTTCAGTATAGACCTAAGACGCATGCGATTTCGTTTCTGCGAGCTGTATAAAGATTTTACCTCATTTAGTATCAATGACGATATTTCTCTTGCCAGGGTAATCAGGCTTATCGGATCAGAAGATATCCCAAGCCTTAAAAAAGCATTTAAAGAAGCCTATTTAGGCGCAAAGAGTTTCGAATTTGAGTTCAAGGCAACTGGTCAGAAAAGTGAGACCAAGTGGTTAAGGGCGTCCGGAAAATTTACCCAGGAAATCCAAAAACCTATATTCAGGGGCTTTATCTCAGAAATTACCGATCTAAAAAAAGCAGAGGCTGAACGCAATGAGCTGGTGGCGATGCTCAATCATGAATTAAGAACCCCGCTTACCACGATTAAGCTTTACGTTCAGCTTGTTTCGGAAATGGCCATTAGCTCAGGGGAGAGAAAATATGCGGAGATGCTTACTGTCGCAAGTATGCAGGCAGATGTTATGACCCAGCTAATTGAGGATTTTCTTGCACTCTCTGCCTTGGAAGGAAGTGGCCTGCAGATCAAGCGTTCCAGGTTCGAAATCAATGAGCTTTTTTCAGAAATTGTTACCATAAATTATGCTAAAAATCACGGAAACCGTTTTGTGATTGAAAGCATGGGGCCGACGTACCTGACTGCAGACAAGCTCAAGATTACCCAGGTCCTGCATAATTTTATCAGCAATGCAATCAAGTATAGCTCGCAAGAATCCGAAATCGTCTTATTTTGTAAAAGAATTCGGGGAAAGCTTACTATTGGCGTACGTGATAAGGGATTTGGCATAAGCAAAGAGGATCAGAAAAACTTGTTCACCAAATTTTTTAGGAGTGAGGATGAAAACGTTCAGCGAAAAAGCGGTAACGGCATAGGGCTTTATCTGGTTAAAAAAATTTTGCAGCAACACAAAGGGAATGTTGGGATCAAGAGCCGGATCGGCCAGGGATCAACATTCTATTTTTCGCTCCCCGGATAAGAAATAAGCCCAGCTTTTGATAGGCTAGATTTGGATCTCTGCCAAGGATTCATTCTCCTCAGAGATTGTTATCCTTTTTTCAAAGACTAGGCTAAGCGTGGTGCCCGCAATCCCCGAAATTGAAAGTTCAGCTTTCAGTTGCCTGCTTAACCCGTGCATTAGGTTCATCCCCAGTGAATTTGAATCTTCGACACGGAACCCGGTGGGCAGGCCCTTCCCATTATCTCTGATCTGAAGGAGATACCTTAAATCATCCGTACCTTGCAGAACAATCTCGACATCTCCCTTTTGACCAGCCGGAAATGCATACTTTACGCAGTTCGTTATGGCCTCGTTCAAGATCAGACCAATAGGCACTGCCTGAACGACATCCAGTTCCAGCTCGGCGATGTCCAATTTAAAGGTGATTTTTGAGCAAGTATCCAGTCCTTCGTCGAGGTACTTTACAAGGTCATTTATATATGAGGGCATCTGTATGCAGGAAAGATTTTCAGACTGGTAAAGCTTCTGATGAATAAGTGAGATAGAATGCATCCGGTGCTGGCTTTCCCGTATTGCATCCAAGGCAATATCATTCTCCAGAAATGCAGATTGTGTATTGAGCAGACTGATCACAATCTGAAGATTATTCTTTACCCGATGATGTATCTCTTTGAGGAGCCATTCCTTTTCCGTTAACAATTTGTCTTTCTCAAAAACAAGCTCCTGAAGAGAGGTATTTTTAGAATTAATTAATGATTGCTGAAACAGGAGTTGTTGATTGATTCTTTTCTTAGAGCGAAACCTACTGTAAAAGATGCCAAGAAAAATCAGAAGCAAGAACCCGCCCGCGACCATTATCTTCTTTTCCAGGCCCGCCTGATAGAGCGTCGACTTTTGTAACATAGACTCTTTGGTCAATAATTGTATATTTTTGGACTTTAAGGCCAAGTCTTTATCTTTTTTTTCTATATCATACTGGATTTGTAGCTGACTGAGTTGTTTATCCTGGTTTCTCTTTGCTATTGAGTCCGAATAAAATTTGTATTGTTGAAAATTATGGATTGCGCCGGTGAAATTTTTCTGAAGAGAGTCGGCCTTGAAGGAATAATAGAAAACCATCGCCATGGATTTTACGTCCCCATTGTTTTTATAAATTTCCCCATTGTACTTAATGAGCGGATAGGCCATTGCTGCCCTTTTTGTTTCCAGGAAATATTTTATAAGTGTAAAATTAGCGTTGAGGAGCTGTATCTGGGGGATTCGGTCCGGGTCCAGAAGTCTACGGACCTCCTTATAGCAAATGTCCGCTTCATGGAATCTCTTGAGCATCGTGTAGGCCAACAGCAGGGTTGTATTTAACATCGACAGGTCTTCACGCTGATCAGCCCGGCAAAGCGAAATCGCATGCCTCAGGAGCCCTACTGCCTTTCTGGGGTCATCAAAACGTATATACGTCTTAGCAAGATTATCAGAAAGCAGGACGATTGAGGGGAGGTGATGATTCAGTCTGGCAATCTTATACGACTTTTCAAAATACAGCCTCATCTTTCCGTATTCACTCAAAATACTGTATGTGATGGCAAGCCTGTTATAGACCGTACACAGCATCATGCTTTCATCATGATATTTAAGGGCCTCTTTTTCTGCCAGCAGACCATAGGACAGGGCCTCCTGCGACTTTCCCATATCCATACAGACATATCCTATCAGACTGTAAATGTCCTGAAGCTTTGTCTGCCCCAAAGACTGATATATTTCGAGCGATTTTTGAAGTGTAGAAAGCGCCTGTTCAAGTTTACCCTGGAGGTTCTGCAGGTCACCGAGAAATTTCAGCGCATCGGCGTATTTCAATTTTTTTGATGTCTTTGCCAGATAGTTCGTTCCTAGTTCATAAAGCCGTGCCTTCTCACCCAACTGCTCTCCTACAGAAATATCATAATAATTTGAAAGTTCGATATAGGCCTGGGATTTTGCCAGGGCATTAGTTGACCCCTCAAGGGCAGCGAGAGCCGCTTCGGCATAAACTTTTCCCCGCTTCTTTTCATTTCCCTCCCGCAGTATCTGGGAGATTACCCCGTAAACTTCGCCTTCACCATCCCTGAATTTAAATCTCTTTGCAATCACCAGCGCCTTTTGTCCGAATGACAGTGCCAAGCGCAAATCCTGCGCCCTTTCTCCCGGCAGTTCTGCATATGCCCTTGATAGGGAAATGCTGGCTGCCATTTTCGCAGAGTCATTCTCTGCTCTGATAAATTCTTTGTGAAGCTGCTGGATTGTCTTTTCCGGAGGCAGTTTAGAAAAAGCTTTCAGGGAAAAACATAAAAACGAATTGAAGATGATTAGGATTGTTATTTTAAAACGGGTCATAGGGTTTGTCTGGAAGACAGACCTTTTATAAAATCGTACCAAATAAATTATGACTGATTATCAACCGGTTAAATAAACACCATTAAGATTAATCCGCGAATAATGACAAATTAGCGAAAACTTTAGCGGTATCCCGCTAAAGTCAGTTGAGAATCAAATAAATTTCTTAAGGATTTTACCCAATTGCTTACTTACAGCGTTCAGTTATTGTAATCGTCATAGAATCCCTTACCTGATTTTACACCGAGGTGGCCCGCATCAACATAGCTGTGCAAAAGCTCCCTCGGCCCGTTGGGAAGATGTGGGTTTTCGGCAGCATAATGGTTTTCTATATCGAGGACAACGTCAAGCCCTACTTTATCCATCAGGCGAAAGGGACCGATTTTGGTATGCATATTGATTTTGCACATCTCATCAAGCTCTGCAGCTGTAGAAACTCCTTCTGCTACCAAAGCCAAAGATTCCCGTTTGATTGCAGCCCAGACACGGTTAAAGATAAATCCAGTACTCTCCCTGCGAGCCTCAAAGGGAAAAACACCATATTTGGGAAGTTCCCTCAACATCAGCTCCATAATACCTCTGTCAGTCTTTCCACAGGACATGATATCAATAGCATTTTGCGTAGGTGGCATGTAGAAGTGGGCATTCATCACCCTCTCCGGCATTGTTACCTCGTCAAGGAACTGACTGCTGGGGAAGGAAGAAGAGTTACTCGCCAGAATTGCATCTTTCTCTGCAAGCATATCGAGTTCGCCGAATACCTTCTTTTTAAGATCCAGCCTCTCAGGAATTGCCTCAATTATCAGCCAGGCGTCTTTAAGTGCTTCTGAAAGATCGGCTGTCGAACTCACATGTCCTGCCCTCCCGTTCTCGATATTTGGAAGAAGCGCCGGGGTTTCAGCCTCTACAAAAGCGACGGCTGCGCGACGCTGTTCTTCAGATAGGTCATATATTCTTACCTCTCCGCCCTGGGTATTGAACATTAAAGCAATTCGTCTGCCAAGCGTTCCCGCGCCGATGATGGTTACGGGTCTGCTTCCCAAATTTGTTGGTAGATTAAATGAGGGATTTTTATCTGTGTTATCCATTGCTGTTTTTAATTGGAGTTTGTGAAAATTGTTTTTTAGCTAACAGGGGTAAAAATAGCTCAGCAATAAGAGGTAATCAATGCTGATATCCACCCAAAAGTTGTCCTTATCGTTCTTAATATCTAAAGCTTAGTGCCGCATATGGATACCACCCTTCATTGGAATGGCCAACTACAAACCTAAAGATGGTCAGCGATGCTGGGGCGAAATAAATCCCGCCTCCAACTCCGTGGTGAAGAGCATCTGAATTTTCATCCTTCTTCCAGACACGGCCTACGTCATATAAACCCATCAAACCTACTTCTCCGGGAAGGATATAGTTGACAAAATCGCCCAGTTTCAGTCTCATTTCAAGATTGTTGTAGACACTATGTTTACCTGCGAAACGATACTGACGGAAACCAAGCAGATTACCCTGACCTCCTAAAAATTGAGATTGATAGAAAGTTGGTTTCCCCACGGTTACGCCCCCGCCGATTCTGTCTGCAATCACAAAATTACCCTTTTTGTCAAGCTTTTGGTAAAAAGAGAAACTTGCATTTAATTGGCCAAATGATTCTGAATTATTGTTTATCCCCTTATAGCCCTGGATTTTCACATCCAGAAAAGTTCCTTTCTTAGGAAGGACATTATTGTCACGAGTATTATTTGTAAAGTTGGCAACTACTCCGGCAAATAGTTTTTCATCCCTCACAGTAGTGCTGTCAGAGGAATGCAGCTGAGCAGAGTTGAGTATAAACCTGCCTTCGTTGTCCTCTTCCTCGAAACGGTAATATTGAACGGAAGGTCCGACCGAGAAAACAGATTTTTCTCCTTTCCACCTCACTGCAGGGTCAAACTGATAAAGATCAAATCTTGCCCGGTAATAGGTAACTGCATCCACATCCTCATCAAAACGGGTTTCATTTCCCAGTCCAAAGAAATTCTGTGTATTGCTTGGGGCTTTCACGCTTGCCTGCAGCAAAAGATCTGCGCTACCTAGTGCCTCAAACCACTCGCCCTTGTAGTTGAAGTTGAATGCTGAACTACCAAACGAATAGAGAAAAGAAAAAGACTGGCTGTTACCGAAACCTTTTTTTCGGAATCCCGGATTGGTAAGCTTGTAGGTCAAACCAAGCAACAAGCCGTCATCGTTGTTGAACCCAGCATTTAAAAACGTGAAGTTCCTCCTATAAAGATCTTTGGCAACGTAGGCAGTATTTGACGAATCGGATGATATACGCATTGATAATTTATTTAACTCCGTTCCTGCGTAAGTTGACTGTTCCGGTTTGTTGTACAGAATGGTCCTGCCATTTGCTCTCTGGACATCGAAAGATTTATTTCCGACGCCACCGATGATCCGTAGTTTGATTGCTGATGCATTATTATTGAGGATCAGGCTGTCATCACCCCCATGCATATAAACACGGATTTCCTTTGTGGTCTTGGGATCGAAATTTCTGTTTAGCAGAACGAGCCCATTTTTATCCGCATCCGATATTTTATTGATTTTGATATTGAGGCCTTTGTCCCCATAATCCGATATTGCAATTCTTTCGTTCTTATCGCTTACTTCAACGTCCACGATTCGATTGAAAAAGTGATAGTATTTCTGCATCATTGCAGGAAGCGTTTCTCTTCTAAGTTTTAATTGTGCCAAAATTGCCTCCTGCCTGAGGGCTCTATCCGGCGCAGGCAGGCGAGACAATGCTTTTTCAAATAGCTCATCGGTCATCCTGCCGCAAAAATCCTTTACAATGCGGCTCCACTCGTCCTCTTCCATTCCCGAAAAAATTCTGCTGTTAAGCTCCCTTCCTTCCCATAAGAACCAGTTAATGTTCTGTATATTTCGTTCATATCCCTGCATCATCGGCAATAGGTAAGAAGATTGGGCATAACGTTGAATCCAACCATCAGAGCTGAAAAAAACCTGGTCTCTATCTCTGGGAACCGGCATATATACGCCCCCCGTTTTGGATTTAAGCAACTTCCAGCGCCACTGGTCATCATGCCTGTCCCAGTCGCCGACGAGCACATCAAGGCATTTCGCCCGAAGATATGCTGCGGCATCAACTGTGATTGTATTATCTTGCTTTAGGCGCTCATACATTTTGGCTGAATTGTCCGAATTGCCTAAGGGCTCCCTTTCCTCAATCAAACACACGGTGTTTACGAAATCTGAGGAGAATTCGCCTAGATTCTTATCTGCGACAACATAACCGATGACCGGACTGCTATGCGGAACTCCCGCGGCTTCGGCAAGATCTGTTACGGCAAGGGCTGAGAAAGGATGTTGGGCAGACATATTATCCTTGATTATATCCTTTGCGAAGGTCTGCTGGAAAGGGATTGGCAATAGTACTTCCGGATATTTTTCGACGCTTCTTAATACCCATTCCCTACCATTCTTGTCCTTTAGTCTCAGCGAGTGAGACTGGTTTCCACCGCCGCGCTGAATCGCTGTGAGACCCCCGGATATCTGCGAGATCCTGATGACTGGCAATTTGGTTTCGATGGCATACTCTTTACGATAATTTTCCCCAAAAATCTTTCTGTGGGCTTTGCTTACGCTATCATAACCCGGAATGACCCTGATACTGATGCTATCGGTGCTGTTATCAGCATTCTGTGCCAATAATGGCAATGATGCCAATGAAAATATTACGGCAAAGCCGATTTTCCGTGTGTTTTTGAAAATATGAATCATAGTTGTAAGGTTAATGGTGTAACTAAATATTGGTTTAGAACTGGTTTGGAGATTTTTAATATTGTATAAACTGATCCAGGATTGAAGCTGCCATAAAGGTTACAATGGAAAGGCTAAGACCGTACATGAATATATTATAGGCAATGCGCAAAAGCCGATATTTTCTTCCCAACACAACGCCTTGAGCGAAGACGTCTTTGATTAACATGCTATAAAGAAAAACACTATCGTTCATGACTTTGAACATCCCTCTGGTATAATCTGAGGAGTGCATTTTGTAAAAATTACCAAAGTACAGCAGGTTAACGTTTTTTTCATCGAGCTCCTTGGCTGTGAAAGTCCCTTTTGGAATGGATGGACGGGTAGCCAGGATTGAAAGGATCATTGTGGCCAGACATACACAGAGCAAAATCAACGATGGGAGTATCAAAAAGTGATTATCTTCCAGTTTTCTCAAAACAAGACTGATAATCGCCGAGAGAATAATGGAATTTACTGTGATTAAGATGTGGGCTTTATTGTCGGCCATATCGCTTAATCGTTGGTTGTTACCTGAGGTAATCTTAAACATGGTCTCCACGCCACGCTCCGGACGCTCTTTTTTTGCATCACTGAAAGTTTCGGTGCTTTGTGAAATAGAAAGGTCCAGTATTTTTTCACTTATCTGCTGCTGGTTTATTTTCTTTTGCTCTGCGAGTTTGGTGATGCAGTATTCGGTTTTATATTCGTATGAGGACACCTTATCGAACCGACCCTGCCACCATTCAAGTTTTCCCAACTTGCTGCTTGAGGTTAATTCTGTCTGTTTTCTCAACAGTTTTTCCTGCTTAAAAAAATCCGCTGTACCATAATGGTAAAATAAAGCGTCGCACAATATTTTCTCCATTTGGGTTGAGGCCTCACCCGGGCGTGAGGTAATTCTAATCAGTTCCAGAACCCCCTCTATCTCGATGAGCTCAACGCCCATCTCCATGAGAAATCCCTTAGCGACAGAAACGCTCCTTCCTACCGGATCGCTTACCTCAGACAGGTAACCTAAAGTGCAAAACCATGCCGCACATTTCACGTTGAACGCCAGGTCTTTCTCCATGTTATGGAACCTTAGGATTTCCCTGCATAACTCAACCCTCGCGATAGTTTGATCAAGGGTGTGAAAAAGCACGTTATTATTCCTGTTTGTCCTATAGAAATCTCTAACAAAATTTTCGGCCTGATCCAATAGTTCAGATGTGTATGTCATTACTTCCATATTTTAGTTGTTGGTTTATCCTCATGGATCGCTACCCATGATAAGCACCAGTATCCAATCCGCATGCCACAGGGATAACATCTTTATTATGAGATAATTACATGATATAATTTGCTTTTAAAAAATCGGCATTTCACTAATGAGTGATTCGTTTAACGAAATGCAGTTAAAATTTCCGATTACAGTGAACTCAATATTACCCCAAACTGATTCTCGGAGCACGATTTTCCGTGACCAGGAAATTAAAATTCGCGGCAGAGTGGATTACTTACATATGAGTATATGATTCTTCCAGGCTTTTCTGACCAATAGACTATCAATATACTGAATCTCCGTATTTCAATAATGTTTTCAAGGATGCGCGAAATACAACGAGTTGATATTTAGAATATCTAAATTAAACATCTGATAAACAACGCATTAACATTATGGCATGAGCTGTGCATACCTCTGGGCAAGTAGATAAAATTATTCGTTATGAAAAATTCAGTGCAAAACGATATGACAATGGAATATTCTCGAAAGTACCTACAATCGGAAATATACGGCAAAGGAAGGATCGGAAATATTCTTCAGAAGATATGCAGACGGGGTGCCGATATGAAACGAAGACTTACAAAGAAGAGAGAGTTAAATATAAGTGTGGTCCAGGGTAACCTGATAACTATTTACCTACACCTGCTTCAGCTTATGCATATCATTTACAGATAAAAATTCAAAATAGAAAAATACAATAATCAAACATCATGAAAACTTCAAACAAAACTTTAGCCCTCATTCTGGGCATCACTGCCTTATCCCTTAACGCCGATGCACAGGAGAAGATAGTAGGCGGACAAAACAATATCATCTATAGCATAGGTATCGGCGCAGGCATTTCGACCGGAGAATTTGAGGACTTAAATAAATGGCATATTGGGGGCTCCCTGCAAGCGGATATTCCTATTGCAAAGAAGCTTTACGTGACGGTAAATGCCGGCTATGCGAACTTTTTTGGAAATAATGATGGGTATGGACCGAACAAGCCGGCGACCGACATCCATTTATTGCCGGTAAAAGTCGGACTAAAGTATTTTCCACTACCGCATTTCTACGTCCAGGGCGAGGCCGGAGCAGGATTTTTATTGAACAGGTCAGATCTGGGATATGACAAGTCCGCAGCTTTCGTGTATGGACCCCAAGTGGGGATTCAATTTCCCGTAGGCGAAAAAAGCTATATCGATGCGGGTGCGAGATATGAGCGATCAACAGATTACAATGACTTCGGCACCGATAGCAAGATAAATTATTTCGGTCTCCGCGTATCCTATGCCTTTGCGCTGTAAATAAAAACGACAAAAAATTTCTTGTCCTAGTTCAATGCACAGAGATTTTCAGCGGCGCAAATTTGTCGTGTAATAATTGAACAAAACATTACAAAAGATAAGAGTTAAACAAAAACAAAAAAATCATTAAAATGAAAAAGTTAATTTTTTCGGCAATAATTGCCTTCGCATCATTCAATAGTTTTGCACAAAAACCAAGTCCAGCCCTATTGACCCCGACCAACCATACACTGGTTATGATTGACTATGAAAGCCAGATGGCTTTCCCTTTACAAAGCATTACAGTTGACCAGTTGCGCAACAATACAGCTATCGTTGCCGGCGCATCAAAAATCTTCAAGGTTCCAACAGTCGTGACCACAGTTGCAGAAAAATCTTTCAGTGGCCCTGTTTTTCCTGAATTGATGGAATTTTACCCGGTTGCGAGTTCAAATTATATCGATAGAACAACGATGAACAGCTGGGAAGACGTAAACGCTTATAAAGCAATTACCGGTAAGGGTAAGAAAACATTGGTGATGGGCGGTCTTTGGACAAGTGTATGTATCGTTGGCCCGGTATTATCTGCTATCAATGATGGCTATAATGTATACGTGATTACTGATGCCAGCGGTGACGTTTCAAAAGAAGCACACGAGCAGGCAGTTACTCGTATGGTGCAGGCAGGTGCACACCCGATCACTTCAATCCAGTATCTTTTGGAATTACAACGTGATTGGGCAAGAGGTGAAACCTATAAAGCAACAACAGACCTTGTTAAAAAATACGGAGGTGCTTATGGTATAGGTATTCAGTATTCCCAAGAAATGATCAAACACTAATTTTGGAAGAAAAGAGGCAGGACAGCATCCTGCCTTTTTTTTTGCTCTAAAATCACTGACATGAAAACTTCATTTACAATTATTATTGTCATTGTCCTTTTTTCGCTTAGCAGCGTGTTTGCTCAGAAAAAGGCTGATCTGATTATTACCAACGGAAAGATTATAACGCTGAATGACCAACAGTCCTTTGCGCAGGCGGTTGCGGTTTCCGGCAATAAAATTCTTGCTGTCGGAACCAACAAGGAAATACTCAAGTTAAAAACTGCCGGCTCGGTCGTGATAGATGCGATGGGCAAAACGGTTATTCCGGGACTATATGATTCACACCTTCATGTGATCCGTGGCGGCAGGTTTTACAATACCGAGCTACGATGGGATGGTGTGAAAAGTCTGTCCCGTGCTATGGTTATGCTTAAAGAACAGGCAGAACGCACGCCGGAGGGGCAATGGGTTAGAGTTGTAGGCGGCTGGACGGAATATCAGTTTGATGAAAAACGTTTACCAACTCTTGCAGAAATCAATGAGGCAACCGGAAAAACCCCCGCCTTCATTCTCTATCTTTATGGACAGGCCTATCTGAACAAAGCAGCAATAGAAAAATTAGGTATTAATGAGGATACCCCAAACCCTATCGGTGGCCTCATCCAGAAAGACCGCTTCGGGCAGCCAACCGGACTGTTGATCGCAGAGCCGAATGCATATATCCTATACTCCACACTGGCAAAGCTTCCTGAATTATCTGGGGAGGAAAAAATTAACTCGACCAAACTGTTCATCTCGGAACTGAACTCCCTGGGCGTTACCAGTGTGATGGATGCCGGCGGAGGTTTTCAGAATTTCCCCGATGACTACGCCATAACAGACTTATTAACCAAAAGCAGTGAACTTACAGTGAGACTGCCCTATTATCTCTTTGCACAAAAACCCGGATCCGAATTAAAAGACTATCAGCAATGGATTAATATGGTCGAAATTTCAGATCATCACGACGATAACCTAACTGAGAACAAGGGTACTGAATACTATGTACAGGGTGGCGGAGAAAACCTTGTTGCCTCAGGCGGGGACTTCGAAAACTTCACCAAGCCACGACCAGAACTTCCCACAGTAATGGAGCCACAGCTGAAGGCAGTCATAACGGAACTGGTGAAAAATCGTTGGCCCTTTCGCCTTCATGCTACATACAACGAGAGCATCACAAGGTTTCTTAAAGTAATCGAAGAGGTCAACGAGCGAACGCCGCTTAACGGACTAACATGGTTTTTCGATCATGCAGAAACTGTAAGTGATGAAAATCTCGACAGGATCAAACTGCTTGGGGGAGGAATTTCAATTCAGGACAGAATGGCCTTTCAGGCGGAGACCTTCATCTCACGATACGGCAAAAAAGCAGCGCTAAACACACCTCCCATCAGAAGAATGATTGACAAGGGGATCAGGCTTGGCGCAGGCACAGATGGCACCCGGGTGTCGAGCTACAATCCCTGGATAGGATTATATTGGTTAACTACCGGGAAATCTATCGGGGGAACCGAATTTGCGTCAAAGGAAAACCAGCTTGACAGGCTCGCCGCACTAAAGCTTTACACCCAAGGCTCGGCATCGTTGATCCACCAGGAGCATGAAAAAGGGATGATCAAAAAAGGGTTTCTTGCTGATATTGTTGTTTTATCTGAAGACTATTTGAAGGTTGATGCGGAAACGATCAGGGAGATTCGTTCTGAGCTTACCATCCTCAATGGAAAGCCTGTTTTTGGCGCTGAAAGTTTCAAAAATTACGCACCGAAACAAATGAAGGCCATTCCGGCATGGAGCCCGGTAAATTTTTACGGCGGATATCAGAGAAAATAAAAATGAAAAATGTTTTCCCATGGCATATGTATAGTGCAGCATTCTTCCTGGTCCTTCTGATCATAATTGGAGGATGTTCATGTGGCCATGTGTTTTGTCAATTACAGGACGTGCTGATATGAAAAAGTACATTACTTTGCTAACTTGCCTCATCACCTGCCTAACGCTTCACGCCCAACATGTTCCGGTATTCAGGCCATTGAGGTATGAGGATGATTTTAGCTACCTCAAAAAGGACAGTTCCCGAAATGTATATGAGAAAATAAAATTTATGCCCATAGACAGAAACTCGGAAATTTATATATCATTCGGAGGAGAGTTTAGATACCAGTTTTTTTCCGTCAGAAACGAAAACTGGGGCGACGCCCGAAAACCTAATGATCTGTATCTGCTTTCCAGGTATCAGGGACATGCTGACCTGCATTTTACGAATGCAATCCGGGTTTTTATTCAATTGCAGAGCAGCCTGTCAAACAGCAAAATTGAACCTAGTGCTGTAGATTATAATCCAATAGATCTCCATCAGGCCTTTGTTGATTTTAAGCTCTTTGAACAAAGCGGGCATAAGCTTTTGTTCAGAGCCGGAAGGCAGGAGATGCGATACGGATCCCAGCGGCTGATTTCTCTAAGAGAACGCCCTAACAGTAGGCAATCTTTTGATGGACTGAAAATAATTTCCAAGCAGAGAGACTTCAGCATTGATGCGTTTTATACCCAACCTGTTGCCAACAGACCCGGAAATTTTGATGATGGACTGAATAGAAACGCAAAATTGTGGGGCGGTTATGCTGTTATCGAAAAAATACCAGTGGTAGGGAATGCGGACTTATATTATCTAGGATTATGGAAGGGAAAATCAGTTTATGAAAGCCTTTCAGGCAAAGAGCTCAGACATACCCTTGGATTTAGGATTTGGGAGGAGAAAGGAAACCTGAAGTATGATTTTGAGTCGGCCTATCAGTTTGGTCAGATAGGAAAAGAGGAAATTTCCGGATGGACGGTCTCGGCCAATACGAGCTATACCTTCAGCGGGATCAGATTCCGGCCAAAGATCGGACTTAAAACCGAGGCAATATCAGGGGACAAAAGGCGGGATGATGGTAGGCTGGAAACCTTTAACCCACTCTACCCGAGAGGGGCATACTTCGGTCTTGCTGCACTGGTTGGCCCTGTGAATCTTTATGATATTCACCCCTCGTTACAACTTGATTTGACAAAAAAACTGAACTTGAATATTGATTACGACCTTTTCTGGAGACTGTCTGATGCTGACGGGGTATACGCTCCTAATCTTCAGATTATTTATCAGGGAAATGGCAGATCTGAACACTATATCGGGAGTCAGCTGGCCGCAAACCTGGACTATCAGTTCAACCCATTTATTTTTATAAGTATTGAAGGTACATGGGCACGTGCCGGAGATTTTCTTAAAAGAGTGGGGCCGGGAAGAAACATTCTTTTTTCCGGAATCACCGCGCAGCTTAAATTTTGAGATAAACACAAAAATGTACAAACAACTATAATTATGTATTTCTTGAACCAGTTCAATGTCAGCTACTTTTCTGCCCACTAAATTTGTTCAACAAAAACAAGAAGATCATGAAAAATCAAATTTTAGGTATTCACCATATCACCGCAATTGCGGGAAATGCAAAAAGAAACTTCGATTTTTACACAGGAGTTTTAGGCCTGCGTTTTATAAAAAAAACAGTCAACTTTGATGACCCGTACACTTATCATTTTTATTTTGGAGATGAGCGGGGAAGTGCAGGAACAATCCTGACGTTTTTTCCCTGGGGGGATGAAATACAGCAGGGGCGTAAGGGAGCCGGAATGGTAACAGAAATTGGATATTCCGTGCCGGAGGGTAGTCTGGATTTCTGGGCAAAAAGGTTTGAGGATAACAATGTTTCCTACAATAAAGTCAATACTAAGTTTGGCGAAAAGTATTTGACCTTTTTGGATCCTGACGGACTAAAGCTTGAGCTTACCGAGGTAAAAGGTGATAAAAGAAAACCCTGGGTAACTGCTGAAGTTGATTCCAAGGTTGCTACAAGAGGATTCCACCATGTGACATTAACTTTAAACGACATCAAAGCGACAGCACTAATACTTACTGATGTGTTCGATTATAAGCTTATCGCGCAGGAGGGAAACCGCTACCGTTATGCTACCGAATCCGTAAATGAGGCCGCAACAATAGACCTTGTTGAAATCGCAAGCGAAAAAAGAGGTTTTGGAGCTAATGGTACCGTTCATCATGTTGCCTTCAGGGTAAAGGATGATGTGGTATTGATGGAATTTAGGGAAAAAATAGCAATACTGGGGCTGAACATTACTCCGCAGATTGACAGAAACTATTTCCACTCACTGTATTTCAGGGAACCTGGAGGCGTTCTTTTTGAAATCGCTACCGAAAACCCCGGCTTCATGGTGGACGAATCCCTGGAGGAACTTGGACAAAACCTGAAGCTTCCAGAACAATATGAATCACAGCGTTCGGAAATTGAGAAACATTTGGTTAAATTAAATTAAACATAATATGGAATTTCAACCATTAAAATATATCTTTCATCCGGGCTCGGATGAAAATGCAAATACGCTTTTACTTCTTCACGGAACCGGCGGGGATGAAACGGATCTAATTCCATTGGCGGATAAATTTGGAAAAGGAATCAATATGCTTTCCCTGAGAGGAAATGTATCAGAACACGGAATGCCCCGTTTCTTTAAAAGACTGGGCATGGGCATCTTTGATGAAGAAGACCTGAAGTTCAGGACGGAGGAAATGGTTCAGTTTTTAATTGAAATTTCCGCCACAGAAGGTTTCGACCCAGGAAAAATTATTGCACTGGGGTATTCTAACGGGGCAAATATTGCAGGAGCAGCACTTATAAATTATCCGGACTTTTTAAGCGGGGCAATCCTTCTGCGTCCGATGCAGCCCTTTAAAGTTTTGCCATCCTTCGAATCAATCCGTAAGACACCGGTCTTTATGAGCTCAGGAAAATTCGATCCGACAGTCAATCCATCGGATACACACAGCTATGTCAACGATTTAAAGCTTGCGGGATTCACGGTCGAACATGTAAACTTAAATACCAGTCATAATCTGACCCAAGAAGATATCTCCCTTGCGGTGGAATGGTATGCAAAGAACTATAAATAATGGAACACTTTAAAATTACCAGGGTTTTTAGCGATGAAAACGGCGAGAGTCATTTCCAGGACACCTACATCCCACTTGAAGAAAACGGAGAGATCGGTTTTCTTTCCAAAGCAGAAAAGGCAGAAACGATCATATTCCGAAAAGTGAAGCCGGATTATGATTACGAGTTTCACAATGCACCTGCGAAACAGTATATCATCCTCGTGGACGGAGCGATAGAGATTGAAACATCCCTTGGAGAAAAACGGACTTTTATCGGCGGGGAGACCCTGCTTATGGAAGATACCTGGGGCAAGGGTCATAAGACCAAAAATCTGCAGGAACAGATCCGGTCAAGCATTTTTATAACACTGTAAAAGTTTTCATTTCGAGTTTTGTTAAATCGGGCAATCATGATAAGGTTGCCCTTTTTAAGAATATGCACCATCATTTTTTGATCATCCGCGTTCTTATCTTACTGAGAAACTCTGCCGACATGCCCAGATAAGAAGCAATATAATGCTGGGCCACCCTTTGGGGAATGGTCGGATAATGTTCTAAAAAATCAAGATATTTTTCATGAGCGCTTTTGGAAATACTATAATGCAGCCTTTCCTGCATAACGGATATATTGCGCTCAACGAGTATCCGGTAAAACCTTTCAAACCTTGGGGCTTCAAGCAAAAGCTGTTCCTTGGTCTGCACAGTGAGGTATAGAATTTCCGATTCCTCGAGCGTTTCAATAAACAAATTTCCTGGCGTCTTGGAGGAAAAACTGGCAATGTCGCTTATCCAGCTGTTTTCGATTCCAAACTGTACCACAATCTCATGCCCGTTCTCATCGATGTAATATTTTCTCACGCACCCCTTTATGATAAAGCCCTCAAAATTGCATATTTCTCCTGCCCTCAATAGAAAATATTTTTTCGGAACAATTTTGTGCTTGAGCAGTGCATTGAAAACCTTAAGTTCCTGCTGATCAAATGAGACAAAACGCCCGACGCTGCTATTGATTTCTGTGAACAAGTTTTCTTATTTTGTTATCCGATATCCAAATATACCTAAAGGAAAATAATTTAAAAACAGGTTCGGCATATTTATCACAGGATCGCAAAATAGCAGAATCTTTTTCTCGTAAGCTTCTTATCTTGCAACGTTTTCCTTGATTATGCCAAGCTTTCTCATTTTAGAAGCAAGTGTGGAATAGGGCATGTTCAGAAGTTCCGCTGCCCCACCGGGCCCCGACAGTTTCCCTTTGCAGACTTTTAATACGCTTAGGATATGATCTATTTCGATCTGTTCGAGCGTCTTGATTGACTGGTTTTCATCTTTTTTTTCATTTGACTCAGATATCTCTGAATTTTTCTGCGGGGGAAACGAAACTTCGTCAATTGTATTTCCTTTGGCAAGCAGAACACTTCTTTCGATAAGATGTTCAAGCTCCCTGATGTTTCCCGGCCAGTTGTACTGGGTAAGTTGTGCGATAGCCTTGTCCGAAATCCGCTCGACTCTTCGTGATAAACTCCCTGCGTATTTTTCTACAAAAAAAGCAGCCAGCAACGGAATATCTTCTTTTCTTTCTCGCAAAGGTGGTAGGGAAATGATGAAAACATTAAGTCGATAATACAGATCCATCCGGAACCTGCCCTCAGCAACCTCCTTTTCCAGGTTAACATTTGTTGCGGCAACAATTCTGATATCGATTTTTATCGTAGACTTACCCCCAACACGTTCAATCTCCTTTTCTTGCAGAACTCGCAATAATTTTACCTGCATATCCATTGGAAGTTCTCCGATTTCGTCAAGAAAAATTGTCCCGCCATCCGCCATTTCAAACTTTCCTATCCTTCGCTCATTAGCTCCCGTGAAAGCCCCTTTCTCATGTCCAAAAAGTTCGGTTTCAAAAAGTGTAGCCGGAAGCGCGGCACAATTAACTTTGATCAGGGGCTTACCTTTGCGAAGGGAATGATCATGAAGACTGTCAACCAGACGTTCTTTGCCTGTACCGCTTTCTCCAAGAATCAGAACTGAGGTATCGGTCGGGGCAACAAGTTCAAGGTGTTCGAAGACAATCTTTAAGCTACTGCTTTCTCCAATGATATTTTTGAACTTACCTGCATTTGTTGCTGATATTGGTTCCATTCCGAGGCTTCGCTGACGTAGATGCGTTTTTTGATCGTGGAGATAATTTGCGATGTCAATAGTAACGAGCACATCCTTTTCGCGAAATGGTTTTACAAGAAAGCCATAGGGCTCTGTTTTTTTTACCTCAATCAGAGTATCCCTGTTCGAATTGGCAGAGAGGTAAACGAAGGCAATATTTTTTTCCCTAAGTTTCTTCGCCAGATCTATCCCACTTAGCTTCCCTTTCAGATATATATCCAGAAGTGCAAGGTCCGGCTTTTCCCTTTCAATAATTTCAAGAGCCCTGCTTACTGAGGAGGCTATCTCGCAGACATAGTAGCCAGCCCGTTGGAGTATCATCTCCAGGTTGGTTGCCTCTACGAACTCATCCTCAACAACTAAGATTCTCTTTTTTATCATTGACTAAATTATGGCAGTTTCCTTGTTTCAATCCTATGTCGAAAGAAAACTATTATTGAAATTTGAACAATTTTTCAAAAAGCTAATTTACACAATAATTTGTATTCAAATTCGAAAATACCATATTGGATTCGTTTAGAGTAGACTCAGGTGGGTATTAGGGAAAATTCGCTGAACTTCTGATGCATATACAGTAGCGAAATATCGCTAATCTACTTATTTTTAATGCATTACCGAAATTATTTATTAACGAATACCTAGACTTTATAATTTTAAATTATTAAATTTAGATTAATACTTTTTCCTTTGTTTAAAAGTTTTAACATACAAACAAGCTATTAATCAATATTAGCAAAGTCATTTTTCTCGGAATGAGGCCTGAATGGAGGCTGCAGAGGAAACTGAGTATGATACTGGTAAAGTGAACTGATCATGAAGCGGTTAATTGTAATCTTCTTCTTTTTTGCCTATGTCTCTTACAGCGGGGCACAGTCTATTCGGGAGGTCAATCCTGAAGGAACAAGCTCATTGATAGCAAAGGTGAATAAAGCATATTCCTCGGAGGGGTTAAGGTTCAGCAAAGCAGATTTTACCACTGCACCGGATTTAAGTTTGGTAGGAAAGGAAAAGTACTTACTGATACTAAACCGCAGCGGGAGCGAGATCAGTTCAAACGCTCATAATAATCTATTTGGTAGAATTTATTATAATCTGGGGGTAAGTTATATATCAGAACATTACTTCCTGAAAGCAGAAAAGAAGCTTTCTGGATTATCGTCTATTGTGGACCGATTAGGTACATATGCTAACCTGGGGGATTTTTACTCAAGAACAGGAAAGTTAGATTTGGCGAATAGATATTATAGAAAAGTTCTTTCCCTAAACCAAAATCAAAACAGAAAAATCAGATTCCTCGCTTTAAATGCTTTTTGCCTGAATCTGCTTTCGTTAAATAGAGATAGCCAAGTATTGCCGGAAATAGATAAATTTGTGATGGGCACCCCTTCTATAAGTAATTCAGAGCAGTTGATTTTAGCCTTTTTAAAATCAAGCTATTACTTACAGAAAGGAAAATTGCAAAATGCGAGAGACTACGCGAGCCAGGCGATAAAATTCATAGAGAACGGCAATCTGTACTCAGCGGACTGCAATAAACTTTATGCCGAAATTCTGCAGAAATCCGGCGACTTCAAGAGTGCAATACCATGGTTCCTAGATGCCAAAACCAAATCCGACCGGGATACCAATTATATAAGCAGGGACTTTTACGGAGATATAGCCGAAGCATACAGGCTTAACAAACAATTTCCCCAAAGCTTACACTATCTTACAAAAGAAAAGTTCTACAGAGATTCAGTAATTAAAAAAGCCAGGCAAAAAAACCTCCTGGAACTTGAATTTCAATATGAGAGTTACAAAAGAGCAAACGAACTTGAAGCGAAAAAGCTCAGAAGTTTAAACATGGAAAAATACAAGAGGCTTCTCGAACAAAAGGGACTGCTTGAAAATATGAAGCTTAGTCAATCTAAGCTCCTCTCAGAGAAACAAAATAATGAACTCAAAATCAAAGAACGAAGCTTGCAACTACTGACCGGGGAGTCAAATTTTCAGAATAACCAATTACAAAGAAATAATTTATTTAAAAGCGTTTCATTAGCGATACTGATTTTAGTTTTAGTCATAATTTCACTTCTATACAGACAATTCCGATTTAAAGTGAAGGCCCAAAGGCTTTTAGACCAGAAAAATTTACTGCTAAATAGTCTTGCAGAGGAGAAAACCTGGCTACTCAGGGAGATCCATGAAAGAGTTAAAATCAATCTTGATACGGTCATGACGATCCTTCACTCAAGGCCATCGGGATTGGATGCGCAAACCTTTGACGCGATGCAAAAAAGTGAGAACCGCATTTACGCAATGTCGCTTATCCATCAGCATTTATTTCAGTCAGACAATTTAGACCCGGTTTCAATGAAGGTATACATCCCTGACCTGGTTAATAACCTTAAAAATAGTTTTTCAATTTCACCAGCTTTAGACGTCCGTCTTGAAATTGAAAATATTCTGTTTGATATTGAAGATGCCGTACCGATAGGTCTGATTATTAACGAGGTAGTAACAAATTCATTGAAATATGCTTTTAAAGAAGATCAGAAAGGACAAATAATTTTATCATTAGTAAAAGCTGAAAATGAAAGGTACTCACTCACCATTGCTGACAATGGTGTCGGCCTTCCGACCAAGCTTGAATCTGAAGACTCCAATTCTCTCGGGATGAGATTAATAAAAGGGCTTAGCCACCAAATTGGTGCGGATATCGTTATCAGCGGAACCAAGGGTACTGTTATCATGATTTCGGGCAAAATCAAAATTCATTCTCTACATCGACATGCAGAGCAAAGTTATAATGAAACAGCAATATTGACATGAGAATTCAAAACCTTATTATGATTAGCTTTTTGCTGTTAATTAGCAGTCTTTCCTTCGGCCAGGAGGTTCTCGGGAAAATCTCTGCTTCTAGAGCTGAGATGCTTAGAGCGAAACTTTTAGATATTGATAATAGCCTATCGTTTGCAAATATCGCCCGTATTGAACTAAGTTCATATTACATTATCCGTGCATTCGGGGGAATCAAAAATTCTGTTGACAGTTCAGATGTACAACTTAAAAGTTATTTTGCTTTCAACAAGGCTAAAAAGAATGATCCTCAATATCTATTGGCAAAGATTATCCAGGCTAGGATTCTACATTACAAAGGAAAGACCGATTCAGCTAACCTAAATTTTGCTGAAGCAATTCACACAGCAAAAGAAACTGGGAGTGTTCTGCAGGAGGGGATTGCATGGTTTTATATGGGCGTATATTCACAACGGTGGAATGATGCAGACTATAGGCTTAACCAGGCAATTAGATGCTTCGTGAAAACCGGAGATCATCATAAAGCTGCAATCGCGGAACGTTTGGCAGCTGATATGAAGAACCTATATTATTTCACCCCGATTACTTTTAACTGGCGTTCTTCAGATCCAGCGAAAGTATCTGCGCTCTTGATAAAGTTAAAGACTGGAAAATCATCAACCGAAAAGTTAGATGCCTGCTTAAATCTCGCTCAAATCTATAATGATAAGCCGGGGACATTAAAGATAAATATAGATACTGCATTTCAGTTCCAAAATATTGCCTCGGGGATAATCAAGAAAAATAGAATCGAAAAAAGATATGGCGATCTGCTATTATGTCGGGTAGGGAGTTACTTGAGGCTTGACGACGTTGCATCAGCTAAAAAACAAATCTCGATTTCAAATGATACCATAAAAATTTTCATCAATTACCTTATTGCAGATCATTATAAAAACAAAATTGGAGATTTCCGTTCGCCGAATTTCCAGAATATGGATTCAAGTGCTCATTATTTTAAAAGAGGCCTTGAGCAGGCGGCATTAAGGAAAAATTTTTGGCTGATTAAACTTGGTTCAGATGGACTACTTTCACTGGCCTCAACTTATAGCGACAGAAATAAAATTGCAACTGCGGAAGACATTGGTAATTACCTGTTTGAGAACCGCCTAAAGCGCGGATATCCCTCGACGATCCATGCAGCCTACCGACTATATGTCGTTTCGGTAAAGTTAGGAAAGTTATTCAAAGCAATGACTTTGGCTTTGGCAGCGAAGAAGGCACTAACTGCGTCAACTGTTCCAATATTGCGTTCTTTCTGCTACTACATGAACTCTGACATCTACTATTTTTCAGGCAATCCTGAAAAAGGAAACGAATTTTTACTGTCAATGATAAATGACCGTGAGTTGTATAAAGAACCAAATTTTTATCTTTATGAAAACGTAGGAGGATATATTGACAATTTAAAACTACTCAGACAGACGCAGAAAGGTATTGATTTAATCAAAAAGTTAAAATTAACAAGGCCACCTGAAAAAGATAGAGATTTGTTCGCATATTATTTTTCGTTGGGATCTGCGTACCAAGATGTAGGGCAGTATGACCTGGCGGAAGAAAATTACAGCCAAGCCGTTACTGTTACAAAGAGAATGCCCTATGATTTAGGTTATACCAGAGCCAGACTCGCTTCCGTCTATTTCCTACAGGGACGCTATCAAAAGGCAAAGGATGAAAGCGCTGCTGAACTTGCAAAGCCAAACCCTTCAGAATACTATAGGACGGCACTTTACTCCTGGACTGCAAGAATAGATTCCGGATTAAAAAATTATCCATCTGCTCTAACTTATCTTAACAAAAGCATAAGGCTCACTGATTCGTTAAATGTACTAGCGGAGGATAAACATTCCAGGGCACTGGAGTTTGAAGATGTCTCGCAAAAAAATTCTGCAGAAATATTATCGCAAGAATCTAAGATAAATTTGCTGGCACAAAGCGCATCTTCTCTCCGACAAAAGACGCTTTTAAACAGAGCAATGCTGCGCCAGGAGGATTTACTTACTGCGAAGAAAAAGTCAGAGATGTTACTCAAATCAAAAGAAATTGAAGAACTTACTCAGAACAAGAAAATTCGAGCGGAGGACATCAGGGCAACAAGATTAATCTGGCAAATAACCGCAGCTTTAATTGGCCTTTCACTTATAATTATTATAATAATCATCTTACAATTTATGGCCAGGCAGAGATTAAGCAACCAAATCGTGAGAAAAAATACGCTATTAGAGCAACACATTAAGGATAAGGGATGGTTGATTAAGGAAATGCACCACAGGGTAAAAAACAATTTGCAAATGGTGATCAGTCTTCTAAATGCTCAGACCGCAGATCTTGAAAAGACGTCAATGGAAATTCTACAACACAGCCAGCATAAAATTTTTGCTATCTCGCTTATCCATCAAAAACTTTATCAGACGGAAGATCTTAAAACGGTAGACATGCCGGGTTTTGTTCATGAACTCGTAATGTACTTAAAAGAGAATTTCGACAAGCAGAATCAAAATAAATTCAATCTGGAAATTGATCTTTTGAGAATGGATGTTTCAAAGGCTGTACCTATTGGACTTATCTTGAGTGAAATACTAACTTTTTTTATTCTGTCCAAGTCAGAAAATGACGAAAAAATATTCGATATCCATTTGAAAGACGCTCCCGAACGTCAATTTTCGCTTGAGATAATCTATTTAGATGGCGACATTCAAGGCAATGTTTTGCAAAAGCCAGATCTTGACTTAAATCTAATTAGCAATCTGGCAGAACAACTTAAGGCCGATTTCGACATTGATAAATCCACACTATACTTTTATCTAGCAGCAGAGCTGCTTCCAAAAGTTATCTTTAACACTGGTCAACAGCATCAAGAATATTCCAGAGAAATGTTGAAAAATCAAGCTCAGCTATTAAATTTAACTTAATAAAATGTGGTTATTGGATAATTAGATTTCTTTCGCTGATTTGAGATGCGATGTTGATAATATTTTATTCCAGCTACCAATCAAGCTACATCATTTGAAGGAAATATCAGAAGCTGAACCCTGCAACTAAATTGAGTACGGTTCTATCCTGCCTGGATTTGGTTGACCCGGCGGTGTTAAAATAATCCAGAGTTTGAACCTGCAGTCCAGCAACAGCCTCAAGTGGCGCCCCTTTTTTTGTAAAGTAAAGACCCATTGCAGGGTTCCACTGGGGTTTTCGTCCCTCCTGTGCCGACCAACGGGAATGCGCAAGTAGTAAAAACTGTTTAAATAGCTGTGGCCCCGCATCCAGGTTAAAATTGAAATAAGCGACATCTTTTCTAAATTCAGAAAGATTGTAGGCTGATTTTTTATCCTGTTCAACAATCCGCTGTTTTCCAGTCAAAGGATCAGTGCTTAAGGTGTAATCGGAGATATCGGCAGCAGTCAGGTCTGCAGTATTATTTTTTTGTCCGCCATTGAAAGTCAGTCCAAGGACAAATGGGATTTTGGTGCTTTCCGGTTGCCAGTTACCATTTACAGAAAGCTTGTAGCCTGACTGGTTTTTACTGTAAACCTGATCGGCGTAGGCCGCCGATCCATCGTAGAGTTTGAACTGGCTGAAAAGGTAACTCGCGGCAAAGTTTAATTGTATGTATCCCAGATTAGAATTGTCGGTAGGTAACATTGAATAGGTATAAAAGCCCCCAAGACTCCCGTCATACTGAAAATCACCGTCTTTCAACACACTGGAAATCCCGCTTTTACCTTTACCTTGAACAGAAATTCCAATATAACTCAGGTGGGTCAGCCTCGAACGGTTTTCAGCAGTTGTATCCAACAAAAGCTTGGACCAAGAAAATGAAAGACTTTCATCTTTTGCATTTACAGCTACAACTCCCTTTATTCCCATGTCTAGTGCAGACTCTCCTCTTGTATCTTGTATTACAGTCGTTTGTGCAGATACGAATGCCGGTATTGCCATACATATAGCAGCCGAAAGCATTTTAAATAACTTTTCCATGCTGGTATTTTCAAAGTGAGAAAGCCACAACTGTTCCTTTCTCAATAGAAATATTTTTTCCATAACCCAGACTTTGCTGAGTTCCTGTTTTTCCTTTTAAGGAAAGAACTTTTTTTCCCGCTGGTTGGGTAGCTAGTTCAAACTCCCAGTCGGTGCCACTGAATGCATGTACATTCAGCTGATACTCGAGATCACCCTCAACCTCAATCTTGAGCTTCTTATTTATCCAAATTTTATTGGTTGTGTCTTGGGGAAAGAGACCAACGGCGGTTGCAAGCGGGTTTGATGCGGGTACATCTTCCAAATAGATATAAGCATTGTTGATTACACCAGTACCCTTTAGAGTAGCGGTTAGGCCTAGTTTTGACATAATGAGAACGGTATTTAATTTCTTAAAAATATTTAAAACCAGTAGTTCAAAGTTGGCTCAATAAAAAGCATATCGAACTAATATTCAAATACTTAATGACTAAAATACAAATTACATTTTAATATGCAAATACCTAAAAGTAAGTAATTTAATCCAATTGTATATTTCAACGATAGCGGCCTTTCTTTCGGTATCGAGACTATTTTGGTGATTTCGGTAGGAGTGCTCAACTTATTTCGAAATTTATGGTCAGTCTGTTCCGGTCTAGACTGACCAAGTCAATAAACTGATAATTAATACGCTAAAAGTGAGTCATGTATCGTCTTGAACTGGTCAATCCGCCACGAAATCGCTTTGTCAGTGATGTCGAATTCTCCAGTAAGTTGCATTATCGAGATGTCGAATATGTTTTTTTTCACACTATTGAAATAGTGTGAACGACTTTTTGGGCAGCGTTGAAAACAGATATTATTTGTAGAATCGTCAATGTGATGTATATTGCAATTTTAATTGACGTTTGAATGGAGGAAATTGACGCTGATAATTGTCTACAACTAACTGGCCACTCTTTAGAATACTTTATAAATTTAACCGGAATTCATGGCATCCATGCGGGTTTTGCTATCGACCAAGCGATTGATAGCGCATTTACCTTCCACAATAATCAGGTGAAAGTTAGTATCGAAACGGACATTGTTAGTGAATTGGCTAGGACAATCCACTTGGGTAATATGGAAATCAGTAATGATGTCATGAAAAAGGTTAAAGGAGCGAGGCCTGGAATAGGCTTGGATATTTTATGCCATCAGGTTGATCAGGCCAGAAAATCAGGCTACAAAGCTATTGTTACTCAGGCCTATCGTGATCTGAAAAAAAGTCCCGAATATGACGGATATGCGATGTGGGGAAGGTATGGCTTTGTAATGAGTCCTAAGAGCCATGGCAAGTTCCTGGAGATAATGCGGAAGCACAGCCGTCCTGAACAAAACATCTATGACCTACAACTACATACTGAAGGTAGGGACTTTTGGAAAGAACATGGTATTCTATGGATTGGAGAATTTGATTTAGAGGCAAATTCATATAGTGTAACTTGCCTCAATGATGCTGTAAAAGCAAGAGATGCTAAATTAAAGGGTATCAAAAAATAGCCTCAATGCATAAATAGTCTTTTCGCGGTGTGATGGGCTTAGCAATTTGAAGTTTTCAAAATCCTGCAAATCCGTACCAGAATACTTAGAAACATTAGTAAAATTGTGCTCTAAGATATTGCCCAGAAATGTTAGCCTTTGTGCAACCCGCGATTTTAAAAACTTTCCGTCATCAAATTCAAGAAATCCGTTCATGATGCCAACCGCCCGACGATTATATCTATTTATAAGATTTGCTTGCTGCACTTTTTTTTGCCGTACCTGAAGACTGTTCGAAAGCCCGGAAACAACTTTTACCGCAACCGCCGGATTAACTTTGCGCACGTTGACGCTTACACTTCCGTTACTAACATTCAGATTAATTTTATCAACTAAGGTGTTCGTATGCACTTTTCCAGTTCTAATCACCACATTATACGGGCGTTTGTAGTCCTTATCTTGTAGCTCCGACGGATCAGACTCCCACTCATCACCTGCATAAACGGGAACCTTTGCAGGAACAGTTTTAGATACAAATTTTCTATGTGAGTTCTTATTCATGATTAATACAAATCTAAAAATCAAATGTAATCAATTCAATTTAATTACAATGTAAGTTTTTTTTATCCTGACAGTACCTTTTTTTTTCAACATCCTAACAAACAGTTAGATGCAAAATTCGAGCCATCGTATTAAATATTTGATGCCTCACCATATGGAGATGAATGCAAACTAGTTGAGTTATCATCTGTTCAGGCCAGTAAAGCATGTCTGCTGTTCATTAAAATAAATTTAGCTGGAAATCCAGAATTACAATTTACGTCGGTTTCTAAGAAACATAATTCAATTCTCACCTTAGCCTGCATAGTTCACCAATAGTGCCCTGAAATAAAGTTGCCACTTTTGGGATAATTCCCAGTAAGGGATTTCTTTTTAAAAAAGGTATGTAATTTTACATAGAAACAATATAATAGTGTGATCAATTCGTTTCATTTATTAAAACTTATAAATAGCTCTCTCATGCAAAGGGTGTTTATTATAAATATAAAAAGCAGTATATCTTCAGTCTACGAAACTGATATCGATGCGGAAAGTAAATCTTCGTCTTTTTAGTGGAACAGCTTTATTTACGATGTAACGAATGATGAAGCTTTCAATAATTGCTTAACGAGGATATTTAGCAATTACAATAAATTAAGGGCGGCTAACATCAGAAACCCCATGTCTTCAAAAGAGAGTCCATATTGTTGCTATTTAGCGACTGAATGCCCGTCCGGATATTGCGTAATTGGTATGTTGATTCAATAGCGTATACAAGATTAATGGGAAGCTGACTAACCAATGGATAAATATCAGGATCGGTGCACCTTTGGTAAAACAGCTTGAAACTTTCCATTTCATTTAACATGTGCCCCTTCTTTCCGTTAGGAAATTTTCCCGAAAGCAATACTATGCTGATTACATTTTCCATCTGCTGCCGGTCAAGTTTTGAGAGGGCTCTCATCCCGTGACACTCATAAGGCTCTTCCTTCACCTCCTGCTCTGCTAGTTTTTTGTTTATAAGCCTTTTAGCTCTTGAAATGAATGGGGGTAACTCAAGTTCTCCTTCCAGATACCTTAAGCCTTCCTCGAGATGATCTGTCAAGATAGGGCTTTTTAACCCAAGCCATTCTGTAGTTATAACATGAATTTCAGAAGCCAAACACATCAGTGTGTATGCTGGACTGAGCAAACTATTGTTAATAAATACGGCAACACCATGCTGGGTAAGATTCATATCAAATGCTAGCGACTTCTCTCTCTCCGCAAGATCTCTTGGATCTTTAGAAAAGGAGACTAAATCAATTTCGAAACTAAGCTTGTGTCTGGTGTTAGCAAGAATAGCATAGGCCTGTAGCAGTTTGTTATCATTAGATTTGGCAAATTCATCCACCGAATGCAGTTCTTTAGTAAACAGGTTTTGCATCGCAACTAACCGCTGCGCCATCACAAGGCGTTCAGGTAAAGTTAAACTTCTTCCAAACCGTTCGAGGATGGTCATTTCATTAAAGCTATTCACCCTAACTGTGCCCATGAATAAAGCTAGGTTTTCGAGGTTCCATAGCTTTAAATGGTACTTTTTTGAGTTTTCTTCCAACCCCTGAATTAGCTCAGCAAGATCACCAATCTCTATCGCTAACATTTCAGGAACATCCATAAAGGGCTTAACCTGCATCAGCTCGAAGTTCAAGATATTAAGCTTTAACGTGATTTGATTAAATTTGTCGTCAGTCTGACTGAGCAAATCCCTTGATTCTGAAATAAACTCAGCATGCCCAACAACACCCAGGCTATAATCATTTTTGAGTTGAAGGAATTTTAAGGTTTGCTTCTCATTGGCATTCAACTCGAAGCGTTTTTGTACCCTTTGTACATAAAACGCTGAATCAGCTATTTTTCCTACCTCGTTAAATGCGATACCTGCTAAGATACAAAGTGACTTGTGTTTCACGATCTCACTGTTTGGCAGCCTGATAATAAGGTCATGTATGAGCGGAATATCATTTACCTCTATGCCATTTAGCCCTAACCTCTCCAATATATTGATGATATCAGCAGTATTATTTAAGTCAAATTCATTAACCAAGCCCATTTTAACACCGGGCAAATCATAGCTTTCACCATGCTCTGCAGCCATCTTACCAAGGTTTGTGAAACGTTTTAAATAATTAGCATGAATACCAGTTGCCGCTTTTTTATCTAGTAGATTAGCTATTGGAACATGCACGTTAACATGGATTTGTTCCTTCCATTTATCCGTTTCCCGCTCAAGAAGCTTTTGATAAATTACATCTACGTATTCATAATATAGCTTTTCTGTAGACACATCATAGATAACGAGGATTCCGAAAATGGGAACATTTCTCATCACATAACCGAGTCTCGAAGTTAGCCATTGGAAGGAGATGACAGTTCCTCCATCGATTATATTAGGATTTTCAACGCTTTTTAATTGTACGCAGAAATGGTTGTTTTTTGCCGAGCGCTCTTCTATTAGTTCAACGAGATAATCATTCCCTTTATCAGGAGACTGTTCTCTGGGTATAAAGCCAGACTTTTGGCTAAAAACGGCAGTGAATCGGTTTTTTGCTTCATCATCATGCTCCGAGGGCGGATCTATTTGAGGCAGGTCGTCGTATGCCATATCTTAACTTAACTTTTGGTCATCCGTACGAAAGATAGCAAACTTTATTGATCTAAAATACCCAATGCCTATTTATGCGGTTGGGATTTGACAAAGGAAGAGCAATAAATGAATTGAAAATAGTGTTGGTAAAATTGGAAAGACCCTGGTGGTGAAGCTCAATTTAAATTAATATTATTGTAAAGCTGTCACTATTTTATTCGTACCTCGTTCGACTAAACTTAGCTAAGGGGGCAAGCATTTAGGCAATGACAAATTTAACACCCATAATTTTAGATACCCGCAAAAGAATTGATAATCTAAAGGAGTCAAAAACTATCGATGCCTTATATGAGCAATCGAAACAGGCATTGCGGGTTGTGGAGAAATTTGAAGAACTCTGGGCTGGAGGCTGGGGGCAACAGGAATATGATGTGTATATTAGTCCAAGTAATTCCAATGAATATATTGAAGCCACGGTTGATTACTTTTATGACCAGATTAAGAAGAAGGCAAAGGTTGATATAAAGCAAGTCGGCGAACAAATCGAGAGGTTAATGGCGCCTTTCAAAAAACTGCAGCGACACGTGATTACAGAGCTTTCGATTATTAAGGGTAATGAAGGTTTCGTTCCCGAGGTAGAGCTCTTAGAAAAGATTGAGGGCTTTAAATGGAGTGTTGATGCAACGGAGTATGCAAAGTATCGGATGCCGAAGCAAATTATATTAGACTACTCCACAAATTTGAATCGTGGTATACCTACTCCACCTCATATTGCAGCGCTAGGTTACATCATGAATGCAGGCACTAAGGCACAAGCAAAAACTAATTTTATCGATCTGGTCTTACAATTATTGCGTCAGGTTGAGATAAAAATAGATAAAGGACCTGAGATGGTTGGGAAGGCGCCAGAAATCTTGATTGCGGATATCCTCAATAACTTTCATGTATTTTGTTCGCAATTAAAAAACCGCCACGCTGGCAGAGAAACCATATTTATTGAAGATGAATATGATGTCCAGGATTTGCTAAACGCCATTTTACGTCTTCACTTCAAAGACGTTAGGCCAGAAGAGTATACTCCATCTTATGCAGGAAGTGCAACACGAGTAGATTTTCTTTTGAAAGAAGAACAAATTGTCCTGGAGGTAAAAAAGACCAGGCAAGGACTTGCAGATAAACATATAGGCGATCAGCTTATTTTGGATGTTGCCCGTTATCGGAACCATCCAAACTGTAAAACCCTTATCTGTTTCGTATATGATCCTGAATCAAGAGTGAAAAATCCGCGCGGTGTGGAAGCAGATTTAAAGAAGTTGTCAACCGAGGAAATGGCTGTTGAGGTATTCATTCGTCCATAAATGTATGTAATCAAGAAAATATGATCAGAATATACATCGATTGGAATGTGATGAGCCATATGAAAGCTGGTGGTCATGCTGAATTTTCCAAAATAGTCAGAAATGATGAGAAGTTCTTTAAGGTTTATTCGACTTCTCATATCAGCGATATTGCTGCGAGTGATCAGGGAGAGTTGAACCGGAAGAATGTAGAATCAGATTTAGCGTTCATCGCAGACCTTACGAAAGGATGTTGCGCGTGTAATGTTAAAAATGAGATTGCATTTGAAGATAGATCGCCACTACAAATGTATGATGAACGCACTGACCTTAACGATATACAGCAAATCTTTACGCCCGAAGGTATTGAAAAGATCCTCGAAGATCTTGGCCCGGAGGTAGCTGCGCTTGCCAGGCCTTACATTGATGCGTTTAAGAATCTTCCAGTTGATAGTGTTTTCAAGGAAGCTTTCGAAAATCCTGAGACAGCTGCACAAATGCGTCAATTTTTGCCAGATCTAGAGAATAACTACACGATGGCCGGTGTGTTTAATGCACTGTTGCAAATGTTTAACAGGTTAAATGAGAATGATGATTATAAGCACCTGCGAATTACTTTACAAAAAGGTGTAGAGATCAATAGGGATAGGCTATATGATGCTAAAGATCCTCAGGGAATGATAAATAAGGCGTATCAAAAGAAAGGTATCGTTTTACCTGAAACGCCCTATGATGATAAAAATGCACCAAAGTGGTTTAATGAACTGGTGAATGAATACCTAAGGCTCGATATGCATGGCTATCAAGAGGATAAAGTTGAAGTTGGCAAAAAAGGGAGAAAGCAGACTTTTCGCAACACAATGGAAGATGCCTTTCATACGGCATTCGCCACAACCTGTGACTTTTATATAACCAAAGATGACCGTAACTACAAAAAGGCGGAAGTAGTTTATGAAAAGTTGGGGATCAATTCACTGGTAATGGAACCCCAGGAATTTGTTGATCACTATAAAAATTGGCTTCATTTTGAGAAAGAAAAGTCGAGCATGTTGATTGCAGGCCTACTTAAACGCCATAAATACGAAATTAGTGAAGACGGTAAAAAACAGATATACTTTGGACACTTTTTCATATTTGACTATTTCAATAAAATTTACTTTTACAATCAAAGTGAAATATACCTTGTCCTAAGCCGAGAGAAACCAACGCATGCAAGACAAGTATTCGAAAACGAGCTTTCCAGGTTGATTGACAAATTGCTGACGCTTTTTGGAGAGGATATCGATGGACTTGGAAGTCTCAGGTCCGAAGAAATTTCCTTAGCGAGAGAAGACCGCTGGGCGGGAAGAAAATGGCTTCATAATGGACTGAATTATAATCTTAAATTAGTACATGGCCATCTGCAGTTATACTTGACAGGCTAATCTAGCTAGGTACCAAATAGCTTTAAACATTTTATGATTCTTGAGTGGCTCATGGTAGTGCTAAATTTAAGATGGAAAGTCAATTGAAAAATTTAGTTATTGATAGTATAGTAATAAACTTTTGATCTCCTAGGCGCACTTTCTTCTTTTGAACTTTATTTTAAGAAAAAGCATCATCAATAGTTAAAATATATTGCTAATCACAGTATGGCATCTTCTAATCAAATCCACAAGTGACTTTGCCAGGATAGTTGATAACTGTTGATATAAATTCTAGAGCCATTAGCTTATTTTTAGCCAAAATAAATTAAAGTCCATGAGTAAGTTCTCCGAGATAACACAGGTATTAAAAAAAATCGAGCAAGGCCGTTTTCAGTTAGCGTGTATAGATTATCTTAAAAACAATGTTGGTGGTATAGTGCATAGCCCGGGAACGGTTGATGATAAAGAGAAAACTAGAAAGAGCCATCCTGATATATATCTAAAACAACCAGATGGAAATTATGTGCTTGCAGAGTGCACGACAAAGGATGATAGTAACCAGGCAGAGTTTATTAAAAAACTAAAAGGGGACTTAAAAGACTGTCTTGATTTTGAAAAAATTAAAATGCCCCAAGAGAAAATTGCAAGAATATACCTATGCTGCAACGCTACAATCGAGCCTAACGTGTATGAGGAGTTAGAAAATATTGCTTGCCCATATAATATAAAGGTTATTGTGGTAGGGATACATGAGCTAGCCAGCTATTTCAGCGGAGCAGGTAAAGTATTCGCAAAAGATACACTTGGTGTAGCATTTCAAACAGGACAGATATTAAATAAGGATGAGTTTCTAGCCCAGTATGGCAAAAAAAATATATCCACGCCACTGGATAATCCATTGATAGGTCGGGAGCAAGAGCTGCAAGCGCTGGGCGCGTCACTGGAGCGCAATCAGATTGTGATCTTGAGTGGCCCTCCCGGAGTGGGGAAATCCCGCTTAGCTATAGAGGCAATCGACAAGTTTACCAGGGAGCATCCAAATTATAATGCCTTTTATATTTTTTCTAAAACGGGAGAAATAACAGATGACCTGGCAACATTCTTAAAGCCAGGTAAAGCCTATGTGCTGTTGGTTGATGATGCTAACAGGCAAATAGATAACCTGATTTCAATTTTAGAAAAGCTGATTGAATCAGAAATAAAATTAAAAGTTGTGCTAACGGTCAGAGATTATGCCCGGGCAGATGTTGAACGCCAGGTTGGTAAGTTAGATAAGGTTAATTTTTTACTTTATAAATTAGCTGATGAGAAGATAGAGCAAATAATTAGCTCAGAACCTTTTTCTATAAATAATTGGAAAATTACCGAAAGGATACGTCAGATTTCCAACGGTAACCCTCGCCTAGCCATAATGGCCGCCAATGTGGTAGCCACTAATTCAGATATTTCGATGCTCTCGGATGTTACTAGAATTTATGATGAATATTTTCAGTCGGTTTTAAGTGACAAATCGCTTTTCGATGATAAAAAAACCAGACAAATATTAGGGCTTATAGCCTATTTCAATACGCTGGATATCACAGAAGAGTTAGATAGAGCTATTATTGAAGATTTCGGTTTAGACGTGATCCAATTCTTTGATATAGCTCTCGAGCTGCAGGACATGGAAGTACTTGAAATATATGACAATTCTGTCGTTAAAATAAGCGAACAGGTGTTGTCTACTTATTTTTTCTTTAGCTCATTCTTTAGAGATAATATCTTAAGCTTTGAAAAATTGCTCCAAGTGTACTTTCGCAGCCATTTTCATAGAGTTAGGGATGCAGTCCTGGGAGCGGTTAATGCCTTTGGGCCAGATAAAATTATTACCGATCATGCAACTGACTGGGCCGAGTTTTGGGATAGCATAGTGGATGATGAGGTTTTAACGGTTCAGTTTCTCCAGATCTTCGGAGCATATTTTCATTCAAAAATTTTTGAACTGGTAAATAGGAACATGCTGCATCCGCTGGAGGAGAGTAAGGTTAGCATGTCATTAAAGACAATAACAAAGGCTGCAAACATATCCGAGAGAGAGCCATCGTTAGAATTACTTAAAGAGCTATATAAGGAAGACGGGGTATCCTTCGAGACAGCAGTATATTTGGCGTTCAAATATGCGCTAAAAGACGGACCTTTTATTGCAAGAGTTGCAGAAGAGATAGCCGGAGCACTATTTATTGATAGCGATGAATTTGAGGCTGGCTTTAAGAAACTAGAGTTTGTCTATAATTTCCTTAAAGAACATTTCGCCGTTCATCCATTTTATAGAATGGCCTTTTATTACATTTTCGATAGGGTAATCATATCAGCTACAGGGCGCGAAGCCTTATATGAGTTAAATGGTGAAATTTATAAGCTGAAGGTAGCCACTACCGATTTGCGAGCTAGGTTTTTCAAAGATCTGGAAGATCGGTTTGATGTGGATTATGAATTGATTTTTGAGCTGCTCTTATCCTATTCCACAGAGAAATACGACCTTAGCCATTTGGAGGTGATTGCAGATATCCCTTTCATGCTTAATCTTTTGGGTAGGCTCAATCCAGGCACTTTTGGAGATTGTTATGTTGTGCAGAAATACCGGCGTAAAGTTGAGAAGGCTACTGGGGAAAGAACCGATGAGATAGAAAAGCTTGCCGCGAGGTTTCGTTCTGATAGTTACCTAATCTTTGAGAAATTGTATATTAAACATGACTACTTAGAGGATTGGGATGTGTTCCATAAAAGAAAGATTGCTTCAATAGAGACATCTGTGGAAATAAACAGTTTGTCGGATTGGCAAGTGGTAGAGGAACAACTTCTGGATATATATCAATTTATAGGCGATGCAAATGTTTACGGAGATGGGGTGAGCATAGTGTTGCGAGGTGTGCTAACAAAGGATATGGATTTGGGCTTTGAATGTTTAAAATCATATCTACAAAAGGATAATTTTCTTGGACTATATGGAATGAGCGTTTTTGGCCCAATAATGTCTCACAGTAGTGAGAGCACTAAAAGGCTGTTTATGCTTATTGAAGAGACCACCTTTAAATACCAAAGCAATTGGTTTAGGGACTTTTTCGATTATCTGCCCGAAGATTACTTGGATTTGGAATATGTAGAGAAATTTATCGTTTCTTTCAAAAAGCAAGACAGATCGGGAGAAATTTATGCGCAGGCATTAGAAAAGTTTGAGCGCTTCGGCAAAGGAACCATAGAGAGGATTCTTAAGGTATTAATCGAGAGGCGATCCACAGATGATAAGTATATCTACAAGCTTGCGCATGATTTTTTCAAAAAATCCCCGTTACTCGTTGCCGATAACACCCAGCTCTGCAAACAACTTTATTTTCAACAGCAAAGCATGCCTATCACCTACGATAATGACGGTAAAGAGCTTTTTATACTCATAGAGAAAGACAATGCTTTTTTCTATGAGTATCTCGATGCGCTTTTGGAAAAAAAAGGAAATCATGATGCAATAGGGAAAGCAAACCTTAGTCGAGTGTGGTCTCTTGCAAAGGCCGAAGAGTTGGTTTATAATGCGCTATTAAAAATAGCACGTCATGAAAATGCCTATACTAGTGACCATTTAGGAGGAATGTTTTTTTACGGAATAAAAGAGGCGCAGATGGATATATTCCACCGGGTATTTACCAAATTGGTAGATGAGAATAGTCATGATAGTGAGGTCATGAATCTGCTAATTGATACTTTAAGAAATGCAATTGGAAGCCTTTATATGCCAGTTTTTTCAGAATTGCTCGATAAGAATAGGGATTTTTCATTTTTCAAAACGCTTCAGTTACATAATAATCATTTTAGCAGTAATTCGTACCAAATTTGGCCTGAGGCAAGAGCTAAAGAACTCCAGCAAATAATTGATATGATTATAGTGAAGCCCATGAAGTATGTTTATTTTGAACATTTAACCTACCTAAATGATAGATTGGAGCGTGAGAGAAGATCGGCAAAAAGAGAAAGAAAGTTAATGTTCAGGGGGTATTGGTAAAATTGAATCCTTATAAACTGTGGTTTTTAAGTTATCTTTGCACATTCCTTTGGGATAGCGGTAGTTCTTTGTTGGATGTCAGTTTTACTTTTTGGTGGCTCTGAAGTGACTTTTTTTCAGTTCATGATGGGTGTAATTAGCTTAAACAACTTTTTAAAACAACTAAATGTAAATGATATGAAAAATAACATAATATGGTGGTGCGGGGCATGTATGGAGATCAGAAAAAGTTAGTCAATCGACGTTGATAAAGGACGAGTTATTATATTGCCCCGGGGTTCGAGTCCCCAAATCTCCACAGAAGCCAACGCCAAATGCGTTGGCTTTTTTTGCATCTTAAAGTTTCGTCGTGGGTACGGTATTTTTGCTGATGAAATTCCGACAGCGATGTGGTGAATCTATTTACCTTTCTCTGCGAGCAGAATAGCAATATCTATTTCCGCTCTTTTTTTGTGTATGATATTTTTATCCAGTGGATCTGTTGATTCGTTCATGTCAATGATCTTTTTAAAATGTTAATTTTATCTACTTGATATTCAGTGACCTTTAACCAAGAGCATTTTGAACTGAAAGGCTAACGCAGCAATGTTTATAAAATCATCTTTGAATGATGGTCCCATGCAATTGACTTGATTTAAGGGAAAAACTTTCTCAGAAAAAAATCATTCTGCACCAGGGTCCCTTCAAGTATCGATTTCCAATAATTTGCCCCATAGGCCAATCTGTTGCGGTCGGCCGTTGATATCACGGTATCGATAGCTTCAGCCAGGCTCAAATGAACCAGATTCGAGAGGATGGTATTCTCCAGCTCAGAAATGTTGTTGACTGCACTCATTCGCATGCGTTCAAGTAACCGAAGCCTAGTAAAATGTGTGTGTATTCTGGCATAGATGTCGGCGGCAATACCACCTATATTATCAAGATAAAAACGAAAGTTAAGCTCATCATTTGCCTCACGCATGACCTCGACGAAAAGATACTGCGTTTGAGGCAAAATATCGATATAGTGGTTGATAAACAATCTGCTATCCTCTGCTCTCCATACAAAAGACTTGTACCCATTACAAGTTTTGCAACAGGGCACAAGGTTATTAGTGTGTAGGGCATATTCCGGAAATTCTTCTTTTGGCAGGTAGTGATCAAAAGACTCATTTCTGGTAAGGGTACAATACTGACAGGTGTAACGCACAGCTGGTGATTGACGTGCTTCGATTTCCAGCTTCACTTCCCGCAAGGTCAAGCTGTTGTAGTCATAAAGCGAATGGATGTCTGCCCTGTGAGGAGTAAAAACAGGATTATGATTCAGTAAACCCAACGTATCGACCGCAAAATGATCATCGTAAATATCATACTGGTTCCCTATAGCGGGCTCGATAGCATTTAATCTGGCACGGAGGTTTATATCCTCTTTACGATCGACGGCAGTTCGGTAAACCTGTCGGGAAGGATTGGGATAAGGGTTAAGATTTTTCATTTTCCTCGGCAATTAGGCTTTTGATGTATAAGCGGACATTTAAGCTCAAGGGGATCTCGTCGGTTTCTAAGAGCGAGACGATCTCATCGAAACTCTTATCTTCCCTGACCAATCGGCGCAGGAATTCAATATGGTGTTTTGCAACATCGCGGTTACCAAAGATATCCTCGGTAATGACGGTCAGATTTTCTCCGAATGCTTCCTTGTCCAGCTTACGAACTGATGCCATCTGATCATCTCTTTCCAGGACATAAATGTTTCGGGACTGAAGTTCTTGGATTACAATGGGTGAGTGAGTTGCGATAATGCAGAAGGAGTTGAATTGATCAGTCAATGCAAAAATCGTGTTCATCAGTTCGCTAATCGCATTGGGATGAAGATGAGTTTCGGGCTCATCGTAGACGATGAGCGAATTATACCTGATCTGCGCAATTATTTCCGTAATGATGAACATAAGTATATTTTGGCCTGAGCTTACTTTCTCATATACCCTTCCGAATCTGGAGGCGACAAATTCAAAGGAACTGCCCCTGCCCTGAAACATTTCATCTACGATATCTTTAGGAATAAAAGTCTTTAAGATCAAATACCAGTTTGAAAGTTCTTCTTTTTCTTTTATGATCCGTGCAGAATCATAAAACCTTGCCTTAAGCTCTTCTTCGCTCATCCAGCCACCACCCCGTTTTTTTAGGCCGCAATAAACGTAGTTGAAAGAAGCATTGGCCTCGGGGATTTCAAAGCGGTCAAAAAAACTATAGGAGACACTAAATACCTTTCCGTATAGCGGCCTTTTAGGGGTAATGGTTTTCGGTTGGTCCTGCGAGAGGGCATTAACCAGAGATGATAGGATACGTGTTTTACCTGTCCCATTTTTACCGATCAGACCATATATCCGGTGCTCCATCCCCCCTTCGTATTGAAAGTCAAAATTTAAGTTGATATCGTTCTGGGCATAAGGAGGTCGGAAATTAAAATTAAATTTAAATGCTTCCCCCAGATTAATTCCGTTCAAGGTAAACCTGGCAGTACGCATGAGCATTTCTGCATCGTTCATCCTCAAAAACGAGGTCTTAAAAATGAGATCGTTTTCAAACTCTTCTGCAATTTTTGGAAAGAGAGCTACATCCCTCAAAGCGAAAAGGGCACTTTGATAATTACTTAATAGACTTTGGAAAGTTTTGTAATATTCAATGCTGATTCCAAGTGAACAGTAGCTGTTATCAAGGCTGGTAAACTTTATCGGCATAGCATCCCAGGTTTTATTGGTATCCCGTTTCATTATGCTCACTGCGCCGATCTTATTCCACCTATTGTTTTCTGTGTGGTATTCTAATGAAAAGGTAGTTTTATATCCAAAGTCATCCCAGTTGTCATAAATCAGCAAAAAGCAGGGATATTGGTCAATCTTTTCCTTTGATTTAAAAAACGGCATTTTGTTGGCGGAAATTTGGATAGGAAGATCCGAATGGCTGTTGCGGTCCATCAGTCGGTAAACGGGCAGTTCTTCAAAATAATCTACATGGACCAATTTATGGGGAGACGAAATAATAATCCCATTGATGATAGACACATAGACAAGTATGCTGTCCGTATTGCCCCTCACATCCGGGCTTACAACAGTCTCCAAAAAACTCTCGAAATATTCTTCCTTACCGTCAATTAACTTAAATCGGTCGGTAAAGGTCGGTTCCAGTTCCCAGTCATTATTGTTAACTAAATGCTGTCGGGCATCTTCATAGGCGTTATCGAAACGGCTGTCCTCAGAAGGCATATCTCTTAAAGGCCAGATTTTACCTAAAAACGTTAGTATGCCATCGTAATCATTGTATATGCCCAAAAAGTCGTCCCTATTGATCAGGGCGGCAAAGACTTTCCGTTTGATCTCTCTCTTTATCATAGATTTAAAAATAGTCCTTCTTTAAACCTTAATCATACCAATTACCCCAAAAGATAGGCCATAAGCAAGATGATCTTTCCCGCGGGTATCAAAAAGTACTATCTGTGAAAATCTCGCACAATTATTTCCCAATAAAAGCTTTGGCTCAGGTTTTAAAATAACGCATTCGGGAAAAGCGGCATCATTAGAAAATATTAAGTCATCCAATATTTCAAATGGATGTTGATGGTCCATAATGATGCTATAGTCCTTATTTCCGGGAAAATTGAACGGCAAAGACACTGCAAATCCCTCAAATTCTTTTAACTCGGGATAGCTCAATGGAGAAATGTTTTCTTCTATATTTTCATCTAAGTCGTATTTATACCAATCTACGGAAAGAGAAGTGGTATGATGTGTTCTATTAAAGCGAAAATTCGCCAAGTTTGTATGGAGTTTATAAGGCATTTGGAGCGTGAGTTGGTCCAGCAAATTAAATTTTTAATTTCAGATTAACAACTGCGATTAAAGTATCATTTTTTTGATAATTAGAAGCACCAATGACATCAACCTTCCCATTTTCACTCCTAATATATTTTTTACATTCAGTCTGATTTAATGAGAATTCCGTTTCATAATTTTTTTGGGCTGAATTCCGAATAGCTTGGATGGGTTTATTATCTCGTCCTGGCATAACTTTTCATCGACGTAATAATAAAAAACACCTACAATAATTTCTTTTTTCTATACTGTCCGTCAATCTTATTCTTTAACACTTTTTCAAAATTTACGATTGCCTCGCAATGTTCATATAGGGTCGAACTTCCGCGGATTGACTCTACCATAAGGAAACAGCATATCTTTGTTGTTTCCTTTTTTTATACCCATAAAAATCTGTTAGTCAAAACATTAGCACCTCAACAAGAACAGTTCGATTTTTAATGAAAATTCTTTAGCCTTATTTATCTTCCAGACTAAAAACACGCTTTAAAACAACTTTAAAGCGTTATTTTCGCGTTCGATTTTTCTTTAAGGATATATGGTTTTGGAGACTTACTTAAGCCACTGTAAGTGTTGCAACAATGTACATCAAGTTTAGAATCATAGCAGCTTCTTTTTCGTCGATTTGAATCCCGTGTTTGGCTAAAATACTAATCGCACGATATGAATTCACCTTTCGATCCAAAAAATTAGTGGTATGTGGTAATATGTAGTCAATATGGGCAACATTAATATTTTTCTTTGTGCATAATACCTTACAAATTGCACCACTGGTAGACAACTGGATAAACCGGAGTAGATTGACCCTGTCTCGCCAATAACAAATATACTATAACACACTATTTTCAAGGCACTTACAAATAATTAAAAATTGGTGCAAAGGGGTCAAATAAATTGGTTTGTGCACATACATTCTTCATTGCCCTGACTATCCTACTCATGGGTGTATTATGCCTAACTTCGGCACCTCAGTTAAGCCAGACAAATTTAAGAAAGAAGAGATATCTTTAGGATTAGGTATATTTTGGGTGCTCAGGTTATTTATCCAGTTTTTTCAATACGCTTCGCTATTATGGAAAGGCAAGACATTTGAAACAATAATCCATATCTTGTTTGCAATAATTCGGGCATATTTAAGTACGGTATTTTTAATTGCATATTTTAGCTAAAAGTTGCATAGGATAATTTAGGAAAGTATTTACACTGATATTATCGATCAAAATAAACGAAAGATTAAACCTGAAATCATGAAAAAAGAATTGGATTCGATGTATATATTTCTTCAGATCGATGCTTCTTTAGTGGGGATGATGAAGATATGTAGGTTTGAGTCGGTTAGCGAGACTGAAATATGAAAATAGGTGCACTAATCGGCCTTGTCTTTGGCCTGCTTTGGTGGTGGGTTGGTGTTGATGCTGTGACTGGATCAGCCGCCACAATTCTCCAGATTCTAGGCATTTTTATATTTGCCGCCACGGGCATCTGGATTGTTAGGCGCCAGGCTACACCGCCACGGCAAAAGCCACGTTGGAATTACTACATGGCCGCCGTGATCGCAGAGGTCATCGCCATCATGTTTTCGCAAACCTGGCTCACTGCACGGGATTTAGGGCACCTACTCCTTCCTACAGTAGGATTAATCGTCGGTCTGCATTTCACCGGGCTATGGCATGCCTTCGCACGCCGCCGCTTTTTAATCCTCGCTGTGGTAATGACCGCTATTAACCTGTTGGCACTATTTCTGCCACTTACGCCCGCAGAGCGACTGTTATTATCTGGATTTGGTTCATCAGCATCTCTACTCATTACAGTTCTACTGCCCTGAAGGTTTCCATTTTGTCGTTATCTTCCGCATTTTCAAGATTATTCTCCGCAAAAAATGCGGACATAAAGACAGCTATTCTCCGCATTGCACTTAGTATTTAAGGAAAAAACTTTATTAAAAACACAAAAATGATGTCACAAAAAGTTTGGGATAAAAGGACTTTAAGCTTTCTTCTTATTCAATCAGGCCAGCAAACCGTAATTGAACTATAGTAGCCTTTGTACTTCGATAGCTCCACCATTACAAAGCCCCTAAACGTTGTGCGTACGCTAAACCAACAGTCCTCAAAAAATAAAAAACCAAGTTTTAGTTAAGCGCCAAATTCAAACTTACTTGATTTAAGACCAATATGAAATTTGCTTAAATAATGCTGCTGTAACATCTACTCTCCAAATCCGTCATACATGAAAACAAACTTATGTCGGTTAAAGCTAAATCTATACTTTATCGAACCTCATTTAATATCGATATAAATTATAAGAGCAACTTAGTTTAAGGAATTCACGTAGCCCACTTGAATAGAACGTTGAAAACGCAGAGAAAAGGACTTATCTGCAGTTATTGGAAGATAAAAGAAGCGTTAAGCAGATCAGTTTGAGATGAGACATTGGTATAAAATGAAAATATAATCTTCTAAAAAATTTTGTAATGTTGCAATTCACAAGGTTTTCCAAATCATACAATGGAAGAAACATTCTAAGCATTGATAACCTCTCGATGGATCAGGGAATTTATTTTCTTAATGGCATTAATGGTGCAGGAAAAAGCACGCTGTTAAAATGTGTCACTGGATTCATCAACTTCCAGGGAGATATATTCCTGAACGGAATCAATCTCCGAAAAAATGGTATATCCTATAGACAGTTGGTAAATTTTGGGGATGCAGAGTCCTTATTCCCCGATTTTCTTACTGGCCTGGAAATGATTAAAATTTTTGAGCGTGCAAAGGATGCTCCAGATGGACAAGCAAAAGAATTAATAGATTCAATGGAATTGAATGCCTTTATTAGCGATCCTATAGCCTCCTATTCAAGTGGGATGTTAAAGAAGCTATCCCTACTCCTTTCATTTTTAGGTCGTCCGAAACTGATATGCCTTGATGAGCCAATGATAACCTTGGACCGATCATCCATACTCAAACTAAGTAAATTGATAATAGATTATAATACGAATAAAGGCACAAGTTTTATTATATCCTCGCACCAGAATTTGGAAGGACTAGATTTAGACGGCTACAGTATAATGAATTTGGTGGATGGCAAAATAACAATATCATAAATATCTTTTAATGATAAAAATCTTTTCAAATGGTTTCTACAGACAAAATGGTGCAACGATATTGTTTGTTTTTTCTACGATACTGATCTATTGCTTCTATATCAATACACTTGGAGATGTAGAACTTAACGAGGTAACCAAATGGAACCTTGCCATAACCATCGCAGTTGTAAGCAACCCTTTAATGGTTGGTATGTTTATAATCGCTACTTTAATCTATGCCTTTAAAATCTGGCAATATTTCATCAAACAGATTCAGCTTCCAGCCAACGAATTCATTTTCTATAGTGTGAACGCAGCTTCAAAAAGGGCGCAATTCATCGCTTGGTTCGTCGTACACTTCAAGGTAATGATTCCATTGTGGTTATATAGCCTTTTCTCTATAATAATTGGGTTTTCCTATCAATATTATGTTATCCCAATAGCTTTAAGTCTATTTGTATTATTTATCAATCAAATGCTTGCCTATTTAAGTTTCAGAAAGCTTAATAGGTTTAAAGAAGAGCGCAATTCACGTATAGGATATATTATCAATTTACCCTTTAAAAAAGGCATTCATATTCTTTATTTCTTGAACTTGTTGGACAGAGGTAAAATGGCTTTCGTTCTTACTAAAGTTATCTCTATTGTAATTAGTGTATTGGTTATAAACTTATTTGAAAATGAAACAGATATAAAAAGGCCATTACTGATGGTTGTGTTATTGATCGTATCCTCTCATATCATCATCATTTTTAATGAATATACCTTCAATGAGAGGTATCTTTATTTTATTCATAACCTCCCATTTCCACTATGGCTAAAATGGCTTGGACCTTCAACTAATTATCTATTTAATTTACTTCCAGAAATCGCATGGTTAATTATTAATTTCAATGCTGTTTACAGTATACAACTTATAATCGTTGGGCTATCGATGATCCTATTTTTACGGGCACTAATGTATTACACAGGCAGTGTAATGAAGAGCTATTTAATTTGGTTTTTTCTTTTCTTTAATCTGTCATTTTTACTCATTATTTATAACTTTTATTATTTAATCCCTCCTATAGCTTTTTTAGCCGGTTTCATGATCTTTAAACAAAGTTATGGCAAAAATAAAAGCATTGACTAGAATTAAAATTCATTGTAAAGTTTTGTAGCCAAGGGAATAATAAGATGGTTTAAGCTATTATCTAAATTGAACACAAAGGGGAGAAACGAAATGCAGTAGGCTTTTATCATCAATCCTTATCTATTATCATTTTCCGGTGCTCAATTCCCCATTTTATCATTTCAAGGATAATATTGCCGAAGGTGGTGCAATACTCAGTTGACTCATACGCTACTAAAACGGGCGAATCTGGATACACGGTCCGTTTGATAATTTTGTTCAGTTCCATTTCCTTAAGCTCTCGGGACAGCATACGCGTGGTAATGCCAGGGATACTCCGCTCTATTTCTCTGAAACGTTTATTGCCGTTGCAGATTGAGTTGATGATAGGTAGGCGCCATTTCCCTCCGATTACATATATGGTATCCTGCAAAGCCCGTACTTCTTCGGCTTGATCTCTGGGGTTGCTTAAAATATTTTCTGTGTCTTTCATTGGTATACTCTGTGATACTGGTTACAAAGTTATATCATTTTCTAAATAACTTTGATAACAAATTATTAATATAATGGCAAAAACAATTTTTATAACTGGAACAAGCAGCGGACTTGGAAAACTAACCGCCAAATACTTTGCCCAACAAGGCTGGAATGTAGCCGCTACCATGCGGAGCCCTGAAAAGGAAACCGAGTTAACAACTTATAGCAATATTAAAATCTTTAAGTTGGATGTAACCGATATAGAACAAGTAAAAAATGCGACTAAACAGGCAATAAGTGCTTTTGGGAAAATAGATGTAATAGTGAATAATGCTGGCATGGGAACTTATGGCGCCTTAGAACTGGCAAAAGAAAATGATATTGACTGGCAGTTTGCCGTGAACACCCGTGGTCCGATAAATATAATTCGTGCATTTTTGCCGCATTTGCGTGAAGTTGGTGGCGGCATGTTTATCAATATAAGTTCATTTATGGGCGTAACAACCGCTGCTCCGTTAGGCTCACTGTATAACATGTCTAAATTTGCGCTAGAGGGCCTCATCGAAGGACTTTATTACGAACTGAAACCGTTGAATATTGAACTGCGATTAATAGAACAAGGTGGCTCTAAGGATAATAATTTTGTAGATAACGTAACTTGGAACACAGATCCTGAAATCACGGCCTATGATGAAATGACCCGTAAATTAAAAAACCTGTTTGCCAATGCCGGGGATGAACATAGGGATGATCCAATGGTTATCGTTAATGCTATTTTTAGGCTGGCTTCTGGTGAAAGCAAAAAATTTCGCACCATAATAGGCGCATCGGGTAACTATCTCGTTAACTTACGCAATTCTGTACCTATAGAAGACTATTTGGAAACCATAGCAGCTAATTTTGGCTAATTTCGTTATAACTACAGCTCAAGAGTCATCATAAAAGTTCAAACTTCCGCAGGTTCACTTTACTGCTAAAAGCGCATCGAAAGATGGGCTTTTTTGCTTAAAGGGTATTTTATATCCTAAGCAATATTGCTCTAACTTGTTCAGAATTAAAACCCTAATTTATTTTTGTTTCGACATGCCTTGAGGAGCCTACCGAAAAGCAGGTTTAAAACCCGCTATGGAAGTTTGGGAATATTATAACGATAGATCACAGCATTTTTTCCTTCGCTGATGCAGTAGTAGGCTTTTCCATCTGGAGTGAAGCCAATAGCCTCTCCCTGTGACTCTAAGGTATAGGGCAGATTTGTGGGCTTGCGACGTAAAGTTTCGGAAATTGATTCTTTACCATTTCGCTGCCAATAATAAACACCTGTGTAGGTTTTCAATAGAATCTGCCGCCCATCACCGGATATGTCACCAGCTACGACATACTTTAACAAGCCCCTGCCAGGTAGATATAGGCTTCCCTGCTTTTTCATTGTTAAAGTATCCTTGTTTTTGAAAAAAAGCGGAGCTGAATATATTCCAACAGTATCCTGTCGCTTCGAAACGATGATCAATTCTTTCGAAATAGGGTCGATCATTAAAGTTTCGGCATCTTGCGGACCATTTGGATATTTGAGGTGGACAGCATCATTTTGAATCTGCATGTTACCAGAGAGCTTGCTCGGCTCTGCAAATCGATATACCGTAACATAAGGACGTTTGCCACCATTATCGCCGATATCGCCCAGGTAGATGTAGCTCTTATCCTTTACAGGGCCAGGGCCGCCAGCTATATCTTCGCAATCAGTTACACCTAACCGCTTTATGGAGGGATCTCCTTTGAAATATAATGTGGAGATCAACTTGCCTTTAGCATCGATGGCAAAGAACCGCGAAGTGTCGCCACTGTCATTATGTGCAAAAATCAGATTGCCTTTGGAGATAAACAGTCCAGATAGTTCACTAAGCTCAGCCGGAACAACCTTAACTGGCGCATTCTGTGCTGATGCACCGAGGCCAAGCAACACCAATAAAAAAGTGAAAATTGCAATTCTGGATGGGATAAATGCCATCAGTCTATCTGTGTTAGGGCGCATTATGGTTTGAGGGTTTGAAATCCAATGGCGAATTTGAACAACTTAGCTGGAAGAATCAAGTCAATTTGCGAAAAAGCCAAAAACCGTATGCAGTTTATAATTTTCAAACATTGATTTATGCGTTGTCTTTTCATATTGGGAATTATCAAAAATGATTGATTACTTACGGGCTTGAAATATTTCGACTTTCCCTGATTTCATGTCGTAAACTCCTCCAACAAGGAGTATTTCTCCTTTTGATTCCATTTCTCTCAAAATCGTACTTCTATTTCGAATTTCCTGGATGGATAGCTTTACGTTTTCATCGCAAACAGCCTCCACAAATAACGGATTGGAAGAAACCGCTTCGCTTTTAAAGTTAGCTTTAGCACTGATCACCGCGGGATTAATTTTTTTGAGCAATGTTGTGATATTACCCAATTTTACGCCATCTATGGCAGATTTGATTGCGCCGCAATATTCGTGGCCCAATACCATTACAAGCTTAGCTCCAGAAACTTTGCAGGCATATTCCATACTTCCCAAAATATCATCATTGATGATGTTACCAGCCACCCTTGCAACAAAAAGGTTTCCTATTCCACTGTGAAAAACATCTTCTACTGGTACTCTGGAATCTAAGCATGAAAGTATAACTGCTTTCGGATATTGCCCCAGCGAAGCCTTCCTTACTCTTTCTGTGGTATTACGGATGGTTAGATTATCCTTTGTAAAATCCAGATTACCTTGTTCCAGGCGTTTTAGCACATCGACAGGCTGGAGCTTTGATTGCTCTGCTTTTGTTAAAACATCTGAGATTAATACATCGTCTGCCGCAATGGTTAGCGTATCTTCCTGATCAAGTTGATCTGTATTTACGGTCGACTTATTTTGCTGACATGCATTTAAGATGATTGCAGAAATGACTAGGAAGGCAAAAAACAATGATTTCATAAAAGGCGGGATTGATCATTAAAATTATAAGAAAAACCAAACATTAGCCTCATTACAATTACCATTTGCCAGCTACAGGCAGTAAAATTATTTTTGTGTTAACAATTTATCCATAAGCGACTCTATCTTTTATCAGTTTCAGCGTTCATGGCTGTAATGGCTTGAAGAAACCACGCCGCATGAGGAAGCCATTGCTCTGTCCAGCGCCATTCGTTTCCCTTATCTGCGATTTTAAAATCAATGCCATCGCCTAACCCCGATTCGGAACGGCCAGTGATCCCATTTGATATGCCACCTTTTTGCGAACCATGACCATAATTTGAGGCCATGTAAGGCACATTATTTTCGCCCATTCCATACATAAAACACATTTGATAGGGATTTAATCCTAAAATCCAGTTTAGTTGTTGCGTTGCAAATGTATGCTGGCTTTTATCTTTTTCTTTTACCAGCGCTGCCGATGCAAGAGAGGCAAGTCTTGCGTTTTCGCCTTGCCACCACCAGCCAGTTTCATTTTCATGAGGGATAAAAAATGACTTTTGAATACCTGCAGAATTTCTAAAAGTTTGACGAGGATAGCCAAAAGGATTACTCACTTCTGTGCTTATGCAATATTGATAGTTTAAATTAACATTGATTATATTTTGAGCACGACTTTTATATTGCTTGTCTTTCTCCAGTTTTAGATATCTGTTTAATGCAATAACAGGCAGACCAGCATCAGATGCATGAAAAAAAGGACGACCAGTATCATCAGAAATAAAATAACCTGAAGGACTTAACCGAGCTTCTAATTTTTGCATCCACCCACGGGCTTCCGATAGGTAATATTCGTCTTTAGTAACCTTAAAAAGTTCACTTACTGCCATTAGCGCACAATAGTTATCTATTATGTTCTCCTTTCCATCATCACAATATTTAAGGTTATTAATTTTAAGGTGTTCGTATGCCCGTTTGGCTCCAGCCAAATAATTCGTTCTTTGATTTTTCCCGAGCATAGACCACCCTGAAATTCTTGCCAGGGCAGCAATAGCCATGCCTCCTCCTTCGCGAAATGCGCATTGATATTCATCTGTGGTTACGCTATTTGCATGGAGCCCAACAACTCTGCGTGCTTTCGGATCTTTATTAAAATAACTAAAAACAATCATGTAGAAATACCCTTCTTCAGAAAGCGACTTGAGCAGGTAATCTGCTCCGTAAACCGCTTCGTCCCTTATGGAATCGGTTAGTTTAAGTTTTCCTAAAAGCTCGGGCATTTTTTCAGATGCATCAATCAGGCTCCAGGTTACCAATGGGATCTGTTGAGGGGAAAAGAAATTCGCATAAGATAAGTGAGAAAAATACTTACTCACATCACCAGAAGCATCGCACCAACCGCCCGTAAGATCAACCGTTTTTGCAGAACCGTACAGCAAAACGTTTTTGTCTTGCCTAAGTTCCTGCGGCGTATTGGCTCTCTGATTTCTGAAATAATGCATTAACGCAGGCAATGTTTTTTGAGCAAGTAGATTTTCACCGATTTCGAAGACAGGAGAATGGAGTGAGTCTGCAGCAATGATCTTAATATAGAATTTACCTGCCGTTTTTAATGCAGAAAAATCTATTGAATAATAGCTCTTTTTTCCCCATTCTGTAAATGCTCCTTCCTTTTTTATGATGCCTTGAAATACGGATTGATGGTTACTTTGATTGATGATCTCAAATTTCTGATTAAAACTGTCGCCATATTCACTTACAATTATGGCATCTTTCGATGAACCAATATTATATCCGATCTGGTTTACACAAATGATAACTTTTGCGTGTAGAACACTGCATAAGGAAGATAAAAACAACAATAGGATTGAAAAAGCTTGTTTCATGTTAAGTTTGCTGGTATTATAAATATGGGGTTACAGCCCATAGAATGGAATTTTTGAAAAGTTTCTTATAGTAAGTATTGTCAAACAGATCAGCACCATGCCCCATAAAAATGTATAAATTTCGGGATTTAACATTAGGATTACTCCAGATCACTGGATGATCGCCCATCTTTGGAACCTGAGCTGGCACGTAAGAATTTTCATTCGCATTTGCTAAAACCTCGACATGAGCCCTCGGGCTTTGGTTATAGGTGTACCATTCTTCTCTTTTAACTACAAACTTCTCGGGAATTCCTTTAAATATGGGATGTGCAGGTTTTTCTAACTGAACTTCTGCAGATGCAAAACCTGGAATGTAGCTTTTAAAAACAATATCGCCCATAAAATAACTGAACCACGGCCACATGCTGTAGCCATCAAAATCGCCCAGCAGGGTAGCGTGATGGAAACCTATCCAGGCGCCTTTTCCCTCTTCAATGTAGGCCCGAAATGCTTTCATCGCTTCTGGACTCCAGGCATACGGAGGATAGTCGAGCTGGATAATTAGTTTAAAACTACGGAGAAACTCATCATCAAAGGATTTTGTATTATACACATAAGTAATCGCAAACGATTCTTTAGAGGCAAGGCTATCCAGCCAGATTCTCGCCGCCTTAGAATATTCGGTGTGGTTACCACCCTGTTCGTAAAGAACCAATACCTTAAAGGCAGGCCGAGCCGTGGCGGTGTACCAAAACCCCAGAAAACAAAGGGATAAAATGAGTATTTTTCTCATAATTAATATTACTAAAAAGAACTTATCAGTTGAATTTAAGAAATTTCCTTTTTCTGAATAATAATATTAAAGCATAATACGTTCATTTTAATCTTAAGCTAATTTCAATCGATGTAAATAAATCATCTTTACACCAACCATTAAGATGTAAATATTTAACAACCTGGCAAATAGCGCCAGAAAAGAAATTTTAACTGGCTGGCTGTTCCAGCGCATTAATGCGATTACCCGAATCGAAAAAAACAATAAATCTTTCACTTGCGTAAATGAGCTCAAACATTTATAAAATAAAGCTGTTAGAATTCAGGCGGATTATCCAGCTTAAAAAAACAATTTAGGCAACAGAATTTACGCCTCATATTAAGCGGATTCATATTATTAGATTCTTTTTTCTATTTTACAGCACTTTTGATCGTTAACACAAATATCATTAAAGAAATTATAACCAATGAATTTGTAAATGAGGCAATTGTAAAAATTAAAAACCGCTCTACAGGATTTCTTGAAGAAGAAATCGACGAATTATAAAAAATCGATGGAAGTGATACACGCTCGTGATGAGGATTTTGTGTTTAAAAGCGACCTCAAATTAAATATATAAAAAAGCTTACGGCAGTAAAAAAACATGATAGACTCTAACCAAAGATTCCCAGAATTTCTCGAAAATTTTGAGCAACGATTAAAACATCTATTTCAGCAAGAATATAATATTGATCTGTTAAGTCTTCAAAGAGGGCTTCCACCAGAATTGCTTAAAGGAATTATGGATAATTTGCCCTTATCTGTTGCCATCCCTAAAGAATATGGCGGAAGAGGAAGTTTGGTTAAAGAATGTTTGGGAATACTTTCTGCTGCATCATACGAGTCGCTATCGTTATCCTTAACTTTTGGAATAAACATTGCCCTTTTCCTGGAGCCACTTTCTAAGTACGGGAACAGTGAAATTAAACAAGGTATTTTCGATCGTTTTCTGAAAGAACAAAACATGGGTGGTTTGATGATTACCGAACCAGATTACGGTAGCGATGCCTTAAATATGAGAACCATTAACAAGGAAACTGCCGATGGTTATAAAATTAAAGGTACAAAACATTGGCAAGGACTTACGGGTATGGCCAATTACTGGATCATAGCCACAAGAAATGAAAGTAACGATGGTGCTTTATCAAGAGATATTGATTTCTTTATTTCTGATGATTCGAAAATTGCCCAACAAATTTTTGTAGAAGAATATTATGATAATGCAGGCTTATATATTATCCCATACGGCTTAAATAAACTGGATATTGAGGTTCCAAAAAATTACAAACTTCAGCCTGAAACTACTGGAATAAAAATGATGCTCGACATATTACACCGAAGCAGAATGCAGTTTCCAGGTATGGGTATGGGTTTTATAAAGCGTATGCTTGATGAGGCCTATACACATTGTTACAACAGAAAAGTTGGTACGGGCAATTTGCTTTGCATGGATAATGTTCAGCATCAAATATCCAGACTTCAGGCTGCATATACCATTTGTTCGGCCATGTGCGCCAGAAGTTCATCAATAAGTGGCATAGCAAACAACCTGGCTACCGAAGGCCTGGAAGCCAACACCATGAAAACTGTTGTAACTGATTTAATGCAGGAAAGCGCACAATTACTGGTTCAGCTATCGGGTGCAAAAGGTTACCGTACCAGTCATATTGGTGGCCGTGGCATTATGGATAGTCGTCCGTTTCAAATATTTGAGGGATCGAACGAAATGTTATATGCCCAAATAGCAGAAATGGTAACTAAAGCCATGAAAAAACAAAAACAGGCACAGCTTTACGCTTATCTTAAGGAATTCTCATTAACCATTAAGGTTGCTGATTACTTTAAAGAAGAAATTAACTTTAGTCTTGATGAACATTTGCCGCAAAGAAAGCTGGTAGATCTTGGAAAAATAATTGCCAGAATTATTTGTGCTGGATATGTTATCGATCTTCAGGAGAAAGGTTTTAGAAAAGAACTTGCCGAAAACTGTATTATAATGATAAAACAAGAAGTGGCCTCGCTGGTTGCTGCTTTGCGCTTTCAAAATACAGCTGCAACGATTACAGATTATCAGGTAGGTAGTTTGTGGCTCGATTTTGCTTAATGGAATTGAAAAAAGATTAAAGTTTACCTAAAAAAATAGGTGCTGAATAAAAATTCAGCACCTATTTTTTGTTTTAAATAATATCAGAATATATACTATTCAGTTTTTAACTTATCAAGTACTGGCTGTAAAACCGAACTTACCGATTTGTGAATACTGTCGTTCTTTTGTTCAAAAATGGCAATTTCATTCTTTCCTGTTTTTAACCAGCAACCTGGAACATATAATGTTTGCTGCGGCCCCACACTCCAATAACGGCCAATGTTTATCCCGTTAATAAAAACAATGCCCTTTCCCCAGTCTTTCATATCCAGAAAAGTATCGCCTGTTTTAGTTAAATTAAAACTGCCTTGATAAAGTGTCGGTCTGCCAACTGATGCAGAGTTTTTCATAGCAGCCAAATCGGGGATTGTATTCATTGGGAGTTTATACATGTCCCAGTTTCCTGTTATGGTTTGTCCGTTAATTATAACAGGAGAAATAATGCCTTTTGTGCTGTTTATGATTTTTGAGCCATAATTTATACGCCCCATATTTTCTACAACGATATCTAAAGTTGAGTTAAAAGGAATATCAATGTCGCACTCGTAGTTTTTATAATAACTATTTAACTCCCCAACTTTAACGCCATTTACATATACAATTGCATAATCACGCAAACCAGCAAGCTCTAATTTTCCGCTGATAGGCTGATTAAACTTTTTGCTATACCAAACATAACCATGTCCTTGATTTAATTCTTCAAATGTTAATGGCTTATCATCGTTTATGGGGGTAATTTTGCTTTTCAGATCTTCCAGATCAACAGCTTTAGACAACGCTATTTCTGGAATAGCAATTACAGGAATTTTTGCTGGAACTACTGGCGTTTCTGCTGTTTTCAGCATCATTCTTAAAGTATCATATTTAACCGTTGCCCAGCCTGCTTCGCTTATTGGCGCATCATAATCATAGCTGGTTAAATCAGGCTGAATATCATGTTTACCATCATAATTTGCTCCAGAAGTAAAACCAAAATTTGAACCGCCATGAACCATGTAATAATTAAAAGATACGCCACCATCAAGATATTTCCTGGTTTGCTTTGCTACACTTTTATAGCTAACCTTTGGAAAAGGCTCTGCCCAATGGTCAAGCCATCCTGGATAAAACTCTGCGACCATATATGGCCCTTTTCCGCCATTAAACTTATTAACTGTTTCTTTAAGTTTGGCTACATCATCTTCTCCATTTGCTGTGGGTAAAGCGCCAGGTAAAGCACCGCCTTCAAAAAGCCAGCTCCCATCAGATGTGAAAAAGGGCACATTAAAACCTACATCTTTAAGTTGCTGAAAAACTGCTGCGCTGTATTTTTTATGTTCTTCGAGGCTTATATCTTTACGCTGAGCAACATACGACCCAAATTCATTTTCGCCTTGAACCATAATAATCGGCCCGCCATTGCTTACCAATAAGTTTTTTACCTGTCCGTACAAAGCCGTAAAGTACGCTTTTGTAGCAGCAAGATATTGATCATTGTTTCCACGAATAACCATTCCTGGAACTTTTGCTAAAAACCATGGATAACCTCCAAACTCCCACTCGGCACAAACGTATGGCCCTGGACGCAGGATAACAAACAATCCTTCTTCCTGTGCAGTTTTGATATACTCCGCAATATCTTTATTTCCAGATTTGAAATCCCATTTGCCTGGTTCGGTTTCATGATAATTCCAAAAAACGTAGGTAGCTACAGCATTTAAACCCATTGCTTTCATCATTTTTAAGCGATGACGCCAATAAGGTTTAGGAATTCTTGCATAATGCATTTCACCGCTATGAATTTGAATCGACTTTCCATCCAGCATAAAACTGCCATCACGGATTTCAAAAGTGTGCGATTGTACTTTCTTTGCGGTTTGCGCTTTTAGATTTGAGCAAAAACCCGTCAACATGATCAATAAAACCGCACCAATTTTCATTTCTTTCTTTGTAAACATCTACCAATTATTTATTTAAAGCGTATAATCTTTCATCTAATATCAAAGGCTAAACTTCGGAACATCTTACTAATAAAACAACACATCGTCTATATTAATACTCCACTTTATAATCCTTTTTTATCTGCTCGCCCTTCCAGGCCTTTAAGCTCGTCCATGGAGCAGCTTCATCTGTCCAAAATTTGTGATCAGCAGGTAAACCAAGTGTTAAAAATCCTAATGTTGCCATGTATAAACTACCTGTAGACGTGTATATATCTGCCACTTCAGGTTGGTGCCCATTAAAACCTAAAACCAACCAGCCTTGTTGATCAAAATTCTGATTACCATTGTATAGGTTGTAAATTACCTTTGTTAAACCGCAGCGAACTTGGGCTGGCTTAACGTAATCGGGGAGTTTTTCCATCAATGCGGTTTGTGCCAGAGCCTGAAATGCCGCAGTGCGATAAGTTATGGAGCGACCGTAAGCGGGATAGGTACCTTCAGGAGAAATAAGGCGTTCGAGGTATTCTGAATAACGAACCATTCTTTTCAATACTAAATCGTATTCAGATTGTGGTGCTCTTTTTTTATCAACCAGTATCTTCATTAAATCGACCAGCATCGGGTGAATAACATAAGAGTTGTAGTAATCCATGCTAAACTTTTCGCCATCGCTATACCAGCTATCGCCAACGTACCATTCTTTCATCTTATTTACTGCAAACTGAACCCTTGCAGGATCGTATTGTTCGCCAATGCTTAATAAAAAACCTTCTGTTAAGCCAGAAAACAAAAGCCAGTTGTTATAAGCTCCACTTCTTGTACGCAATGCTTTAAACTCTTCTACAAACCGTTTCTTTGTCAAATCATCTAAAGGCTTCCAAAGTGCTTCTGGCGCTCTGATAAAGGCTTGTGCTACATAAGCTGCATCAACAATGGGTTGGCTTTCGGTGCGGTAGTTCATATAATCAGGACTTTCGGGATTCACTGAATTTGCCAATCCTTTAAGTAACTCTAAACGTAAACTTTTACGCATTTTTCCTTCTTCGGTTTCATCGTCGGGTAAGGCGAGCCAGGGTGCAACACCAGCGGCAGTTCGCCCCAAAGCTTCCAGATAGGTAACTTTTGTTAGGTTTAATCCATAATTAGGCAACTTCTCTAAAGGCATATTTTTCTTTAGCGTTTCGTTAGCCAGATTATGAATAACAGGGTATGAAATTTTGTATAAACTCTTAACCCAAATTGCACGGTCTTGTAAACCCGTATTGTTTTTCTTGTTTTGTGCTAACGCGAGCTGGAACAACATCAGCAAGACAAAAAATGATACACTATATTTCATCAGCAATAATTATTATTTTTTATAAATACCATTTTTTAAACCTCAATAAAGCCTCCAAATAATAGTAGTCGGCATAAACCAAAGGCACATCTATTTCGCTGTTTAAAGGGTAGGCACCTGTACTGTGCATTAATAAAAAACCGCCATTTTCGCCTAATTTTGCACGATAGGCAGGACTTGCAAGTGAGTAAATCATGGTTTCGGCCGCAGATTTAAACTCATTTTTTTCAGTGCCCGAAGTGTATTGACCAAGTTCCAAAAGTGCAGATGCGATTATAGCGCCAGCAGATGCGTCGCGTTTTGCGTAAGGAATTCCTTGTGCATCGAAATCCCAATACGGTATTTTATCGGCAGGAAGATTTGGATGATTTAAAATAAAATGCGCAATACCTTTTGCTTGTTTTAAATATACTTCATCTTTTGTAAAGCGATACATCATGGTATATCCGTACAAGGCCCAACCTTGTCCACGAGACCATGCAGAACAATCGGCTGCACCTTGCCACGTTGCTTTTCTCTTAACATTGCCTGTTTCAGGGTTATAATCGATAACATGGTAAGAGCTAAAATCAGGGCGGAAGTGATTTTTTAAAGTTGTGTTGGAATGGATGACTGAAATTTCTTTATACTTCGGATTTCCGCCGTTATCGCTTACCCAATTCATCATTTCAAGATTCATCATATTGTCGATTATAACAGGACAATCCCAATATTTATTTTTATTCCACGATTGAATTGCCTTAACATTTGGGCGGTATCGTGTAGCTAAAGATTCTGCCGAACGTTTAATAATGGTTTTGTATTCTTCTTTTCCTGTTAAGCGGTAGGCATTTCCAAAGCTGCAATACATCATAAAACCCAGATCGTGATTTCCTGTATAAGTTTGATTTGGCTCAATAACCTTTAATGCCTTCTCTGCTTCTTTTTTAACCGCTTCATCTTTAGTTTGCTCATACAAGTACCATAAACTACCCGAATAAAAACCGCTGCACCACCATTTTATATCATAGTTTACAGGTCTATTTTTTTCAAAACTCTGCGGAGTTAAACCTTCAGGGATATTTTTTGCTAAAAATTTATATTGATCAAGGGCAAATTTGAATTCATCGTTTATTAACTGCACCATTGGTTTTTTTGGCGATTGCGCAAAGCTAAAATTGCAGCTAAGCACAATTAAAACTGCCAGAAGGCTAATTCTTTTTATAATCATCTTAAAGTATGTATGTTTTTACAATTGGTCGAATTAATAGTTATTAGTTTATTGACTGTGATATCAAAATCTTATATTCTGAAGATTTCTCTTTGAGTTTAGTGATTAAACGAATCCGATAGATTTTAGAGCCCCAAGCAGCAGCTAACCTTAAATCATCAACTTGTTGTTCATCAATTTTTGCCTCAAACTTATGCTCATCAAAATGGAGCATTAAACCAGTTTGAAATAAAAGTTTCCCTTTTTTTATTTCTACGTCTAGGGGTGTTAAAAAGTTAAGCTCGGTTGGCGCTTTATATTCTTTCAGCACAGCCTGATCGATCAGGCTTATTTCATTTTTTGTCCTGTTAAGGGTGATTGTTCGGTTCCATTTTTCTACAGCGGCCGCTGCGGGATAGGCATTCGCGATATCCATAGAAACTGTAGCCAAATTACTTGTATTGTTAAACCTAAAGTTAGCGGCCACATATTGCTTGCCATCGTGTTGTTGCACACCGTTTATAGTCGGACAATTATGCCATTGCGATTGTACGTTCCAAAGTTCATAACGTTTGCTGCTAAAAGTTTTACTGGTATAAACGCCTACTCCAACGTCAATTAAAACTGGCTTTCCATTGCTATAAACTATAAAATTGCCGATATCATTATGGTTATGGCTTTCTGCGTTACTCCCTCCTTTTGCAGCGAAAAACAATCCTTGTGTATCGCCAGCCTTTTGCCTTGCACTAAAAACCTGCAAATCGGGCAATGGTGCATATAATGGATATGGTGCTTTTGCAGGTGTCGATTTCAGATCTTGATACAAATTGGAGATGGCCAGAAAATCGCTGATATCGTTAGACGAAACCTGTTTATTTTCGGAGTTAAACAGAAAGGCAGCATAATTTTTTAGTTTTTCATCATTAAACATTACGCCATATTGATAAACACTTTCTGGATTTTGTCCGTATTTTGAAAACGCATCGGCAAAATTTACAACATATCGATCTGCAATCTGCATCTTATAAGTATAAGCACCAATTTTGTGGATCAGCTCTTTATCGTTCCAGTTCAGTTTATGGTCGGATGCCTGATTAAGTGTGGTCATCAACCATATCAGTCTTCCGCCAGCCATATCCCAATAAGAAGGACCTTCATCGCATCCTCCATCTTCTGGATACTGATTTATAAAATTATCTGTACTCTTTAAAAGTTTTACGGTTAAAGCATCCAACTGATCGCCTGGAGCAAGAACGAATAATGCCGCCTGTAAACAATTTGCGTTTACATAAGTGTTCCAGTTGTTTACTGAATTTCCTTTAAAACCCATCCACCAAAAATTATCGTATTTTAAGTATGGCTCGAAAATTCGACGATTAAGTTCATATAAAATTCTTCGGTTGATCACTTTAGAATAGTTCGCCAGCTTTGGTGCGAGTACACTATAAATAGCCGCCACTGTTAAGGCAGTTTTTGATGCGTTTAAATCGATATAAGGATTTTCGATATTTGCCAGATCAGCGCCTTCTTTTTGCACCACAATATGGGCGGGAGCTACCCATGTGCTTTCTTCCAGAATAAGCCAAAGGCCATTTACAATTTGAGGGATGTATTTTCCTTTGTTTTCGATAAGTTCTCCAGCAACTAAATTCGATAATATTTTTCTACGTTCATTTTGTAAGTTTTCATAATTAACCCTTGTGCCTGTCAATTTATAATCGAGATATAATGAAGCAGGAAGTGATGGCCAATTATAAGCAATGGCCTTTTCTGCTTGCTTTATAAGTTTGTCTTTAACGCTATCGGGCAGCGCCTGAATTGTTTTTAATGAATTTATGGCTTGTTGTTTTTGCCATTCGGGCAAGTTTGGAAAAGCATTTCCGTTGGGATAAACTTTATTATATGTTTGAATTAACCAATCTCTTTTTACTTGATTCTGAGCTTTAGCATTTATAAGGAAAGAGAGGGAAAAGATAAGCAGCCAAGTGTATTTATTTTCAAAAATCTTCATATTCAAAGGGATTGATCAGCTATTATTCTTTTGATTTTAAATTATAAACCCAATTCGGCCAGTTAGCATTTAACTAAGATGAGAAAACCCTCATAACAAAGTTTTTTTAAGCAAAAAATTTACTGCAAGCCGTAAAAAATGAAAGGTAAATATTTTTATTAGTGCATTTTAAAAATTAAAAAAAGGCCGTCATCACCAAATGACGACCTCAAACTAACCAACTTAATTTATCCAACCTGGGTTTTGAGTCAGGTTGGGATTTCTTTCTATCTCTACAGCTGGAATTGCCCAATTGTAAAGATAATCCCCCTTAAACGAGTAAGCATATACCACTTTGCCCCAGGCTTGTTTTACACCATTACCTGCATAAAACACTTTTTCTTTCCAGGTTTTCCATCTCATTTCATCAAAGAAGTTAATTCCTTCGTTCGGGAATTCAACTCTTCTTTCATTGCGAATGCGTTCTCTTAAATCAGCCTGCGAAGTAACATATGTAGGTAAAGCACCATTTGTATTTTGAAGTAATGCTACGCCAGCACGACTCCTAACTTCGTTAACCTTTGCAATTGATTCTGAAATCAAACCTTGTTCGTTAAGTGCTTCAGCCCACATTAAAAGCACATCTGCATATCTTATTAAAACCAGGTCCGTTGGTCCGTAATCTCTTGCAGGTGTTTCTGCTGTACCTTCGTAAACATATTTTCTGTATAGGTAATAAAGTAGGCTTTGGGTATCGGTACGTAAATCGCCATTGGTTGCTGCTTCCGCACGATATGGCCACCTCGAAGTTACAACCGCATTAGCGCCACTAAACACACCTACGTATGTAGAATATGGCGTAATTACGTTCGCAGCCAATCGTGGATCGCGGTTTGTATAAGCTTTAATCAACCGAGCTTCGTTACCTGCAGGCAAATAAAGGCTCATTTTTGCACCTCTAACCGTAGCCGCAGCAATTTCTGCAGTAGTTAAATTATTTCTTAAGAAGTAAACTTCACGTTCTGCTACACTTAAAGCCGAATAACCAGGAATGGCAACTTCCCAATCGAATTTAGAACCATCGGCATTTTCGTACAAATCAACCAAATTAGGCGAAACATGATAGGTATTCCAGCAAGAGCCGAAAGAAGAGCGGGTACCACAATAAAACTGTGTATCTGATCCAAAACCCGTAACACCGATATTTTGAATTGAAAATATCATTTCACTAGATTGTTCATTGGCTGTTTTAAATAAGTTAGAATAGTTGGCGAACAATGTATAACCAGCATCTTTAACCTTGCTGAAATCGGCAGCAGCCAGATCCCATTTTTGAGTGTACAAATAAGCTTTACCGCGTAAAGCATAAGCTGCTCCTTTTGTGATATGGCCATATTGCGCATTACCACTAGTATATCGATCAGGTAAATTTGGTTCCGCAATGGCGGCATTAAGATCGTTAACAACCTGTGCCCAAACCTCGGCCTCGCTTGAACGTGCCTTTGTTGCCTCGGCTGCGTTAAAAGGTTCTAGATAAATGGGCACGCCTTTGTAAAGCTGATTTAATCTCAAATAAAAATAAGCTCTCAAAAATTTACATTCCGCGATATATCTTGCCTTTTTTTCTGGAGAGGAAGGTGATTTTAAAGGAATATTTTTAAGGGCATCATTTGCTCGTTGAATTCCTTCGTACAAGTTTTGCCAATGGGAGCTAAAATATCCGTTCGCTGGTGTAATTGTTCCAGAAAGCAGGGATTCGGCACCACTAGTTTGCCCTGTCATACCTAAGGCATCCATTTGATAAAGCTCTAAACCCGAAGCGCCACCGCTAGTCCAACCGTATCTTAAAATTGCGTAAACACCAGTTATTCCCTGATCGGTTAAATTATCGGTTGTCCACATCGTTTCTGATGCAACCTGAGAATATGGTGCCGTATCTAGTAAATTTTTCTTGCAACCTGTTAGCACAGCAATTGCAAATATTATAGTTAATATCTTTTTCATTTTCTTCTTTCTAAATCGTTAAAAAGTAACATTTAATCCTACAGAATACTGGCGCATCGTTGGGTAACCTACGCCTGCTCCGATCTCTGGATCTAATCCAGGATAATTGGTGATCGTCCAAAGGTTTTCTCCCGACACGTAAATTCTAGCTCTGCTGATTAAGGCTTTTTTTGAAATCTTTTCAGGAATGGTATAACCAATCTGTAAATTTTTCAATTTTAAATAAGATGCGTTGTATAAATAGAAATCACTACTCACCGCAGCGTTTTGGGCATCAGTCGTATTTTTTAAACGAGGGTAGTGCGCCGTAATGTTATTAGCGGGATCATTTGGATTAGCATCATTATAATAATAATGATCATTGGCAATTAATGTACTCACGGCATTACCCAATGATACGATTGAGTTGTTGTAACCCGTTGCATTCCAGTAGTACCACATACCTGCACTACCAGACCATAACATAGACAGGTCGATATTTTTGTACGACATATTTAGATTAAAACCATAGTTATATCTTGGTGTTGAAGATTTATTTAGAAACTGCGCATCAAAAGAATTTCCATACAATCCATCGCCATTGTTATCCGCATAAATTAAATCGCCGTAATAAGTTTTTGTTTTGCTCACGCCATCGGTTGGTTGAAATTTATAACCAGCAGCAATCATGGCATTTAACCAATTCATATCATCTGGTGTACGAATCATACCATCTTTCGGACCACCATTTACATTAACTTTTCCATCGGTAAAATAGTTACCCGTTCCTTTGTAAACAGTTTGCAGGTAATATTCATTTATTTCGTGTCCTTCTAAAATTCTGTTTGTTCCTCCGCTAGAAATGTTCCCTAAATTTGAAGTGTAAACTCTAGCGCCTGATGCATCAGTTGTATAACCTGCATTGAGCAAACCTTTATATTTAGCAACTCTGTTAAAATTGTAGGCAAAGTTTCCAGAAACACCGTATCTAAATTCGCCCAGTTTACCATTATAGCCAAGTGTTATTTCGACACCTTTGTTAGATACTTCGGCAATATTTTGCGTTGCTGCAGTTGCGTTACCCGTAGTTAAAGGAATTGTTGGGGTAAATAAAATCCCATCCGTATATTTTTTATACAAATCGATTTCGAAGGTTAGCGCACCTTTAAACAGGTTACCATCTAAACCGATGTTAGTTGTGGTTGTGGTTTCCCATTTTAAATCGTTGTTGGCAAATTTGGTTGATACCAAACCAGTTGACTGGATGGCATTGAAAGAGTAATTCGTAGCACCATATACGGCCTGATAATCGTAATTACCAGATGCATTGTTACCAGTTTTACCCCATGATGCTCTTAATTTAAGATTACCTATGTATTTGTTAATGCCTTCCATAAACGGCTCTTCAGAAATACGCCATCCTGCAGATAATGCAGGGAAGAACCCCCATCTGTTTTCAGCTGAGAATCTTGATGAACCATCGTATCTAAAAACACCCTCTAATAAATACCTGCTTTTAAAGGCATAATTTAATCTGCCGAAATAAGAACGCAATGCATAGTCATATTCATCGCCTGCTGCAGAAGTTAATGTTGTTGCAGAACCGAGGGTGGTTATGGTTTCATCAATTAAGCCTTTTTTACTTGCCCCAAAGTTATAATAGTTATAATAATACTGATTGTAACCAGCCAAAACACCTAAATCATGAACTTTTGCTATTGTAGTTTTGTAATTTAAAATGTTATCAATCGTGTATGAATAGTTTTTGTTAAAATTATAACTGGTACTTAATTGATCAGGAGTTGTTGCCGCTTGCTTTAATGTATTTGTCGCAAAATTCCATTTTTCAAATGTATTTGAGTGTGAGTTAGATTCTTCCTGACGGGTTTGATAATTGAATCGGGTTTCAAAGTTTAAGCCTTTTACAATATCAAATCTTGCAAAAACTGTTGTGTTTATTCTGGTTTCGTTATCGGCTCCACCATTACTATACAAATATTGAGATATATTATTCGCTGTTGAAGATTCTTCGGCAGCTGCAGGAAAACCATATCTACCATTGTAAACAGGGTAAACACCAGGCGTAGTTTGGCGCAAAAAGTTAAATGCGTTATCTGTACTTGCCAGGCCGAAAGTTTGGTTTGATGCAAAAGTTTGCGTTCCAACGGTTAAAAAACTAGCTACTTTCGATTGAAGGTTAATACGCAGGTTATATTTATCCGAACCTGTATTAGCCATAGTACCAGGATTGTTAATGTAAAAAGCAGACAATAAGTATTGTGTATTTTCATTACCTCCATTTAAAGAAAGGTTGTGCTGTTGAGCAAAATTATTTTCAAAAATAGTTTTACCCCAGTCGGTATTTGGATAAACGATATAATTTGGAATCCCTTGGGCTGTCAAGCCATCAGGATTTGCATTTGCCGCCGCCCAAAGTGCAATTGTTGCATCTGTATAAATTGGTGTTTGCCCTAAATTCCTGTAACCTTCGTTAACCAAATTCATGTGGGTAATGTAATCCGTAACAAAGGTTGGTAAATTAGCAGGTTTCGCAACCGAACCAAGACCACTGTAGGTTACAGTCGTTTTTCCCTGCTTACCTTTTTTTGTTGTAATTAAAATTACGCCATTAGCTGCAAGCGATCCATAAATAGAAGCTGCCGCTGCATCTTTTAAAATAGAAATGGTTTCTACATCATTAGGGTTTACAGCATCCATACTGCCTACAATACCATCTACAATAATTAATGCATTGTTACTGTTTAGTGTTCCAGTTCCCCGAATCCTTATGGTTGCGCCATCAGCACCAGGCTTACCAGATGCCTGCCTTACAGAAACACCAGAACTTAAACCGCCTAGAGAAGAGGAAAGATTGGTTACTGGACGATTTTCTATCGCTTTAGCATCGATCGTTGCTACGGAACCAATAACATTTACTTTCTTTTGCACCCCATAACCCACAACCACAACATCATTTAAGCTATTATTCTGATCTTGTATAGTAACCACTAAATTAGTAGAGTTACCAACAATTACTTCCTTTGTATCGTAACCGATGAAAGAAAATATAAGTATGCTTTGCGATGATGGCACAGCTAATGAGAATTTACCCTCATCAGATGTTACTGTGGCCGTTGAAGTTCCTTTTACTTTTACACTTACTCCAGGGATGATCTCCCCTTTCGTATCTTTTACTGTTCCAGAAATTTTTATGGATTGAGCAGAGGCCGTAAATGCCATAAAACTTAAAAGCATAATTAAAGAAAATAGTTTTGCAGAGCCGTAAAAACGACTCGATTTTGCTTCTCCAATTTTGAGATGTTTGTAAAATTTATTCATTTTTTGTTTACTTGGTTATATGGTTTGTTGAAGTTTTGATCGCAAAATTTTTGGCACAACTCTAAAAGAAACGGCTCGAATTTTATATTTACTCGCTACAAAAAAATGATATAAGCTTAGAAGTTTGGTTGCTTCAAAATATTTGGCTGGTTCAAATTTGTGTCTTTAAGGCTTAATGGAGGGGGTAAAATCCTAAAAGAATAGGGGTAAAATTCTAAACACAAAATATTAATACCTTACAATTAGGAAAAATGGATGGCTAAAACGCCTTTCCCTATATTAATTCATTTTATTAATAAAAACATAATTGTAATTTTATTCAGTTTAACTAACCTACCTTACCTCAAAGGCATGCGATTTCATATAACCCTAGTATTCTTATTCTGTCTTTGTATTACGCGTGCCCAAAAACCTATCGCCTTTAAATATCTTAATGTAGAAAATGGATTATCCCAGAGTTCAGTCCTCGCAATAGCGCAAGATTCGAAAGGTTTTATCTGGTTCGGAACGCGTTTTGGCTTGAATAAATACGACTCCAGAAATTTCAAAATTTATAAAAAAGAAACTAATGAGGAAAAAAGCCTTAGCCACTCGGAGTATATTTCTTCAATTACACGCTCTAAAGACGGCACTTTATGGATTGGAACGCCTTATGGACTGAACAAATACAACGAATCAGCAGATAATTTCGATCATTTTATTTATCAGGAAAATAATCAAAGCAGCATAAGTAACTCAAAAATAAACTGCATTTACGAGGATAGTAAGAACCGTTTGTGGGTGGGCACCGCGAATGGATTAAATCTTCTGAAATCTAAAAAAAATTCACTTTTCACGAGGTTTCTTAACGACAAAAACCATCCGCAGCAAATTTACGCGATTACTGAAGATAACACAGGAACAATCTGGTTAAGTGCCACTGATGGCTTAATTAACATAACATTTGAAAAAGGAAAAGCTAAGTTTAAATATTTTAAATCTTTCAGCGATCAGATTAATAAAGCTATCGATAACCATATAACCAGCATTATTCAGGACCGGGAAAATAATTTGTGGATTGGAACAAAACAAACTGGCTTAAATAAGCTTGATCTCAAAACTGGAAACATCGTTACTTACTCCTACAACAGCCTTAATTCTGCTGGTATCAGCAGTAATAATATTAGAAAAATTATTGTAGATAAAACAGGCAAGCTTTGGATTGGCACTTTACATGGTATTAATATTTACGATCCAGCCACCAGAATTTTCAGTAATATACAGAATGAGCCTGGTAACAGTTCCAGCTTAAGCCAGAATTCTGTGTACGACATTTTTCAGGATAAACAAGGGATTATCTGGGTTGGAACCTATTATGGCGGTGTTAATCTGGTTTATCCAAACTACACACCATTTAAGGTGTATAGTAGCTCGAAAGCAGGTTTAAATAGTAATGTAGTAAGTTCTATAACAGAAGATAATAAACACAACTTATGGATTGGTACCGAAGGTGAAGGGCTTAATTATTTAAACAGGCAAACCAATACCTTCACTCATTATATATACAGTCCCAATAACCCGAATAGTTTAAGTTCAAACCTTGTTAAATCAATTATTAAGGATAAAAAGGGCAGAATATGGATTGGTACACATCTCGGTGGTTTAAATCTTTTTAATCCTGAAACCAATACTTTTACCCGATTTACCAGCAAGAGAAACGATACATCATCAATAAGTAACGATGAAATAACCTCAATTTTCGAAGATAGCCAGGGCCGATTTTGGGTAGGCACAAATAACGGCTTAAATAGCTTTAATACCGAAACGGGAAAATTTATTAGAAACAGGCTAAATGGGCGACACGATGCTGTCTTTTTTATTTATGAAGATTCAATGCAAACCATTTGGGTGGCTACAAACTCTGGCTTACATCAACTTAAAAACAAATCCAGTAAATTTATTTCACGAAGGGCAGATCATCCAGCTGTACTTCCTTACGGTAATATAAGCTGTATCACCGAAGATCAGAAAGGTTTCTTTTGGCTCGGCACCTTTAGAAACGGCTTGTTCAAGCTGGATACAAAAAAGCATATTTATACTCAAATTAAAGCAGTTGATGGTTTACCAAGTAATAATATTGTAGGCGTTTTAGAGGATGAAGACAATAATTTATGGATCAGTACAGATAATGGTCTTTGTAAGTACAACCAGCAAAAAAAATCATTTGATATTTATAACATCAAAGATGGTTTGCCAGGAAATGAGTTTAATTATAAATCATTATTTAAGGATAGTTATGGGGAATATTTCTTCGGCAGCCTAAATGGCTTGATTAGTTTTTTCCCGAAGGCGGTAAAGCAAAACAAAGAAGTACCAATAGCCGTTTTTACTGATTTAAAATTGTTTAATAGATCTATTAAATTAAATGATGATGATGGTTTGCTTAGAACAAATATCAGCGATACGCAATCCATCACTTTTAAATCTGATCAAAATGTTTTCTCGGTTGATTTTACGGTATTAAATTTTATAAAACCCAATAAAAACCTTTATGCTTATAAACTAACTGGATTTGAAAAAAACTGGAATTACGTAAATACGCCTTCGGCAAGTTATACCAACTTATCGCCAGGTAATTATACATTATTAGTTAAAGGGAGTAATAACGATGGCGTTTGGACTTCAAAGCCCGCCCAACTTAAGATTGAAGTTTTGCCACCATTTTACCAAACCTGGTGGGCATATTTAATTTATTTACTTTTTATTGCGGCCATACTCTTTGTACTGGTTAGGTATTTATTAATAAGAGCAGTTTTATCAAAAGAAAAAGAAATTAATGAGCATAAATTGGAATTTTTCACCAATATCTCTCACGAAATCAGAACTCCTTTAACACTAATTATTGGCCCGTTAGAAAAGCTAATCGACAGCGCTGTAGATAACCCAGAATTAAGCAGAGATTTGCAGCCTATAAAGAATAATGCAGATCGGCTAATGAATCTTATTACCGAATTATTGGATTTTAGAAAGGCTGAAAGTGGAAAAATGACTTTACAGGTTAGCCCTGGAAATATTGTTAAATTTTGCAAGGAAATCTTTCTCGCTTTTCAAAACTGGGCCATAACAAATCAAATAGACTATAATTTCTCGGCAGATGATGAAGAAATAGCGCTTTATTTCGATAAAATTCAATTAGAAAAGGTGTTGTTTAATTTATTGTCGAATGCTTTTAAGTTTACACAAAAAAACGGCGAGATTAATTTAAAAATTAAACAGGATACCGATAATGTTTATTTAGAAATTAGCGATAATGGCAAAGGAATCCCTCTGGATAAACAGGGAAACTTATTTGAAAATTTCTATCAGGCTAATCCAAGTACAAATATTGGAACTGGTTTAGGCTTATCACTATCAAAGAGTATAACAGAGTTACATCATGGCGAAATTAAAATCGAAAGCGAAACCGAAACAGATGTAAAACACGGCCGTACTTGTTTTAATATTAAACTAAGAAAAGGTGTAAAACACTTTAAACAATCAGAATTAATGTCTGATTATGTTTATTATGATGATGCTAAAAATTACGCCGTAAATATTAGTCCTATTGTTTCCGAAGATTTATCAATCCATTCTTCAGATCCTGTAGTTTCGGAAACGCAAAAGAAATACAGTGTTTTATTAGTTGAGGATAACATTGATGTTCGGAACTTTATTAAAAATGCCCTAAATAAAACCTATAATATTTACGAAAGTGAAGATGGACAACAAGGTTTAGCTGCTGCTTTAGAGTTAATTCCTGATTTGATTTTGAGTGATGTAATGATGCCAAATATGGACGGGCTTGAGCTGTGCAGAAGATTAAAAACAGACGAAAGAACAAGCCATATACCCGTTATGCTTTTAACTGCCCGTTCGGCTTATGTACATCAATTAAATGGCTTCGAAAATGGCGCCGATGCCTACATTATGAAGCCTTTTAATTTAAAAATTTTAGAACTAAATATTCATAATCTGTTAATTACCAGAGAAACAATAAGGCAAAAATTTGGGCAGGTTGTAATGCTCGAACCTAAAAATATGATTATCAATAAAACAGAGCAAAACTTTGTAGAAAAGATCATTAACATTATTGAAAATCAGATTGCCAATCCGAATTTCGACGTACCTGCCTTAGCTTTTGAAATCGGGATGAGCCAACCAATTCTATATAAAAAAATAAGGGCGCTAACCGATTTATCGGTAAACGACTTTATAAAATTTATAAGGTTAAAAAGAGCCGCACAGCTATTAGAGCAAAATGCTGGAAACATTTCTGAAATTGCCTATGCTGTTGGCTTTAACGACAGAAAATACTTTAGCCTCGAGTTTAAGAAGCAGTTTGGAAAAACCCCAAGTGAGTTTTTGCAGAAACCGATCGTATAGATACCTCTTAATTCTACTTTTAAGAAACTAAGAGGCATCTGTTCCTTTTACTTGAAACTATTTTAGAACAATCCAGCGGTTTATCATGTTATTTTTAGCTTCCAAAACAACCTTATAAAATTTAGAAGGATACTTTTCTATGTTAACAAAAGCATGTTTATCCGTAACTGGAACCTCAGCCAAAAGCTGATAATCATCTTTACCTCCTGTTTTAAAATTATTGGTTGGCGTTACCCAAACTTTAACGGTTCCAGTGTTTGATAAAGCTTTCCAACTTACATCTATATTCCCCTGAATATAATTAACACTTGCATCGGCAATTGATACCTCTCCAATCAACGGTGTGCCATCAACTTCCATTTGATTTGCTTTTGGAATTTCTACATTCATATATCTGGCAATTGAAGGCATAATATCTACAATAGCGGGATTATAATATTTTGCATAGCTGTTTAGCTGAGGATAGTTCGAAACCATCCAAGTACTACGCTGTCTTTGCGACTGTCCTCCGTGATTTCGGCCAGTCTTTTCATCACGACCGTGGTCGGTTGTTACGACCAAAAGCCAATCTTCGTTGTTGTTCTTTTTACGATATTCGATTGCATCGTAGATCTTACCAAGTTGCATATCAAACTTTTTTATTGCTGCTGTAAACTGTGGGCTATCGCCATACATATGCCCCATATCATCTGTATATTCCAGATAAATCCACGAAAGGTCTGGCGCATCTTTTTTTATTGTTGTGCTGGCCTCAGTAATTACCTGCTCATCTATCTTGTTCATAAAATCACGAGCTTTATCATGTTTAAATTTAGCCGTATCAAGTTCGTAACCATCAAAATACTGGTCTACTTTTAAATTTCCCGCAGCAGGTAAATTATGTCCAAGTAACTTTGTTCTATTATCTATCCAGCTAGAAAATATGGCTGTTTTTTTATTCGGATATTGAGTTTTAAAAAATCTATATATATTATGATAATTATAGTTTGGGTCTTTAATATCGTTATCAGGAATATTATGTTTATTAAACCAAACGCCTGTTAAAAGGCTATTATAACCTACAGCAGATATTGTTGGTGTTTGACTGTAGCCATCTTTTTCTCCGCCAACATACATTCGCGTATAACTACCTGCCTTAATTATGCGCTTAATATTCGGTAATTCAAGTCGCTCAATTAAATCGGCAGGAATACCATCAGCGATGATAAAAACTGTTTTTTTTGTTTTCTGTGCAAGGCTATTCATAGAGATCGCCATTAGCAACAAGACTAATATTTTTTTGCTCATTTTATTTGTAATTGAATATTGATCAGATTATACAAAAAAGCACCGCCATTTGGCGGTGCTTTTTATTAAGGTTTTATTAACCACATTACGCCATTGATGTTATCACCTTCGGGGAATTGTCTTGAAATTGCGCCACTTACATTTTGCTGATTCAATCTCAATTCCGTTTCCGGATACATCCAACGTTTTGGAATACGTTTTTCATTTAATACACCTGCGCCTGTTGTATCAAAAACGGGGAAACCAGTTCTACGTTGTTCAAAGAACGGTTGCCAGCTGCTATTCATAAACGAAGCAATATACTTTTGGGTAATAATATTTGCCAAAGGATTTGCCGCACCTGCCAGCTGAACCGCAGGTTGCGCTAAATAGGTATTTATTGCATTATCAGTTAGGTTATAAAACTGCATTGAAGCTTTAACACCTTTTTGGTAGTAATCACTTGCGCTACCCGCAATCCAACCTCTTTGTACACCTTCTGCAAGAATAAACTGTACCTCTGCATAGCCAAGCGCAATGCTAGCTTCGTTTGTTGGGTTATTATAAAAGCGTGGATTAATTTTTGAAATCTCTCCTGCAACGGCACGGGCATTGTTTTCATTAACAGGAGCACTACCTTTAGCACCACCATAGGCATTAAAATCTGTTGCAGATAATGCTGTAGATTTAGGTGTTTTATCCGCAAAGCTGAACAAGCGTGTATCATTTAATGATTTTAACAGATTTACAAAAGTCTCTTCCATATAGTTAGTCGTTTGCATATCATTACTATTAAAATATGGATAACGATTTCCCTGAAGGTCGTAAAACTTAAGTTGCGCATTATCGGTATTGGCCGTTAGAATTGGATATTCAGTCGGATTATTCACGATTTCGGCGAAACGCTTTTTGATTTCAAATCTGGTATCATTTTCTTTGATAGATAAACTCATCAAAACTCTTAACGATAAAGAATTTATCGTTCTCTTCCATTGCTGCATGTTACCATTGAAAACAATATCACCTTGCAAACTTGGCGTAGTCGCCGTAATCATTCCATTTGCAGCTTTTAGGTCGTTTAGGATATTTAAATAAATATCTTCCTGTTTATCATAAGCAGGACTTGAAACATTTTCGTCGCCTTTTAGAGCCTGACTATATGGAATATCTCCAAACATCTGCGTAAGCTGCAAGAAATACCATGCTCTGAAAAACTTTGCAAGGGGTAAATATTCAGGTTTGCTTAAGTTAGCAGCTGCCTGCTCCATTTTAAGCACCTGACGTAAATTATTGTAATCGTTATAACTTCCGCGAGTCCAGCCATAATACTGATTTAAGTTAACCGCATCTGTAAATACCATTTGACGTGAAGCAAATGCCACAGTAATATCGGTTGATTGAAAAGCACTTTGCTCAATCGAATTTAAAAGTAAATCGGGTGTAGCTACAGTAGATTTATTCGGGTCTGTTTGAAATTCGCTGAATTTCTTACATCCTGTTTGTGTTAATGCTGCGAGTAAAAGGATATATAATGTCTTTTTCATATACATTCAGATTAAAATTTCAGGTTTACATTAAAACCAAATGAACGGGTTGAAGGAGTTTGCAGATTATCCACTGCCGGATCTGGATCTACGTTTGGCATTTTAGAGAATAACAAAAGGTTTCGGCCAACTACAGAGAAATCCAGCCCTTTAATGAAAGATTTACCCAATAATTTTGTTGGCACTTGCCATCCAAAAGTTACCTCTCTTAATTTTAAAAACGTTTGCGAGAAATAGTTGTAGTTATTGTAGGCACCGTTACTGGTGTTTGTCATATAATCGATGTAGTTAACTGCCTTTGTATTCGGTGCAAAAACACGGGTATCTGTTAAAATATCGCCATTTGCGTTATAGGTTGCAGCTCCACTTGTTACAATAACACCATCGCCAACAAATGTTGATTTACCAGCATTGGCATCCACACGATATTGATTAAGCGTACCAGGATTGGTTCCGCCCCACCACATTTTCTGGTTGGTTGTAGAATACATCATACCACCCAAACGTCCATCTACCAGGAATTTTAAAGTAAAGCTTTTGTAATTGAACGTATTTTCAATCCCATAAGTCCAATCTGGCGATTGGTAGCCAATAAACCTCGAAAATGTATCATTTAATGGGAAACCGTTACTTCCATAGATAATTTGACCTTGATTATTCGTTTGATATACCGTGGTATAAATTTTATCTGTTCTATCGCCTACCCGAAGGAAGTTTAAGGTTTCAGCTCCACCGTAAATCTCTTTTAAATATCTGCGATATTTACTTAGGTTAACAGCCATATTCCATTGAAAACTGCTACTTTTTAACACTGTTCCAGAAACTACAAACTCAAGTCCCTTACGTTGATAAACATTTCCGTTAGCTAACTGGCTGGTGTAACCACTACCAACAGATATTGGTATAGAAACGATATTATTAAAATCTCTTGTTTGATAATAAGTTGCTTCAACATTTAATCTGTTTTTGAAAAACTTGGTATCCAAACCAATCTCCCAGCTATCGGATGTTTGTGGTGTAAGGTTACCACTTAACAAGGCTCCACCAAAAGTTAATGAAGGTGTACTGTTCCAAATTGTTCCCTTATCAAATGAAGGTAAATAGCCATAAGTATAATCGTTATCATTTAGCGTAGCACTCGAAACTCTCGACCACGAAGCCCGTGCTTTTAAATACGTAAACCAGTTTGGCAATTTAGTTAACTGTGAAACCACTACTGATGAACTTACCGATGGGTAGAAGAAACTATTGTTTGCAGTTGGCAAGGTTGAAATTATATCATTCCTCCCTGTACCCGTTAGGTAAATTGCGTTTAAAAATTCAAGATCCAAAACAGCATAAACACTGCTTGTTCTTCTTTCTTCAATAAAGTTAGTACCCTGAATAGGACTTGCAGAGTTACTAAGATTATAAAAACCTGGAATCGTTAATCCATCGGTATTGGTAGAACCGTATTTGTTATTTCTATAATAATTAGCCGCACCAACCTGAGCATGTAATTTAAATTTATCAGTAAAAGTATGGTTATAATCGCCAATTAAGTCCGTTACCAAATCAATATAATTACCAGTCGCAACGGTGAATTGTCCTCTCGATTTATTGCCGTAACCAATATAACTTTTTGGCTCTTTATAAGTACGGTTTAAACCATAAGAATTTACACCATTTCTGAACTGAACACTAAATGCAGGGCTAATCTTATAGTTCATGTTTAAAGACCCAAAAGTGTTGTCTTTATCATATCCACGCAGATATTCGTAAGCCTGGAAAAACGGGTTGTTATAATAAGATAGATTATAATTGCGCTGCTGGATACCTTCTTTACCAGGAACCCAATAGTTTCTTAAATCCTCTACGCTTACATCTGGCCCAGTCCACAGCACTAAATTATAAAGATAATTTGTTGGTCCGTAACCCGTTTCAGGGAAATTTTTAGTGAACTGACGGTTATAGTTTAACCTAGCATCAATAGTAAATGCATCAGATAATTTATAATTACCAGAGACATTAAACGAGCTATTGTTTAAATCAGTATTTGGAACTATTCCTTTTTGATAGATGTGTGATGCTGAAGCCCTAAAAGCCCCCTTTTCATTACTTTGCGTAATACTGATATTATTACTTGAAATTAATCCCGTTTGGAAGAAATCTTTTACATTGTTTTTCCCTCTCGAGATAAATGGTAAAGGAATTAATTTTCCAGTAACCGGATCAACAGGACTATTAAATTGTGGCGTTTCGAAAAAACCGCTTGGAGTTGTTGGATCTGGCTGATCTAACTTTGGTCCCCAAATCCATCCAGAACCTTCTGGTCCACCACCAGAACCATCTGTATAGGTGTATTTTCCCTTAAATCCTGCGCCATATTCTGTTTGAACTTCTGGAATTCGGATAAAACTTGGTTGAATTTGAGTAGAACTATTTACATCGACACTTAAATCCTTCCCTTTTCCACGTTCAGTGGTAATCATAATCGCACCGTTTTGCCCAATAGAGCCATACAATGCTGATGCATTTGCACCTTTTAATACGGTTACTGTTTCAATATCATCGGCATTAACGCGATAAAGATCTGCCGATTGATCTGGAATACCATCTATAACAAGAAGTGGTTTTCTACCCCTCAATGTTATGGTTGGATTTTGAAAAAGATCAGTTGAATTTGCAATATTCAAACCAGCCACCCGACCAGTAAGCGAGTTTATAATATTTGGTTCTCTAGCTTTAACCAGGTTTTCGCCCATCACTTCCTGTACAACGTAACCTAATTTTGCACGTTCTTTTTTGATACCTAAAGCTGTAACAACAACCTCCGACAATCCTTGAGCGTCTTCTTTTAGTTCAACCTGATAAGCGTTGGCATTATCTATTGTTATTTCTTTTACGATGTAACCGATACTGCTAAAAACCAAAACATCGCCGTTATCGGCTTTGATGGAGAAATCTCCTTCCTGATTCGTTACCGTACCTGTTTTAGTACCTTTTATTAAAACGGATATACCAGGCAAACCTAATTTCTTATCATCAGTTACATGACCTTTAATTATTCTAGCATTTTTTTCTACGATAATCTTTTCTAAAGGTTTTAAAATAATTTTATTGCTCACTTTGGTATAAGTGAAAGGTACAGTTGCAGCAATTTTTTTCAGTACAAGCTCCAGGTTACTATTGTCTTCATTTAAACTGATTTGTTTTTGAAGAAAACCATTCCTATCCACGCAAACGAAACTAAAATTCGTTTGTTTATGGATAATATCGAACACTTGCTCGAGCGATTTATTAGTTGTTTTAATGGAGCATTTTACCTCTGCAAGGCTTTGCTCGCCATTCAATTTCGGAATGGAAAAGGCGTTGTTAAAAATGGTAAGGAATAGGCAGGCTATCCACAAACCTCTTTTCAAGGAAATTAAAGATGAGTTGTAAATCTTTTTTTTCATAAATTAGCTAATTCGTTAGTTAAATTTTTCAATGTTTATTTGGCGATTTTAACCGGCATCTAGTCCATGCCGGTTTCTTTTTTTAGCTTATGCCTGGCACAAGCCAATTCGTTACACTTTCACTACTAGTTCATTATTTAGCGCTTAAGTAAATTTTATTTCCATTTTTACTATAAATTAAATTCCCTGTAGAGCAAATAATCTCAAGAACATCATCAAGTTTATCATTATTAAATTGTGCGTAAAGCCTTGTGTCAGCAGTAGCCTGATCGGCAAAAACAAGTTTTACGCCGTACATATTTTCGATTTTAACCGCGGCATCACTTAATTTATCATTACTAAAAACAAGCGTTTTAGTCATCCAGCCGAGTACACTAACACTATCTAATTTTCGTTGAAATACCTGCAAGTTGTTGCGGTTAACAGAGAGTTCTTCGCCAGGTTTAAGCGTGTAAGCGCCATCTTGATCGTCGGTAAGATTTACCTCTACTTTGCCTTCTAAAAGTGAAACCGTTGTAAAAATCTGATTTTTAGATGCATTGACATTGAAGTGTGTTCCTAAAACTTTCACACTTAAATCGTTCGTATTAACCACAAATGGTTTGTGTGGATTTTTGCTCACTTCGAAATAAGCTTCTCCATCCAGTTGGATGCTGCGTTCGTTTTCTTCAAACTTAACAGGATAGCGCAAAATGCTTTTTGAACCGAGTGAAATTTTTGTACCATCGCTTAACGTAATGGTTTTCATTTCGCCCACTTTTGTTGCCAAACTATTCATAACAGTTATGCTTTTCTTAGGCGATTGAGCAAGAAAAATGATGGCAAATGATATTGAACCGATTAGAACTAAGCTGGCAGCAATCCTACTCCATTTCAAAGGAAACAGTTTCTTAGTTTTAATTTGCTGATCTGTTCCTTGCCGGATTCTATTTTTTAGCTTTGACAATGCATTAGCACTTTCTGAAACGTTAGGTTTTTCTACGCTCAGCCACGCCTGTTTTATTTCTTCAAATGTTTGTTCGTTATCGGCCGATGAAGTCATCCAATCAGCCAGCATTTCATTCTCGGTTGTATTAGTCTGTTTTTGCAGGTATCTCGTAATCAATAAATATATTTCGCGTTCTTCCAAAATGTTCTGATGAATTTAAAGGGAAGACGAGTTGCAACGTAAGCTTCCTTACAAGGCTCATTCGAATTAACAGAAAGATAACATGCTTAATAATGCCTTAACACTAAAACGGAGAATTGTAATGGCGGAAATTTTCCTTAAGAAACTTAATAGCTCTGTACATATGTGTTTTCACAGAGTGAATTGAAATGTTTAGCATCTCAGCAATTTCAGTGTAAGAAAGATAATCGTTTCTGTTCATCCTGAATACCAGTTCAGTTCTTTCTGGCAACAAACTTATCATTTGGTTGATATCCAGATCCAATTCTTTATACATCAGTAAATGATCTGGCGCCAAGTAATCATCCATAGGCTTTTCTTCGACCAGATTTAATGGTGCGTAAGTAGTTAAATGCCTTCTGCGAAAATGATCATTTACTTTATTTTTTACAGAAATATACAGGAAAGCGTTCAGTGCGGTATGGATTGTGCTATTTTTTCGCTGCTGCCAAAGTTTTAAAAAAATTTCCTGAACCACATCTTCAGCCTCATCGCCGGAACTATTCAGCAAAGATTTACAAAACCGAATTAAACCTGGATAATATTTGGCAAACAACTGATCGAACGCTTTTTCATTATCGTTCTCTAATTGAGCCAAAAGCTTTAAATCTTCGGTCTGGTTAATGTCCATAGTTACCGACAAAGTTAGCCCCCCATTGTTAACTGACTGTTAAAAAAGGATTAGCTTAAGGCAAGAATAAAATCAAGATAAAGCTATTGAATCAATAACTTAAGGCACAATAGTATAAAATAGATAGGAGGCAAATATTACGAGCAATACAATCCCTTGCTGCACATTCGTTTTTCCTGTTGCCAGTGTAAAAACAAGTGTAATCATCGAAAGTAAAAGTAGTACAGTAGATCTTGCATCAACACCTAGCACTAAAGGCATATTCATAAAAATAGAAACAATGGCTACAGCTGGAATGGTTAAACCAATACTGGCTAATGCAGAACCCAGGGCAAGATTAAGACTGGTTTGTAAACGATTCATTTTGACCGCACGATAAGCTGCAAGGCCTTCGGGCAAAAGTACAATGGCCGCAATTATTACACCTACTAAAGATTTTGGAGCACCTACACTGATTACAATATTTTCTAAATCGTAAGACAGGTATTTAGCCATTAACACCACTAAAACCAGACTAAGTAATAAAAAAATTAAGCTAACTGTTGCCGTTTTTCTATTTGGCTCTGGTGCATGATCATCTTCTGATTTCGAATCTTTTGGCAGAAAATAATCGCGATGACGGTGGGTTTGCACAAAAATAAAACCACCATAAAGAACTAATGATATTACCGAAACAAAGATAAGCTGGTTGGTATTGTACTCGCCTATTGGGCCACTAATGGTGAAGTTTGGTAATATGAGCGTGAGCACAACAATAGCCATAAGCGTTATTAAAGCCGCATTTACGCCTTGCAACTGGTAAACTTGCTCCTTAAATTTTATGCCTCCCTTTAAAAGGCAAATACCAACAATTGCCGTAATAATAATCATCACAGCGGCAAAAACAGTATCTCTCGCCAACTCCTTTACGGCATCTCCTCCGCTAAGCATCAAAGAAACAATAAGCGCAACCTCAATAGTTGTTATGGCTATTGCTAGTATTATTGTTCCGAAAGGTTCGCCGACTTTATGGGCAATAACTTCTGCATGATGAACCGAAGCCAAAACACTACCAATTAACATAAAGGCCAAAACAACTTTTATAAAAACACCTAAATCCAGGTTAGTTAACAGGTATACAACGATCCCCAAAACAGGAATTAACATGGTCCAAATTGGTAAAGTAATCTTATTGGTCATAAGCTATAAGTTTCAGTCTTAACACAAAAGGTGCATTAAGGTTTTTACTATTCTTGAAAGATAAAGTCGGTAAAATATGTAATGTAAACAAATTGATTTAGCGATTTATAGAATTTGCAGCAAATCGCAAACTTTGTTTTAATTGTACGCGATCAAAAAACTTACACATCGTCTTTTAAAATCAGATGATTACTTTTGTTTTTATGCCAAGAATAGGAATTGCAGAAGATGATCAAAAAATTGCTGAACTGCTAAAAACTGCCTTCGAGGAAAATGATTATGAAGCGGATTTTGCTTTTAACGGAATTGAAGCGCTTGAATTGTTCTTAGAAAAAGACTTCGACCTATTCATTATCGATATCATGATGCCTGGGATTAACGGAATCCAGCTTTGTAAACAATTACGCGATAACCAAATAAACAAGCCTGTTTTAATGCTTACCGCAATGGGTACAATTGACGATAAAGTGATTGGATTTGAAGCTGGGGCTGATGACTATCTGGTTAAACCCTTCCATTTAAAAGAGCTGCTGGTTAGGGTTGCTGCTTTACTTCGCCGTAATGCTTCGCCGGCAAGTACCGAAACACACAAGCTGTTTTATCAGGATTTATGCCTGGATACTTACAGCAAAGAAGTAACCCGGGCGGGAAGGTTAATAAACCTTAGCGCAAAGGAATTTATCTTACTCGAACTCTTTCTTCGCAATCCAAACCGTTTGTTATCGCGTCAATTTATTGCTGAACAAGCCTGGGATATTAACTTCGATACAGGCACCAATGTTATCGATGTTTACATTAACTTTCTAAGAAAGAAAATCGATAAAGATTTCGAACGGAAATTAATTCATACAAAAATTAATATGGGCTATATTCTTAAATAATGAAAATAAAAGACCGAATTGCATTGTACTTTACCCTAATTAGCACGTCTATGCTCTTTGCGGTTTTGTGTATGGTGTATTTCACTTTTATGAAATTTTTGCAGGCAGATTTTTTTGAGCGCTTAACCGACAGAACAATGGTTACCGCCAAACTGTATTTAGAGGCCGACGAAATAAGCCGAGATGCTTTAAATACCATTCGACATAAATACCTGCAAAAACTAAACGGCGAGGTGATCCGTATTTACGACGAAAAAAATCGCGCAACATTTATTAGTGATTCTGCCCAGTACTGGACCACATCAACCATTAACAAAGTTCGGAAAAATGGGCGTTTAAAATATAGCGATGGGAACCGCCAGGTGGTTGGAATTTTCTATAAAGATAACCAGGGCGATTTTGTAATTCTTGCTTCCGCAGCAGATCAAGGTTCGCAAAACAGGTTAAGCAAGCTATTGAAAATTATGATTTTTACCTTTCTGCTCATCTCCATTCTGGTATTATTGTTAAGCAGGTGGGTAGCCGAAAAAATGCTCAAACCCTTAAATCTTTTTATGCTCGAAGTAAAACAGATTGGTTCAAAAAACATGGCTTTCAGGGTTCGGGAAACTGAAAATAAAGATGAAATTAATTTAATTGCCCAAAGCTTTAACCATTTAATGGAAGAACTGGAACAAGCCTTTATCCTCCAAAAAACATTCGTAGCCAATGCCTCGCATGAGCTTAGAACGCCGATTACCAGAATGATGATGAACGCTGAATTAGCCCTTTCGAAAGAAAGGGAAAACACATCTTACAAAAAAGCAATTGCAGATATGCTGGAAGATGCAGAGAAAATGGACGATATAATTACTGGTCTGTTAACTCTGGCAAAAATGGATGTAGAATTAATTAATGCTCAGCTATTTCCAGTTAGTTTAAATAAGCTACTTAAAGATATTGAGTTAGAATGGCGGGATTCAAAAATGTTTCCATTTACTTTTACCGACAATAGTACTACTCCAGGGGCGCTTAAGGTTTCTGCAAATCCTGTTTTACTTCAAATTGCAATTGATAATATTATTTCTAACGCATTTAAATTTTCAGATAACCAAGCCGTTATCTGCGAACTTAATCATACAGATTCTACCTGCGCCATTCATATAACAGATCAAGGCATAGGCATATCAGTTACAAAACAGGAAGAAATATTTAAGCCATTTTACACAACATCAAAAGAAAGCGGCAAAAAAGGAGAAGGAATGGGCTTATACATGGCGCAAAAAATTATTCACCTTTTTAAGGGAAATCTAAACGTTACGCGTTCTGAACAAGGCCGTACAACATTTACCATCACACTACCTCAAGTTTAATCTGCTTTTAATTTCGATTTAATTCCACTTTAATTCGGTAAAAATAGCTTTGCCGAATGAGAAGAATACAATTCCTGCTTTTATTTCTTTTCGCTACATCGGCGAGCAATATTTTTGCACAAAACGACACTTTACACTTAGATTTAATTCAAGCTGAAAAGCTCTTCCTGAAAAATAACTACGAACTTTTACTTCGCAATTATGAAATTGAAAGTGCCAGAGCAGAAATTATTACGGCCAAACTTTTCGATAACCCGCAATTAGAATATGAGAATTTATTCTATAACCATGAAACCAAAAAATTCCTGCAAACTTCTTACGAAAGCGGGCAATATGCAGCTTCAATTTCTCAGCTCTTTAAACTGGCAGGTAAACGGAATAAAAACATTAAACTGGCACAAACTGGCGTAAAGTTAGCCGAATTAGAGTATTTCGATTTAATGCGAACGCTTAAATTTGAGCTTCAAAATACTTTTTACAAAAGCTATTTTGTCTCGCAATCGCTTAAAGTTTACGAGAATCAAATCGCATCTACCGATCAACTTTTAAAAGCCTACAACATTCAGTTAAAGGTTGGCAATATTGCCTTAAAAGATGTGATTCGAATTAAATCATTATTAATTGGTTTAAAAGCAGAACGCACCGAATTATTGAACGAACTGGAAGATAATTTTAAGGGTTTAAGGTTAATGTGTGGCCTTCAGCCTGCTACTCCAATAACCTTAATGTTGCAGGCAGTTAATCATAATCAGTCGTTAATTACCCACATCAGTTACAACAATCTGTTGGATTCGGCACGAAATAACCGTTCGGATTTAAAATTAGCTAAAACAGATTTATTATATAATGAAGCCAATCTCAAACTTCAAAAAGCAATGGCTATTCCCGATATCGAACTTTCTTTAAGCTACGATTTGAAGGGTAACTATCCCGAAAAATATACTGGCTTAGGTTTAAAAATTCCAATCCCCCTTTTCAATAGAAATCAGGGTGAAATCAAGAAAGCTAAAATTGGAATAGATGCGGCAAATACAAGTATCAAAAGGCAAGAATTAATCCTCGAAAACGAAGTTTTTAACAGCTATAAAACCGCCTTTAGAAATGAGCAGAGTTTACAAGAAATTGATCCAAATTTTAGTTCCGACTTCAACAAACTAATCACAGGTTTAATTAAAAATTTCAGGGAAAGAAACATCAGCTTAATTGAATTTCTCGATTTGTACGAATCTTACAAAGACAACACACTTCAGCTTAATAAACTTCAATACGAACGGATGAGTTCGAGGGCAGAAATCAATTTCGTTACAGGTTCAAACATCTTTAAATAATCAACATGCAAATCCTCCATAAAAACATCGTTAAAGGCATTCTTATTTCTTCAACTGCCTTATTTTTTGCCTGCAGCGAGCACAAAACCGAAACTCCAGTCGAAAAATTTGCCATAACCGATTCACTTCTTAATCGCCTGGTTATTGATACGGTTGAACAGGCGAATAATAAAACCGACCTGATGTTTTCGGCTAAAATTACGGCAAATGAAGAACGTCGTTCTGAGCTTTTCCCAATGGTGAGCGGAACAGTTAACCAGGTTGCGGTTCGATTGGGCGATGAAGTTTCAGGCGGGCAGTTATTGGCTACGGTTAACAGCTCGGAAATGGCAGGTTTCGGCAAAGAGGTTATTGCAGCCAATGCAGAATTAAAGAGCGCAGAACGTTCCATGAAACAAGCCGAACAATTATATGAAAGCGGACTTTCTTCTGCAAAGGAATTGGAAGATGCAAAAAACGATTATCAGGTTAAAAAAGCAGAAGCTAAACGTTCAACCGCTGTACTAAAGTTAAATGGCGGCAGCAAAAATGGATTTTACTCCATTAAATCGCCCATTAAAGGTTTTGTTATCGAAAAAAATGTAACCAACAACATGCAATTACGACCTGATCATGATAAAAGCCTTTTTACAATTGCAGATTTATCGAATGTTTGGGCCATGATTAATGTTTACGAATCAGATATTTCAAAAATAAAAACTGGTGATGCTGTAAAACTGACTACACTTTCCTATCCTGATCAGGTTTTTACAGGGAAAATCGATAAACTGTACAACCTGATCGATCAGGACACTAAAGTAATGAGCGCCAGAGTGGTTATATCAAATCCCGATTTTCTGCTAAAGCCAGGCATGTTGGGTACAGTAAAAGTTTCGGCAAGTACAAACAGCAATTTGCCCGTTGTAAACTCCAGCGCCGTAATTTTTGATGAAAACAAAAATTACTTGCTTGTACTGGATCAAAATAAAAAGGTAAGCATTAAGGAAATACAAATTGGCAAAAAAACGGCCGATAAAACGTACATCACTAGTGGTGTAAATGCTGGTGATTTAATTATCGCATCGAAACAGGTTTTTCTTTTCGAAAGCCTTAAAAGTCAATAATTTTTCATCAACCTATAAATTTCAGATAATGAATAAATTCATTAAAAATATTATTGGCTTTGCGCTTAAAAACAAGTACTTCATTTTCTTTAGCACCTTTGTATTAATTGTTGCAGGCTATTTAAGTTTTAAAAGCACTACAATTGATGCATTTCCAGATGTTACCAATACCAACATTATCATTATTACACAATGGCCAGGCAGAAGTGCCGAGGAGGTAGAGAAATTTGTAAGCAGACCTTTAGAGATTGCCATGAATCCAACAGAAAAGCGAACCAGTATCCGCTCCTCTTCTCTGTTTGGTTTATCCATTGTAAAAGTAAGTTTTGAAGATGATGTAGATTATGCAGAAGCCAGGGTTCAGGTAAATAATCACCTGGAAGAAGCAGATTTACCCGAAGGCATTCAGCCAGAAGTACAGCCACCTTACGGGCCCACAGGTGAAATTTTCAGGTACACTTTAAGTAGCGACAAGAAATCGGTTCGGGAGTTAAAAACTTTGCAGGATTGGGTGATTCAACGCGAACTGCTTTCTGTTTCTGGAATTGCCGATGTGGTTAGTTTCGGTGGCGAAGTAAAAACTTATCAGATTACGGTTGACCCGCAAAAAGCCATACAGTACAAAGTTAGTGCTACCGAATTATTCGAGGCCGTATCTAAAAGCAATATTAATGTTGGTGGCGATGTAATTGTACAAGGCGGCCAGGCTTATGTTGTTCGGGGTATCGGCGTTTTAAACAACATCGATGAAATTAGAAATGTGGTGGTTGACAACATTAACGGAACACCAGTTTATGTTAAAACCATTGCCGAAGTTGCCGAATCGGCCTTGCCAAGACTCGGACAGGTTGGGAGAGATAATGACCCCGATGTGGTTGAAGGAATTGTGGTGATGAGAAAAGGGGGTAATCCAAGTGAAGTAATTGCCCGTTTAAAGGATAAAATTGCCGACATCAATAACAATATCCTTCCAGGAGATGTAAAAATTAATGCCTTTTACGATCGTGAGGATTTGGTTAATTATTCGGTACATACCGTGATGGGAAATATGTTGGAAGGAATCATATTTGTAACCCTCATTGTATTCCTTTTCATGGCCGACTGGAGAACAACTCTAATCGTTTCCATCATTATACCATTGGCATTGCTTTTTGCTTTTATATGTTTAAAATTGAAAGGAATGCCTGCGAATTTATTATCGATGGGTGCGATAGATTTTGGAATAATTATCGATGGTGCAGTCGTAATGGTCGAAGGAATTTTTGTTGCGCTCGACCACCAGGCCAGGAAAATTGGCATGGAGCGATTTAACAAAATAAGTAAACTAGGCATTATTAAAAAAGCTTCGCTAGAGAATGGTAAGGGTATTTTATTTGCCAAACTGATTATTATTACTGGATTACTACCAATTTTTACCTTCGAAAAAGTAGAAGGTAAAATGTTTTCGCCATTGGCATGGACATTAAGTTTTGCGCTTTTAGGCGCCTTAATACTCACGTTTACTTTAGTTCCTGCAATGGCGAGTTTGCTGCTCAAAAAAAATGTAAAAGAAAAACATAACATCTTTTTAGAATGGCTTACAAAAATTACCTTGAAATTTTACGATGCCTGTTTCAGTAAGAAAAGATTAACCTTCGCCATTTCCATTATCATATTAGTTTTTGGGGCTTTCAGTTTTAAGTTTTTGGGTACCGAATTTTTACCAAGTTTGGATGAAGGCTCCATTTACGTTCGGGCAACGGGGCCATTGAGTATATCGCTTAACGAAACCAAAAAGCTTTCGAATGATATGCGTAAAATCTTTTTGAGTTTTGACGAGGTTAAACAGGTAATGTCGCAAACAGGGCGGCCGAACGATGGTACCGATGCTACAGGCTTCTATAATATGGAATTTCATGTAGATATTTATCCTCGAAAGGAATGGAAACGCAAGCAAAGTAAAGAGCAGCTCATCGAACGTATGCAGGAGAAACTAAAAGGCTTCCCTGGAATAAGTTTAAATTTCTCACAGCCTATTTCTGATAATGTTGAGGAAGCCGTTTCTGGTGTTAAAGGTTCGATTGTAGTCAAATTATTCGGCGATAATTTCGAATTCATGGAAAGAGAAGAAGAAAAAATCGAAGAGATTCTAAAAACAGTTGATGGAATTGAAGATTTAGGGATTTTAAGAAATCTTGGTCAGCCAGAATTACAAATCAACCTCGATCAGAAGAAAATGGCCTTGTATGGCGTAAGCACGTCTGATGCAAACTCGGTAATTGAAATGGCAATCGGCGGTAAAGCTGCCACACAAATTTATGAGGGAGAACGAAAATTCGATTTGATTATCCGATATCCCGAAGATTTTAGAAATGATGAAAGTGCCATTGCAAAATTGCAGGTTCCAACAATATCTGGTTCAACTGTTCAGCTAGGCGAAATATCAAGCATCCGAAAAATTACAGGCCCAAGCATAATTTACAGGGATAAGCACAAACGTTATGGCGCCATAAAATTCTCGATAAGGGGTAGAGATATGGGTAGTGTAATTGCGGAGGCACAGGAAAAGGTAAACGCAAAAATTAAACTGCCCAAAGAATATAAGTTAGAATGGGCAGGCGATTTTGAAAACCAACAACGAGCTACCGCAAGATTATCTCAGGCCGTACCAGTAAGTTTATTGCTTATTTTCTTCATTTTATTTGTACTGTTCGGGAATGTCCGCGATGCCTTGCTTGTACTGAATAACGTTCCTTTTGCAATGATAGGCGGTATAATGGCGCTATTAATTGCAGGTGTAAACTTTAACATTTCTGCTGGCATTGGCTTTATTGCCTTATTTGGAATCTGTGTGCAAAATGGAGTTATTCTGATTACCCGATTTAAAAGTAATATCGTAACCTTAAAACACCATCCAACATGGACTTTTACTGATGCCATGAAAGATGGAATTGCCAGTCGCTTTCGGCCTGTATTAATGACCGCCATGATGGCCGCAATTGGCTTAATGCCCGCAGCACTTTCAACTGGAATTGGATCTGAAGCTTCAAAGCCTTTAGCCATTGTAGTTATCGGTGGTTTAATAACCAATACCATATTTAATCTTTTTGTTTATCCGATCGTTTTCTACTGGTCGTATCGCAAAAAAGTTGAAAAACTTAACGCCTCAACAATTCAATAAACTGTTATCTGAAAGCCTTGAATTTTATTCAGGGCTTTTTTTTAGGAAAAATAATTTTCAGGAAAACCAATTATTCCGTAAAGTCGTAAGTATGGTTACAAGCTGCTACTCTATGGGAAAGTTTTCCTTTCTATTTCTGCTTTCATTTTTTCTCTTGCTTTGCGTAAGCGCAAAGTTAACATCGTCGTTAATAAGCCCTGCCACCTCAATTTCATCAAAAGAAGATTTAGAAAAAGATAAAAGCGAAAAAATAGAAACTGGAAGTGAAGAAAAGAATGGAAACGAAGGTAAAGTTAAACCTGGCGAATTTATTTTAACTCACTTTACCAATTTTGCCTTCCTTCACCAAAGTAAAATCAGCTACCTTAAAAACAATCCTAATCTCCCAACCACTTATTCAAAAGTTTTACAGCAACCTCCTAAAAATTTTTAGTTTTTCGAATAATTAAACAATTCCTTAAATAAAAAATTTTAAAAATGCTTAAAACTAAACATACACTGATAGCGGTACTATGTACCTTATCTTTAACCTTCATATTCTCATCTTGCAAAAAAGACAAAGGTTACAACGACCAGGAAACGATAGTTCCAGGTCCTGATTTAAACGTTTACGCATTAACTGCTGATGGCAAATTGCTATTGGTTAATGCTAAAAATCCTTCGAGTGTTACCTCACAGGTAACTTTATCGGGTTTACAAACTGGCGAAACCATTTTAGGTGTTGATTTCAGACCTGCAACGGGACAACTTTACGGCGTGGGGAGCACCAGCCGTTTATATATTATCGATCCGAAAACAGGTATTTCGAGAGCTGTTTCCGCAACGCCATTTACACCTGCTCTTACGGGCACTTCTGTTGGATTTGATTTTAATCCAACCGTTGATCGAATCAGATTGGTTACATCAACAGGGCAGAACTTACGCTTGCATCCAGAAACAGGCGCTGTTGCCGCAACCGATGGCGCAATTAATGGCGTAACAAATGCAAAAATTACGGCCTCTGCCTACACACAAAATAAAGCAGGAGCAACAACTACTGTTTTATTTGGTATTGATGTAGCTAATGATAAACTTCACAAACAGGATCCACCTAATGATGGTAAACTGGTTGAAGTTGGAAGTCTTGGTTTTGATGTAGAGGATGCGAGTGGATTTGATATTAATCCAGATGGAACTTCTGCGCTTGCGGCATTATCTGTTGCAGGTACTTCATCACTTTTCACTATAGATTTAACCAGTGGAAAAGCAGCTAAAATTGGTAATTTCACTCAACAGATTACTGGAATCGCAATTCCGACAGAACCTGTGGCTTACGCCATATCAGCAACAAACGATCTTTTAATTTTCAATCCGCTTGCTACAACACCAACGTCAATTTCGAAACCAATTACTGGAATTCAAACAGGGGAAACTATTCTTGGTTTAGATATGCGCCCGGTTAATGGTCAGTTATTTGCACTTGGCAGTACCAGCAGAATTTATACAATTAACGCATCATCAGGCGTTGCTGCTTTGGTAGGCACGGCACCTCTAACTACGTTACTTTCTGGAACTTCCTTTGGATTTGATTTTAATCCAACAGTTGATCGAATTAGAATTGTAAGCAACACAGGCCAGAATCTACGTTTTAATCCAGCAGATGGTACCGTAATTGTTGATGGCAACATTTCGATGGCTACAGCAAATATTACGGGTGCAGCCTATACGAATAATGTTGCTGGCGCTACGACCACTGTACTATTTGATATTGATTCGCAAACGGATAGATTATACAAACAAGATCCGCCGAACTTAGGTACTTTAGTAGATGTTGGTGCGCTTGGCGTTAATGTGGAGGCCGCAAATGGTTTTGATATTGGCTCAACATCAGGAACTGCTTATGGATTATTTACTGTAGCTGGTGTTCAGAAAATTTATACCGTGAATTTAACTACTGGAGCAGCTGCCGCACTAGGCACAATTGCAACTCCAGCCAGAGCCTTTACCTTAGGTATTAGCTTATAAATAATTAATATACTAAAAAGACTGTATTATAAATTTTTAAAAACCTAATCCTGTTGAGCTTATCGAAACACTTAATATTTTCTTAAGTCATTCAACAAGTTCAGGATTACAAATTGAATTTATAATGCAGTCTTATTTTTTTCCTTATTTGACCAGCTGATCAATTACAGCATCTTCAACCAAATTCGGGAGTGTAACTCTTAATGTTGGTGTTCTTTCCATCTCTCTTTCGATGGCGAAACGAGCTTCTTTATTTCTGGCCCAGCTTCTTCTGGCAATACCATTGTTTACATCGAAAAACAGCATATTTTTCAACTTTGCAGCAGCTTGCGCAGTTCCATCCAACACCATTCCGAAACCACCATTAATAACTTCGCCCCAACCTACACCACCACCATTGTGAATGGAAACCCAGGTTGCACCTCTAAAGCTATCACCAATTACATTCTGAATAGCCATGTCGGCTGTGAAACGACTTCCATCATAGATATTACTGGTTTCCCTAAAAGGCGAATCCGTTCCGCTTACATCATGATGATCTCTCCCTAAAATAACAGCAGCAGATAATTGTCCGTTTTCTATTGCATCATTAAAGCGAGAAGCAATTTTTGCTCTCCCCTCCGCATCCGCGTATAAAATTCTACTTTTAGAGCCAACAACAAGTTTGTTTTCGGCTGCGCCAATGATCCAGTTGATATTATCCTGAAGCTGTTGCTGAATTTCCACAGGCGCATTTACCTTTATTTCTTCCATAACATCTCTGGCAATTTGGTCAGTTATTTCCAGGTCTTCTGATTTTCCTGAAGCACACACCCATCTGAAGGGGCCAAAACCGTAATCGAAACACATCGGCCCAAGAATATCTTCTACGTACGAAGGATATTTAAAATCAACCTTATTCGGAGCCAAAACATCGGCTCCTGCCCGGCTACATTCTAATAAAAAGGCATTTCCATAATCGAAAAAGTAAGTGCCACGTTTACTATGTTTTCCAATACTTTTCGCTTGTTGTTTTAACGATTGCTGTACCAAAACTTTAAAATGCGCTGCATCTTCGGCCATCATTATATTGGCATCAGCATAACTTATACCTGTTGGGTAATAGCCCCCCGAAAAAGGATTATGTAAAGAGGTTTGATCTGAACCAATGGTAACTTCGATGTTTTTCTGATAAAAAGTTTCCCAAACATCAACTACATTACCTATGTATGCAATGGAAACGGTTTCTTTATTGCTTTGAGCGAGTAAAATACGAGAAACCAAAGCTTCTAAATTATCAACCAATTCATCCACCCAGCCTTGTTGTTTTCTTTTTTCTGCAGCTTGCGGATTTACCTCTGCACAAACGGTAATGCAACCTACAATATTGCCTGCTTTAGTTTGCGCACCGCTCATGCCCCCCAAACCTGCTGTTAAAAAGATTTTTCCAGCAACAGCTGAACCATAAAAACCCTTTTTTCTAAAAGCATTCATCAAGGTAATTGCGGTTCCATGCACAATTCCCTGCGGACCAATATACATGTACGAACCTGCGGTCATTTGTCCATATTGGGTTACACCTAATGCGCTAAATTTTTCTAAATCTGATGGTGAAGAATAATTCGGAATCATCATGCCATTACTAACGACAACTCTTGGCGCCGCTGTTGATGAAGGAAATAAGCCTTGCGGATGACCGCTGTAAATATTAAGCGTCTGCTCATCAGTCATGATGGCCAGGTATTGCATGGCGATTAAATATTGCGCCCAATTTTGAAACACACTGCCATTTCCGCCATAAGTAATTAACTCTTGTGGATGTTGTGCAATTGCTGGGTCTAAGTTATTTTGAATCATAAGCATAATTGCAGCCGCATGCTTACAATTACAAGGATATTCTTCAATTGGCCTTGCGTACATTTCGTAATCAGGCATAAACCTATACATGTAGATATGCCCCAAACTGTTCAGTTCTTCCAGAAACTCGGCTGCCAATTCCGAATGCCATTGTTGGGGAAAATAGCGCAAAGCATTACGTAAACTCAGCTTTTTTTCGGTTTCATTTAATACCGCCTTTCTTACTGGTGCATGGCTAAGTTTCGAATCTCTTATTTTCTTATTCGGTAAAACCGATGGGATACCGTTTAATATCTGCTCTTTAAAATTCATTTGAGTCTATTTTATAGAAAGGATATGTTATTTTCTTTCGCTGCCCTTGCTGCTACTTTTACAATCTCGTCATCTTTAACCATGTTTATCGAAGTTTCCATCATATCGTACATAATCTGATCGTGCTCAAGGTGTTCAATCTTCGTTCTTACAAAATCATGTACAGCTGCTAATATTTTACCTTGTTTCAAAGGTTGGTGATAATCTAGAGCCTGGGCAGCACAGAAAAGTTCTATGCCTAATATTTTCTGCACATTTTCAATAACCTGTAAGGCCTTACGGCCGCTGATGGAGCCCATACTCACGTGATCTTCCTGCCCCAGCGAAGTTGGAATACTATCTGCACTTGCAGGGAAACAAAGTCCTTTATTTTCGCTCGCCAAAGCTGCAGAAGTATATTGCACAATCATAAATCCTGAATTTAAGCCTGTTTCTTTCATCAACAATTTCGGTACATTATCCGTATTTCCCTCTAAGGATAAATAAATTCTGCGATCGCTGATATTTCCGATTTCTGAAGCCGCTAAACAAGCGTAATCCAAAGGCATTGCCAGCGGCTGACCATGGAAATTACCTCCGCTAATGGTTAAGTCATCACTAAATATTACTGGATTATCCGTTACCGAGTTAAGTTCTATTTCGAGCACTTCATTTAAATGTGTCCACGCATTCCAGGAAGCACCGTGCACCTGAGGAATACACCTTAAAGAATATGGATCCTGAACTTTTGCACAATTTAAATGCGATGCGGCAATTTCCGACCCCTCTAAAAGTGTGCTGATTCTTTCTGCAACTTTGATATTTCCAACATAAGGTCTTAACTGATGGAGTTTTGGATGGAACGGTTTTTTAGAGCCTAACAACCCCTCAATCATCATAGCTGAAATCACATCAGCAGAGATCAGCAAATTGTACATCCGATCGACAACCATTACAGCATGTGCCGCAATAAACTGGGTTCCGTTTATTAGGGCTAAGCCCTCTTTCGGACCAAGCGCTATTGGCAACAAATCATGTTCTTTTAGCAGTTCTGCTGTCGAAATTACCTTTTCTTTATAGGTTACTTTTCCAAGTCCGATTAGTGGTAGAAATAAATGAGATAGCGGCGCTAAATCGCCAGATGCGCCAACTGAACCTTGTTTTGGGACAACTGGAGTAGCACCAATTTCCAAAAACCAGATCATCCGTTCTAAAGTTTCTAGTCTAATCCCAGAATAGCCCTGAGCCAAAGCCTGAAGTTTCAAAATAAGCATTAAGCGAGAAATTTCTGTACTTATCGGTTCACCTACACCCACGGCGTGGCTTTTGAGTATATTCTCCTGAAGTTTACGAGTATCACCCTCCGAAATCATGGAAGTACAAAGTGGCCCAAAGCCAGTATTTACGCCATACACAGCTGCTCCAGCCCCTGCAATCCGCTCCACAACCTTACTGCTTTCTATTACTTTCGCTCTGGTATCATCGTTTAAAACACCCGATAATTCGCCTCTGCAAATTGCAAGTGCAGTTGCCGATGTTAATTTATCTATTCCGTAATTAAAAAACTGGTTTACATTCATATAGCAAAGATTTAAACAAAAATAACATCTATATTTGATACCTATAAATACCAATTTAATCAACGTTCAATAACCATGAGTTATCAATTAGAGCTTAGACATTTAAAATATTTCCAGGTACTTGCAGAAGAATTAAGGTTTAGAAAGGCTGCGGATAAGCTTTTTATATCTCAACCTGGATTGAGCAGGCAGATTAAGCAGATGGAAGAATTGCTGAATGTTGAGCTTTTTGATCGCACCAAGAAAAAGGTTGAACTGACCAGAGCTGGCATTTACTTAAAACAAGAAGTAGATCTTTTGTTCAGTCATGTAGAAAATATTAAAAAGGAACTCACAAATATTGAGGCTGGTAATCAAGGTGAACTTAGAATTGGCTTTTTAGGTTCTGCCGCACAAAAAATAATACCCGAATTAATTTTCAAGCTGAACAAAACACTTCCTGGTGTGAGAACCAATCTCGATGAAATGCCTAATAAACTACAAATCGAGCTTTTGGATAAAGATATGATTGATTTGGGTTTCGTAAGAATTCACCAGTTCAAAACTGGAATTTCCAAGCACCTCATTCATCAGGATACATTTTCTTTGGTTCTTCCAAAACACCACCCAATGAATAAGGCCAGTTTTGAAGCCGTAAAAAAGATCGCTAATGAACCCTTTATTTTCTTTTCTAGTGATGACAGTCCTTTTTATTATGATTTGATTATGGGAATTTGCGAAGACCATGGCTTTCAACCTAAAACTTTCCATAAATCGGTAAATGCCTTAACCATTTATAAATTAGTGGAAGAAGGACTGGGGATCGCCATTGTACCTACAGCACTACAATATGGTTACAAGGAAAATGTTAAGTTTGTAGAGCTCACCCACATTCCTCAGCGAACAGAATTATATATGATTTGGAAAGACTCAAACCGAAATCCTGTTTTAAAAAATGTTTTGGATTTGTTCGTTAGCAAAGGATAAGTTGTAATCATCATCTATTTACCAGCGCTTTTCATATCTACACCTGCAATTTTAAAATTCTTATATTGCAACACTAATCATAATGAACCCTGCTAAAAACATCAATATTAAATCTATTGGTGCGTTTCTCTTAAAAAAAGAATGCATCGCTATCGTTTATCTCCTACTGGCAATTATAGCTGGCTGTAAGCAATATGTACACCATACTTTTAATAATTACCTCATTTTTAAATATGTTTACTGGCATACAATAGATTTTCAGAATTTATATAATAACTACCCTCAATATTTAGACAGCAACCATTACGGCCCGTTGTTTTCGGTTTTTATAGCGCCATTTGCGCTATTACCCGATGGATTAGGGATGGTACTCTGGAATGTCGCCAACATATCAATATTACTTTGGGGAATTTACAGTTTGCCAATATCCTTAAATAAACGCGCTGTTATCGCCTGGATTTGCGCTCACGAAACCTTAACTGCTTTATTTAGTTTTCAGTTTAATATTGCCTTAACTGGTGTTATCATACTCAGTTTTTCATACCTGTTAAAGAAAAAAGAAATCCAATCCGCATTTTTTATCGCCTTTGGCACCCTTGTTAAATTATATGGAATTGTGGGTCTGGCCTTCTTCTTTTTCACCAAAAACAAAGTGAAATTTATCATTTCAGGAATAATTGCCTTTACCGTTCTTTTTGCAATACCAATGGCAATTTCTTCTCCCGCCTTTATCATTCAGTCTTATGGAGATTGGTATAACTCTTTAGTTCATAAAAATGATTTAAACGCTTCCTTAACTTCGTTTCAAGACATTTCAGTTATGGGCATGGCACGGAGGATTTCAGGCAATATTAACATGCCAAACGGGCCATTTTTACTAGGCGGATTATTGCTGTTTGCTTTACCTTATCTAAGAATTAAACAATATAGAAATCTTGCTTTTCGCTTAATGCTGCTGGCATCAACGTTAATTTTTACGGTAATTTTTAGTAGTGGATCAGAATCACCAACCTACATCATCGCATTTGCAGGTGTAGCCATTTGGTTTATCGTTCAGCAAAATCCAAAGCAACCTTGGGTAATTGCATTATTTGTATTTGCGTTATTGCTTACCAGCCTATCGCCAACAGATATTTTCCCAAAACCTGTTAAAGAATTTATTCGTCTATATTCACTCAAAGCCCTACCTTGCACCATCATTTGGCTAACTATTATCTATCAAATGATGAAACAAGATTTTGAATCTTATTTGATTTCCGATAAATGAAGAAATTAGTTTCCATCGTTATTCCTGCTTACAATGAAGCCGACAATGTTTTTGTAATTGCAGAAAGCATTAAAAGCGTATTTTCTACCTTAAATTATAGCTATGAAATTATTTTAGTAGATGATGGCAGTGCAGACCATACACTCGAAAAAATAAGAGCGTATGCAGCAACTACAGATAACGTATTTTTTCTCGAGTTTTCTAAAAACTTCGGCCATCAGTTAGCCGTAAAAGCAGGGATGGATCATGCCTATGGCGACTGTGTAATTTCTATGGATTGCGATATGCAACATCCACCTGAGTTGATTCCTGATATGCTAAAAAAATGGGAAGAAGGTTTTGAAGTGGTGTACACCATAAGAGCAGAAGATAAAAATTTATCAAAAGGCAAAAGAAGTTCATCCAGTTTATTTTACAAAACTTTAAACTGGTTATCCGATATCGAATTAGAACCAGGTGCGGCGGATTTTCGTTTACTGGATCAAAAGGTTGTTAATGTATTCCGTAATTTCCATGAGAACGAACCTTTTTTAAGGGGCCTCGTTAAATGGTTAGGTTTTAAACAGATTGCAATTCATTATAATCCTGCAGCTCGTTTTTCTGGCAAAAGCAAGTACACATTCAAAAAAATGGTTAATCTTGCCTTGCATGGCGTTACTTCTTTCAGTATTAAGCCATTGTACACAGCTGTTTATTTAGGTTTTATATTATCGATGGCATCGGTGCTTTATGTTCCGTACATTATTTATGCATTTGCTAATAATGTAGAAGTTTCGGGTTGGGCTTCTGTAATTATGACAATTGTTTTCTTTGGTGGATTACAATTAATCATTTTAGGCATTATTGGTATCTACGTAGGGAAAATGTTTATGCAATCTAAAAACCGACCAAATTATATTATTCGTTCAACAAATATCCCAGTTAGATAATGGTTCTTTTAAGTTTTGATATCGAAGAATTCGACATGCCTTTTGAGTATGGAAAGGACATCGCCTTTGCTGATCAGATTGCGATTTCCAGAGCAGGAACAATTGCTATTTTAGACTTATTAGATAAACACCAGGTTAAAGCAACATTTTTTTGCACCGTAACTTTCGCAGAAAACATTCCTGATTTAATTAATCGAATTACAGAAACAGGCCATGAATTAGCTTCACATGGTTATTACCATTCTGATTTTAAACCTGAGCATCTTTTACAATCCAAACTTAAATTAGAAGAACTTTCTCGTAAGGAAATTACAGGCTACCGAATGGCCAGAATGATGCCTGTTGATGAGCAAGAAATTGAAAAAGCAGGCTATACTTACAACACCTCCATCAATCCAACTTATTTACCAGGCAGATACAACAACTTTAATATATCTCGAACCTTTTTCACAAAGGAAAATGTGCTTCAAATTCCAGCATCTGTTAGTCCATTAGTTCGATTCCCTTTATTTTGGTTATCGTTCCATAATCTACCTCTTAGCATTTATAAATTCTTAGTCAGCTGGACCTATAAAAAAGATCGATACCTTAACGTATATTTTCACCCTTGGGAATTTACAGATTTAGATGATTTTGAACGTTTTGGCTTTCCTGCTTACGTGAGAAAAAATACTGGCGTTAAAATGATTCAAAGAATGGATAATTTAATCAGTTGGATGAAATCTAAAAATTATCCCTTTGGTACCTTTCAAAATTTTATTGAAACAATAACAGCAAAATAATTGCATCTAACACTTTAACTGAAAGCTACTTATAAGTTTCTGCAAGTTTTAGCGCATTGTAAGCATTTACAATGCCACCGCTTATACAAAGTTCACTAAAAGGTACTCGTACATTTTGCCCTTTGTCGTTTGTGTTTTTTACTTTGTGCAATACCTTGGTAACCGAATTAATTATAATTTCTCTAACCTGAGCAGGTTTTAATTGTGGATAATAGCTTAAAATTAAAGCCGCTAAACCCGAAACAACTGGAGAAGCCATACTTGTTCCATCCAACTCCTCGTATTGATTATTTGGAACCGTAGAATTAATCAAAAAGCCTGGCGCAAAAACATCTACATTATACTTCCCATAATTAGAAAATTCGGCTTTTAAGCTTTCATCATCCTTATAGGCGCTCGCCCCAACCTCTATCCAATTCGTTGCATGTGGAAGTTTGTATTTAGCAGAATCTAAAGGAACTGGTTTTACAACAGGCGTTCTATCCATACCTGGTCTCATCCCCATGCCATTTCCAGCCATTGGCTTTGGTGGTGTAAAATCAGCCAAAACTGGTTTTTTGTTGGCTATTTTATATGCTTCAGCTTCTGGACTATCGTAATATTTATTCGGGTAATTCTCCTCTACATCATTATTTTTTGCATCATTCCCTGCAGCGTGCACTAATAAAACATCTTTACTTTCGGCATACTTTATCGCCTCATCTACGGCTTTCTTATCCCATTTGTAAGCTTTACCAAAGCTCATATTTATTACTTTAGCACCATTATCAACTGCATAACGAATTCCATTTGCAACATCTTTATCGCGTTCATCACCCGTAGGCACAACTCTAATGGCCATAATGCTTACATGATTCGCTACGCCCATAATACCCAGGCTATTGCCCCGATTTGCACCAATTATGCCCGAAACATGTGTTCCGTGCTGTGCATCAGGGCCTTTTACATCATTATTTCCGTAATCTCGCTGCTTAGAATTGGCGTAATCATCCCCCACCAATTCAGCACGCATGTCATATTTGGGGTTCAGGTTATATTTCAGCATGGCATCATACTGCTTGTAACCGTCTTTAATATTCTTATAAAACTTTTCAAAACCCCCATCGTCTTTTGATCCTCTGAAAATGATCTTTTTTACCTGTTCCTCTTCTTCATCATCAGCTTTATAATTACTTATGTTTTCTAAAGTCGGAATCTCTACCTTATTTATTTTAGCTACAGAATCAATAACTTTTTTAATTTTTATCAATACGGAAAACGTTTGACTTGCATCATCATATTTTTTGCCGAAATCGCCAACCATTTTTTTATAAAGCCTAAACTCTTCTTTTTGTCCGCTATCCAGAGGGGTTAAATTTGTTGTAGACTGATATTTTGGTGTATAAATCCGAAGTAATCTTACAAGTTCAAGATTATCAAATTCCAAATTACCTTTCTTAGAACCAATGAAATTCCATCCATGAATATCATCTATGTAACCGTTACCATCATCGTCAATTCCGTTACCTGGAATCTCCTGTTTATTGGTCCACAAAACATCTTTTAAATCCTCATGATTGGTATCAACTCCACCATCGATTACCGCTACAATTATCTTCTGCTTAGGCTGCTTATCTTTAAGAATTTCGCGATATGCCTTATCTGTGCTAATGCCGAAAAAACCATTTTCAGCCAAGTCCAGATTAAACCAGTTAGCTGGCAGTTTAACGTTTTTATTTTGTGCAAAACTTACGGTGTTTACACCTATTAAAAACGCAATTAAAACAATCTTTTTCAGGCCAATATTCATCATAGCAATATATACGTGGTACTACAATAATACGGTTTTATTGCCTTTGGCTTGAAAAATTTAGCATTTTTTAACAGACTGAAAAATTTACAAAACACAAAAGGGTTATCTCAAAATGAGATAACCCTTTTTATAATTAAAGCATGATAAATTAGTTACTATATCCAGGATTTTGTTGTCCTTTTAAAATCGGATTTGCATTTAACTCACTTTGTGGTAAAGGTAATACCAATTTATTGTCACCTGGCTGGAAATTCACAATTGCCCAGTGTCCGTTTCCTGCTGTTCTAACTACAGGAGTTTTGGTTCTGAGTAAATCGAAGAATTTAAATCCTTCGCCATAAAGTTCTTTACCTCTTTCAACCAAAATTTCGTTAATTAATGCCTGGCCAGTATTTGCTGATGGTGCTGTTGCCACGCCCGCTCTTTGTTGAATAGCCAGTAAAGCAGTTTTAGCTGCTGCTTCATTTGCTACGCCTTGTCTAGCTTCTGCTTCTGCCTCGATCAGATACATTTCAGAAGATCTGATGATCACTTGATTTTGCGCTGGAGTAGTAGAGAAATCGAATTTATTAATTAAAAATCCTTCCTGCCCTCTTCTTGCTCCGATTACACCATTTACTTTAAACTGCTGTAAACGGATGTCGTTTGCTGCAAATGAATTAAAGAAGTTATCTGCAGCTCTGAAACTAGAATAGCCAATATCGAAAGGATCATAAAATGAGTTTACGGTTATGAAACCTGCATTATCATCTGTTCTTGAATTTAAGGCGTAAATCCACTCTGAAGATGGATTGATAAATCCTGTTAGTAATGAAGCTCCATTTCCAAGTGGTTTACCCGCACGAGCTAATTTTGCATATTTACTGGCATTTGGATAATCACCCATAGTTAGGTAAACACGAGCAAGAAATCCTTGAATAGCTCCCTTTGTCATTCTATAAATACTGGTTTTTGTGGCAGGGATATTTGCCTCCGCATATAAAAAGTCTGACAATATTTGGGCATAAACATCTTTAACCTTGGCTCTTCCAGATAAGGCATCGTTTGGACCAAGCGGTGCCAAAACTAAAGGGACACCCAAAGCTTCCGGATCTAATGTATATGGTTTACCATACCATTGAACTAACCAAAAATAAGCTTCAGCTCTTAAGGCTCTGGTTTCGGCCAAATAACCGCTTTTTTGAGCATCTGTTAATGGGGATGTTGGTATATTAAGCTCAAATTGATTTGCATTTGCAATCACTCTGTAGCCAATCGTCCAGTAATCAGATGGCTCAACTGAACTAGTATTTTCAATAAATTGATATCCATTTATAAATCTATTATAGTTCCCCGCTCCGCTTACCACCAAAATATCTCCACCTTTAACATCATTATTCAAAATCATGTTGTATTTGTACGAACCATTTGTAGAAACATCGTAAACACCAGTTAATGCTGCAGCAATTTTTTCTGGAGATGAAAATGCTTCTGCAGCATTTATTTGTTGTGTAGGAATAACTTCTAAAAAGTCTTTCTTACAACTCGACAAACTTGCAAGTAGAATTAGCGAAGTGTATATTTTTATTTTATTTATCTTTTTCATAATATCTTATCATTAAATTAAAAACCAGCTGTCAAACCAATTGAAAAGGTTTTAATATTTGGAATATCATTGTTACTTGTTCCTGCAAGAGTTGCCTCTGGGTCGAAGCCTTTATGTGCAGCATAAGTAAATGGATTTTCTGCCATTATAAATAACCGAGCAGTAGATAATTTGACTTTACTTGCCCATGCTTTTTTCAAGGTATAGCCTAAAGTGATATTCTTAACTCTCATGTATGAACCATCATACAAAAATCTGCTGGAAGAACTATTTGATAAATCGGTATTAGAAGCAGGTAAAAATCTTGGAATAGTTGAGCTTGTATTTGTTGGCGACCACGCATTCAAAACATCTTTAGACATTTGCTGACCTGGAGAAATACCGTTATGCATTAATGCAGCATAAAGTGCATCATATACTTTGCCTCCTAAAGAGAAATAAGTATAAACACTTAAATCAAATTCTTTGTAAGATAATGTATTGTTAAAACCACCATAGTATTTCGGTAAAGCTGATCCGAAACCTGTATACTGCTTAGCTTCTGCATATACCTTTGTAGTTACCTTATTCCCATTAGCATCATCTTTATACCACATTGCTCTACCATCTGCCTGATCGATTCCTGCGTATTCTCTTAAATACCATTGATAACGGTCCTGTCCTACTTTAAGAAGCTTTGTTCCATCATTTGGATCAACAACTTCATCCTGAGTAGAAGATATAACCTTGTTTTTGATTTTAGTGATGTTTAAATTGATATTCCAATTAAAATTATCTGTTTTAATTGGTGTAGCGTTTAATGCAAGTTCAACACCTGTATTATTCATTTCTGCCAAATTGGTATTTATTGTGCTAAAACCTGTGGTTCTTGATAATGGCTTTGCAAATAATAAACCATCAGATTTCTTTTGGAAATAAGAAATTTCTCCACTCAATCTACGATTTAAAACGGCAAACTCTAACCCAAATTCTAAAGTTCTTGAGCGCTCCCATGCAAGTTCATCATTAGCCAGCTGAGTATAAGACATACCTGCAAGTCCTTCATAAGCATTTGCTAACGAATATAAACCTTGAGCAGCATAACGGCTAATATCGTTATTACCTGTTACACCGTAACTTGTACGCAATTTTAAATCATCAACAAACTTTACATTTTGCATGAAATTTTCTTTATTTAATCTCCATGCACCACCTACAGACCAGAAGTTACCAAATTTTTTGTCTGGACCGAAAGCTGAAAAGCCATCTCTTCTAAAACTTCCCGAAACGTAATATTTGTTATCATAATCGTAGTTAGCTCTTGAGAAATAAGATTCAAGTCTCGCTTCTGTATAAAATGATGAAGCAGTACCTGGAGTAGACGCAGAGATAAGTTCGGTTTGTCCAGCAAATCCATAACCAGTAGCCATTGCCGTAATTTGATCGAACTTATTACGGTAAGCTTCTTGTCCTAATAAAACATCGAAATTATGTTTTCCAAGGCTTTTATTATAAGTTAATGTATTTATATAAGTTGTTGTAATATCTTCTTTTGAATAACGATAGCCTCTTCCTTTAACCCCTACACCATTACCGTGCAACAAATTGTAAAACTGGTTTTCTCTTACTGCCGAATAATCTAAACTTACTGAAGACCTAGCCGTGAAACCATTAAGGAATTTTACCTGAGCATAAGGAGAAGTTGTGATACGCGTAATTTTAGTTAAATAAGTATCTAATTCATTTAACCCAACTGGATTAAAATCAGGAGAAACTGGATTAACATAACTATAAGTGGGCTTTCCATTAGCGTCTAGCACAGGATTACCATTAGCATCCCTTACATATAGTGAATATATATTTGAGATAATATCAGCAAACCTAACGGGATTGGCACCACCACCAGCACCAGCTGGTGTGTTCTGTGTAGAACTTGCTAAAGTATTATTGATACCAAAAGAAAAGAAATCATTTACTTGATTAGATAAGTTGAACTTACCAGAATATCTTTTAAAATCAGATCCAATTACGATACCCTTTTGATCAAAATATCCACCAGAAACATAGTACTTAAGCTTGTCACTACCACCACTTGCAGAAACATTCACATCTTTATTTTGACCTCTTCTTAGTACTTCATCTCTCCAGTTGGTATCATAATATAATGCGGCACCTGGAGCTAATGCACCGCCAGCAACAAATGGATTTAAAGTATTAAATGGATTTACAGATAAACGTGTTCTTGTCAATGTATTTGCTGCAATTGCAGCTGCATCAGGTGCTAAACCAGCAGTAATTCTCTGGGCGTAGTAGCTATCGAAATACAATTTATAGTACTCTTGAGCATTTAATACGTCAGGTTTTTTAACAGCTTGATAAGAATAACCTCCAGTTACACTAGCTGTAAATTTTGTAGCACCTGCTTTACCTTGTTTTGTTGTAATTAAAACAACCCCATTTGCTGCTCTAGAACCATAAACTGCAGTAGCAGAGGCATCTTTTAAAACCGTTAATGATTCAATATCATTTGGATTTAGAGATGATAAAACATCAGCAGTCTGAGCAACCGATGTCAAATCAGTTCCCGATGAAGTTACAGCAACACCATCAATCACATACAATGGGGTAGAACCTGCAGAAAGTGACCCTACACCACGAACCCTAACTTGAGTAGCAGCTCCAGGCTGACCAGAAACACTGGTAACCTGAACACCAGCTGCTGCACCTTGCAGCGACTTTTGAAATGAAGTATTTGGTCGATCTGCTAAAACTTTACCGTTCACAACCGCTGCTGCACCTGTAAAGCTCTCTTTTTTTACCGTTCCATAAGCTACAACAATCACATCATCCAAATCTTTGGTATCCGCAGACAAAGAAACATTGTAAGTAGATGCGCCAGTTATGGTTTGCTTTTGAGGAACAAATCCTAACGCAGAGAATTCGATTGCTGTTGCATTAGAAGAAATGTTGATGGTGAAGCTACCAGATGCATTGGTAACAGTCCCCACTTTAAGGCCTGTCAATTTTACACTTACACCAGGAAGGGGAAGTCCATCTTCTTTTGATGTAACCGTACCTGTCACTGTTCGATCTTGAGCCATTGCAGAAAATGCAAAAAACATCAAAACGAACAAACTTTGTAAAAGTTTTTTCATGAAATTTAAGTTTTAGGTTTAATTATAGTTAATAATCGCCTAATCTATACCATAATAAGAGATAAAACAAATTTTAGACCTATAAAACAACAGAAAAAAGTAAATAAATATAAATAATAACCCAGTTTTAAGATAAAAGAGACATAAAATCAATAAATAAATAGCAATCAATATAAATAAATATGAAATCATACATTTAATAATACAAGAAAACTCATAAATAGACATTTTTACAACTCATAAAAGAATATTTATTGAGTATTGAGGATGTTAATCTAACAAATAAAAAAATATAACCTTTTTCATTTAGAGAAATAGCGAAAAAAACTATCTTAGATAAAAGAATTAAAACATACCTCCAAAAAAAATGAACTGTTTATAATTTTGATAAAAACTATGATTTGTTTCCTTGTCATGTTTATGAGAAAAGCATATACTGCACGAATGCGTAGAGGAGTTTTGTTGAATAAACCATAATACTCCCATCCCGGCATTATTAATAAAATACCATGTATCTATTTGCTGAGTAATGTAACACTGAAAGTCTCTGCATTCCGCTTTGTTCTTTTAGCCTTAATCATTTCCAAAATTTTATTGATAAATTAAGCATCTAACAATCTGCGCTCTCCCTTGTAATCTGAAGGAATTATTTAATAAGCTCTTAAATGATCCTGGATACGTTAGATGCCTTAGCTGGTAAATGAATATCCTTTCACCATCCTAGATTGATGTCTGGCTTAACCAACTTAAGCTTTGCGCTTTAAGCTTTAGTCTTTAAGCTTTCAGCATAAATAATGGATCCGTTTAAATCCCAGGCACTCCATATTGGTCTTTTAACCTCACTCTTTACTCGATATTATTAATAGATTAACCATCTTGGTCTTTCCTGTAGGCGTTTCATCCTTAACCCTTCTGTGATAATATTGATGAATTACGATCTACCCTTAGATTCCCTTAGATCTTAGCTGGTGAAATTAATTTTCAGTTACCCTTAACCACTTTGGTCTTTTAGCTTTCCGCTTTAGTCTTTTAGCTCTAAGCATCATACAAAAAACCCTGTAAACCAAGAAACCCTTGCAGTTGTTACTACAAGGGTTCTTTTATTAATCTGCTTTTACAGTTTAAGATTTGGCACCGACCTACTCTCCCACGTGTTACCGCAGTACCATCGGCTCTGGTGGGCTTAACTTCTCTGTTCGGAATGGGAAGAGGTGGACACCACCGATATAGGCACCTAAATATTTTTA